>FSSH01002153.1_pt1 | contig 13046 bp, 11 predicted proteins | sample 1166101 | NCBI WGS metagenome assembly FSSH01 (sample SAMEA32972668, study PRJEB13176) | freshwater metagenome | biome: Drinking water system; feature: Biomass in drinking water that filtered by 0.45 um membrane; material: drinking water | place: USA | collected 2012-12-20 | depth 0 m | reverse complement strand
GTCTCCCTGCTTATGCCAGCATGGAGTCGATTGCTGAACCGGTCGATCTGGCGGTCATTATCACCCGGGCGGCAACGGTGCCGGATATCATCGAGTCATGCGGCAAGCGCGGTGTGCGGTTTGCTCTGGTATTGTCGGCGGGTTTCAGGGAAACCGGAGCGCAGGGCATCGCGCTGGAGCAGGCCGTGGTTGAGAACGCCCGGCGTTACGGCATGCGGCTGATCGGACCGAATTGCCTGGGTATTTTGTGCCCGGCGTCGGGATTGAATGCCACGTTCAGCAACGGCGGCGCGAAAGCGGGCGGGTTGGCGCTGATTTCGCAATCCGGCGCATTCTGTACGGCCATCATGGACTGGGCGCGGCCCAACGACGTCGGTTTTTCCAGCATCATTTCGATGGGCTCCGCTGCCGGTATGGATTTTGGCGAGATACTCGATTACCTTGCATCCGATCCGCACACCGACAGTATTTTGCTGTATATCGAAGGCGTGCAGCATGCCCGCAGCTTTATGAGTGCGTTGCGCGCGGTGGCGAGGATCAAACCGATCTTCATCGTCAAAGCGGGCCGTCACGCGGCGGGTTCCAAAGCGGCCCTTTCCCACACCGGCGCGTTGGTCGGCTCGGACGATGTATTCGATGCAGCCTTGCAGCGCGCCGGGGTGGTCCGGGTCGACACCATCGTGCAATTATTTTCTGCAGCCAAGGCGCTCTCAACCCATTTCTGTCCCGGCGGCAACCGGCTGGCGATTGTCACCAACGGAGGCGGCCCTGGGGTCATGGCGGCGGACCGTGCGGCGGATTTGGGCGTGGCGATGGCTACGTTGTCCGATGGCACGTTGGGGCAACTGAATGCAGTTTTGCCGGATACTTGGTCACGCGCGAATCCGCTCGATATCATCGGCGATGCGACTGCGGAACGTTATCGCCATGCGGTTGCGCACTGTTTGCAGGATGACGGCGTGGATGGCGTGCTGGTGATTCTAACCCCGCAAGCGATGACCCAGCCGCTGGAAGTCGCCAATACGATCATTGCGATGGCCGCGCAGTTCGACAAACCGCTCATTGCCTGCTGGATGGGAGAAGTGCAGGTCGACGCCAGCAGACAAGCGTTCAACCGGGCAGGAATCCCCAATTTCCGCACGCCGGAACCCGCCGTCGAAGTGTTTTCCTTTATCTCCGCTTATTATCAGAATCAAAAGCTGCTGCTGCAGACTCCTGGCCCGATTTCCGATCATGATGTGCCGGACGAAGAAGGTGCGCGCTTGCTGATTGAGGGTGCATTGGCGGAACATCGCAAGGTACTGAGCGAGATCGAGTCGAAAGCAATTCTGGCGGCGTTTCGCATTCCGATCGCCAAAGCCGTGGTGGTGCGTTCGCCGAATGAAGCGCTGTTGATTGCGGAAGAATTCGGCTTTCCGGTGGTGATGAAAATCAATTCGCCGGATATCACGCATAAATCCGATGTGGGTGGAATCCGCCTCAATCTCGGTAATGCGCAAGCGGTCCGCGCGGCGTATCACGACATCATTCAGTCGGTGCAAAAGAAAAATCCCGGCGCAAGAATCGACGGCATCGTCGTCGAACCGATGGTTGTCAAGCCCAATGGCCGGGAGTTGATGGCCGGTGTGACGACGGACGCGGTGTTTGGCCCGGTCATTACGTTCGGCGCGGGCGGTGTGCTGGTCGAAGTGCTGGGTGATCGCACCGTGGCTTTGCCGCCGCTGAATGATTTCTTGGTGAAAGATATGATTCAGCGCACACGGATCGCCAAACTGCTGGGCGCTTTCCGTCATATGCCGGCGATCGACATGGCAGCGCTGGAAAATATTTTGTTGCGCGTATCGGAAATGCTGTGCGCATTACCGTGGATCAAGGAAATGGATATCAACCCACTGATCGTCGATGAAAACGGCGCGTGCGCCGTCGATGCGCGCATTGTGGTGGATTATCTGCAACCCTCCGCCGATCGCTATGCGCATATGGCGATTCATCCGTATCCCGCTCACTTGATCATGCACTGGCAATTGCCGGATGGCACCGGCCTGACGATCCGGCCGATACGCCCAGAAGATGCGGAAATAGAGCAGGAATTTGTGCGCGGATTGTCCACCGAAGCAAAATATTTCCGCTTCATGGATACGCTGCAAGAGCTTTCACAAAGCATGCTGGTGCGTTTCACGCAAATCGATTATGACCGTGAAATGGCGCTCATCGCCGTACTGAAACACGATAACCGGGAAAAGGAATTGGGCGTATGCCGCTATGTGGCGAGCGCCGACGGTCAATCCTGCGAGTTTGCCCTGGTTGTCGCGGACGAGTGGCAGAACAAGGGCATCGGCAACAAACTGATGAATTGCCTGTTCGATGCCGCCCGCGCCAAGGGTATCAAGGTCATGGAAGGGGAAGTGCTGGCAACCAACCGATCGATGCTGGAGCTGGTGCACCGGCTTGGTTTCGAAGCGAGCGTCAGCCAAGAAGACAGTACCATCCGGCGGATTGTGAAACAGCTGTGATCTTTCATTCTATGGTTTGATTTATAACGTATGCGGGCGATAATGCAGCCTATTTGCGACTTGATTGAGCCGCTGCGGCTAACCCATTTTTCCGGTTTTCTTCATGACCAATGATTCTTTAACACCTGCCTGTGACAGTTTGAATATCCTGGATTGCACGCAATGCCCACGTCTGGCCGGTTTTTTGCAAGCGGTCAGAACGCAATACCCGGATTATCATGCGCGCCCCGTCAACGCGTTCGGCGATGCGAACCCCAAACTGCTGATCGTCGGTCTGGCGCCCGGCATGCACGGCGCGAACCGCACCGGGCGGCCGTTTACCGGTGATTATGCCGGAATTCTGCTGTACCAAACCTTGCATAAATACGGCTTTGCCACCCATCATGAATCGGTATCGGCCGACGATGGATTGCAACTGACCGGCTGCCGCATTACCAACGCGGTGAAATGCCTGCCGCCGGAAAACAAACCGGCTCCGCAAGAAATCAAGCAATGCAATCAATATCTGTCGGTTGAGCTCGATCAGTTTGTGCAACAAGGCGGTGTTGCCGTGCTGGCGCTGGGTACGGTGGCGCATCAGGCGGTGTTGTTGAGCTTGCGGCTGAAAGCGAAGGATTATCCGTTCGGTCACGGCCGGGTGCATCAGCTACCGCCGGGCAATGGCGTACGGCTTTATGACAGTTATCATTGCAGCCGCTACAATACGCAGACCAAACGCTTGACGGCGGAAATGTTCGAGCAGGTGTTTGCAGACATCGTTGCTGATATTCAGCCCTAACAACCCATTTAAAGGAGGGATTTTACATGCCTTACGTTAATATCCGCGTGGCGGGAACCTTAACGCGCGAGCAAAAACGGCAGATCGCCGAGGAACTCACCGATACGCTGGAGCGCATCGCCAAGAAACCGAAATCGTACACCTACATTTGCTTTGACGAACTGCCCGATGAAAACTGGGCGGTTGCCGGAAAACTGCTCGGCAGCGAGGATTAAGCGGTTTGACCGACATCGTCTTTAACGCCAAGGCGTTTTGCCGGGACTTGCCGCTGCAACCGGGCGTTTACCGCATGCTCAACGCCAAAGGCGAAGTGATCTACGTCGGCAAGGCGGTGAGCCTGAGAAAGCGGGTTTCTTCGTATTTTCAGAAAAGCAATCTGGCGCCCCGGACACAATTGATGGTGTCGCAAGTGAGCGGGATTGAAACCACGGTGACGCGTTCGGAAGCCGAAGCGTTACTGCTGGAAAACAATCTGATCAAAAGCCTGAAACCGCGCTACAACATTCTGTTCCGCGACGATAAATCGTATCCGTACGTGATCCTGAGCGGGCACGAATTTCCCCGCCTGGGGTTTTACCGCGGTGCGCTGGATAAGACGCACCAGTACTTCGGGCCGTATCCGAACGCCGGTATTGTGCGCGAAAGCATCCAGTTGCTGCAAAAAATATTCCGCTTGCGCACTTGCGAAGACAGTGTGTTCAGCAATCGCACCCGGCCCTGTCTGTTGTATCAGATCAAGCGTTGCAGCGGCCCATGCATCCATCGGATCAGCCCGCAGGAATACCAAGCGGACGTCAACAATGCGGAATTGTTTTTGCAAGGCAAGCAAACCGAAGTGATGGAAGTGATCAACACCAAGATGTTGCAAGCTTCCGAACGATTGGAATTTGAACAGGCCGCGCTATTGCGCGATCAGATTCAGGCGTTGCGGCGCATTCGCGAGAAACAGTTTGTCGATAGCGGCAAAGCGCTCGATGCGGATGTCGTTGCTTGCGTGCTATCGCCGGATGGCTCCGGTAAAGCGTGCGTCAACTTGGCGATGATTCGCGGCGGACGGCATTTGGGCGACAAGAGTTTTTTCCCGCAAAACGCCGACGATTACAGCGCAGCCAATGTGGTCGAAGCATTCCTAGCGCAGCACTATTTGAACCGCAGCGCACCGCCGTTGATTATTCTGGGCGAGAAAATCGAGCGCGAGGCGTTGCAGCAATTACTGACCGAACAATGCGGCCATAAAATCACCATCCAACTCAATCCGATCGGCGAGAAGCGCGTGTGGCTCAACATGGCCATCGAGAATGCGCAGCTGGCGTTGAAACAAATGATGAGCCGCCATGCCAGCCAGGAAAAGCGTTTGCAGGCGTTGCAGCAGGAATTGCAGATGCCGGGAATCCAGCGCATCGAATGTTTCGACATCAGTCATACGCTCGGCGAAGCAACCGTGGCCTCGTGCGTGGTATACGACAATTTTGCCATGCGCAATAACGAATACCGCCGCTACAACATCGACGGCATCACGCCCGGCGACGATTATGCGGCGATGCGCGAAGCACTGTCGCGGCGCTATCAGAAAGTGGTCAGCGGCGAAGGGCAATTGCCCGATTTGATTCTGATCGACGGCGGCAAAGGACAGGTGACGGCGGCGCAGGAAGCGTTGCAGGAACTCGGTATCTCAGACGCGAACTTACTGGGTGTCGCCAAGGGTGAAGAACGCAAACCCGGGTTGGAACAATTGATTTCTCCGCTGTTCGAAAAGCCGTTACAATTGCCCAGCGAGCATGCGGCATTACACCTGATTCAGCAAATCCGCGACGAAGCGCACCGTTTTGCGATACAAGGCCACCGTGGCCGGCGCGCCAAAGCCCGCACCAGTTCGACGCTGGAAAATATCGAAGGCGTCGGCGCCAAGCGCAGGCAGCAGTTGCTGGGCCGGTTTGGCGGATTGAAAGGAGTGTTGACCGCGAGTATCGAAGAATTACAACAAACTGAGGGAATCAGCCGAAAATTGGCGGAAAAAATCTATAAGGAATTACATTAATTTCGCGCTGGATAGTCATCCGGACGATTTCCCGTTAAACAATCCATTTCAATCATCATGCCTTTCAATCTCCCCAATATTCTGACTTGGCTGCGCATCCTGGCCATTCCGCTATTTGTCGGTATTTTCTATCTGCCGCATTCGTGGTTGTCGCCATCCGAACAAAATCTGGTAGCAACATTGATTTTTGCCGGTGCGGCGATCACCGACTGGCTGGATGGCTATCTGGCGCGCGTCCTCAATCAAACCTCGGCATTCGGCGCGTTTCTCGATCCGGTCGCCGATAAACTGATGGTTTGCGCGGCTTTGATCGTGCTGGTTTACCTCGAGCGGCTGGATGCACCCATCGCCTTTGTGATTATCGGGCGGGAGATTACCGTATCGGCACTGCGCGAGTGGATGGCGCAAATCGGTCAATCGAAAAGCGTCGCGGTATCTTTCCTCGGCAAAATCAAAACCACATCGCAAATGATCGCCATTCCGCTGCTGCTGTACCATGAAAAAATTGGCGAACATTTCGATCCGCAGCAAGTTGGCACTTGGTTTATTTATATTGCCGCCGTGTTAACGCTGTGGTCGATGTTTTATTACCTGAAAGCCGCCGTGCCGAAGGTACTGGAAGATGAAACAAAACGTTCCTGATGGTTTCACAAACATGACCGGGACGATCAGCAATGAAAATATGGATTGATGCGGATGCCTGCCCGGTCGTGATTAAAGAGATTCTGTTCAGAGCGGCCGAACGAACGAAACGGCAGTTGATCCTGATCGCCAATCACCCCCTCTACATCCCGCCATCGCCCTTTATCCGCATGCAGCAAGTCGAGCCCGGATTTGACGTGGCCGACAATGAAATCGTCAAACGAGTGGAAAGCGGCGATCTGGTGATTACCAGCGATATTCCCTTGGCGGCGGAAGTGATACGAAAGGAAGGTCTGGTACTGAGCCCGCGCGGCGAACTGTACACTAAGGAAAATATCGGCGCACGTTTAAGCATGCGGGATTTCATGGAAAACCTGCGCAACAGCGGCGTGGATACCGGCGGTCAGTCCGCTTTGAATCAAAATGACCGCAAAATGTTTGCCAATCAACTGGATAAGCTATTGGCCCAATAACTGGACCAGGTTGCTTGTTCTGTCAAAACTAGCATCACTCATCTGATCCGTGACTTGCTTGCTCTTTCAGGCCGGAAAGAGAGCACAAGCCTGCCGCTATTAGCTTAAAGATCATCATTAAGCTGTAAGCCGTTCCGGAATTCCGGAACCATTTGCTTCCCGTTAAGCCGGGTATTGATTACATTCGTAATTGCCTGTTAAACATAGATTCCAATGCACGCAGCGATACGGCTTGCTGCAAGACCCTTTTTCCTGCGTTTTTTCTCTGCTTTAAAATTAATTCATGCAATTGTTGCTCAGTGATGTCAAAAAAATGTTTTCTTCTATTGCCATTTATTGATGTTTGCATTTTGGCTTTGATGCCAGCATTTTCCAGCTTTCGCTTAGCTGTAATAGCGCAACAACCTAATATTTCTGATACTTGTTTTGTGGTTAACATTTTTATTTCCTTGGTCAGCAATTTCATTTGTTTTTATAAAAAATGAATTTTATTCAGTTGACTGTTACGCCTGAATGACAATTTTCAGAAACCGCTATGCGGAATTACTGATAACTGCTTATGCCATTGAGGAGATCGGATCCGGTTCATATTCTTGTCATGCTGCTGTCATTCCAGCGTGTAAAAATTGCATGGCTTTCCAGTATCAAGATTAATCATCAAATGACTGAATTTCATCGAACTTCGTAGGAAATGAATATGATAATTTTCAAACAAAAATCAAAAATAATTCTGCCAATGCTTTTGGCAATCTCATTCGTAGTACCGATTGCACATGCAACGCCCGTATTGCTTGGTATCGGTAATCTCCCAGGCGCCGGAAGTGATTTGTCAGGTTTGACAGATACGCTTGAAAGTGGAGTTTCTGCTAACCTACTTGGCGGAATGGGTTCTGGTTTTGCATATGCTGGCAACAATACATTCTTGGCATTACCGGATAGGGGGCCGAATGCGCTTGCCTATGCTGGAGGAAGTGCAGTGGATAACACGACATCCTATATTTCCCGCTTTCATACAATTAGCTTAAGCTATTCGCGGCAGGCACCACGCTACCGCTCGCGGTTACAACTACTTTAAACAGCACCACCTTACTTGCAAGCACCACGCCTTTGACCTACGCAAGCGGCGCTGCGCCTTTGTTAAACACAGCAACGATCAATTATTTCAGCGGCCGTTCGGATAATTTTGGAGCGGGCAACTCACTCAATCCCAATCATGGAAGACTCGATCCGGAAGGCATTCGCGTCTCAAACGATGGCAAAAGTGTGTTTATCTCGGATGAATATGGCCCTTACGTTTACCAATTCGACCGTCAAACCGGCGAGCGGATCAAATCGTTCATGCTACCGGACAATTTAGCTGTTGCTAACCTAAGTTCAAGCGGTGCTTCAGAGATCAGCGGCAACGCCACTGGCCGGGTTGCCAACAAAGGTATGGAAGGATTGGCTATTTCTCCGGATGGCACAACGCTATTCGGTTTTATGCAAAGCCCATTGCTGCAGGATGGCGGTGACGGCGGACGAGCCAACCGCATCGTTTCGATAGATATTGTTACTGGTGCAACGCATGAATTTGCCTACGATAACCAGATCGGTACTAAAAATTACAATAGCAGCGAGATATTGGCCATTAATAATCATGAATTCTTAGTTCTTGAACGGGATGGCAAAGGATTGGGCGATGGTTCAAAAGCAGCGATCAAACAATTATGGAAAGTTGATTTGAATGATGCTACCGACATCAGCGGAATGAGCGGTGAAGCCAATTTGTTAGCCAATCAGGGACATCCGGATAAGAGCTTGTTCCTCGACATCAGAGCGCTGCTCAATGCGAATGGAATTACGGATGCAAATATCCCGGCCAAGCTGGAAGGCGCGGCTTTTGGCGATGACGTCATCGTTGGTGCGGAAACTTACCACACGCTCATATTAGCCAATGACAATGATTTTTCAGCCATTGCGGGGGATAATCAGTTTTTCGTCATTGGTTTCAAGGATGCGGATCTCGGCGGATCTATTTTTCTTCCTCAAGCGGTAGCCGCAATTCCAGAGCCGGAAACCTATGCAATGTTGTTAGCTGGACTGGGCTTATTGGGATTCATGGTGCGTCGTAGAAAATTATCATCGCTATAATTTAGGTTTTATCTATAACAGAATGGGAACATAGATTCCCATTCTGTTATCTTAGACAAAGATGTGAGATTCTTTTTCCTCGAATTGCTGTGAAGACCGTGAAGGCGGATTGTTTAAGCGGTTTTTAAATTGGATGGATTTTTCCAGTCAGGAATGATCAATCGATTACTGAAAATCATGATTTCAGAGTCTTCAGAGCGATTTCGTGCATTGCTGGAGATATCATGGACAATAGCTGGATAACCTTTGTACAGCTCCACAATTCCGGGATGATTAGGATATGAAACTATCCAGTGTTGCATGATATTTTCCTTGATCAGTTTTGCCAAACTCACTCGATGATGATGAGAATCATGATCGTGATGAAGACCTCGTTCCTCGGTATGGCAGGGAATATCAAAGTAAACGAGTGTTTTATCCGGTAGTGACGGTAATACTGTTTTTATTAGGCCGGTAGTATCTTGGTTATATAAATGAATGAATGAACGATGCAGCGCAATCCATTCAATGCCGCGAATCAAATCTAGCTTATTAAAGCGGGCATCAAACTTCCAGCGCTTGCCTTGGCTTTTTCCGTCAGTAACATCTCCGTATAGAATTCCTAACCGATTAATCCGATTTAGAAAGAAGATTGAGAAGCCCACTTCGAGTGCGCTATGATTTTCAGGGGAACGCAAGATATCTTGTTGCCGCTGCCATTCTTCTGTTGTTATTTTAATATCGTGAATAGCTTTACAAAGCGCTTCCGGTTGGTTGATGACGCTGTGCCAAAAAGCGTATACCGCAGGATTTGCAGCGTTTAAATGAACACGAGACACGTAACCGTGCGTGAGTAAATTCAGCGCGATTCCTGCGCTTCCGGCATAGGGCTCAACATAATGTCCACCCAGTAAATCATTGTGCGCAAAAATTATTTTAAAAAAGCTTGGTATATTGCTTCTTCCTTTAGGGTAACGCAGCGGGGTATTGAACTTCATAGAAGACTCCATCGTGAATTTGATGCGACGCTCATACTAAACTCATACACAAAATTGAAAGCATATTTTTATTATACATTTTCGGTGAAAAATAATTTGCAATCAGTGGTTTGTAACATTTCTGTAATAAAACTCTCCCGGAGTCTTTAGCATCAGATTGTTGAATAGTCGAGAATTTCTGGAAATATGCCAAAAAGGCGGTCAATCTGAATAGCTGCTTCGTATGCTAGGGAAACGCCGGACGCCGGGAAGTTTTTAAGGGAAATGGAAGGGGTAATGACCTGGCCAGTCCTCGCATCATCCGCCGGAAATTGCGATTGCTGAATTCTTCGTAAATCTGGCAAGTCCCTAATTTTCGACAACCGTTGCAAATTAGCATCACGCATCAGTGTAATCTTAACTGCCTGATAGCAATTAATCTTAATCAAAAGATGATCGATTTTTTGATTGCAAATTAAAAAAACCGCAAAATTTTCCTGCACAAAAAATAATTTGTGTTGTACCATTGGTGCCATAGCATTCTCCATCAACCACTATATATTGTGGTTCTATTCAAATAATGCTATTCCATTGAATCAACAGAAATTTGTATTTTTCTTTGATGAATCACCAGTCAGGAGGAATCACCGATGCAGCTTACGACAGAACAAACTCACCTCAAACCTGTTTCCGGAAATCAAAGTTTTATGGATACACCCGCGCAAAATCCCCGTTTTTCCCAGCATAAAGTCATCCGCCGCAACGGTGCGGTGGTGTCGTTCGAGCCGGGCAAGATTTCAGTTGCGCTGACCAAGGCGTTTATCGCCGTCGATGGCGGGCAGGGCGCGGCATCGGTGCGGGTACGCGAAGTAGTGGCCGGGTTGACCAACGATGTGGTGAATGCGCTGCTGCGCCGCCAGCCGGATAGCGGCACGTTCCATATCGAGGATATTCAGGATCAGGTCGAGCTGGCGTTGATGCGCTCGGGCCAGCACGATGTGGCGCGCGCTTATGTGCTGTACCGCGAGGAACGCGCGCGCGAACGGGCCAAGCTGAAACAGAAATCGGCCGCCGAGACCGCGGCGGAAACGTTGTACGTCGTCGATAACGGCCAGCGCGTGCCGCTCGACATCGCCAAGTTATCCGCATTAATCGAATCCTCCTGCGCCGGTTTGGGCAATACCGTCGATCCCGCGCTGATTCTGAAAGCCACTGTCAAGGATTTGTACGATGGCGTGTCGCTCGATGAAGTCAACAAATCGCTGGTGCTGTCGGCGCGCGTGCTGATCGAGAAAGACCCGGCGTACAGCTATGTCACCGCGCGCTTATTATTGAACAACGTGCGCCACGAAGTGCTGGGCGAGGAAGTGACGCAACAGGCGATGCACGCGCAGTATCAGGAATACTTCCCGGTGTTCATCAAACGCGGCATCGAAGCCGAATTGCTCGACCCGCGCCTGGCGCAATTCGACCTGAAGCGCCTGGCCGAAGCGCTGGATGCGGATCGTGACCTGCAATTCGATTATCTCGGCTTGCAAACGCTGTACGACCGTTACTTCCTGCATATCAAGGAACGCCGCATCGAATTGCCGCAAGCGTTCTTCATGCGCGTGGCGATGGGGCTGGCGCTGAACGAGATCGACCGCGAAGCGCGTGCGATTGAGTTTTACCACGTGCTGTCGAGTTTCGATTTCATGAGCTCGACGCCGACGCTGTTCAATTCCGGCACTTGCCGCTCGCAATTGTCGTCGTGCTACCTGACCACCGTGCCGGACGATCTCGACGGCATTTACGAGGCGATCAAGGAAAATGCGCTGCTGGCCAAATATGCCGGCGGTCTGGGCAACGACTGGACGCCGGTGCGGGCGATGGGCGCTCGCATCAAGGGCACCAACGGCAAATCGCAAGGCGTGGTGCCATTCCTGAAAGTGGTGTCCGATACCGCCGTGGCGGTCAATCAGGGCGGCAAGCGCAAGGGTGCGGTATGCGCGTACCTGGAATGCTGGCATCTGGACATCGAGGAATTCCTGGAATTGCGCAAAAACACCGGCGACGACCGCCGCCGCACGCACGACATGAACACCGCGACGTGGATTCCCGATCTGTTCATGAAGCGCGTCATGGACGGCAGCGACTGGACGTTGTTTTCGCCGTCAGATACGCCCGATTTACACGAGAAATTCGGCCAGCAGTTCGAGCAAGCGTATCTCGGTTACGAAGCGAAAATCGAGCGCGGCGAGCTGGATCTGTACAAAAAAATTCCCGCCGTGCAATTGTGGCGCAAGATGCTGAGCATGCTGTTTGAAACCGGTCATCCGTGGATTACCTTTAAAGATCCGTGCAACGTGCGTTCACCGCAGAACCATATCGGCGTGGTGCACAGCTCCAACTTGTGCACGGAAATCACGTTGAATACCAACGACAAGGAAATTGCCGTATGCAATCTCGGTTCGGTCAATCTGGTCGCGCATCTGAAAGACGGCGCGCTCGATCTGGACAAGCTGAAGCGCACGATCCAGGTGGCCATGCGCATGCTCGATAACGTCATCGACATCAATTTCTATGCCGTTGCCAAAGCGCGTAATGCCAATCTGAAACACCGTCCGGTCGGTCTGGGCATCATGGGATTCCAGGATTGCCTGCATCAATTGGGCATTCCGTACAGCTCGCAAGAAGCGGTTGAATTCGCCGACCGTTCGATGGAAGCGGTAGCGTATCAAGCTTACTGGGCATCGACCGAATTGGCGCAAGAGCGCGGCTGCTACAGCAGTTATAAAGGCAGTCTGTGGGATCGCGGCATTCTGCCGCACGATACGCTGGAAGTGCTGCGCCAGGAGCGTGGCGGCTTTGTCGAAGCGGATTTATCCGCAACGCTGGATTGGGACGCGTTGCGTACGCGCATCCAGCAGTACGGCATGCGCAATTCCAACTGCCTGGCGATTGCCCCGACCGCGACGATTTCCAACATCGTCGGCGTGTCCGCCAGCATCGAACCGACCTACCAGAATCTGTACGTCAAATCGAACTTGTCGGGCGAATTCACCATTGCGAATAAATCGCTGGTCAACGATCTGAAAAAACTGAATCTGTGGGACGAAGTGATGATTTCGGATTTGAAATATTTTGACGGCGCGATCAGCAAAATCGACCGCATTCCGGACAATATCCGCACGCTGTACGCCACCGCGTTCGAGATGGATCCGCGCTGGCTGATCGAAGCGGGCGCGCGGCGGCAGAAATGGATCGACCAATCGCAATCGCTGAATATTTACATGGGCGGCGTTTCCGGCAAGAAACTGGACGAAACCTACAAACTGGCGTGGCTGCGTGGTCTCAAAACCACCTATTATTTGCGCTCGATGGGTGCGACGGCGGCGGAGAAATCCACGGTGCGCGCCGGATCGCTGAACGCGGTGCCGTCCGATGGCGGCGTGGTCAAAGCTGCGGTGGAAGTGTCCACGGTGGAAATCAAGTACTGCGCGATCGATGACGAGAGCTGCGAGTCTTGCCAATAAT
>FSSH01001026.1_pt1 | contig 13053 bp, 7 predicted proteins | sample 1166101 | NCBI WGS metagenome assembly FSSH01 (sample SAMEA32972668, study PRJEB13176) | freshwater metagenome | biome: Drinking water system; feature: Biomass in drinking water that filtered by 0.45 um membrane; material: drinking water | place: USA | collected 2012-12-20 | depth 0 m | reverse complement strand
TCTTCTTCTCTCGTCAACCCACCCCACACAGTCACGACGATTCTCTCTGATGATTATCTCAGGCTGCGTTTTGGTTGGCCCTTCCGATTCTCCTGGTCCTCCTTGGAACATGCACGAGCATCAATCGTTGCTGCAGCAAACCCAGCACTTCATTTTACCACAAGCAATATATATCTCAACCACTCGACTCTCAGCCTGCCGGGCGGCTCGAACGATGACTTCAAACAACGACGTTTGAAGAATCAGCAGAGCGCAGCGTCTCCCTCCATGTGTTCTATCGACATGAACACATTCCAATACCCCCCTCCTATTGACCCTTCCGTCTATATATTCGATCCTGGATGACTAGACGAAGAAAGGAGGAGGTTTTCAGTCCACTTCTTTACTCCTTCTTTCGACGACAATTCCTTTTTTTTTCGTCTCTTGTTCTTTTAAGTTTTTTTTTGTTAAATACACTTTGTGGAAAAACAATTTTTAGTCAAACGGAGGGGGGGAAAAAGAAAGATGGATCGCATTGAACTGATATTCAGTCTATGCCTTGCAGTGTTACTTCTTCTTGGCGTGGCGCCAATGTATTTTGCTCATACTCTTGACTACAATCATCATGGAGAAGCTTGCGTTGTTGTAAACAAGCCGTTGAGTGAAGAAGATCGAACGCTGTTTCTCGGAGACACCATGGAGTTTCAACACTTCTACACGAGCATTGAAGACGCCCTCGAAGATTGTCCAACGGAGCCCGTCAACATTCTTCTCGTCGAACAAGAATACGCGATAGAAGAACCTCGACGTCTCGCCTTCTCTCGCGATCTACCTTTGTACATTACGAGTACACGCGACGACAAGTCAACAAGAGTTCTAGGCTTCTCGGAGATGTTCGTCAACTCGAGCAAGGTGGACATTCACTTTGACGGCTGGCATGCCGTGGGTAGTGGCGGTCGTTCACTATTTAAAACGGTGCAAAAGTCCAAGGAATGCGGGTTTGTTGGACGACACATGCAATGCACCACGAAAAAGCATGAACACTCGTGCCTCCTAGGAGGGCGAGTCGACTTTAACAACATGAAGTTCTCTGACTACACTGGCGATGCAATCCTCTGTCAGGAAGGCAAAGGAACAATGACTCTGGCACGATCAAAGTTCCTCGACGTCAAGAACAAAGCTGTGGCGCTTCGCGACCCAAGCATTTATTCAATTAGCGGCAATCAATTTTGCTCAACTGAGAACACCATGCACCTCCACCAGAACTCCAAAAGCTTCCTTCTCATCGAGTACGTCGACGAAGACATCAAGATCTTTAACGCCGAAGATTTTTCCACCTTGAAGAACAACGCAGTAAAATGCTAGTCGATTTCACGAGGATCCGTCCTTAGACCAACTTCAATCCGTAAACACACTGCTCCGTGAAGATGTGCAATGTCGATGGGAAGCTGACCTTTTAAGTTGAACGCGTACGCAAGTCTAGGACAGTGCTCTAGGACTTTGGTGACAACGTCACATCGACCCACGCCAACAGCGTGATGAAGCCAGGTATCTCCTTGATCATCGTGGAGTCTGCACACATTCAGACCAGGCTGCATGTCCAAATAAACGTTGAAGAGATCGACTTCAAATAGCGTGGGAAGTCCTTGAAATTTCACCTTTCCAGTGTAGATCTCGGCTAGAGCGTGAGTTGGTCGATTTTCATCGGGAAGCTTGAGTGTAGAATCAACCAGATCGATACTGTGAAAGGCGCAGTGAGTTTGATCGATGATCTTGATGGGATTGACATCCGCTCCTAGAATCCACAACATTGCCCAAACATGTGCAAACACCAAGACAAGAACTCCAACTGCTCCAAGCGACTTGAAGATCATGGACCATGCAGAGGATTTCCCATCGACGGCAGTAAGCTTGGGTTTCTGCGATGGCACTGACGTGGAAGTAGCGTCGTCCTCTGCCATTCTCGTCTTCTCTGTCAATATGGAAAGGAAGATTTTTTTTTTCTCTTTCTCCCTGGGAAGTTTCGAAGAAAAAAAAAAGAGGGCACGTGCACGCGAAAAAAAATGTCCGACCTTGAAGAAGAAGGTCTTCAACTGGAGATCAAAAAGTTGGACACTGCGAAACGACGCCTCAATTTGACGGTCAGCAATCTTGAAAACCAACAACGTGCGCTAAAGTCTGGAAGCGTTGAATACAACAAGATCGAGGGAAACATCCTCGATCTTGAAGACGAAAAAGAAAAGATCGACACGAAGATCCTGCAACTCAAAAAGCAGATCAAAGCTCTCCATACTCCCAAGCTACCCGCGGCTACACAACAACCACAGCAACAGCAGCAAAGCGCACGTCCAACGAGAAAGCTTATTCAACCTGAACTCGTCAGCGATGAAGAAGCACTCAGGAACACCAACTTTCAACTGACTGCAGCTCAAGATCTTGAGCTTGAACGTCAGGCCAGAGAAATCGCATCCAAGAACGTCACAGGTCAAACTCGAGCTCAATCGCGACTTCTCGAAACCTTTGGTATTGATCGACCCATCACCGACTTTGAAATTATTGGCGAAGAAGACAAGTACAACGACGCCATCAAAGATGAAGACAAGCTTCGAATCTTGGATTCTATGGCCGTCTCCAGAGAAATCGTTGCCACCGTTGAAAACAACATCTACACTCGAACAGCAGAGGTGTTTGCGCGTGGTGGCGATCTCATCGAACTGTCCGCCAACGATCAAGATGAATGGTTCGTAACACACGGAGACTGGCCTTTGAGCGTCGTCGAAACCGTCTCTGCACTCAAGGCTGGCCGACATGGAGTTATCGTTCCTGTTAAGCAGTTTATCGACACGGCGAAGAACTGCTATATGCAGTCACTTCACCCAAGCGTGAACGCAGCCACCGACGAATTCAAAGAGAAGAAAAAGCAACTGTACGCAAAGTACCTGCAAGACTTGGAGACCTTCAACGTTGCGTACAGACGAGAACTCAACATCACGAAGCGCAGAGCTCTCGTTCCTCCGGAAAAACCCTCCATCTACGCTCTCGCGGAACTCAATCCGCTTTTGCGATCGAACACCGCCATCTACAACCCTGCAATCTTCACCGTTCTCGACACCGGCGACGTCAAGATCGATGAAATGCGTCGCGTCGCAGAGGAAACGGAAAATCGTCGACGAAAATCTGGAACGTCGGCTGAAGACGATGAAGTAGAAGATGTTGACGCCGACGACAATGGAAGCGCGGCTTCCGAAAGCTCAACGTCCTCTTCAAACAAAACACAGACCTTCACGGAATACCGTAACTGGCTGGCATCCTACGACGAGCCTCTGACGCTCGAAGTCTTTTCCCTGCTCATCGAAGATCAACATGCAAACGTTGCAAACCTTATCGCCAGGACAAAGTCGCGTGTTCGAAAACTGCAGCTCAACGAACAGCAGATCGCCACGGAAGTCACCAAGGCCGTCGACAACTATCTCTTTCCCAAGGAGGATGCATTCGACGACGAAGATGAAGAAGGCGACTTGAAACAAGATAAGACGCGTTGGCACAACGTGGTCTTTGACTTTTCCGGTGTTCTTGACTATCGAGAGTCCAGTGGCTCAGCGGCAACGTCGGAACCCACCCAATTAGAGAGGAATCACGCTCTCTACATCACACGACAGCTCATCGAACTCATGAAGAACGTTCGCAACACAAAGATCATTGTCGACGCGAACCCAAGCTACTTTGTTCGCAACGTTATTCGAGGTTGGATCTACGGACAATCAGATCAATGGCTCATCGGCGAAGGAGACAAGAACCTGAAGATCGAAGTCAATCCACTGTCTTCAATCATCTTGCCAGTGACCGTCAGGGAAAATCAAACGACCACCGCCTTTGCCGATCTTTCCCTGCTCAAGTACACACCGGGCACACGCATCCTCAAGTACACCGTCAACTCGAACGTCAACGTCACTGTGCACAACCTGTTTTCGACTTTTCTGCGAAAACGCGTTCTTCGAAGCTTCAGCGTTCAGTATTCCACGTCGAAGTCCATTGTCAACGGCCTTCAGTTGAACAAAGGACAGAAATCAAAGAAACGCGGTGAAAGTGAAAGTGACGTGGACTCTGATGAACTACTTGAGTGGCCGGACATCAACTTCTACTTGAGTCAGCAGACAACACTTCCAAGCGCTCCGCCAAGAAATGCATCGTCGTCGAGTCGTCAAATCATTGATGACACCGATGAATTCGATGAAGATGGAACTTCGTCATCGAGTAATTCAGGAGAAGCTGTCGCCAAGTTGGTCAAGTTCAACACTCAGTTTTCCAACGCCTACACGTCAAGACGAGAAACACTTGTTCGCACGCTCGGAAGTACCGCTTCGTCGCCAGAGGAAAAGCAGTCTATCGCAAGAAACGCCATCTTGGATACTTTCAGCCTGATCATCGACGAAGACTTTGATCTTCGAGTACTCTTCACGCTAACCAACATTTTCTCCGCTGCTCGACGTCTTACGTTCACCTTTTCTTCGGTGTCCACCAGAGATTTCTTCGTCATCGCCAACTGGTTTGTTCGATCTCGATTCTTTTTCAAACGCACCAAAAAGTATCCACCTCACGTTGAATACGTCAACGTACAAATGCACATCAACGATCGAAAGAACAGTGCTCATCGGCTACCTTTCATCAGTCGAGGTCGTTTGTCTATCGTTGAAATTTAAAAAAAGGGAAAATTAAAAAAAGTTTACGCACTCATTTTTTTTCTAGAGCGTCAACAAACGAAAGAAGGAAAAGAACATGGCGGCAACAACAGAAAAGGAGATAGCTGCGAGCCCTCCCGTCACAGAGAAACGTCGTTATGACGCTTGGACCAAATATCTTGGCTTGAAAGAATCTTCCAGAGCACTCACCAAAAAACAGAAGAAGTCTCCTCGATACATCAGAGGCTTCGAAGATGGTATTTCCATTCGAACGCATTTCCTCCACCAAGGCCGCGACAAACACATTTCCGACGAAATTCGCAGAGGATTTAACGATTTTCACAAGGGATTGAATTCTGTGCCCAACACTGTTGCGGGTCGATGGGGAATTTACCTGAGGAAAAACATGGCGGAAATTCGAAAGAACTACCCAAAGTCGAGAGAGGCCATCTACTACACGAGAGGAGTTGGCGATGCACTCAAATCCCAACAACTCACAGAGTTCACCAGCCCTGAACTACGCAAGGAAGCGCAGAAAAGAGAGCGCGGCGAAGGTGAAAAAGAGAACAGTAGCAGCAGCACAAGCGACGACTTTTACGACAGCGACTTCGATGACGATGGCGACGAAGATGTTAACAGTAAAATCTCTGAGTTCGAAGGGTATGTGAACGAGCAAGAACAAAAGCTTAAGCGCATCAACATCAACGGACGGGATATCGACGCAGGTGCTGGCGCAACCCTACAAGCACTGATCTTCGACATTGGCTACATGCCCGTTGACATCAGAACCGACGAAGAAAAACTTCTGTACAAGCACGCGGAGAAGTTCGTTCGCATCGCCAGGCAAAGTGGCGTTGAAGTTGCTCTAGAGAAACTTTCCTTTGTCGTTCCCACGCCAGAATGGATTGGTCTTAGGCAACAGCTTGTCGTTGCTCTGACGAACACCAAGGAAGACACGCTCGAACTACACAGTGGATTTGCACCATTCATTGCCATTCTGACCGCCGCTTCACCAAACGTCAAGGAAATCAAGGTGCACATTGGACCCGAACTCAAGTTCAACTACATCAGCGCCATTCGCCGAGCTTCCACCATACTCGAGCATCTTCACACGATCACCATGATCTTCAAAGCCGGATCGAACCTTCGTCATCTCGCCAGCATTGTTGGTGGAAGCGTCTATTCCCAGAACGTCCGATCCTTTCGTATTCACGTCGACAAAGCCGCCATCGTCGAACACTCTGACTTTCGCGCCTTCTTCGAATGCATGTCCGACAAGAGGACAAAGCCACAGGAGTTCTTCGGCGATTCAAAGGACACGCGCGTCATGCAAAACCTTTCGCTTACACTGGCAACGAACCACGCGAAAATCAACGACGACTTCTTCACGGAATTTTCTTCGCCAACCGAAGAGACGTTCAACCTCCTCGAGTTTCAACACGCTTTGACCATCGCAGCGTCTCAGGCAAAGACAATGCTGTGGCTTGGCACTCTCTTGTCGCACGGCGTTCCTCTTCAAAACCTCGTTGTTCGTCTATCCAACAGCGTTACACAGAAGAACTTCTACGATGCTCTGCGACTCATGGAGACGGGAAGAACTGGAGAAGGCAGCGGAAACTTTCTTCGAAGCGTCGAGATCATCGATTCAAAAGGTGTTCTCTTCGACAGCCTTCCAACACAGGCTTCCGTCGACAAAACACTCTCTCGAAGCTTCATTCCGTTTGAAGTCTACTCGGCTAACACAGAGAGCGATGTCGATATCGCTTGGGATGTAGACAGTGAAAACGAAGCTTCTTCGTCGTCGTCTTCGTCGTCCTCCTCCTCTTCTTCATCAACACAGTTCAGCTGTAGGAACAACCTTGAGTACCTACTTGCTCTACTCAACAGAGACACTCTTCGATCATTTGTCGTACTGACTCCGAGAGCCGAGGAAAAACTGCAACCCTCTCTCGTCGACGAAAGAATTGTCTTGTCAAAGAAGAATCTCGAGCTCTTCACCGTCGTTGAAAATTCCGGCAGGCAAGCATTCAACGGCATTCAAAACAAACTACTTGAACGTCTTGAAACCTACCGGGAAGCAGACGACGACGCTTCCATCGACAACTTTGACAATCTTGAAACTTCGCAAGATGAACACCGAAGTTCGTCGCCAATACAAATTCTCGACGATGACGACGACTACGATGACTAAAAGAAGTAGTACGCAATTAAAGTTCACGTTACTAACTAGAAAAAAAAGATGAAGTACCATTCTTTTCTGTAGTGTGTTCGACAACAGAAGAAACGTGAAAATGAGCAGAAACCTGTTCGATCTAACAATCGTTTCAGATGACGACAACAACGAAGATGCAAATGTGAGAAAGGAAGTTTTTAGTACTTCCCCAGTGGTGATCGTCAAAACACAAGCTGCACCACCACCGTCGTTTTCGTCTTCGTCTTCTTCTTCATCATCTTCATCACCGTCTTCTTCATCGTCGTCGTCTTCGTCTTCTTCATCATCTTCATCATCGTTGACGTTGAGTTCCTACCCGCTTTCACGAAAAGCTCTCGAAACTCAAGTGCTCGTCAAAGAAAAGAAACAGCAGCAACTCACACTTCAACAAAGATTTGGCAGCATAGCGTATACTATGGGCAATCCCGGTGGACAAAGCCAGGAGTTTAAGCCTATCGCCAAAGCAATTCGAAAAGCCACAAAAGGTCAAAAGATGAATCCCAAAGATTATCTCGCCATTGTTGGTGCATTGAACTATCCCGTGCGAACAAAACTTCTCGGCGAATTGTTAAGGTTTCCCAATGTTGTGGATGAACAACTTGCTCTGCAAAGTAAATCAACAACAATGTCCACATTTCACGTAGAGAACACACTGGCAACTTCATCTTTTCAAGTGAGCTACATGTTCTCAGTTATGATCGCAATCAACAAAAAAGCTCGAAATACTTTGGTGGATTTTCTCATTATCGATTTGAAAAATGTTAACAACTTTGACGTTGACAAACCCTACACGTCGAAAAACAGACTTCTCATCACAAACGTCGGACTTCTCCACGGAACAGAACTAAGAGTTTCTAATATCGCCTTCAAAAACACAACTGACTCTCCGACTTGCCTGAAATTTGTTGGCGATTCTCTGGCGTTTATGGGCTACAGAAATTTTCGTACTTTGTCGCTGGCAAACGTTTTTCCAGTATTCATCGATTGGACTAACCCGGAAACCCTTGAAAACTACACTCAGTTCAAGGACGATGTGGCAGAAGGTATCTCCAAGCTCGAACTTTCATCTATCGTTCAAACCGTTTCCGATCATAACATCGAAGGTGTGTTCAAGTGCTTACTTACGAAGAAACTGCAAAGTCTTCGTCTCGACTTTGTTCGAGCGCCGCCGTCGCCAGCAAGTAACATCGACCTAGCTTGGATTGGCAACATCATCGACAATGCCCGTATGCTGCGACGCGCAGAACTTCAGTTCGAATCTCTTGAAGAAGTTCACACGAACATCGTTCTTTCGCTGTGCACGCACGCAAGGCTAGAACGTCTTACCGTCGTCGAATCGAACGCATGGTCGAGTCAATCCGCAACAACATTGATCGGTCGTATTTTCGCTCTTCTCCAGGAAAAGAACACCAAGACAAAGTTCGTTGATCTCTGTCTTGGCAGAGCATCGTTCGATTCTGTGGAATCCAGCGCGACCGTCCAAAAGAACATTGAAGGGATCAAAGACAAACTTCAATTCTCGGTCAACTATTCCTGTTGAACGTCGTTCATTCAATTCACTGAAGCACGCCACCACTCAAAAAACTAAACATTGAAAAAAAAAGTGAAATTTTCCCTTTTGTTTGTCCGAAGAACAGAGAGCATACCCCCTTCGAGAAGAAGAAGAAAATGGCTCGATCAAAGATTCTAATGGATTCAATCGACGCGATGGCAACGTTCATCGTCAACGGGGAAGTGAAAATTCCCCGAGACATCGTCGACGCCTACAACGATGGTACGGTCTTTGGCAAGAAGACCCTCTCGTTTATGGTGGACAACTACACACTAGCACAGTATGAGCAATTCATCGACACGCTGTTCGGAAGCTATGATTCAATAGCCTCCGGAGAGCCAGAATACCTTCGTGATCGCCTCAGCACCTACGATGGTGTCCCTAGAACACCCGAAGGATTTGTTCTTCAGCTGTGCAAGCGAACTCAACTCTCCAACCTTGACATCCCCATCGACGAGCCTGCGGAAAGTCAAGGATCCGACAAACCCAAGACGTTCGCAGAAAGTCGTAGGATTAAACGACTCAAAGCGTCGCAAGCTCAAGCAAAGGAGCGCATGCAACGCCAAGAAGCTGTTTTTTACGCCGGCTTCATGAACATCTTGCAAAACATCAGTCTAAACGACGCGTTCAAAGGGATTCTCAACGGCCTTGAGATTCTCGATCAGGTTGAAGACGACGATGAAGAAGACGGAAGCAACGAATCGACGACAACAAGCGAATTCGTCGCAGAGGAGAGCATTGGCATTCGCTACAAAGCACCAAAGTTCGACCAGGAAGTTGTTTCCAACGTCGAAGCTTTTCAACATCTTGTCGGTGGCGTCGACAACATCCAGGAATTCATTGAATTCGCTGGAAAAACCATTGTTGGTTCAGCGGAGTTCCCCACGTCGTCTGCAGATCTCCCTATTATCCTGGCTTACGCACACGAAGCTCGAGATGTCGGTGTGTTGAACGGAGATCTCAACAAAAGCGCTGCTCGTCTTGAGCTCTTGCAAAGTCGAGCAAAGTGTGTTCGCACAATCGACGAGATCCTGACGAGAACCGATGATCCACGCAAACATCTGGTCATTCATTTGCCAGAGTTTCAAGCGACCAACAACGATTCGAAAACTCAAGAGTCCGTGTACTATAGCTACATGGCGTTGGCTCACATCTCACGAAAAACCCTCGAAAAGATCACGATCAACGTCGACGTCGACGACAATGGCGTGGAACTTCGTGAAGGCGCGGGCTATTCACAGTTGCGCGCAAAGCTTTGGTTCAACATTGTCTTCAACTCGCTACTCTTCGCTGAAAACCTAAAGTGCATCGAGTTCACAAGTCCAGGAAAGTCGGTGCGCACTATCTTCTCCGTGGACACGTACAAAAGATACATTGATCCACTCATCACCACACTCACACTGATCTCAACGCTCAATAGCGTCATCTTCAACGAAGGCATCACCGTCGTTAACGTCGAAGTGCTTAGGACGTTTATGGAGAGAATGTTCCCCATCGACGTCACAAAAACCACGAACTCCATTACTTCTCTCGACTTTCGCATCCATTCAACGGTCGAAGGATTCTACGATTCAATTCTCGGTCAACCCGGTCTGAATCTCAGCAAGCTTGAATACCTTCGTCTCGGTCCATCGATCTTCAACGCCAATCTTTGGAAATCTCCTGCTTCACAAGTTTCGGCGGCTTCATCGTCGTCGTCTGTTGATGTGAACGACGACAGCAACGGACACTTTGAAATCCCCAGCTTCATCGGAAATCTATCAGCCATTCGCTATCTTGAGTTGAATGCAGTGAACACAGGCAACAATCGATTTCAATGGCTCGAAAAATTTGTTCAAGCTCAGGAATCCGGACGTCTCGAAGAACTACACGTTCTCTTGCCTATGCAAGCTCTGGAGCGAGAAGCCGACGGAAGTTCTCTCGCGGAAAAACTCGCGGCTGCTCCATACAACAAGCTCATGTGCTTGGACGTGCGCATCAAGGAAAAGACGCCGACGCTTGAGACACAGCAACTCGACGATCTTCTCAGTCTTCTCAACGACAAGTTCTCTAGAGCACTCTTTCCGCTCTACAGTCTGATGGTAAACAACGTCGATCATCAGGTCAAAGATCAATTCCAAGAGGCAAAGTATCAAGCGTTCGTTGAATCAGCCTCAACATCTCAAGTCAGCGACGACGACAGTGGTAGAGCAGCTAGTTCTTACGACACAACCGCTCCGAGTTCTCCACCTCGAAATCCTCTCCAACGTCCGCGTCCTGAATTCTCTCTCGACGAGAACGTCCTCGATCAAGTTTCCAAGGCGGCAAGAACAAATGCACCACTAAGACAACGACCCAGCGAAGAATTCGACAAGGACGCTCGTCTTCAAGCACGTCTGAGACGTCTTAATCTCAGCAACCATTGAATTAAATTTTTTTTCTCTTCTAAAAATCTTCTTTTTTTTCCAGTAGAAAAGTTTTTTCCCGCCTCTCCCCTTTTAGTTCACACAGAAGACAAAGGAAAGATGGCACTTCTCGGCCAATTGAAAAAAGGAGGAGCTCAGACTCTGCGTTTTCTTAGTCGATCGTCGACCACAAATGGCGATTCCTCTGCCAAGGTCTTTGCACTTCCAAAGGACTTTGTCGCAAGGTACCAACACAGGGAGTCTCCTTTTGGCTTCCAGGGTCTTGGAGAGCTTGTCTACCGAAGGACCTATTCTCGTCAAAAGGAAGATGGTAGCGGCGACGAACAATGGCACGAAACTGTTGAACGCGTCGTCAATGGCACATTTCGTCTACAGCAGCGTTGGCTTCAATCTCAAGCGCTGCCATGGCATAACGCCAACGTTATGGACACTGCTCAAGAAATGTACGATCGTATCTTCGAGTTGAAGTTTGTTCCTCCAGGCCGAGGTCTCTGGGCAATGGGTTCTCCTCTGACAGAAGAACGCCATCTCTACGCCGCTTTGAATAACTGCGCTTTTACGAGTACACGCGATCTCGCGGAGGACCCCATCAAGCCATTCACCTTTCTCATGGACGCTTCAATGCTTGGCGTTGGCGTTGGCTTTGATACTCTTGGCGCCAACGCTCTCCACATTCCTTCCAAGTCCGAAGCAAACATCGCCACCATCGAGTACGTTGTTCCGGATTCTCGAGAAGGCTGGGTACACTCTCTGGAACTTCTACTCAAGCACTACTTCTACAACGCTGCCCGTCCAATCTTCAACTTTGAACTTGTTCGACCAGCCGGACAGATCATTCGAGGATTTGGCGGTCTTTCCGGAGGACCTGAGCCCCTCCACGAATTGCTCACCACCGTCGAGCAGGTACTTGAAGCACGTCGAGGTGGAACGATGGGTGTTACCGCCATCGTAGACATCATGAACATGATTGGGCGTTGTATCGTTAGTGGTAATGTTCGACGCACCGCTGAAATCGCCTTTGGACCGCCGAGTTCCGAAGAGTTTCTCAATCTGAAGAACTACGAGCTCAATCCCCAGAGAGCTTCCTACGGATGGACGTCGAACAACTCGGTGACTGCAAGTCTTGGCATGAACTATCGTCCTATCGTCGATAGAATCTTCAACAACGGTGAACCTGGCCTCGTTTGGCTCGACAACATGCGCGACTATTCGCGTATGATCGATGCAGCTGACGGCAAGGATCATCGAGCTCTTGGTTCCAATCCATGCGTCGAACAAACACTTGAAAGTTTTGAACTTTGCTGTCTCGTCGAGACATTTCCCGCTCGTCATTCAAGCCAACAAGACTTTATGCGTACACTCGAACTTGCCTTTCTCTACGCAAAGACAGTGACGCTTGGCCCTACGCGCTGGCCAGAATCGAATGCCGTAATGATGCGCAACCGTCGCGTTGGAACGTCGATGAGCGGCATTGCTCAGTTCATCGAGAAGCATGGTATAGAAGAGCTACGTCGATGGTGCACAAACGGCTACGCTCATCTTCGTCGCGAAGATCAACGACTATCCGAGAACTTTGGCGTACCAGAGTCAATCAAAATCACCAGCGTCAAACCCTCTGGAACGGTCAGCCTTCTTGCTGGCGCAACACCAGGTATGCACTACCCCATTAGCACCCACTACATTCGTCGCGTTCGTCTGCCCGCCAATTCCCCTTTGGTCACACCTCTCCGCTTAGCAGGCTACCACATTGAACCTGCGGTTGAAAGTGAAAAGACTCTAGTCGTTGAGTTTCCCATTGATTCGGGAGCCAAGCGTTCGTCTGATCTTTCAGTCTGGGAACAGCTATCGCTTGCAAGTTTTCTCCAGCGTAACTGGGCGGACAACTCAGTAAGCTGCACTGTAACCTTCAACCCAGAGACTGAAGGTCCAGAACTTCTTACCAAAGCACTTGACTACCACCAGTATCAATTGAAGGGCATCAGCTTCTTGCCCAATCTTCCAAAGGTCTATCCTCAAATGCCCTACGAGGAAATAGATGAAAACGTCTACAGGCAAAGATCTTCAACTCTTCGACCAATTCAATGGAATAGCTCTCTATCGAACACAGAGCCAAAACACTACGAGTTTTGCGAAGGAGATCGCTGTCAGTTGTCAAACTAAAGAAGAAGAAGAAGTCCTTTCGTACAAAGAAAAAAAAATCAACTTCCTATGTCCGGATCCTCACCT
>FSSH01003350.1_pt2 | contig 13098 bp, 9 predicted proteins | sample 1166101 | NCBI WGS metagenome assembly FSSH01 (sample SAMEA32972668, study PRJEB13176) | freshwater metagenome | biome: Drinking water system; feature: Biomass in drinking water that filtered by 0.45 um membrane; material: drinking water | place: USA | collected 2012-12-20 | depth 0 m | reverse complement strand
CAAGAACGACTTCGACCCCCTTGGGGTGAAATTTCATGGTAACCTCCGTCAAATAGAGGGGTTGAGAGAGAAGTGGAATGAAGACGAGCCGGTACCACCAGTGGAGGCACCTGCTCGTGAAGTGGCCGGCTCGAAATCGAACCGGTCTAAGGCAGCCGACTTTTGCAGCCGGCTATTGGCCTGACTTCTGGAAACCGACGCCCCGGCTGGCGGGCGCATCGGCTTTCAGAAAACAGGCTGGCTTTAATCTAGAACTTTGTCACTTCCGTGAAATTGAAATCTTTTACCAGCATGGGGGGAACCACTGCCGGTATGCCTTCTTCGCCGGCGGCGCCGACGCTTTCACCGAGAGCAACGATGTTGTTGAGCAGGTCGAAGAGGCTGACGTTGAAGCGCAGATTCTTGATCGGCCTGGCGATTTTACCGTCCCGCACCAGGAAGGTGCCGTCCCGGGTCATGCCTGTCAGTAGTTTGGTGGCTGGATCCACCTCCCGCACATACCAGACCCTTGTAAGCAGAATTGCTTCCTGGTCGGCACCGACGGAGGCGATCATGTCGTCAAGGCTGGTTTCGCCGCCTTTGACCACGATATTGAGAGGCATTTCTCCCATGCTGTCCGGTTGAGGCAGGCAGTGATTGGTCTGGGGTAATTGCAATTTGTCGGCGCTTCTTCTGCCTGTGACGATGTTTTTAAAGACGCCCTCTTCCACCAGTTGAACGCTCTGCCTGGGCAAACCTTCGCCGTCGAAAGGCAAACCGTGCTGCAGGGGATGGGAACAGTCGTCAACGATGGTCAGCTTTTCCGAGAAGACTTTTGTGCCAAGCTTGTCTTTCAAACTGGAGAGGTTGTCGATATGGCTTGTGGCGGCAAAGTCCCACCAGAGGAAGGCCAGAAGGTCGAGCACTGCCGATGGTTCCAGGATGGTCAGGTATCGACCGGGCTCGATGTCCTGGGGCATTCTGCCGGCCAGTGCTTTGCTTATGGCTCGTTCGGCCAGGGCACTTACGTCGATGTCCGCTTTCGTACTGAAGGCCTTAGCCCAGCCTGTGCTGTCGCCGGCACTGGCGGTCAGAGAGATTTCCAGACTGGACTGGCGGCAGAACTGCCTCAGACCACGAGAGTTGCCGATGGCTGTCACTTCGTCGCCGCTGGAGACTATGCCTGCCAGACTGACGCCTCTTCTGCTAGCCACTTCCACGGCGCTGCGCACCAGTTCGGCACGCTTCTCGGCGCTCATGGCGGCGGTGGCTTCGTCGAAGCGGCGGAAGCGCGGCAGTTTGCCCGGATAGCGTTTGCTATTGAGCTTGGCCGGCGGCCAGAGTTCGGGGTCTTCTTCCAGGCGCGCGGCGCAGGTCAGACCTTGATCCAGAAGATTCGCCAGTCCGGTTTTATCCAGTCTTTCGCCCGTCACCTTGACCTGGCGACCAGCTACCAGCAAACGCATGGAAAGGCTGTCCATTTCGGCGCTCTGGTTTTGAGTCATTTCATTGCCGGCGAAGCGGGATGTAGACTCCTGATTGGAATGGACCGTCACTTCCAGTTCAATGGGACGCTTCTTGGAGGAGGCACGTTCAGCCAGGTCCAGAGCTTCGTCTATGATTTTCTCGCATTTGCTCTCGGTCAGCATTTCACCCTCCCGCCTGGGCGATACCCACGCTCAGTTTACGGAACCTGGCCGGGCTTGCTCCGTGTCCGGTCCACATGGTCTGCATGGGCTGACCTTTGCCGCAGTTAGGGGTACCCCACTCGGTGTAGTGGCTGCGTCCGGCGATGGCATCGCAGGAATTCCAGAAGTCGGGGGTGATGCCGCTGTAACTAGGATTTTTGAGTAGCCTGCCCAGTTTGCCGTTCTTTATCTCCCAGGCGGCTTCAGTGGAGAACTGAAAGTTGTAGCGCATGCTGTCTATGGACCAGGACTTGTTGGTCTCCATGTACAGACCTTCTTTCGTGTCGGCGATCAGGTCTTCCAGGCTGCCTGCTTCACCCGGTACCAGGGAGATATTGGTCATGCGAATTATGGGCGCATAGTTCCAGGATTCTGCCCTCATGGCACCGCCGGAGCGTCTCAGTCCCACCAGGGCAGCCGTGTCTCGGGAGCTCAGATAGCCCTTGAAGACGCCGTCTTTCACCAGGTAGGTACACTGAGCTTGTACACCTTCGTCGTCAAAGCCGAAACTTCCCAGCGCACCGCTAGCAGTGGCGTCGGCTACGAGGTTCACCAGTTTGGAACCGTAACGCAGCTTGCCTAATTTATCCGGCGTCAGGAAGGAGGCGCCGGCGAAGTTGATTTCCTGACCGAGAGCGCGGTCCAACTCGGAGGGATGACCCATGGACTCGTGGATTTGCAGACCCAATTGGGAAGCGCCGATGATGGTATCGATCTCGCCCCGTGGACAGGTCGGTGCTGAAAGTAGCTCCACTGCGCGCCTGGCTATCTCTTCTGCATGGGCTGGCAAATTCCATTTCTCGACAATCTCGTAGCCGCTCTGCTCGTATTGCCCGAAGCTGCAGGGATAGGAACAGCGTTGCTGGTCGCCGTCTGCGGCAGCCGTTGCTTCTATGAGGCAGCCGGAGCGGATGGAGAGTTGCTCTATCTGCGCGCCTTCGCTGTTGGCAAAGAATTGCCTGTCTTTGATGAAGTGCAGCATGCCCTGTGCAAGAGTAATTCCCGGCACTTTTAAAATGGTTTCAGCACAGCCCAGGAGCAGATCGAGCTTGGTGTCCAGCTCTACCGTGAAAGGGTCGATGAGATGTGGAGAGGTCCAGGTGGCTCGCCAGGCGGGTTCCGGCACCAGTTTGATGGCTTCTCTGCGGCAGGAACCGCTGGCCCTGGCAATGGCGGCTGCTTGTTGCGCACAGCGAGAGAGGGACTTTTCCGAGAGATTTTGGGTGGCGCAAAAACCCCAGCCTCCGTTAGCCAGGACGCGAATGCCTACGCCGGTGCTCTCTTCCTGATTGAGGGCCAGGAGCTTGTCGTTCTTGGTTTGAATAAACTGAGACTGACGCTTGAGAATTCTGGCATCGCAGTATGTTGCGCCGGCGTCGCGGGCAGCTTCCAGGGCGATAGATAGCAGCTGGAAGCTGAGCGTGTGCAGGCTGTCGAGAATATTGGCTGTCAAGATAGAGCTGGCTTCCACTGTACTGAAGAGATTAAGCTGAATTTACCAGCTTGATTTCCGTCATGGAAGACCTTTTGCTAGGACCTTTCCTTAAAGGGTGAAGACTTTCAATGAAAGTAGAAAAGAGTGAAACTTCGGGGCTTTATATCTCGGGGGAAGAAAAAAGGGTGTAGGAAGAGATTACGAAGTCCCAATAAATAAGCTCAAGTTGAGGTCTTCATTATGACCTCAAAACCTTGTTACTAATAACTAATACTTGGGGCGGCTGGACGCAACCGCCTGCTTCAATCATTGCTTGGACGACCTTCCAGACTTTGTAACTGTGCGACTCAGTTGGCGCTAGCCTGGCTTAAGAACTCGCACAGCGAGCTTATGCAGGTAAATACGTCTTCTTCCAGGCTGAAGCCGTGATCGGCGCTTGGCAAGCTCAGGCATCTGGTTTGATAGTTGTGGCTTTGAAAAAGGTCTTGCCAGGCTGCCTGATTTAGCTGTTCCGGTACTATGGCGTCGTTGCCGCCTCCCACCAAAAATACCTGTCGCGGTGCTGCTTTTGCCACTACCCGTGCCGGTGCTTTACCCAGCTGGGACAGTTCCACTTTGAAAGCCTGGCTCGGTCGAAAGATGGGGGCATTGATGTAGGCCGAGGTGCGTACACCGTCAAAGCCCATGGGATAGCGCCTCTTCAGCTCGCTTTCCAGGTTGTAGGGAGCTTGCAGAAGGGAGAGCGAAGCGATTTGGTCGGCAAAAGCTTCCAGGCTCAATACCGCAATCAATCCGCCCAGGCTGTAGCCCACAAGATGAGCCCGATTTTTGCCGCTCAACCTGGCTACTTCACTTAGGGCCGCCCCGGTGTCTTGCACCATCTGGCTGGGTGTGATTGCGTCACTGTTTCCATCGCTGGCCCCACAGCCGAGAAAGTCGAAACGGAGTGCGGCGAAATTTCGCCAGCTGAGCTCGGCTGTCAGGCGCAGGAAGAGCCCATTGTATTCTTGCTTATTGCCGCCGAAGCTGTGCAAAAGCACTACCGGCAGCTTCTCATCTGCCTCCGCTCCCGCCAGTGGCTCCCTGCCCATGTGCCAGTTGCCGGCGAGCATCGGGCTCTCAGTTTGATCCGCCCTCGCCACTTCACCGCCTGTGGCAGGAGAAGTTGCCTCCCCGGTCAGGCGGGTGGGAAACCGCACCGGGCGGCCGTTCAGGCGGAGCCTTTCCTTTTGAAGTGTATCTTGTGGGCTGGACATGCCGGTATGATACCCTGTTGCGTTGCCTGGCGTGCTGGTCTCACCCCGCGGTTGTTTGCCCACGAAAGCAGAGCTTTCATCAGGCGTGCTTGTGGGTCTTGAGCATGGCTTCCACGTCGTCTAGTTGCTGTTCAGTCTTATGCAGGGCGTTCTTAAAGGCTGCTAGCCTGTCTTCTTCCAGCTCTCTAGTTACTTGCCGATGGCCGGCGTGAAAGTAGAGTGTGTTCTCCACCTGGCCAATACCCTTCAGAAGCCCCTGCCGTTCTAGGAGCAAGGCCTGGTGTATTCTGTTCAATTCGTCTCTTGTAACGCTGTTCAGACCGTCTTTTTCGGACTGTTCTGCTTGGTAGCGCCGGGCGTCTTCCTGGGCGCCGCTGCAGAAGCTCTCGATGAGCCAGACTAACATGACGAAGAGCGTAACCAATCCGATCGCCAGGTTTTTGACAAGGGTTATGGTGCCTTCCAGGATGACTTCGCCTACCAGCTTGAGCCAGGCTCCAGTAGCGTCAAGCCATTCGCCGGTGCGGTCCTTACCGTTTTCGATTTGCAAGAAGTGTTGATGGCAGTGGTCGCACCATTGCCCGTGGCTTCCGGAGATGTCTGCCGGGTTAGGGCCCTTCTTTTGATAGACACTTGGTTCCAGTTCGTTCCAGTTATGACGTTTACCCTGCAAGGAAGCAGCGAAATTTCCTTCTTTTGTAAGCATGACTGTGCTCTCCCGGCTTGCTTTGAGAGCCAGGATAAAGGCGCGGTTCGCCTAAAAAAATGTGCTATCGCACAGAGTAAATTTAGTTGTGGGATAGCAACTTAAATCCAGTCGGAACCCTTCTGAATACTGCTTGTCGAAGCAATCAGAAGCGTTTCAGATCCGGGGGAATCTTGATTATGTCCCCAGGCTTGATATTGGCTGCCTCTACCTCGGTTTTTCCGTTATAGGAGGCCAGTTTCTTGACCATGAATTTTACATCGCCGGCAGTGGGCCTCTCCACATTTTTGGAGGCGAGCTGGTGGGCGACGGACCAGTAGGTCTCACCTTTCTTGACCACATGCTCGTTTGGTTTTTCAATTTTGGCGGCTTCTTTTATGCGATGAAAGACATCGGTGCCGTCTCTCATTCGTTGAGCCGCTTCTTCCTTAGCGAGGGTGTATTGGGATTTCTCCGGTATTCTGCCTCGGTTTTCAGGAAACTGCGCTTCTATAAAGCGGAAGGGCGTGTCCGCTTGCTTGTTTATGTCGATGCCGGAGCCGGGGATGGTCAGGTCAGGTAGATTGTTTGTGCCGCTGCCAGTCCTGTTAAGGCTGTCGAACTTTCTGTCGGGCGGAGCCATAAGTTCGGCATATTGCGTTTGCAATGGGTTTTCACCATTTTGACTTTGAGTTTGCATCCCTTCGATTTTGTCCCGTGTCATAAACAGCCTGCTCTCCCCAGGAGCCCAGTAAAAAAAAGTGCCGCCTTCATTTACTTACCCACTCCGGCTGAAAACCCTCACCTCATGGGGCAAATCAAGGGATATTTTTGCAGGAATTTAACTTGCGTCAGGCGCAGGGGGCCGACGTCTCTTAGGGGAATCTAGGGCTGAGCTAGTTGTCAAATCGGATTCTCCGGAACGCGGGACAGTGGCATGGCAGGCTTCTGTCGTGCCACTATTACGCCATGAGTACGATAAATTTTCGCTTGTGTGATTGGGCTTTCCGCTTCGCTAAGGTCAGTCAGCACAGGCAGGTCTTTAGGTGCAGGGCGGCTGACTTAAATCTGCAGATTTCGGGCCATTCTGGCGACTATTGATATGTTGACATTTGATGCTCGCTGGTACTGGTCAAATGTGGATTTCAACAAGAGGCGCAGAATACATGATTTTATTGTGAGTCCCTACCCAGAAAGCTATCATCGCCGGAAAAGTACCGATCAAAGCAAATACCCCCTCGATCTTCAAGAGTTCTGTAGCCATTTGCTAAAGCAGGGGCTCTTACAAACATCTTGAAGCCAGAGGCTCGTATGATTATTTCGCCGTCATAGCAGTCAATACGCCAGTCAGATAGCCAATCACACTTACAATCTGCATCCGTGGGATCGATAGGTAATCGCTCCAGGCTGCTGATATTAGTCTCACAGTAGAATAATGAAACTTCTAGATTTCGCACTTCTTCGAACACTAGCGTTACCGGAGATCGAATTAGAGTAAAGAATTCGTCATTCTCTGCCGGTTCTAGACATTCAAAAATGTACTCGGTATCTATTGCTAGCTCCTTCTTATCCTTATAAAACGCCATACCAAAGATTTGGCACTCTCTCCAGTTCATGCACTCAAGATCTTCATGAGACCAGATTTTCTTGCTATGCCAATCCGCACTCATTTGTAGTGATCCTTCCGTTGGGTCTTTTTTCTCTATACTTCAACATTGGAATTGGCACGAAACTAGGCCGGACCTAGTGTTTTAGTAGCGCGCTCGCAAGATGAACCTGCATTAGTCATCATGGGTGGGTGACCTTGCAGTTGTGCATTCAAACCCGACACTAAAAGTATCTATCAATGGGTTCTCTAGTGATATAGAAAGCTAATTCTATTCCCAGACTGTTAAATTTGGAGGACAGCGCTCTTTTATGTCGAACGAAATGAAATCCTCCATACTCGAAATCCTCGCAATGATCGATAATTCGCCACCAGTCTTTTGTAGTTTCTTCACTTCTTTTGATTTATTCTTTAATTGACTTAGAAGGTAGGCAATATGCTTATCTATTCCCTCGGACTTGGCAATTCTTTTGCTAGAAAAAAGCCCTATTGATGAGAAAGATGATATGCATCCAGGCGTGATTTGATCGCCTTTTCTCAATAGATCACTGTACTCAATGTTCAAAAGTACCTGCATCTCTTCGACACTCATCGATTCATGATCTATCGACAATGTCGCGTAGCACGCAAATTTTGGAGTGTCGGTCTTTTGCATACTAGATCTTTGCCTTTCTTGGTTGGCGCGTAGGAGTATCAATAAACATTCATACCGATATCAGGTGCTTTGTTAACGGTCTGGCAGATATTATTCGAATGTATTTCGTGAATCAGATTGCCGAGTCAGTATCTGCGGTGCATTATTAGTGGAGTTGTAGCTAAGTGTCCGAACGGACACCATCAATCGGCTCAGTTTTATTTTGCCATAGTCAATCTTGGATGCCCCCTGCTGTTATCCCGATTGTTGAGACGGAGTTGGTTCGAGCAGCCAGGATTCTCAGCAATGGTGGCGTCGGTTTTCTGGGACAGGCATTCTCAGGCTATTTTTTGACCATCGAAATAGATGTCTTGCCAGACGTCGTTGTAAGCATACATCTGCCAGGCTCCTACCGAGCGATCGCCATTGACCAGGTTATTGACGGCGCGATGATTCCTGCCGCCCAGTATGCCTGGGGGAACGTTATTGCCGACCTGGTAGTTGATGACGTTGTTGGAGATTTCGATGCCGCTGCTGGTGTTTCCTTCCACCATCAGGGGGGCTGAGGACCATTCGTCAATGGTGATGTCCAGGGTGTTGCCTGAGGTTCTCAGGTTGCGGCTTTCAAACATGCTTATGGCGTCGGATTTGTAGAGACCGGTGATCTTGTTGCCCTCGATTACGCCGCCGTCCACATGATCGAATTCGACGGCGGTAGTGTCGTATTTCTCAGACCAGGTGAAGTCGTGGAGCCAGTTGTTGCGCACCGCGATGTTGGAGGAGCGGTCAGCCAGAACGCCTCTTTGTCCGCCTGAAAGTTCCGAATCTTCTACGACAATGTTGGAGGCTTCGCTTATGCTGATAGATGGTCCGTCAAAGTTCTTGATTCTAGCGTTCTTGATGGTGACGTTGTCGCGGGTGATGGTCAGGGCCGGGATCTGGTCGCCCCGGGCATCGATGGTGAGGCGACCATTCTCGATAGTGGCGTAAGGGCGCAGCGCCTCGGGAATTTCCCCGTAGCCCAGCTCGACGCGCTCATTGCTGCCGGCTAGAGGCGGCAATTCCTGGAACTCCGAGGTTCCGTCATTGGCCTGGGGAGGGGTTACCTCGAATTCGTCCAGTTCCGGTTGAGCCCAGACAGGAGCGGGCGGAGGGATGGTGACGGGAGAGTCATTGGTGCCGTCTTCTGGAGTGGAGGGCGGACAGTCTCCTGGCGGGCAGTCTGTTGTAGGCTCGCAGTCATTGACAGGGGCGCACTCGTTCACGGGAGGACAGTCATTGACAGGGGCACAGTCGTTCACCGGAGGACAGTCATTCACGGGGGCGCAATCGTTGACGGGAGCGCAGTCATTCACTGGAGTGCAATCGTTGACGGGGGCGCAAGCACTGGCCGGGGAGCAGTCCAGTTCTTCTGAAGACCGGTCTGAAAGGTCAAGGCAGGGTAGAACGCCGCAGTCCACTAGACTGCGCTCCTGCTCGCGGGAAGCGGTCCAAGAGCGGGTGGTCAAATCGGCGCGGTCGGAATTAGTAATGGCGGAAGAGCAGTCAAAGCCTGCTAATGCCGGAGAAGATGTATTTTCAAAGCAGTCGGTTCTCTGTTCGGCTTTCATACTTTAACCTCGATAAGAGCAGATGCAGCGGTCAGCTAGCCTGGTTCGCGGGCTCTGGTTTCCGGTTTAGAGTTGCTCGGGGGATGGTTGCGTGTGTCCTCATGGGCAGGACATTACCGTATCGATGTTGGCAAACTCGGGTCATGGTTATTAACCGGCCGGTGGGAAGTGATTGATTTCTTACTCCGGAAAAGATCGTCCCGGTTTGTAGTACGAAATAGTGTAGTAAGTGAGCCGAAAAAGAATTGCTTCCTGCTCTGAATGACAGCACTTGCCTCCTGGAGGCAAGTGCCGTCTTGTAGTTACGGACTGTTTTGAAGCTTCTCTTCCAGTCTGATGATGGCTGTTTCCAGCTGTACGTCTCGGGTTTCGCTACGGGGAACTGCTACTGGGAAGTCGGGATTGATGCCGATTTCGTGAACTTCGTTGCCGTTTGGAGAAAGGTATTTGAAAGCGGTCAGGCTCATCAAGCCACCCACCGGTCCGCGCTGTGTCTTGTAGCCAACGCCCTTTCCGAAGCTGGTATCGCCGATTATGGCACCACGCTTGTTGTCTTTCAGAGCTGCCAGTGTTACTTCTGCTGCGCTTGCCGAAGAGCCGTTGGCCAGGATTACCATCGGCAGTTTTCTCAATTGGGCCACAACGGCAGCATCTACAAGTTTGCCTTTGATGCTTATGTCGTCCGCCTTGTTGGCATGGATAGGCTTTATTGGCTTGCCGCGCAGTACCGACTGGGTAACGACCTTGCTTTCATCTAGAAATAGCGAGGAAAATTTGGTGGCCGCCGGCAGTTCTCCGCCGTGATTGTATCTGAGATCGAGGATGAGACCGTTTACCTTGCCGCCGTTTTGGCTGACTAGGGCGGAATACTGTTCCACGAACTCGGTAATGAAACTCTCACCGGCGAAGGATGGCATGGTTAGATAGGCGATGCCGTTTTGCAGCAGTTTAGCTTGCACCTTGGGGGCGGGAATGGCAGCCAAGGTCAATTCCACTTCCAAATCCTGGCCGTCTTCGGCGGAGATGGCTTTCACCTTTAGTTTGTCACCACTGTTACCACGCAGCAGTGCAGCGACTTGTTCAGGGGCAAGATTGTCGATTGCCACGTTGTTCAAGCACAAGATATCGTCCCGCTCCCGCAGGGTCGTGTGGTAACCGGCGCTTCCGTAATGGATTACGTCCAGTTTGTAATGCATGCCGCGGTGATAGAGCATGAGGCCGCTTGTGACCAGCCCTTGCTGTTCGAGAGCGGCATGGTCGCGCATATCCTGGGCTGTGATGAAGGTTGTCCATTTGTCCCCGGTAGCAAGCGCCAGTGCTTTGAAGGCGATTTCAATATCGGCAATAGTGCCTAATTTGTCATCAAAAGCATGTTCGTACTTGGACCAGTCTTTCAGTCGACCGGGGTCGAAGTAGTTGTCTCGGATGAATTCCCACATGCTGTGATACATGATCTGATAGCCGTCGTTAGCCGGTTGACCGGAGTAAGTAGGCGGTGGAGCAGCCTGGGGTGGAGGCTTGTCGCAGGTTTGAGCGGTACGGCCGGTGGCGGGTAAGGTAAGCAGCAAGGCCAGAACGGCAAGCTGAAATGTTTTCCAAAACATTCTTGTCTCCATGTCAGAAAGTGAGGGGCTGGTGCTGGCCGGTGCTGCACGGAACGTGCCCGGGGCTTACCAGAATTGCAGTGAAGGAAATTCTCCCCAGGTACTTCTAAAACTGAGGCTGAATCAATCTACCTGGCATGAGGCAGTTAAATGGACTGTGTCGGACTGGTGGAGATGGATTAAGCCGAAATATTAGGAGTGAAGGACCTTCAGAAACGAGAAAGAAAAATGTATATCCTGCTTTAGCAAAGTCGGCGAAGCTGCCACAAGTCGCTTGGCTTCCTTCTCTTTGATTGGATGAAGGTTGTTTCCTCACAGGTTCCCATTCGGGCCAGATGTGCACACTGGTTAAGTGTACTTTCTGCCTCGATGATAGACCGGTCGCAGTTTGCGACGCTACGGATGTCTCATGGATGTAGAGGAAAATCGTTCAGAAGTCGTGTCGAATGGATGTATCGAGAGTGAGAACCGAAAGATGCTCAAAGCGATGTCGAGTATCTGCGGTGCAGAGTTGGTAGCCTGGCTCGCCGTCATAATGTAAGGAAGATACTGCCAGAACCGGCTTGGGGAGTCTATTTGCGGAACCACTGTCAATGTAACAATAGTGATTTTGCGAAATATTGCATCAGCACCTCGGGACTTTTTTCTAAATGAAACCATTGCTGTGACTGCCTTTGGTGCGTCAAGCAGATTTTGTTTTTCCCGTTACATGAGTTTAGCGGTTTTGGCCGGGCTTTCCAAAGAGAGATGGTGCGGGCGCTTCTTGCAGCCTTTAGCAGTCAGGTAAATTCAGTGAGGCCGGCAATTACTTTTGAGAAATCGGCACGGAAAGATGCAGGTCTGAAAGTTTTGTTTCTTGCCAGCTGCCCGCTGGAATATAGATATCGGCGGCGGGGCTGAGGCTGGTGCCCGGTACTTTGATGGTGCCGGTGACGCTACCGCCTACCGGTAATTTGCGTGATGCAAAACTGACTTTGGCTTCTTGCGGTTCCTTATTGCCGTTTTTCACAGTGGCTCTGGCGCTTGCCGGCAGTTTAATCTCCGACTGTCCGTCGTTTTGAAGAGTCACTTTCAGCTGTACTTCCGAGCGTGCCGCTTTTACTCCGGTCAGGTAGAGTCGGGCTGAGGGCGGCGTAGAGGGCTGTGCCGAGGGGCGCGCCGTCTGCAAGGGCAAGCCGCCTGCCGCTGGCGTGTTCATGGCTTTAAGCACCGGTGCGGCGGCGAAACTGGGAATGGCTTGATTGCCGGCTGCATAGACTTTATTTAGTTCGAGAGGCTGAGCCTGAGCCATGTTTGCCGGGGCATAAGGGGCCTGGGCCGGCGCGGCGGCGAAACTGGGAATGGCTTGATTGCCGGCTGCATAGACTTTATTTAGTTCAAGAGGCTGAGCCTGAGCGGTCAGGCTTGGCAGCGCCGCCGGTACTGGTGTTGCCTGCGGTGGCAGGGAGGGTGCCGGTTGGCTGCTTGAGGCGGTAGCCTTGGTTGCTTTCGCTTTGCTTTGTTTTGCCACTATGTTAAGGGCATTTTGAATGTCGGTTTTGGAAAGAGCTTTCACCTTGCCGCTCATCAGTGTGGGCGCGGCGCTTGCAGCCATGCCGCTGACCGAACTCAAGAAGGATTTGTCGGCGGCATAATTCTGGCCGGCTCCAAGGGCCATGCCGGTGATGGTCATGGGCGGCGCTGCCGTATCCATCTTTGTATTGGCCAGGGCGGCGGCGGCGGAAGCCAGCGCTGCTTGCGGTGTGGCGGCGCTGTCGGCCAAGAGCGCGCTACCGGTAGTTTTTGCCGTCACGGCTTCGGTGGCGGCACCAGCGGAAACACCGGAACCGGTATCAGCGGCGGGCAGGCTGGGATCAGCCGACGGGCTTGCCGCCGGTGCACCGAGGATGCCGCTGGTGGCGGCCTTCAGTGATTGCCTTACATTCTGGGTGTTCTTATCAATTTCCGCTTGCTGTTGCAAGGTGAAGGTGCGCATGGAGTCGAGGAAATTAGCGATGGAGGCCACATGGGTGTCCGTATTGAGCGGGCGGTAGCCGTTTTCGTGGGTCATGGAAACTGGTGCCGTCTGGGCTGCTTGAATGGCAGCGGGGCTCTGGGCCAGACCGATAGCCTGGGCAGTCGGCAAGTTGAGGCTGGGCGGCTGTTCGCCCGGCATGGAAAGGGCGCGAATCTGTTCCATCACCTGGGGGCTTATGGCGCTGGTATTGCCACCCACGGTCTGGGTGGGCAATTCTTCGCCGCGGGCGCGGATCTTATTGGCCAGAGAGAGCCAGTAATCTTTGTAGTTGCTGTCGGCAGGGAAGAGTCCAACGGCATCGGTGGCCTTTTGATAGGCGCCGGTGAGATTACCCTGGGCTTCCAGAGTTTTGGCGTTCTGGAAAGACTTGAGGGCCTCTTGCTTGGCCAGAGCCAGTTTGAAGGATTGCCGGGCGGCGGGCAGGTGGGGATGCACCGGATTTAGTTGCACCACGACTTTGTATTCCGCCTGCGCCTGAGCCAGTTCTCCCGATACTTGATAGGCCCTGGCCAGCCCGAGGTGGCTGTTGGCGTCCTGGGGACGGCTTGCCACTTGCTCTTTCCAGAGCGAGATAAGGGCGTGGG
>FSSH01002697.1_pt1 | contig 13102 bp, 6 predicted proteins | sample 1166101 | NCBI WGS metagenome assembly FSSH01 (sample SAMEA32972668, study PRJEB13176) | freshwater metagenome | biome: Drinking water system; feature: Biomass in drinking water that filtered by 0.45 um membrane; material: drinking water | place: USA | collected 2012-12-20 | depth 0 m | reverse complement strand
AAAAAACCATCGCAAAATATTTGCTACGTGCTCAGACCTGTCTAGGATAGCCTTAGTCGGAACGATAGCTTTCTCGCAGGAAACGCCCTGTCTAACAAGATGCCGAACCTCCTTTGGACGCAGCGGGTGCTCCTGATGCTTATCATCTCGGCGGAAGGAAATATCGGGATTGAACCCGTAACCTAGCGTCGCCGGTGTAATGGGAACCTTGCGGCGCTCGTACATTCTGATGTTGTGGGCAATATTGGCAGCGACAATTAGAGGTGCTGTGGTCGGATCTTCCAAGGATGCCACGACCTGCTTTTCCGGCATGGAGAGATACTTTGATAGTGGATTGTCCTTTCGCCGGTGCTGCTTATGCTCCTCCTCCAGCTCCTGCGCCATGTCCATTACGCCCCTGGGAGAGACTTGTGTAAAGCCAAGTGTCATCCTACTTTCACCAATTCCACCTGATAGATTCGCCCAGACGTCCTGAATTCTATCCTCTGAACCATAGTGCTCAAGCTCATTGGCGGTAATTGCCTTCATCAAGGCTACCGCTGCCTTTGGCGACAAATGGGCTTGAATCTCAGGGAACTCTGACTGGGCAGAGAGCCAGCTATCAGCCGGTATTAGCCTATCAATTGTTGCTACTTCATTACCCAAGTATGGGTGGTCAAAATGAGGTGGACGCGCTACGCGCACAATATCTGTTCTCAAGCCTGGCTGGCGAAGCTGGTTTTCATATAAGCCCGCCCGCTGCTCTCCGGCTTCTTTTGCAACAATTGCCTCCGGTGAAAGCTGCGGAGAATCTGACTGCAACTCGGTGAACTGCCCGACCTGGTCTAGCTGAGGTGCGCCAGACACAGTCGAAGAGGCAATTAACACCTGATTGTCATTGTTCAAAGCTGGCGAAATATCAGCCTTCAGCTGCTGTATAAACTTATCTCGCTCTGGCCCAGGTGGCATAAGTTTTTCAATGCTTTCCTTGATTTCAAGGGCACTCCTGGCAAATTCATTAGTAGGAGCCAGAGCCTGCATAGCTTCAGTATCTATGCATTCATCCAGAGGAGATGTGACCTTTCCACCCTGGTTGAAAATTCCTCGCTCATAGTATTTGTCTGCACCTGCCTGTAACCGTTCTAGAACAAGGTCTTTCTGCCCCGAAGGCAGTTCACTGGCTGCGCGAAATTGCTGCACAAAATCGGATGCTACGCGATCGCCTTGTCGAGCCTTCAAGACTAGTTCTTGCATGCCGATGCTATCAGCACCAGGAGCCTGAGCTGTCAGGTCTTTCTCCTTAAGCGGAGATTGCCGAGAACTAATAGCGCCAAATCCGACTATCTCAATGCTCTCATTCTGATCGTCTGGAATATCCTTCGGACTTCCAGCAGATCCGCTATGCCTGTTGGGATTGGCTTCTAAAGCATTCTTGTATTCACTACCACCAGCAAGCCTAGCCGCATGAGCGTCAACTGACTCAAGAGGGCGAACAGCTGATTGTTCGCCCTTAGGCTCCAGGTGCTCGTTTTTCTCTTTGGGTTCGTTAACCAAAGCAAAAGCCTCACGCAGCGTCTCTTTGTAATTTACCTCGTGGCACGCCTTCATAAGCAGGCTGAACCGCCGCACCTGACCAGGACAGCCTTTTAGAATCCCTGAGCTCTAGTAACGCAACGGCAACAGCAGCCCTATTCTGCCGCTACCGCCTTCCATCTAGCCGCCAGCCAAGCATGATATTGAAATACCAAAATCCTTCAGCTCAGCACCACAATTTTGCAGCCTCTCCGCAAAAATTCGCCCCCTCCAGCCACTGCCGCAAATGGCCGAGGTATTTGGCCGGGGTCGAAACTCACTGTATTTCATTGCCGCCGGCGCAGTTTTTCTCCCATGCCGGCGGCTGAAAACTGACCCGACTATGGCCAGAGGTGGCCGTAACTGTCACGCATGTAGCAGATACTTTCGCCGCCGACAATCAAATGATCAAGCACATGGACTCCGAGGAGCTCGCCTGCCTTGATGAGCGTCCTTGTCGTATGGATGTCTTCCGGGCTGGGGGAAACCTTGCCGCTCGGGTGATTATGCGCGCAAATAATCGCGGTGGCATTTGACAGCAAGGCAGCCTTAAAAACTTCCCTTGGATGCACAAGACTGGCACTAACAGTGCCTTTCGACACCTGATTCCAACCAATAACCTGATTCTTTGTGTCCAGATGAAAGGTAACAAAATGCTCCTCCGGCAGAAGGCGCATAGGCTCCACCAGCTCGTTTAGACAAAGTGGTCCGTTGATTTTCTTAGGCTCTAAGCCAGATTCTCGAATAAGCGCTAGCCTGAGCTCAGGCACCATGTATTTAAGTTGTTTCTTCAGTGCTCTTGTATTCATGAGGTCCTCCAATTTCTTGCCCTGCCCGACTGCCGGGATTAGGGCGCGAGTGCGCCCCTGCAGCACCGCCCGCAAAGCGCAGACCGTGGGTCCTAGAGTCAATGCCTGCCGTAAGGCACCCGTAGGGCTCGGGCATTGACTCTGGGCGGGCGCGCTTAGGCTCAAGTGCCGGGCAGGGAGGAAACGAAGTGCCCGGCAGCTATCCAATACTTAAAGACCTGGCTAGAGCCAGTACCACTGCGGGGCGAGGGCTATTTATTCCCAGCGCCAGCAATGGCGCATATGTCAAATCCGGAACAACCAAAAGAAAAAGGCAGAGACTTTCGCCTCTACCTATTCTTTCTAACTTAGCCTTTTGCAGCAGCAAGCCTCCTTGCCTTAGGTGCAGACTCTTTAACCATCTCAGGCTGTGTTTCATCAGCCACGGGTTTCTTGCCACACAAGTGAAAGCCAGTGAGCTTAATTACCGGCTTGGTCATCTGGACTTTGACTCCGTTCACTTCCCGGCTGAAAGTGGAGAGAGCCAGCCTGCCCTGGACCACCACCTCGCGTCCTTTAGTCACGGTCTTGAGCACGCGTTCGCCCAAGCCGTTCCAGGCGTCAACATCTAGCCACATGGTCTTTTCTTCGTCAGAATTGGAAGAAAACTCTTTCACTGCGACTGAGAATTTGACCACCTTGTTGCCCGTATCTCCAAAGGAAACCGAAGTGGGGGCTTGTCCGACGTGACCTACGATAGTGATTGAATTGTTCATTTCTGGCACCTCCGTGCTGTGTTTTGGTGCCATCACAAAGGTATAAGCCGCCAGGCCGCGCAGCGCTTTTCGATGGTGCATGGCCGCGAAGCGCCCTGTAAGGGTCTGCCATTGCAGCAAGAGGAAAGTTATGCCAGCCTCAGCACCTTAAAAACACAGCCGGGGTGCAAATAAGAACAAAAGACCACACAAGACAAAGTCGGCAAGCCCTACGGCAATCACCAAAACGGGCTACAAGTAGCAAACAGTCACAGTGAAAGTCACTCCATAGAGACGAAGACATGTGGACGGAGAATAGGCGCCCAGGTGCGGACGGTGCTCAAGACAGCTAGTCAAGAGAGGTGGTGTTCTAGCTGGCCCATCCAAAGCAGGGAAGTGAACACAGATGACAATGGCGAAAGCTCACAAGCAATCACACGGCAAGAAACCCAAAAGGAAACTCAGCCTGAGGCACTGCACCTAAGACAAGCGCTGCTGCAATAGGCAAGAAAGAGAGGGGCAAAGGTCAATGCCACCTGTTGTTCCGCAACCTTCCCGAAACTAACAAGCACTATCAGTGGCAATCGATGACAATGATGGCAAAAATCGATAGCTCCAGAAAACAAAAAGTTGTTGTGCATTATTCCCGGTTGCACAACATTCAAAGTCATGCAATACTCTTTGCGCAGTTGAGCAATGAGGGATATTCCATGCCTTACGTCCGCACCCACGGCAACCAGGTGACCATAGTCCATGGAGAGAGAGACAAAAGCACTGGTAAGGTTCAGCAGAGGATTCTCTTTACCTTCTACTCAAAGAAGGAAGCGGCTGCCGCCATAGGGGACGGAGACCCGGCCGATGGACGACATTTCGAATACTTATTGAGCGATGCCAATCCAAACCTTAAGTTCAACTGGGAGGAACTCAAGAAAGATATCCGCCAGCACATGGAAGTGCTTCCAGACATCTACCCTACTCGAAAAGCGCGCAGCGAAGAGACTTTCGAGAAGGCACTAACTGATTTTGCTCGCCACTTGATCATCTGCGATCCCTTTAATTCTAAGGCGGGCAAAGAAAACATCAAGCGATTCTCGGCTGACCTGGCCGTTATTCAAGACCTCATAACCCAGAGACAGATAGAAGCCGCGAGGCCAATTCAACAGACACCATCACCTTTCGAATTCGACGATGGCTTTTGCTGGAAATATGAATTGCAGGGACATTCCGTGCCTCTCGACTTCGAAGAGTATGCCATATCGCTCTATGACTCTAGGAAGTTAGATGAAGCGAAACGACTCTTCTCGCTGCTAGTTCGCTGCTTCCCGAATTACGCCGAGGGCTACAACTACCTGGGACTGATCGCACTGGCAGAATCAGAACCAAAGCAAGCCGTTGAGCACTTCCGCACCACGGTTAAGCTCGGGCGAAATCTCTTCCCTCCACGAATGGCCAAGGCCTCCTACTGGACCGACCACAGCACTCGCCCATACATCAGAGGTCTGATGAACCTGGCACTTTCCTTGAACCAGGCACAAAAGTTCAAGGAAACACTGGTTGTCTGTGACCAACTCAAAAAAGAATGCGGACCAAAGGGAGAAGCTGCCGCCGCCGCTCATAGAGCAGCCGCCTATCTCAATCTTCATTACTGGGATCAATGCGTTGAGTCGGCCATGGAACTGGTCGGCTACTCACCTAGCGAAGGATTTCTTTTAGGGTATGCCTTGTTCGAACTGGGAAACAGCGCTCAAGCAGTTGAATGGTTTCTGCATGCCAGCCTGAATGATCCGCATACCGCGCACATGCTGGTTGACCTCAGCGCACCGACACCCAGGACCTATACCGAAGTACAGGACCACAATGGAGGGATAACGCTAATCCAGTCTCTGCCTCGCTTTTTCAAAACACAATCAAAAGAATCGACTAAGTTTTTCCACAAGCTGATATCAAATCCAGAGGTGAAAGCGCTGTTGAAAGAGGCAATTGAGTGCGCCCGCAATCACTCGGACCGCACAAAAAGCTCCAGGGAAAGCTTTGACCGCTGGCTGGAACTGAAAGACCATAAATTCGCCAAGAAGAAAGCCAGAGAACTAGCAGCCGCCGGAGGTGGCTATGCAACACCATCTCATGCTTTGTCAGCACGAGCCAGAGTCAGGAGGAGTAAATAAAACTGGTCTTGTGGCAGCATTGATACAAGCAGACAATCTAGAACTACTGTCACTTTGCATCGTCACAGAAGCTGTGTGTTAATTGTCATCAGGTATAGGATTAATCTCAGAAGACCAGATATATTATTTACCTCTTACTGTTTTTCAGTCCGGAAGGAACAAATGAAAAAAGGTCGTTGTGAGATTTACCCTGTTCAGATTAGTCAAGAAATCCGGCAGGATGCTCGGTTCAGAGCTGAACTTTCATTCTACGATCGACTGTCTGAACAGTTGGGCCAGGGCTGGCTAGTTATTTATCACGCCCCGTTCATCTCCTCAGGCAGCGATGGCAAGTTTTATGATGGCGAGGCAGACTTCATAATCTCGCACGAAGAATTAGGAACGGCTGTTATCGAAGTCAAAGGTGGAGAAATCCACTCAGAGAATGGCCAGTGGAAGAGCATCACCCTGCAAGCAGGCAGAGAGCACAATATTCAGAATCCCGAAGAGCAGGCACGGAGATGTAAATGGGCAATAGTCAAGAAATTAGCAAATCTTCCTGACATAAGACGGTTGTTCGCAAACGCGGAAGATGAGCTAAAACGTCATTTATGCCACGGGGTCTGCTTCCCGGATGTAATTGCTCCACGCAGAGACCTATCAGCCGCCCTCCCCTATCAGCTTGTTATAGACGCAAATCACTTAGCAAATCTGGAAAAAAAACTCCGAGAAATATTAGCGCTTGGCTGCAAGAATTCAGAACGAGATGCACAAGCGAGAAAATGGATCCAGACCGGCCTCCGCCAACTCTTCGCGACACAAGTCAAACTTAGACACCCGCTGTTATTGACCGCAATAGAGGATGAGCAGCAACTAATCACTCTAACACAACAACAATATGACGCTCTTTTTCAACTTCGGTTTAGAAGTCGCGCAGCAATTATCGGCTGTGCTGGCTCAGGCAAAACCTTTCTGGCAGCCCAAGAAGCCCTCATGTCAGCACAGGCCGGACAACGAACACTGCTTACCTGCTTCAATCGTCCCTTGGCAGCCTTTCTGCGTAGAATGATCCTGGAACATCCCAATCTCGATGTCATCAATATTCATGCTTTATGCGGCAAACTGGCTAATCAGGCTGGCATAGAAGTCCCAGAAGACTCGGAAAATCTATACCGGAAAGAATTACCGGAAGCGCTATCGGCAGCAATGAGCCGCTTACCAGAGGCACGCTATGATTGCATAATCGTAGATGAGGCGCAGGACATTTCCCTGTCGACCAACGAGACGGGCAATACTGACTTTCCAGAGGGTCAACTCTCAGAGCAAAAGGAGCTCATGTGGCTTGCCATTGAAGACAGCCTAAAAGATTCAGTTGATTCAAGATTATATGCATTTTTTGATACCCATCAGTCTCTATACGGCAACGCCTGCATACCGGAAGAGCTAAAGCCACCTATACCATTACCGCAAAACGTTAGAAATACCCAATCGATTTGTTCAGCAGTAAAATTGCACTACGAAGGGATTATTCCGATATCAAGCCGTGGACCGACCGGAGCAAGCATTCAGACCGTTGCATGCGAAGACGAATCACTCCTATCAAAAATATTAGTTGAGCAGATTACAAGACTTACAAAGATTGAGCGGTTCTCAAACTCCGATATTGTGATCCTAACACCAAGGAAGCGAGAGCGATCTAATGTGCGCCTAGCCCCCCATTTCAACGCTGTTTGGGATATCGAAAATGAAGCGAGTGGTGCCAAAGATATTCTGTGCTCGTCAATCCACCGATTCAAGGGGCTTGAAAGAAGGATAGCAATCGTGACTGAACTTGAGGAACTTGATGGGAAAGAGATGCTGGAGCAGAAGAGACTTTGCTATACGGCTTTCTCAAGACCGAGGCTATTGTTACTTGCAGTCGGGAAGAGAAAAACATTGGATGCGTATCTCAGTCCAAACGACTTAGTTGGGGTCGTTTAGCAAAAAAGCTTGGCAACAACTGAGATACAGTATTTGAGGCGCTGTGAAAACCGATGGATAACTTCAAGCTGGTCTACTTGGGAAAAGGAAAAGGGTTCTGGGTTGTCTTGGATGCAGACGATATCCCGATAGCAGATTTGGCGGACCAGCGATACGAGCTCCAGGTTGATTCGAACAGCATTGGAGCCATTGTGAGAGCGGCCAACGGGAAATACATCTCCGTGATGCCGCTCTCATTCCAACCCAGCAAAAGCTTTCATAATTGTAAGCTAGTAGGCAGCAGCGGAAGTTTGGAATTTGGAGTTAATCTGCTGCCCAGGGAAAAGCACGTCTCCTTTTTCTCAGCCGCGGATGGTGAACGGTTCTGCGAAAAGCATGGTCCTAGGGATACAAATAAACGGTGGTTAGTTGTTCATGACGACAAAGTCACGTTTACCCCACGCCTGTCCTTCGAATCGGACTCCGGAGGTGAGCTAAGATTCGGAATATTAGAAGAAGACTGGGATAAAACTACGATAGCGGAACTAGAATCAAAGACTATTTGGAAGGCATCTGAGACTGAATCATCAAAGAAGAAACAAATTACTGACTGGCGTTACGCAGTCAAAGCAGAACTGGATAAGTCGCCTTCAGTTGCAGGGAAACGAAGCCAAGTAAAATATCCAGCAGTCGGCGAAAGAGTCGACGTGACAATAATAAACCTGCCCAAGTACGCTGCATTGGCACGAGTATCTATCGATGGGGAAGCTCTAAACTTTGAACAGCGTTCCTTTGGTGCGCTCGTAAAGGACTGCCCAATTGACGAACGTGCTTCAGCAGAAGGGCTGCCACTAGATCTTGAGATTGCAATTGAGGAAACGACCCATTGCCTTACCACCCTACTCGTCTGTGAGATCAAAGCGGCAAATCTTATTTTTCCAGATGGCAGAAAAGTGAAACTGTCAGCCGATCGATCAGTTCGCGTCCAATATGTGCGCGAAGCAAAGCTGCAGTTAATACTTCCCAAGTTTACGGCAAAAGAAAGGAAAGACCTCGCTTTATTCCAAGGACACGAAATAATCGGCAAATTGCCTACACGCGCCAGGAGCTGGCCACAACTCAAGGGAACCGGAGCACCCCTAGTGCTTAAGCCAGCATTTAATTCGGAGGGAGGCATAGTGTTGTCAGGTTCAGTAAGAGATCTAGGACACGTCAGCGCGTTAGTGCCTAATGGGACTCGATGCTTTATCAAACTGACTCGACCAATTGAGGTGTCAGAGGAACATTCAGTGGTTGTCTGGAACACAGACAAGCGGCAAGTCTCTATAGATGACAAAGTTTCTTCTAAGAACGGTATGATTGAAACCGCCAACGTGCCAGGAGCATCGTATGGACTAGCTTATAGGGGTGCCTGGATTGGTGGCAATGCTGAAGTTGCATTGGCTAGCCTGGTAACTCAGCAGTCCTTGTCACTCGAGGAGCTTGCACTAATTCGCTGGTTTCACTGTCCAGTTCTGTCTCCAGGATTTGAGAACAAGTTAGAAGTTCTCGTAAACCGGGCTGTGCCAACTACCATCGCGGCATGGATATTTGGACAAGGACTGCCATTTGGCTTGCGATTTGATTCCGGCGATCGATCAGTATGGATAACAGTTTTGCGTTCGATGCTTTTCTTCTGGCAGCCATCGCAGGACGAACTCCTAAAGGTCATTGCAATCTTGGAAGCAGGTTACTCGACGCGTTTAGCGGCGGAGACGCAGATTCCGTTGTTGGTCCAAGACATGGTGCCACATTTGACAAGAGACATAGCGTGTCTTTGGGAGCGTAACCTTGAAGGAAAAGTGAATTCGAATCTATTCGACAAATGGCTTGTTGCACTCATTGGTAATGAGAAATTGGAAAATATCAAGTCAAAATTGACTAAGGAAGTTAGGCGGTCGATGGATGTGGACGAGGATTTTATCGAGTCGATTATCAAATCAGCGAATTCACTAACTTCGAGCAGGAACACCCTAGTTCTTCAAAACGTTCGCACGGCTGTTGGGTACGCTTCATTTCGTAAACTTTTGGCAGTTAATCAGCTTTCCAAAATATCAGCAAAACAAAGGGGCATTTAGATGTCATTTTTAGACGCAACCAAGCTTGCCGAAGTAGTCAGAAAGAGACTTGTAGATTTTTCTATTGAAGACAACTACACGAGTGACTCCAAGCTGCGTGCAATCTGCGAGAAACTTTGGAGCGACTCACTCAATAATAGAGGGCTTGTAAGTGATTTATGGGTCGAAGGAGCATTTCCATCGACTCCATCCAGCGAAACTCTTGAGACATTGGCCAACAAAGGCATTTTCGACAGTTGGCTAATGCAGCAATTAGACTCCCGTGGTGTCGATGGTTTCCGCAAGGATATTAGTCTTTTCACGCATCAGCAAGAGGCTATTCAAGCGAGCGTGAGCACCGAGGAAGACAGAAGTAAACCAACCCTTATTGTGACTGCAGAAACAGGGGCTGGCAAGACCGAATCGTTTTTGCTTCCGATACTAAACTTACTAGCACAAGACACTTCAGAGAAAGGAACTGGTATCAAATGCCTGATCCTTTACCCAATGAACGCTTTGGTTAACGACCAAATCTCCAGAATTTATAACTGGCTTAGAGGGCAATCGAAAATATCGGTATTCCATTTCACAAGTTCAACACCAGAGGATTGTTCAAAAGCTGATGAAAAAGGCATTCCTGACTGGGAGCCATGTCGGATAAGGACTCGCCAGCAGGCACGTGGACTAGAATCTAGTAGTGGGGTCACTCTTAAAGAGCAGAACCTTTCTGCAATACCTGATATCGTAATTACGAATTATTCGATGCTTGAATATATGCTCTGCCGTCCACAGGACGCGGTGTTTTTCGGTTCTAACCTCAAGGCGGTTGTACTGGATGAAGCTCATTTGTATTCAGGAACACTGGCAGGTGAAATCAGTCTTCTGTTGCGGCGAGTATACGAGCGCTGCAAAGTGAATCCCAATGACATACTACAAATAGCAACTTCAGCAACAATTAATTCCAAGGACGAACAGCAACTATTACATTTCGGCGCAACGCTTTTTAGCAAAGACGAGCCCCTGGTCAAGATTATTAAGGGTCAGCCGAAGAGGGTACCCTTTAAGGTAAGACCCGATGAAAAAATTGTTACGCCGGAGCAGCTCATAGCCGTAGACTGGCCGAACAAGCCACTTATTGAGGTCGGAAGTAATGGCATAGCATCGTTGGTCAAGGACAGCGCTCGCTGTGCAGACTTGTCAATCGCACTCAAACCGATTCTGAGTAAAACCCACACGGAGCAAAATCTGTTTGAAGTAGATTATCCTGCGAGACTCTTATACGAGTCGCTCAGCTATTCACCGGTCGTGGCGAAGCTGGAGCAAATTCTTTGGGAAAAGCGAAGACTACCCTTGCCGCAGCTATCGGAATATCTCTGGGGCAATTATTCAGAGCCAGAAATCCAAACAATTGCAACTATCAGACTGCTACAAATGGCATCATCAGGAAGGATGGCTGGAACAGACTATCCACTTGTGCCGCACCGATTGCACCTTATTGCACGTGCGCCCGGTCACATGTCTGTTTGTATGAATTCTAAATGCACAGGAAAAGCGACCAAGCTGGAAGGGTTGGGCACAGTGACAGTTGGCATGCACGACAGATGCTCAGAATGTCAAAGTGCCTGTTTATCAATTTACAGATGCAACAATTGCGGCGAATGGTTATTAGCAGGGAATAGAGAAAAGGACGGACGAAATAGACTGTCGGCAGCCCGTCCGGGCAGCGACCCCATTTTTCTCAAACTGGCTGCCGACCAGGCTAGAACAGCTATTAAATTCAATCCACAAGCAGGAACTCTTGACGGGTTCGACACCAGCGGTGTGTCTGTAGAGCACACGAATAATTGCCCACGCTGTCAGTCGCCCGCTGCGGACTTAGAACCATTCATTTGTAATTCAGGCCTGGTACTGGGGATACTCGCAGAGACTGTCTTATCCGAGCTACCCGAATTGCCAAGAAAAGGTAATCAGTTCCTTCCGGCTCAGGGAAGAAGACTTTTGACTTTCAGCGACAGTAGACGTGAGGCAGCTCGGCTGGGTCCACAACTCATGTATCAGCACGACATTCAAATTACTCGAGCTGCGATTCTGTCGGCAATTATCAATCAGTCGCAAGAAGAAGTTGTAGATACAACAGATCTAGATGATTTGATCGAATTAAATCGCGAGCGGCTAAAGAAGGCATTACCAGCTAGCGAACGCTCACGAATATCTCAAAAGCTTGATCAATTGCAAAAAAGTAAAGAAAAGGCATTGGAATGCCCACGAATAGAAGATCTGGTGGAGTGCTTTAAGACACAAGACATCTTGTTTCAACTTCTTGATTTGGATAGCGCAGAGAACCACCGGTCAGATGACTGGAGTGAAGCCTCCTGGACAAATAATAAACAACAAATCGAAAGAAACTCTTTGTCACTAATTGCCTCCGATCTAGCGAAGCCAGGAGACAGGACTCTAGAAGGAGTGAGGCTGATAGAAGTAATCTATCCCGGACTGGAGAAACTCCAGCCGCCTATTGCATTCTTAGGTGGGGCTATTCCAACGGAATCCGGCCGACAGGATTTGCTTAGTGCATGGCCCCAAGTTGTCAGCTTTCTCTGCGACACGCTGCGTCAAGAGGGTGCAATCACAATAGGTAGTCCAGAAAGGGATCGCGAATCCGTATTGTTTATCGGCAAGTGGTGCTCCAAAGAATCATCAGTCAAACAGAACAGGGTTCGTTTTGTCTCAAATGACTCCGCGCAGAAACGTCGTAAGTTCATAGAGAATATACTAGCAAGTGTGGGACTCCCTCAAGATGCGGCAGTGTCACTCGCGCCAGAACTTCTCCGGTTAATTTTCGATCAATTGTTAGGAGCCGCCACTGAGTTAAACAGCGCAAAAGATTTCAATTGGCTTCAACAAGCAATTATTGATGAAGAACCGCATCTTCGCTTATTCTTCCCTAAACTGATCGCTCGCACTCCGCTGGAGTTGTTTCGCTGCAAGGTCACAGGACAATACTTTCCGCGGTCCGCGCTGCTTTGCGCGCCAGATATCTTATCGAAGCAGACCTTAGAAGTAGCGTCAGAGAGGGAAGCGGATCTAGATAGTAAAATTGGCCGTTCTAGAAGAGAGTACAAAGCGTCACCTGTATTCAGGATGGGCTTATGGGCAGAGGAGCACAGCGCTCAGCTAGATCAACTTGAAAATGAAAGGCTGCAAGATCTTTTTCGAAATGGCATAAGAAACATACTGAGCTGCACGACAACAATGGAGCTAGGTATAGACATCGGTGGGTTGAACGCAGTTTTGATGGCAAACATCCCACCAGGAAAAGCAAATTACCTACAGCGGGCAGGGAGAGCGGGTAGGCGCACCGATGGGTCGTCCATTGTAATAAGCTTTGCGCGCCACAGGCCTTATGATCAGGAGATTTTCAATAATTTTGAGCGGTTTCTTCGCCGCGAGCTTAAACGTCCACAAGTCTTAATCGATCGAGAAAGAATAATTAAGCGGCATTTTCATTCTTTCCTTCTGGGCAATTTTTTCCTCCAAATTTATCCAGCCGGGACTCACACAGGGGCAATGAGCGCATTTGGCAGAATGGGGCAATTCTGCGGAGTAAATCTGCCTGAGAAATGGACAAAAGGCCGGGTTCATAAACCAACGACTCTTAACAGAGACAGAGCTTTGCCGCAGAACACTGCCGACATAGCATGGTGGAACCCTGCTTATCAAGACTACGGATTGGAGGCCCAGTTCCTCCAATATCTTTTCTGGCTTAAAGAATGGGGAAGGGGAGACGTCTGGAAATCTACCCAAGATCT
>FSSH01001224.1_pt2 | contig 13113 bp, 11 predicted proteins | sample 1166101 | NCBI WGS metagenome assembly FSSH01 (sample SAMEA32972668, study PRJEB13176) | freshwater metagenome | biome: Drinking water system; feature: Biomass in drinking water that filtered by 0.45 um membrane; material: drinking water | place: USA | collected 2012-12-20 | depth 0 m | reverse complement strand
TCACCCTCCGCTATGGCGGGTCGAAAACGAAAGGCACGCTCATCAGGGAGATGTACGACCTCGACATCGTCTTCTACCTCCACGCAAGCGAGGACGGAGCCGGCAAAACTCTCAAGGAAATCTTCTTCAACGTCGCGGACGCGCTCCGCTCGAAGTATACGGTGCATGAGAAGACATCGGCCTTGCGCCTCAAGAGCAACGACCCGCAAAAGTCGGGCAGCGATCTCCACATCGACGTTGTCCCCGGTCGGTTCACGAGCGACGACAAGAATGACTGCTACCTCTACCAGAACGGTGGCGACAAAGAGCGCCTGAAAACCAACCTGGATACGCACATCGCACACATCCGGGATAGCGGCGTTCTGGATGCTCTGCGCCTGCTCAAACTCTTACGTGTGCGGCGCGCTCTGTCGGTCAAACAGTTCGCCTGGGAATTGCTGGGCGTTAAATTGCTCGATGGTCACAGGAAGGACGATCTGGCGGACCAACTGGATCATGTGCTGGAAGAAATCGAGAATGCCGAGGAGGCCATCACGATCGAAGATCCGGCCAACCCCACGGGCAACGATCTGATGCCCATGCTGCGTGCTGTTTGGTGGGAGCTGCGAAACATGGCGCGTGATGTTCGCTCGACAGTCGCCAACAACGGCTGGGAGGCGGTTTACGGCGCGGTCGATGCAAAGTCGGCGCGCGTGGCGCGTCTCTCGGCTGCGGTGCAATCGGTGCGCACGCCGATCCGGCCGTGGGACATCGAAGGCTGAGCGTCAAAGAAAATTGGTGGGTCGCTGACCCTCGCCTGACCGACGAGATCCGCGAGGCGCTCGTTGGGCCCTACACGACGTTGGCGCTGTGCGTGATGCCTGACGCGGTCAGCGTGGCGGGCACTTTCCCGATCGTGCATGACAGCGAGATTCTCGATCGGTATGAGATCGAGATTACATTCCCCCGCACTTACCCTGATGATCCACCAAGCGTCCGCGAAACAACCGGCCGCATTCCCCACACGGCCGATCGGCACAACAGCTCCGGCGCAGCGTGCCTCTTCTTCCCAATCGAGTGGAAGCTGCAGCGTCCAGACAACGCGTTTGCCACATTTTTGTTCGGTCCGGTCCACGGCTATTTTCTTGGTCAAAGCCTCGTGGAAGCGGGGCAGCCTTGGCCCTTTGGGGAGCGCAAGCACGGGATAGACGGAGCCATCGAAGCGCTGCGCGATATTCTCGGCCTGGCGTCCGACGACCAAGCGCGCGCCGCCCTTTGGACGCTCTCGAAGGCGACCATCAAGGGCCACTGGGATTGTCCTTGCGGCAGCGGAAGGCGCCTTAGGGCCTGCCATGGTCCAACGATTTGGCGCTTGAGCACGCCGAACAATACGCGTTGGGTGAGGGAGACGATTAGCAGTTATACCAACTTTCGTTGACGCTCACGCATGAGCCCAGTCGCGCAGTCCGATGGACATGATGCGCCAGGGTTCGTTGATGAGGCGGTTCCATGCAAAGCAACAGTGATCGACGATGTCGTCATAGGATTTGAAGACGCGGTTCGAGAGCCAGTTGTCGCGCATGAACTGCCAGACGTTTTCAGTCGGGTTGAGTTCGGGCGCGCGCGGCGGCAGAGGTAGGATGGTGATGTTTGCGGGAACGCGCAGCCGCGGCGTCAGATGCCAGCCGGCGCGATCGACGAGGAGGACAGCGTGCGCGCCCGGATCGATTTTTGCGCTGATCGCCTGAAGATGCAGGATCATCGCTTCGGTGTCGCACCAGGGAAGGACGAGCCCTGCGCCCTTGCCGTCGGCGGGGCAGATCGCGCCGAACATGTAGGTCCACAGCGTTCGCTGATCGTGCGGCGCGCGGGGTCTTGTTCCTTTTTGCGCCCAGCGGCGGGTGATCTTGTTCTTCTGGCCGATGCGGGCTTCGTCCTGGAACCAGACCTCGATCTTCACGCCGGGAGCGAGCTTTTCCCGGACCTTCTCCACCTCGGCGCCGAAGTTTTTTTAAAAGCCTCGAGCGTGCGTTCGTCCTGCGCGTAATGGCGCTTCCTCGCCGAGAGTTTCCGGAACCCCAGGGCCCGCATCTCGCGGCTCATCGTCGGCTCGCTCAAGGAGACGCCGTACTCCTCGTTCAGCCATTGTGCGAGATCGCAGAGCCGCCAGCGAACCACACCGTGCACGGACGGGATCGGCCCCATCTCGACCAGTTCTTTCAGCGCGCGGCGCTGATCGTCGTTAAGCTTGGGCTCGGCCCCCGGGGCCTTGCCGTCGATCAGCGCCGAAGGGCCGGACGCATTGAAGTTCAAGACCCAGTCGCGGACCGTCTGCAGCGTGACGCCGCCGATCTTCGCAGCCTCGCTGCGCGAGCCCCCGTCGTAGATCGAAGCCAGCGCCAACAGTCGGCGCACCTGATCGGCGTCCCTCGATCCCTTCGCCGCAGCGCGAAGCGCCTTCCCGTCGTAGTCCTTCCGCAATAAAATCGCCGCCGCCATGACGAACCTCCCTGTTCGCCATCTTGAATCAGCGTTCGTCCGCCTCGGGAATCCCAAATGTGAGTCTCATTCAGCGAAAGCTGGTATTATGTCATTTCAACGTGCAACGCGGAGAAATTTTCGCGCTTGAAAAAGAAGCGGCAACGTTAGAGCCTTTCGTCGCTCGGTTTGCCGTCTGCGGCACACGAGTCAAGCGCTATCAATCGCGTGAGCCCTACCCCACATTCACCGGCACGAGGGTCATCGTGTCGTTGCCGAAGATGTCGATGACTTTGACGGCGACGGTGTAGCGGCCGGGTTCGGCGTAGGTGTGCTCGGCGGTGATGAGTTCGAGGTCGCGGTTCTGGCGCGTGCGGAAGCTCTGCCATTCGTTCTCGAAGATGTAGGCGCCGGTCCAGCGCTCTTCGAAAGCCGGTAGCGTCAGTTCGCCTTGCGGGTGCTCGAAACCGGGCAGCGTCGCGACGCCGCTGATGCCTGTGCCGACCGGGACCTGAATGATCTCTCTGCGGCTTTCATAGTCGAAATCGACCGCCCAATAGTCGACCCAGTCGGTCCAGTGTTTGGTGAGACGCTCCCGCGTGACGATGCCGTCCTTATCCTTGGCGACCTTGTAGAGCTGGCCCTTCTCGCACAGGACCTCGCTCTTGCCTTCCTTCATCGCAGCGATGGCGGCTTCGGCGGCGCCCTGACTGTAATAGACGGAGAAATCGGTCAGTTCGATTTTGAGCGTGCGTTTCTGCTTCTTGTCATAGCGCGGCGTCGCCTCGACGAAGCTGATGTCGTGAAAGACGACATGGCCCTTGTCGACGGCGCGTTTGTCGAAGACTTCCGCCGGAATGTATTTGGGCGTCAAGTCGATGCCCTTGTTCTTCGCCTCGGCGAGAACGGCCGGGAATAGCCCCATTTCGAATTCAAAGGCGAGCACATCGACGCGCGTCGCATTGCGCTTGCGGCATTCGGTGATGACTTCCTCGATGAAGAGCCGCCCGACCGGGAGATTTATCGGCCCGATGACGACGAGGCGCCCGTTGCGCGCGCCATGAAAGAACCCGTCCTGCGCCGGCGCGCCTTCGTCGCCGCCGAAGCCGGTTGCCTTGTAGGCTTTCAGGATCAAATCGCGGAACTCGCGTTCGCGCGCGGCGAGCGCCTCTTCCCTCTGCTTGCCGGTCAGCCGCCCGCCGACATTGAGGTACGCCTGCCGCTCATAGCGGCCGAGGTTCAACACTTCGAAGGCGCGAAACGACTTCTCCGCCGCCTTCAATTCGCGCTGCACGCCGATCAGTCGCTTGCGTGTCGTATGTATGCCGAACTTGCCGAGATCGGTCGCGATCCATCTGCGGCCAAGTTTTTCAGCAACGGCAGCGGTGGTGCCGGAGCCCACGAAGAAGTCGGCGACAAGGTCGCCGGGATCGCTACTTGTCGAGATTATGCGATCCAAGAGGGCTTCTGGTTTCTGGGTGGGGTAATCAACTCTTTCATCCGCTAAATGATGAATTTTTGTAAAACTGTCCCAGATTGATTGCACCGGCAAACCGGGCATTTCCTCAAGGTACTGCTTATAACGCACCAGTCCCTTTCCCGTGTATGTGAGCCTATCTTCCGCTTTGTAGCGCTCCATAGTCGTTATAGGGCAACGCCACAGCCGTGTTTGTCCATTCCATTCATAACTGTACCCGCCACCGGACAAACCGTCGGCTGTAAGGCTGCGGGAAAGAAATCGACGCCCCTTCTCATCCGTATAACGATATTGCTTGGTGACGTACTCATCAGTGTACGGTATGTATTGCTGATTCCATGTTTTACTTCCTGATCGCGAATAAAAATAAATGACATCGTGAATCTTTCCGAATCCCGATGCGTCGGCATGCGCGTCAGAACGCTTCCACACAATCTCATTGGTGAAATTATCGCGGCCAAATATCTCATCACAACAGTTCCGGATGTACGAGTTTACGCGCGGATCGCAATGCACATATACGCAGCCATCGCTCGCCAACATGTCGCGCATTAAGACCAATCGCTCGTAAATCATCGCGATAAAGCTATCCGCCCCGCGTCCCCAGGTGTCGCGGTAGGCGATCTGCTCAAGGAGGTTCGGCTCCTTGTGGAAGGTCTCGCCGCCGATCTCGATATCCATCGAGAAGTCGGCGCCGACGTCGAAGGGCGGGTCGATATAGATGAGCTTGATGCCGCCGGCGTCCTCGATCTGCCTACGGAGCGCACCGCCTTTCAGCGACGACAGGATCAGTTTGTTGTCGCCCCAGATCAGCTTGTTGGTCCAGCCCTTTTGTTGACGGCCGCGGCTGTCGAACAGGTCGCCCTGCTTTTTTGTTTCCTTGCGAGGCTCGTCGATGTGCTCCAGCGACTGAAACGGGAGCACCGTCGTGCAGACGTCGCGCGTCTTGCCGTTCCAGACGAGTTCGACCTCGCGCTTGTCCTCGAACAGGATGAACCGGTATTTTTCCGGCAGGGCCTTGCCCTGCTGAATAAGCTCAATCAAGTCGCGCCGCTCGGCGTCGGTGAGGTCGTAAACCGGTTTCGTTCCGCGCGCCAACTTCAGACCCCCTGATATTCTCTGAACGCCGCGATGAGCCCGCCAAAACTTGTTGGCTTGTGGCGGTCGAAGCTTTCCTGATCGACATAGACGAAGCCGTAACGCTCTTCGCCCGCCGCGGAGTTCGCGTCCTCGCACCAGAGTTTGAGTCGGGCCATCTTTTGCGGCAGGTCCAGTTCCTCGCGCCCCTTGGTCTCAACGAGAAAGACGCGGCCCGCATTATCGCGCACGAAAAAGTCCGGCGTGTAGGTGGACAGCTCGCCATTCGCCTTCACATAATCGAGGCGGAAGCCAACGGCCGCATAGTTCTTGCCGTAAGCCGCAACGTCTTTCGCGCTTTCGAGGAACGCGGCGAAGGCGAGTTCAAGCCCGTCGGCGTTCGCCTCGCCGACCGTCTTGTTGAAGACCGATTTCATCGATTGGACAAAACGGCGAGAGTCCGCGCGGAAGGGCCGCGTTTCGCGCAGGCGGATATGGCCCTCGATGCGCGACGATCCCTTGTCGTGCAGGGTCAGCGCGTTGATGCCCTGCCGGAAATAGTCGAACACGATCTTGGTCGCCGCAGGCTCCGACAGATTACGCAGCACAACGGGGTCGTCGAGATCGACGCTTTTGTCGAAGAGGCAGTCGCGCAGGAACAGGCGCACCTTCGGATAGAGCTGATCGTAGCCGCCGACGAGCCGCATCTCCTTCAGGAGCTGGCGGGCGAAGAAGGCGACCACAGACCGGTGGTCGGCGGCCCCTTCGCCGCCGAGGTCCATCGTGTGGTCGATCTCATCGTCCAGCATTCTCTTGAAAACGATCTCGCGCGTTTCCTCGGGCGTGAAGGATTTGAGCGGCAGTTTCGCGTTGCCGAACGCGGCGGGGTCAAGTTCGGCAAGGTCCACAAACTCCCGCGTGAAACGTCGCGACAATTTGGGCAAGGCGATATCAAGCGCGTCGATGTCTTTGGCCGGGTTTTCATTATCGACCTCGATCGTCAGCGCGTCGACGCCACGCGGCTCGCCGCCGCCCATCGGTACCCGCTCGAAGGTGACGCCCTCGTTCTGGATCGACTCGACGAATTCCATGAAGGCGGGCGTCCCCATCACCGACACCGTCTCGCGCGCTTCCGAGCCGAAATACATGCGGCGGAGGCCCCGGCCGAGCGTCTGTTCGGGAAGGATGTTGCTCTGCGCGGAATAGGCGCGAAGGCCGACGATGACGGTGACGTTGCGTACGTCCCACCCCTCCTTCAGCATCAGGACGGAGACGATCGCCTTGTAGGGGGATTTCCAGCCGTCGATCTCGTTCGACTGCTTTCGAAGTTTTTCCAGTTCGTCCTTTTTCTTGCCCGACGCAGCTTCGGCGATCTCGCCATTCTGCTTGGTGTGGATGACGAGAACGCCGTTCTGGAGTTCGGGGCAAATTTTGGCGAGATAGTCGCCGACTTCGTCGCAATTGCGCGTGTCGTCGACCATGACGAAGAGCACGGCCTTCTTGCCGAGCTTTTCGTGCTCGGCGTAACTCTTGCGCCATTCCTCGATACCGAGCCGCAGATAGTCGGCATATTTCTCGGTGATGATCGGCGTTTGCTCATTAACGTGAAGTTTCGCCCGGCTCGCTACATCGGGGATGACTGGGTGCTTGACAACATTCTGCGCAATCGCCTCGACCAGCGGATAATCGCTGACCGTCTGCACAAAAATGGCGCCGTTATTGTGCCGGGGCGTCGCGGTCACATCGATTTGCAAGGCGAGCTGCAAGTCCTTCTGCAGCAGTTTGTGGTGAATGTCTTCGATGCACTTGAACCACGCCAGCTTGTTGTCGTGAATGTGGTGCGCCTCGTCATTGAAAACGGCGAGCTCGTCGATCTCGCGGACGATTTCGCCGAGATCGATATTGCTGTCGGTCGTTTTTCCCGCCGGGCGGTCGCCGAAGGGCGACAGGAAATAATCGGTCAGGTCTTCATCGTCGAGTGATGGCTCCGTCACCTCGCCGAGATACACGCGATGGATGTTGGTGAGGAAGATGTTTCCCGTCGGACGGACGACGCGCACGTCATCCTGAATGTGCAGCGCGATCTGAAAATCATCGCGCCAGTTCTGTCCGGCGTATCCGTTCTCTGGAAGGATCGGATCATTGAAGAAGATGCGAAGGCCGTCGAAGTCGGTCCGGAGCCGATCGAGCACGATGATGTTCGGCGCGATCAGCAGGAAATTCCGGGAGAGCGCCGAGCCCGGCTCGTAGAGCTTATGAAAGAAGCTCCACGCCATCAGGAGCGAGAGCACCTTGGTCTTGCCGGCGCCGGTCGCCATCTTTACGACGAAGCGCGGCCAGGCCTCATCGAACATGTTCGCTGAAACGGCGCCCGACGCGTCGAACCGCATCAGGTCATGCCGGTCACGGACGCCACGCACGTCATAGAGCCAGATGACGGTTTCGACCGCCTCGCGCTGCGCGAAGTAATAGCGAAAGGCGCTCTGCGTTCCGTCGGCGTTGTCGACGAGGTGATCGGCCTTGAACCACCAGTCGAGCAGCGCCTTCGACGTCGGCGAAGCGCCGACATAGCCGCCGGCGCGCCATTCGCTGACTTCCTCCCGGATGTTGGCGACCAGCGGCGGGAGGAGCTTGGCGTAGTTTTCCCGCAGTTCCTCGGCGGCCGGGAACCACCGGACCTGGGGGTCGATTTCCGCATAGGGGGAGGCTGGGAATTCAGGGTGTAACGCCATTTTCTCCCCTTGCTGGCGAATGTAGTGGTTCCGCAAATGGCAAGTACATAATGCGGTATTCATCTTTATTGTTTTCGGCGTTCATCAATCAAGCAGAATTCCGAAACCCTGGATCTGAGAGGCGTGTGAAATGGTCTGCTAGGCGGGCGATTGAGAAGTCGAATTTGATCCAATCTGGAGCGCAAGCGTGTTGATCGCCCTCATTTTTTGATGTCGCGTTGTAATTCGGAGCATCGCAAGTCAACCCTTCATCTCGCGCAGTCGCCGATGCGCGGCGCCGATTCGGTCGCGTGTTTCGTCATCAACGCCTGCGATAGCGGCAAAGTCGCTCCATTTGCCGACTGAGGCGCCTACTTCTTCCACAATACGGCGCGCCTTCGCCGGCTTGATCGCTCCAACTTCCGCGAGCGCGATGAGATCATCAATCGTGAACCCATCGCGCTTGCCGTTGACGCTCATCTGGTGTCGGCTCGTCCACGCGCCGGACGGGTTATAGGAATAGGCGATGTCGAAGGCCGGCGATAATCGCCAATCGCCGGCTTTGTTCATGAGGTAAGCGATGTTTTTGACGTGATCGTCGTGATTGCGGGCGATGACGTTGAAGACCGCGCGCCGGAATTGCTGTTCGATGTCCGCCATCGGCAGACGCAAGCGGCGCATCGTGAGCAGCGCCTGTTCGTAGGAATAGGCGTCCGGCTGGTTGAAATCGAAATGCATCATCGCGGCGAGCGATTGCATGTGCAGTTTTTCACCGGCGTCCAGCCGGTCGAACCGCTTCGTCATGAAATGCGCCCGCCCGCCCTCGCGGTGGAGACGGCATTCCATCATGTTCAGTCCAGCGTCTTTCGCCATCAGATAATAGGCGTATTCGATGAGGCCGAAGCCTTGCGGGTCGGCGAGTTCTCGGTCCTTGTTGCCGGCGACGCCATCGAACTTCATGAGCCAGTAAGTGAAGCCTTGATCGGCCTTGATCTGCCCCGATCGGAACTCGCCGGTCGCTTCATTCCAGGCGAGGATCGCCTTCGCCCTTGCGCCGCCGGCTGACGTTCCGACGCGGATGATGTCCTCGATCGCTTTGGCGTCGTCTGAACCTTCGAGATTTCCGGCGAGCGCATGGCGGTCGCTCAAGACCCTATTCGCGAGATCGACGAGCGCTGCGACTTCGATTTTTTTGCTTCGTGTCGGGCTCCCGAGAATCGCGGGCTCGAATTCAAGCGCGCCCATGCCGCGTGCGCCGATATAGCAAAGCCGCTCAACCGGGTTGAAACTCTCCGGCGTCCGTCCTTGTCCTGCGAGCCAGGCGTCAATGACCGCATTGCCGAACTTGTCGGGGAGCGAATCCGCGACCAATCCCGGCAGCCCCTTGAACGCGTCGCGCGGCAGCGCGGGAAACTCGTACGGCGTCTCGCGAAGCGGCATCATCAGCGGCGCGACTTCAATGCCGCTCCTCGCGAATTCCGGCGCATACTGAAAGACGCCGAGGTCGCGGTCGGCGATCCACGAGACGGCGCCGATTTCGCGACCCCAGAGAATGACGCGGGCGTCAGTCATGGATCCTTGGGGTCTTCAGCCCATGTCCAATCAAGCGGCGCGCGCGTCGATTTGCGCCGCGCGTGTTTTCGTTCTTTGCCTTTCAGGCGGACGCGTTCGATGGGACGAACGCCCGGATCGGGCAGCAGCGCGGCGAGGCGACTTGCGAGACCGAGCGCGCGCATGACGCGGATCAGCGTGTCGAGCGACACGCCCTCGCCGTTTTCGAGGCGCGTGATGGTGCGCCTTGAGACGCCGGCTTCCGTCGCCAGATCAGTCTGATTGATATTCCGGCTGAGGCGGATTTCCTCAAGGCGGCGTCCCAGCGCCGCCTCCACCTCCAGGGGGGCGGCCAATTCGAAGTCGATTTTCTGCGACATATATTGCTCGTAAGATGGTTTAAATAACGTGATTGGGTAATTTATGGCTCATTTTCGTCAAGTCAATGATAATTCGCACGATGCGCTAAATATGGCTCATTATGTGGTTTTCAATGCCGTTTTGCGCCATAAGGTGCGCAGATCGGAAGGCGCGAAAAGCCACGCAGCGCGGCTCGGCCCTTATCGACCGATTCCGGGCCGCCTGTCGAAATCCCAGGTGACGCCGGTCCGCCGCATAACCCCGGACACTTCAAGCCCGCGCCGGGCTTCGAGCGCCTCCCGCCACGGGACCAGCGTGAATTCCTTTGACCGCTCGACGATCGCGAACCGTCCTGCTGGCAAATCGATCGGCCGGCGATAGGCGCCGGCGATCCGTTCACCCTCAACTGGCGTGACGAACGCCCGGCCGGTCTCTTTCGAAAGGCGTGACGCGGCGTCTTCCAGCGATTTCCGGTCCAGCAGTCGAAGCCGCGCCCGATCGACGACAAGTCCATCGCCTGTTTCCCGCGCGAGGTCTTGCGATAACAGAAAGCGCCGACGCACCGCCAAGGCGCCGCGAAGATCATCGCCGAACCCGGCGGCTGACATCTCGACCGACTTGTGACCCTCCAGCACGTCATCGAGAAACACCTGCCCCCGCGCCTCCGGCAATTGCTCGAGCGCGACCCAGGAGAGCGTGCGAACCCGCGCGGCCGCTTTTTCAGCGTCATAGGATGCGGCGCGGTTCAGGTAATCACCCGGAACGCGCCAAGACCCATCTTGTGCGCGCTCGACGATGCCGGCGCGCCGCAGCGCTTCCAGACGGCGTTTGTGCGTGAGCCGGTAGGCGGCGCTCGCTCCTGGATCGCTCGCGGCATGCAAATCATCTGAGTAAACGCCGCTGTTTCTCTCTGCGATCGCAGCGATCGTGAGATCGGATTTTCTCAAGAGCCCGTCGCTGCGAGTCACCTCGACAATGGCGCCCTCTGGCGGCGTCGCGCCGGGCGCAAGGTCGATCGCGACATGCCAGTGTTTTCCATCGGCGCCGTCGACCGCCAGAAATCGCTTCTCATGCGCGTCATCGGCGGCGCCTGACCCGGCGACGCGCCCGATCAAAATCTGCGGCGCGTTCTCGGCCGAAAAATCCCTGAGATTGGCGAGCGACAGACGCGTCCCCATGGCCTGTCCCATCGAGCGGATAATGTCGCCGCGCCGGCCCGCCTCTTTCAGCGCCGGTTCGAGTTCCGTCGCCAGCCGCCAGCCGTCGCGCTGGCGTGTCGCGAGCGACATCTTCTCAAGCGTCCGAAGCCGCGCCATCAGCAGCTTCACCCGAAAGCGGTCATAGACTGTCTTCGGCCGCCCGAGATCGACGACGCCGTCAGCGCCAAGTTGTTTCAGGTCGCGATCAAGCGAGGTGAAACGTTCCGCGCCCGCCTCCCGGACGCGCACGCGCGCGATATCAAGATCGCCGCGCGGCCCCAATTCGAGGGTCGCCAATTCTTCGGCCCGCCGGCGGAATCCATGGCTGATGTAGCTCTTCGCGATGACGAGGTCCTTGCCGTCCTCGGCGCGGCCGCGCAGCACGATATGGACATGGGGGTGATCGGTGTCGTGATGGTTGACGGCGACCCAGTCGAGACGGGTTCCCAAATCCTTCTCCGCCGCCGCCATCAGGTCACGGGTAAAGCCATTGAGACTTTCGAGCTCGCCGGCTTCTTCGGGCGAGACGATGATCCGGAACTGATGCCGGTCGCCCTTTCCCTCTTCCAGGAAAGCGCTTCCATCGACGGCGTCGCGGTCAGGACCGTAAAGCCGCCCTGGCGCTCCATCTTTCTCCGCGCCGTCGCGCTGGATGTATCGAAGGTGCGCCCGCGCCTTCAACAGGCCGTTCGCTCCAAAGCGCACCGAGCGGATTTTTACAATGACCCGCCGCGTCCGGAATTTCGCGAAAGGATGCGCCGTGCTCGCGAAGGCGGCGCCAAGTCCCGCGCCGCGTCCAATGCGGCCGAGCGCGTATGTCTTTCCCGAGCGCTTCGCGAATGCGCCGGGCGTCGCCTTTTCGATCGCAGCGTAGAGCTTTCCAATATAGCGCTTCGATGCGCGCCCGCCCGCAGACCGGATGCGGCCCAATCGCGGGCGAAATTCGTCGTCGGCGCGCGTCATCGCGCTTGCCCCGATTTGCACCCTGCAAAGCGCCGATGGTGCATAGAAAAAAGACGTGCAGACAGGCGTTGGGGCTTTCCTTGCACCAACCCTTTCAATCTTGCTTTCCGGGCCCTTCCTTTTCTCCGCTTCTTCACCGCGCCTCACTCCTCACCCAGACCGGGACCGCGACGCCGATCACGTCATCCAACTTCGTCGCCCCGAAATACCGGCCGTCGAGAGATTTTGCGGGCGCGTTGAGGAGGAATATCTCGTCGGATTGGAGCGTAAAACAGCCGCTCCAGACAGGTAATTTTCTGCCTCGCGAATCGAATAGAAGCGCATCGGCGACATGATTTTTGTCGATGAGAACCGCTTCGTCTTCCCGACAGATTTTGGCGCCGGAGCGTGCTGCGACACGCTTCAAGAGCGGGATTTCCGGCGGCAGATACTCCCGTTCCGCGATGAATTCTTTGATCTCGGCGCCGACCTGGACCAGCACGAGGTCACCAATTTCCGGCGCGCGATCTTCGATTCTGTAGAGGCCGACCGGCGCACTCGCCGAGGCGTTCCACACGAGGACCGGCGCGAAGTCGAATCTACTCGCGACGCCGAGACCTGCGACAGAAACCGTCACGAGAACAAGGAGAAAGCGCCGCGGCCTCATTCATCGTCCTCGCGCTTTGAGGTGGAGCGATAGCGCCGTCGGGATGACCAGCGTTCGAGGTCGTGGAGGTGATAGACGATGCGCGCGCCATGTTTGCGGTAGACGGGGCCTTCGCCGCTCTCGCGGAAATTCTCGAGCGCGCGCAAGCTGATCCGGAGATAGGTGGCCGCCTCCGCGGCCCAGAAAAACGGGCTGTCGACGGCGGGAGGCCACACGCGCTTGGTGTCTTCAGACTGCTTTCTGGCGCCCATGGCGGTGATCGCTTCTTCGCGCCGCCCTTGCCAGAATCACCATTGGACGGCGCCCAACTTACAACGCAGTATCGCGCAATAGGAGGCCGCCCGAAATCACAAGGCTATTCAAAAACAGGGGGGACGTTATTCTAAATTCGGGCGGTCTTATTCAGCCCGCGAATAAATTATTCGCCTGCAGAATAATTCGCCTAAAAGGAGAAAAAGTCGCGTATCAGGTGTGCCGCTCCGCACCGGTTTTGCTTGCTCCGACGCGTATTGAGGATCAGAGTAATGGCGTCATCGGGAGCGATTTTCGATGCTCGAATTCGGGGCGCTGTTGCGGGTCTACCGGGCCCTTCGCCATCTCAGCCAGGACGAAATGGCGGAGCTGTTGTTCGTCAGCCAACCCGTCTATTCGCGGATGGAAGCGGGCAAAAAA
>FSSH01007792.1_pt1 | contig 13123 bp, 8 predicted proteins | sample 1166101 | NCBI WGS metagenome assembly FSSH01 (sample SAMEA32972668, study PRJEB13176) | freshwater metagenome | biome: Drinking water system; feature: Biomass in drinking water that filtered by 0.45 um membrane; material: drinking water | place: USA | collected 2012-12-20 | depth 0 m | reverse complement strand
TGACAAACCCTTCCTCATACAAATCGAGTTTCCAGAACACCCGTTCGCGCTCGTCATCGCGCGATTGCGGACGCTCGGTCGTCCAGCGACCGCAAACAAGCTGGTAGATCGCCCCGAAATCCCGCTCGCCGTGTGGGTCGTTATCCTCGTCGAAGGCGTCGAACGTCTCGATCAACTCGCGGACGGTTGATTGATCGGCATCGGGCAGCGACCGAAAACCAACCGTTGCAACGGCGGTGCAAGCAACCCCCATCGCTTGCCGTGCCTGATCGTTCAAACGGGCAATGCGTGCGGTCTGCTCCTGCGCGGTGGCGCTGTTGTTTGGGGTGGCGGCGCTCACTGCACCCGCCCCTGTCCAAGATGGGCGCGGCGCGCGTGGCGCTCTTCGCAAATCAGGACAAGCGCCCCGAAATCCTCGCGCTCGCCAAGCCGGTCGGCGATCTTGCGAACACACTCCAGCGGCAAGCCGTTCTCGTTGGCGATACCGCGCAAATAATCGTCACGGGATTCTGCGCCACAAGCGCGATACCCCAACAGCAAATCGGTCATCTGAAACCTTCCTTCCTTCGGCAGAAAGCCGCACTGGCTGCGACATGCGGCCTGCCTTCCGGCGAGGATCGGAGGGGGAGGGAAAGCTGAATCGACGCCCTGGCGCGGGCCAGCGGGCGCGCAGCGACCGCCACTCGGGGGCGGCTATTCTGCTTCGGGAACGAGAGGGCAAAGCCCTTGGTGTTCCCACCCAATCAGGAAGAAGGAGCCGTCAGGCTCCCTCACTCACAGGCAACGAAGCCGGTAGGCGTCCCAGGCGCTATGCGGCACCAACAACGGCACCCTTGCACGGCGCGACGCCGACGGACGGCCTGCGGCGGCAAGCAAGTCCCTGTCGGTCGTTGCGCGTGAGCGCAGCCCTGGCAAAGGGACGCAGCGCAGACCGACCGCGGGCGTCCGACAAGGAGAGAGGCAAGAGCGCCAGCGGGTCAGCTCAAAGACGCCGCGCCCTCAGGAGCGCAGCGGGAAAGAGCGCGACCTTAGACCCTCCCGCACATTTGCTTGGCCCAGCGGGCCACCCTGCCCCTTGCGCCAGCGGTCGTCACCGAACGGCCGAGACGCCGCAGGCGGCTCGGTGGAGCACGCCGCGCAGACAGGCTTGCGGAATAGAGCGCGGTGCGGGCTTGCCCGCAGGTCGCTCAAACATCTGGACTTAAGCGACCGACACGCTAACGTGTTGCATACCAACACGGAGCAATGTGAGCTGCCAATACTATATACCCCCGGTCAGTTGATGACGGCTTTAGGACTCAGCAAGCAGCGGTGGCGAACCTTTCGGACCGCATTAGCGCCGCTGGAGACTGGCCCAGGCCACGCTGCGTGCTTTAGCGCCGGGCATTTGGTTGCTGCGAGTGTTGCTCAAGCCGTCGCCAATCGGCTGGGAGCACCGATATCGACGCTGACCCCGGTAGCGGATCAACTTTTTTCCGCATGCACTGGGGCCCCTTGGTTTCAACTAGAACGGTCTCGGATTTCTATATTTCTCGACGAACAGCGCGTTGAGCTTGCGGCACCGGATGCTCCGCTAGCTCCGGCCAATTTGGGCATCGTCGTCACGCTTGAGCCAATTACGCGTATGCTTCGTGAACGGTTGCTCGACGTCGATAGTGACCCGCAACATAACCTCGCATTCGCTCCCGTTATCGCGTCGGGACAAAGGCGATGAATGCTCTAGAAATCATCGACCGGGAGACCATCAGTCTCGGATATCGCCGCGATGCAATACGGCGCAACTATGTGTACAGCGATCTTTGGGGACAGGCTGCCGCAGTGCGGACAGTGCCGTTCGCAGCATTCACCCAAACCCCGCCATCCTACCGGTCAGCCGCTTTCGCGGCTGTCAACGCAGACCACCGGGACGAAGTGGCCGTGGTCGGCGAGCATAAAGCATTGGGCGCACCCATCATTCTGCTCATCGCAGGAAATGATGTGTCCGTTTGGCAAATCTACGCGAGCCGTCCTCCTGAGTTGAAAGCGCGAGCCGGGCTTGACGCCCTTCCACGTTACTTTGCTGACCACAAAACAACTTGGGCTCCCGACGCGATTCATCGTGCGAAATCGATCGGGCGGATCGAGCCCCGCTTTCAGCTGGATTTCGTGGACGTCGGCTTGATGACGGCGATTGAAGGCGAGGTTCATGCCAAACTCGACCGGCTTCTGCATGAAGCGCTGGGCAGTTCGATGGATGCAAGCGATGGCGACGTTAGCGCCCGTGCACTCTTCCGTGGCGTGTTTCGATTGCTCGCCGCAAAAATACTTATCGACCGTGGACATCCCAGTGCGTCGGCATGGGCGGACTATGACGTCGGCAACGTTCTGAGTTCGATAGGTCAATACTATCAGCTTGATACCGCAAACGTGGTAGAGCCGTGGCCTAATTCCGCAAAGCTCGCGGAAGCCTGGACGACATTGCGATCGGGTCTGAACGTCGCCAACGTCTCGGCGGATGATCTAGCCTACGTCTATGAAAATACCTTGGTCACGCCGCAGGCACGACGTGACTTTGGGACTCATAGCACACCCCGGCACGTTGCCGAATATGTCGTAAGCCGCCTCCGGCTGTGGGAGCACGGCGCCGACCTTCCAACGGTCTACGAGCCGTTCGCGGGGGCCGGAGTTTTCCTTGTGTCGGCGCTACGGCACATGCGTGACGGCCTTCCTCACGATTGGACCGATCAGCAACGCCACGACGTGCTTGTGCGGCACATCAAGGGATCGGAAATAGACCCTTTCGCCTGCGAAGTAGCTAAATTGTCTCTGATTTTGGCGGACTACCCTAACGCCAACGGGTGGATGATCGAGGAAGCTGATCTGTTGAAAGACAATGCTCTTTCAACGAGGCTTCGCGACGCAAATGTAATCTTGTGCAATCCACCGTTCGAAAGTTTGGATAATTCGCAGCAAGCGACTTATCCGGTGGCTGCGAGTGTCAGCGCCAATAAAGCTGTTTTTGCGTTAGAAAACGCGCTGCAAGCCAAGCCGACCTCTATCGGCTTCGTCGTGCCGCGCGCGCTGCTGGTTGATCGCCGTTATCGGGAACAGCGTCGGGCGATTGAACAGCAGTTTCGTGAGGTAGAGCTCGTTTCGCTGCCTGACGGCGTCTTCAACGTATCGCAGGCTGAAACCGCGTTACTGATTGCTCGCGGGCAGGCAGTTCAACGAAGCGCGCAAATCGTCCGTGCGAGCGAAGTCGATGATGGGGATCGCCGAAGGTTCGCACAGACTGGCATGCCTTCGCGCACGCGCGAGGTGGTGCGAGAATGGTCGGCGTTTGGCGAAGGCACCTTGTGGGTTCCGCCACTTTCGGCAGTATGGCAACATCTTAGCTTCCTCCCGAGGCTAGGCGATTTGGTCGAGGGTCATTGGGGTCTTCGCTGGAACGACGGAAATCAGGCCTCGCATTTCAGCGACGCAGCGATTCCCGATTGGAAGCTAGGCGTCTTCAAAGCCCAGGATCATCGTCAATATCGGTTTGGGCAACGAGGCTGGCTCGATGTCAATCCTGACACTGTCTATGGTGCCGGAAATCTGCCTTGGGATCAGCCAAAAATCCTCTGTAATGCCGTCCGATTGAGTCGGCGGTATTGGAAGTTGGCCGCCGCAGTCGATGGCACCGGCCTTGTCGCATCCCAACAATTCGTAGGATTGTGGAGCCGGAGAAATACGGCCGACCTTGACCTCGACGCGCTTGCCGCAGTCATAAATAGCCCCGTTATAAACGCCTTCGTCGCTGACTATTCGTTCGACAAGCGATTTCGGATCAAAACGATTCTATCGGCTCCGGTCCCGGCCACGCTCCCGTTGCGGCTCGGTGAACTCGCCCGTGAATATGCTGCTATGGCCAGCAGCGGAGAAGTTTCCACTTTGCTCAGCGACCTGCTAACCGAGATCGACGCCGAGGTGCTCGCTGCATATGACTTACCACCTCGTCTCGAACGAACCCTCCTCGCCGCTTTCGCAGGCAGTGATCGACCAGTTGCCCATGCATGGCCCGGTTGGGGTGTGGATCCGACAGGACCGGCATTTGGCTTGGCGGAACATCTTCGGGGCGTGGCAGCGCACGCCAGCGAAAGCTGGATCAAACAGAAACTCGCCCCAGTTTCCAAAGAGGAGGGCGCGCTAGTCGCTCCCTTCCTCCCCTAGCGTCATGGAGGGTTTTCTCCTCGATACCTCGGCACTGTCCACCTACCTGAATGTGGATCACCAGAATCATGCCGGAGCAGTGGCAGCTTTCGCCACGCTGAGCTCTGATGCTCCCGTGTTTGTATCAATCGTGAGCCTTGGTGAATTTGAGTTCGGCGTGCGGCTAGCTGAGGCGGCATCCAGCAAGCGAATGATTGAGTATCGGGAACGTCTCAAGATTGTAGCTGCATATGCACCACTAGACATCACCCGACACAGTGCGGCAGTTTACGCGGAGTTACGCAGTAGCCTAGCATTGAGGGTCCAGCGAAAGGCGAATAGCCAAAAGCCGTCTAGATGGCTGGAGGACTGGATCGATGCCAATTCCGACAAGCGGCTTCAGATTGATGAGAACGACCTTTGGATCGCTGCACAAGCGAAAGAGCGTGACCTTACGCTCATAACCAATGATCGCGACATGGAAGTATTTCGCGAAATTGATCCAGAAATCCGCCTTTTGAAAACATACGAGTAAGACTGGCCAACCATTTAATGACTGATACCGCCATTCAGATCGTCGAAACCTTTTTTGAGGCGGTTCGACGGGTCCGTGCACTTGGCGCAGGCACACCCGAAACCGCGTATTACCCTGCCCTCGACCGATTGCTGAGCGAAGTGGGTGCAACACTGCGGCCAAAAGTTTTACCACTTTCGCAGCTTTCGAATACAGGTGCTGGCAGCCCTGATTTCGGCCTATTTGCCGCCAGCCAGGTTCAAAAAGGCGAGCCCCGAGCGGGGCAAATGCCCGAACGCGGCGTTGTCGAGGTCAAGCCGGTTGCCGACGATAGCCTATTCAAATCGACGCCGACACAATTGACGAAGTACTACGATGCTTACGGTCTCGTGCTCGTAACCAATCTCCGGGCGTTCCAGCTCGTCGGGCCGGACGTTAACAGCACCGCAACGCGGCTCGAAGCCTTTATGGTCGCCGACACGGCCGCGGATTTTTGGTCGCTGGTCCAAACGCCGGCTAGGTCCGCGAAGATCGTCGGCCTGGCCTTCGTCGAATATCTCCGTCGCGCGCTCGCGCAGAACGTCGCACTCGTTCAGCCTAAGGACGTGGCGTGGTTCCTCGCCTCTTACGCCCGCGACGCGCTCGCGCGGGTCGATGCGGCAGGCGATCTGCCCGCGCTCAAGACGGTGCGAACCGCGCTCGAAGATGCGCTCGGTATCACCTTCGACGAAGAAAAGGGCGATCACTTCTTTCGGTCAACGCTTGTGCAGACGCTCTTCTATGGCCTGTTTTCGGCATGGGTAATCTGGGCACGCGCGACGCCGCGCACCCCGCCGCGTTTCGATTGGCGTTCGGCGGGCTGGAGCCTGCACGTCCCCTTCATCCAAACGCTATTCCAGCAACTGACTGCACCGCAGCATATCAAGCAGCTTGATCTCGTCGAAGTGCTCGACTGGACCGGCAACACATTGAACCGGATCGATGCGGCGGCGTTCCTCGAACGCTTCGATCAGGGCGAAGCCGTCCAGTATTTCTACGAACCCTTCCTCGAAGCCTTCGATCCCAAACTCCGCAAGCAATTCGGCGTTTGGTATACGCCTGCCGAAATCGTCGATTACATGGTCGCTCGGGTAGATCGCGCGCTCAAGGACGAACTGGATATCGCCGATGGGCTGGCCGACGAGCGCGTTTATGTGCTCGATCCGTGCTGCGGCACGGGCGGCTTCGTCAACGCAGTACTGCGCCGCATCCGCGCCAACCTCGAAAATCATGGGCTGGGCGATGCGCTGGCCGACCGGCTGCGCGATGCGGCGCAAAAGCGCGTATTCGGGTTTGAGATTATGCCGGCGCCGTTCGTCGTCGCACACATGCAGGCGGGGATGACGCTGGCGAATATGGACGCGCCGCTAGCCGCCGACACGCGGCCCGCGATCTATTTGACCAACGCTTTGACCGGATGGGAGCCGCATACCAACAAGCCGCTACCGTTTCCCGAACTTGAAGCCGAACGCGCGTCCGCCGATGCGGTCAAGCAAGCGACGCCGATCCTCGTGATCATCGGCAACCCGCCCTATGACGGCTATGCGGGGATTGCCGACAACCCCGAAGAACGTGCGCTGACCAACGAATACCGTAAGGTCAAAAAGGTCGTCCCGCCGCAAGGGCAAGGGCTCAACGAACTGTACGTCCGCTTCTTCCGGATGGCCGAACGGCGCATCGCCGAGAAGACCGGCGAGGGCGTCATTTCATTCATCTCGAACTATGGCTGGCTAGACAGCCTAAGCTGCCCCGGCATGCGCGAGCGCTATCTGGAGACGTTCGACAGCATCGCTATCGATTGCCTCAATGGGGACAAATACAAGACGGGCAAGAAAACGCCTGAAGGCTTGCCGGACCCGTCCATCTTCTCGACGCCTGCCAATCCCGCAGGGATCCAGGTCGGAACCGCGATTGCGACGCTGGTGCGCAAGAAGGATCACAAGCCAGCCGAAACGATTGCTTTCAGGCATCTGTGGGGAAGTGCGAAGCGCGAGACGTTGGCGGCGACCGCAGAAGCCGACCCGGCCACGCTTTATGAGCACCTCTCCCCCTCACTACCGCTGCGTCTGCAATTCATGCCCGCCAATGTTGGCGCGGGCTATTTCGAATGGCCCCGCTTGCCGGAGCTACTCCCGGTCAGCTTTGCTGGGGTGAAAACGAGCCGCGACGAATTTCTTATCGATGTTGATCGCGCCGCACTGGAAAAGCGCATCGAGCAGTATTTCGACCCAAAGGTCAGTGATGCGGATTTGGCAAAAGCGCATCCCACAGTGATGGCGGCGGCGGGCGGGTTTGACGGCTCAAATGTCCGGGCGACGCTGCGCGCACGGAAACACGCGCTCGGCAGCATCACCCGATATGCCTATCGGCCTTTTGATGTCCGATGGGTTTATTGGGACCCAGACGAAAAGCTCTTAGATCGCGCACGTCCAGAGTTTTTCGGCAACACGGGCTTTGAAAATCGTTTCCTTACGGCCGGCGAACGCAACAGGATGGGCGTCTTTTACAGGCCGCAATCCATCAGCGTGCTTGGGGACCATCACCTAGTCGAGAGCAACGTTGCAATCTTCCCTGCCACGGTCCGTCAGGACAGCCAGAACCTTGAACCAAATGTTGCGAAATCGCTCAAGGAAGAGCTGGCTAATCGGGGCATCTCAAGCAGCCAGCTCTTCGACCACATTCTCGCAACCCTAAACGCGCCGGCGTATGAAGTCGGCTATATTGACGCGCTGAGGATTGATTGGCCGCGCATTCCATTCCCCGGTGAGCTTGAGGTCTTCACCTCATCGGCCAAATTGGGGGCTAGGCTATCGGGATTGCTCGATGCTGAAATCGACGTTGAGGGTGTAACACGTGGATCGCTGCTTGCAGGTCTTTCAGCGGTGGCAACGCCTCGGGGCAAATCGTTCGAGGTGACCGCAGGGTGGGGCTATAGCCAGCGCCGCGACAATGGGACTCGCCTTGTCATGCCCGGTGGCGGAAAAACAGACATGCGCGGATGGACCGATGCCGAACGCAATGCCTTGTCCGAACTGGCATCGCGACATGATCTCGACCTCGAAACACTTCTCGGCCTTATCGGCGAGCAGGCCGTGGACGTTCACATCAATGACGAGGCTAAATGGGTGGGTGTGCCTGCCAAGGTGTGGGATTACACGCTGGGCGGATATCAGGTGCTCAAGAAGTGGCTTTCATATCGCGAAGCCGACGTTCTTGGTCGCGCGTTGACCGGCGACGAAGCACTCCATTTCGCCAAAACCGCGCGCCGCATCACCGAAATCTTGTGCATGGGGCCAGCTCTCGACGCCGCCCACGCCAAGGCGCGGGATTGCGCCGTGCCGTGGGTGGGCGGAAAGCCCGGCGAAATTGTCGGCGAGAAGTGACGGGGACGGACCAGAATGCGCGAGCCTGAATTCCGAGAATGGTTGGGCAAGCGGCTCTGGAAGGGTACGCCTCTCAGCCAAAAGGCAAAATACAGCCGGATCCGCCGTTCCATCCGCGTCGAACGCGGCCTTGCTGGGCTTGGTTTCGAGGAGACGACGCTGGAAGCCGTGTTCGCTGCGAGCGCATGGAACAGGCTGTTGTCGCGCTTGGCAGAACTGCGGGACAATCCCGCCGCCGATCTCGCTGCTGTCAAATCTGTCGTCCCCCAGGCGGAAAACCCCGTTGGGCAACTCGGCAATCTGCTCGCCACCGTTACGCAATATGGCTACTTCCTCGAAGGTCGCGATCCGAGTTATGGAGCAAGCGATGACAACAGCGCCGATGAAGAGGATGATACTGACAACGAACTGCTTAGCAGGTTCGATGGCGATGCTCGCTTCCGGGAGGCGCGAAAGAACTGGTCGGAAGATCAGCGCGCCTCATTTTGCAAAATGGCGCGTGCCGTAAATGCGGTTGGTCTCGATTGGTATCACACAAACATCCCGCAAATTCGGTTTGGTCGGAGATCACCGGGAGAGGAGAAAGCGTCCGGCACTCTCGGCAGTTTGCAGCTCCGAAAAGATGGCGGCTTTCTTGAGTTCAGCCATCAACACGAACGGCTAAACCTCACAGGCTCGTTTCAATTCGATCAGCAAGGTGCGGCTCGCTTTGAAGTGGCAATTCTTGATGCCGAAAACTCAATTCGCAACTGGCTACCGCCCGCACCTGAACGTGAGGGGTTCTGGCCCGATGAGACCCCAACGGAATTCGATGAATCTCAAGCCGACCGCATCAGAAACTATGTTCTCGAAACCTACATAAGCCCCGCGCGGGCGCGCGGCGACTCCACGGTTTCGGTGATCGTTGGCCCACTTAACAATGAGATGGGTCTCAACATGGCTTGGCCGAATATCTGCCAAGCGCTGGAAGGTCGCAAGTTTCTTGAGCTGGCCAACGTCCCTCCGCCCAGTGCCGAAGGTCCAAAGCAGAGCACAACGCGGAAATTGACATTCCTTTTGACGAGAGGAACCAAGGCATTGGCCGACGATGAGCTAAAACCCCAAAATCTCATTCTGTATGGTCCTCCCGGCACCGGCAAAACCTATCGCACGGCGCTCGAGGCAGTGGCGCTTTGCGATGGCACTGCGGACTACCCGGAAACGAAGGAAGGCCGGGAGGCCTTGATGGCGAGGTACAAGGAACTGGTCGCGGAAAAGCGAATCGGCTTTGTGACATTTCACCAGAACTATGACTATGAAACCTTTGTCGAAGGCCTGCGCCCGGAAACAGGCGACAACGAAGGCGGGTCTGCGGGTTTCCGGCTTGAAGCTCGCGCCGGAATCTTTCGCGAGATTTGCGCTCTGGCCGATCAGGCCCGCACGCGGACCGCGCCTTCGGCGAGCGCGACCGGCTTTGACTTCTCCGGTCGCCGCTTCTGGAAGATGGGCCAAGGTGCAATTGGCAGCGAAGATGACGTCTATGACGCGGCCGTTGCCAATAACTACATTGCTCTTGGCTGGGGTGGCTCCATCGATTGGAGTGATAACCGGTTTTCCACCTTTGATGCGATTAAGGCCGAATGGCTTGCACAAAATCCCGACGATACAACGCCCAGCAATTGGACGCAGACCTGGCCGTTCCGCTGTGAAATGCAGATCGGCGACATTGTCATAGTTCCCTACGGCAATACTGCGTTTCGCGCGATTGCCGAGGTCACGGGCGACTACCGGTTTGAACCTTCGGCCGAGGGCTACTACGCGCATCGCCGCGATGTGCGCTGGCTCCTGACATTGGACGAACCGTTGCCACTCGACACGATTGTCGATGGCAATTTCACCATGCGCACGCTGTACTCGCTGCAATCGAAGCGCGTGAATTTGCCCGCCCTTGGCCGGTTGATTGTTGGCGATAGCGACAACAGTGGCGGCGTCGAGGCAGTAAGTGATGGCATTCGTGACCAGTTCGTACTCATTATCGATGAGATAAATCGCGCCAATATCTCGAAGGTTTTCGGGGAACTCATCACGCTCATCGAACCTGACAAGCGGCTCGGTATGCCCAACGAACTGACGCTAACGCTTCCCTACTCGAAAAAGCGGGATTTTGGTGTCCCCGCCAACCTCCACATCATCGGCACTATGAACACAGCCGACCGGTCCATCGCGCTGCTGGACACAGCGTTGCGGCGACGGTTCAATTTCCGGGAAATGGCACCGGAACCGGGGTTGCTAGGCGTGGTCGATGGGATTGACCTTAAAGCCGTGCTCACCACCATCAACCAGCGGATCGAATATCTGATCGATCGGGAGCACAGGATCGGGCACGCATTCTTCATTGGCTGCAAGACGGCTGAGCAGGTTCACGCCGCCATGCGCGACAAGGTCATTCCGCTTTTGCAGGAATACTTCTTTGAGGATTGGAGCCGCATACATGGTGTGCTCGGAGACGGGTTCATCGGCTCCACCACTCTGAAATGCCCGCTCGGCGAGGGTGAAGATCGCAAGAGCTGGTTCGTGCGATTGGAAAAGCAGCCAGATGGGCGCAGCCGTTTTTCAGACGACGCGTATGCTCATTTGATTGGCAAGGGCGTCAGCGTTGCGGAGCCCCCAGAATGATAGACGAACTGGCCGGTCATCTGCTCCCCGGCGTTCCTGTCGACAAGGTTGCTGCTGCGCTCGGCGCGGCGGCAGGGCAGGAACTGGAATCGGGCAAGTTCGGCAGCCCCGAAAGCAGTTCTGCTCTGGCGGTAAACGGCTTCGGACCTTTTCTCGAAACTCCGGGTAGTTTGCCCCCATTCCCATACCTTGATGACCTCGATTGGCCTGCACTTTCCGTCGATATTGAACGTCAGATGCGTTTCCCATGGTCAGGCGGCCGACACCCTTGGCTCGATGCCGCCGTCGAAACGGCATCACACCTCATCGGAGTTGAATCGAAGCGCTTCGAGCCTTTCCGTGATTTCAAATTGGCAAAGCTATCGCCCAAATACTCATCCCACGATTGGGGCGAGGGCATGAAGCCATGGTGTAGGATGCGCGACCATCTAATTGCCGTACCTGCGGCATATCGCCATCTTGATGCCGCGCAATTAGTGAAACACGGTTTCGGCCTCGTTACTGAAGCTAAACGACGCGGAAAGTCGCCCGTTTTGCTTTACCTTTATGCGGAGCCGACCGAAGGCCGGGACATTCCAGTACAGGCGCTTGCCAACCATCGATCCGAGATTGCCAGTTTTGCAAACGAAGTCGCGGGTTCAACGGTCCGCTTCGCATCCTGCTCGTGGCAGGAATGGCTGGTCACATTTCCGCAAAGACTGAACGATCATGTCGATCGCCTTGTTGCCCGGTTCCACCCATGACGCATCTGACCGTCCACGAATGGGGGCGTGTCGGCGTCCACAATGGCAGCGGTCAGGGGCCTGAAAAGACCTTCGCGCGTAGTCAGGTAAACGCCCTCCTTCTGGCCGCTCGGTCACACCCGTTGGCCAACCGTTCCGGGACCAATATCCTTGTAGATCGTTACAGCGAGATATGGGCGCAGCAGGTTGTCGGCGTAATCGCCGCGCCCGACTCCAGTCTCGAGATATTACCCAAGATCGATGCTACGGCGGATGAGAGCGACGAAGCGATCCGGGCGCGCCTCGTTAACATGCTTGATGTCGCCCTTGGACTTAAACTGGGTGACGGACAGGCGCTGGCGATGGCGCGTCAAAAGGAGACATTGCTCGACATACTGATCCGCCTGTTCGCAGACCGCCTACTGGCAGAAGCCCGGCGCGGCCTTCCCCGTGCCTACTTAGCGCAGGAAGCAGATCTGACCGCGCTGCGCGGACGGCTTGATGTCAATCGCCAGTTCACGCAAAATGCTGTGCGGCCTGACCGGCTGGCCTGCCGGTTCGATACATTGATGCCCGATACCCCGTTGCTGCGCGTCATGAAGGCCTGCGTCGTGATGTTACGCCGCCACGCCCGCTTACTGGAGACGCAGCGCCGTCTCGATGAGTTGCGATTTCTCCTGGCCGAGGTGAGCGACGTTCCAGTCAGTGCGCTGCCATGGACGCAGGTGCGCATAGACCGGACCAATCGCCGTTGGGAAACGCTCTACGGGCTGGCAACGCTATTCCTGAAGCGCGAATGGCAACGCACCAACCATGATGCGAAGGCGGGCCAAGGGATTACTTTGTTGTTCGCGATGAACGATCTGTTCGAGGCCTATATCGCCGCACTCGCCCGACGGGCGCTGCGGGGAAGCGATATGACGGTCCACGCGCAGGGCGGATTGCGCTATTGCTTGATGGAAGAGGGTGAAGGCGGAAAGCAACGCTTCCAGACGACGCCCGACATTCTCGTCAAGCGCGATGGTCAAGTGGTGTCGGTGATCGACACCAAATGGAAGATGATCGGGCGAAATCCTGAAGACAAGAAGCGCGGCGTGTCGCAGTCTGATGTCTATCAGATGATGACTTACGCGCGTCTGTATAATTGCCGGGACGTGATGTTGCTCTATCCCCATCATGCTGGCCTTGGCGCGGAGGCGTTGGATGTGGGTTACGGCATGATGGAGGGCAATGAACGGCTGCGGATAGCAAGCGTCGATCTATTACCGGGCGTGACGGCGGTCGTGCAGCGACTGGCGAGCTTGCTGTCGCCCGCTAAGTCGTGTCCGATCGAGGCGGCGCGAGTTCACCGACCCAGTGAGGAAGCTGCCAGGTCTAACGCATGATCGATAGGACGCAGTTCTATCGATCACTATATAGGCCAACTAAGGATCGGTAATGCGACAGCCTACCTATCAGTGAAGGCGGAATGACGCTTCGCGCAGTCGATTTGTGGCGATGGCTGCATCCCGGATGGTCTGCCAAATGCCAGCATGACAATATCCTTCGATTGTCATTTCGCGCAGCGGAGCGCGGGCCGTCCAGCCCAGAGCGCTCCACTGATGCAGGTTCCAGCCACCGTGCGGTGGGCTTTGCGGAAC
>FSSH01002950.1_pt1 | contig 13125 bp, 14 predicted proteins | sample 1166101 | NCBI WGS metagenome assembly FSSH01 (sample SAMEA32972668, study PRJEB13176) | freshwater metagenome | biome: Drinking water system; feature: Biomass in drinking water that filtered by 0.45 um membrane; material: drinking water | place: USA | collected 2012-12-20 | depth 0 m | reverse complement strand
AAGCGGCTGCGCGAGATCGACCGGCGGCTGGGCTGGCTGGCGAAGCGGATGAAAGCGGCCAAGGTGATCGACCCCGCCGCCCAGGCCGATCGCGCGCGCATCTGGTTCGGCGCGACGGCCACCATTGTCGACGAGGACGACCAGCAGCGCACGCTCACCCTGGTGGGCGACGACGAGGCCGAGGCCGGCGACGGGCGGATCGGCTGGAGCGCGCCCATCGCCCGCGCGTTGCGCGGCGCCGGCATCGGCGATGTGCGCCGCGTCACCTTGCCCGCCGGCGACAAGGACTATGAAGTGCTGGCGATCGCCTATCCCGACGCGTGAACGCTCCCGCTCACCGCGCCTTGATGAAGGCGCGGATGTCGCTCGAAAGCTTGCTCAGATCGCTCGCGCGCACATACATCATGTGGCCCGCGCCATAATAATGGAACTGGATGCGATCGGCCGGAATGCCCGTGCGCGACAGCGCATATTCGGCCGCGAAAAAGGGCGTCGCGAAGTCATAATAGCCCTGCCCCACGAAGATCCTGAGCCCGCTATTCTCGCGCAGCCCCTGGCCGATATAGGGCGCGACGTTGACATAGACCTGGCCATCGCGGCCCTGCTCGCCCTCCAGCGGCCAATCCCACGCGCCGACCCCGCCGATCGTGACATATTGCCGCTCCGGCGAGAATTTGAGCGTGTCGCGGATATAGGCGTTGGCGGCCGCGGTATAGGCGCCGTCGATCGCGTAGAAGCTCGGATCATTGTCGGGCGCTTCGCCCGCGCGGTCATAATCGCGGCCGGTAAAGCGCGTGTCGAGCCGGCCGATCGTGAGCCCCCGGTCGCGCAGCAATTCCTTGTAGAAACGCTCGGGCGCAATGCGCAGCTCGGCATTGTCGATGAAGGTTTCGGACAGGCCGGTGAAGCGCGCGAGCTGGCGGCGCACCGCTGCACGTTCCTCCGCGCCGAGCCGCGAGCCCTTGAGCAGCGCCGTCGCATAGGGGCCGATCGCGAACTGGCGCGCCTGTTCGACGAACGCGGAGAGCTCGGGCGCATCGGCGATCTTGCCATGGTAGAGCGCGGTCGCCGCCATTGACGGCAAGGTCGTCACATAGCTGAGTTCGTTGCCCGGCGTATCGGCGGACAGGCTGAAATCGAGGATCGTCGAAATGAGAATGACGCCATTGAGCGCGACATCATTATAGCGCCCCTCAAGCTCGTGGAGCACGGCTGCCGAACGGGTAGTGCCATAGCTTTCGCCGCCCAGAAATTTGGGGCTGTTCCAGCGGCCATTCTCGCTCAGCCACTGGCGGATGAACTGCGCGATCGACCGCGCATCCTTCGACACGCCGTAGAAATCCTTGGGATCGGTTTTCCCCAGCGCGCGGCTGAACCCCGTGCCGACCGGATCGATGAACACGATATCGGTCACGTCGAGCAGGCTTTCGGGATTGTCGACCAGCGGATAGGGCGGCGCGCCATCGTCCTTCGCATCGGGCAGCACCACGCGGCGCGGCCCGAACGCGCCCATATGCAGCCACAGCGATCCCGATCCGGGGCCGCCATTGAACAGGAACGTCACCGGGCGGCTGGTGGGATCGCCGGCACCTTCCTTCAGATAGGCGGTGGAGAAGATCGCGGCGATGGGCTTGCCGTCCTTGTCCCTCAGATAGCTTTCGCCCGCCACCGCGCGATAGGCGATCGCCTGTCCGCCGAACACGCCGCGATGCTGGGTGACCGAGACGACCGGCGGCGGGATGGCGGGATCGGCGGCTTCGGCCTTGGGAGGCTCGGGCGCCTTTTGCCCAAGCGCGGGCATGCCCCACGCCAGCGCCGCCGCCGCGATGACCGCCTGTGCCCATGCCCGCATCGTCTGCCCTCCCCCTTTGCCCGCCCTGGGTCGCAGCGGAGAGTGGCACAGCCCGGCGGCGATCGGCAAGCGCGGGGTTGCGCGACCAAGGCTGCCGATATCGCGCCGAAATGCGCCGCATCGGCCGGCGGTGCGTGCTAGAGCAACGGCCGGCGCCGCGTTGGCGCTGCGTAAAGAGGGGCGTATGCGCAGGCTATTCGTGAGCGGCAAGGTGCAGAATGTCGGCTATCGTGACTTCATCGTCCGCCGGGCCGGGGCGCTGCACATTGCCGGCTGGGTGCGCAACCTGCGCGACGGCCGCGTCGAAATCCTGGCCGCCGGCGACGATCCGGCGATCGACGCGCTCATCGAAGCCGCGCGCACCGGCCCGCCCCGCGCCCGCGTCGACAATGTCGAGGCGCAGGCAGCGAGCGAACGCCTGCCCAAGGGATTTACGAAGCGGTTTACCGCGTGAGCCGCGCGGTTGGCGGGCTGAGGCGGTTCTGGTAAGTTGCCGCGATGACCGAGCTGGCCCTCCTCAGCACAACCCCGTTGCCGGTAAAGCTCCGGATCGAGGATTACCTCCTGCTCGATCGATCGGGCGCGTTCGACGCTTATGCCAAGACCGAGCTGATCGACGGGGAGATTCTGTACATGAACGCCCAGCATCGGCCCCATGCGCTCATCAAGATGAACCTCTATGACGCAATCAGCGCGGCGTTACGCGCCGCCTGCTCGCCGCTTCGCGCGCTGGTCGAAGCAAGCATCGCCATGCCCGATCACAGCGTTCCCGAGCCGGACATCGTCCTGACGAGCGAACCCGAGGGCGAGGGATTGATTCCGCTGCACTCTGTTGCCCTTGTCGTCGAGGTCGCCGATACCACGCTGGCCAATGATCTGGGCCGCAAGGCTGCGCTCTATGCCGCCGCTGGCGTGCCCGAATATTGGGTCGCCGATATCGGGGGCAAGGTCATCCACCAGCTCTGGGCACCCGAAGGCGGGACCTATGCGCAGCGCCGGGTGGTGGCGTTTGGGGAGCGGGTTGAGGCGGTGACGGTGGCGGGGTTGACGCTGATATGTCCCGATTAAATGACCATCTGACCAATTGAGCGATACGGCATCGGAAAGCCATGAAGCGATGATAGGGATGGACCCGTCAAGAATTCGGGCGATTTGGAACCAAACTAGGATTCCGGTCGTCGTTAGACGAGAGTCCGGCCGACTAAGAATTAGACTTCCATACGCAATAGACAATCGGCCATGGTTAGCTGCGATGGGGCGACACCAGCCCGAATGGCTTGCGGATAAGAAGCACTGGGAAGTTCCGTATGCGTGGTTCAACAAATTCGTCGAGCGCGCACTAATGCGACATGGCTCGCTTTACGTCATTCAACCATATCGCGAACAAGAAAAATGCGCTCGCCGCTGCCAGAAAGCGCGAGGTCACGATTGCAACTGTTCTTGCATGGGAGCCAATCACGGTCAGAACAACATGTCGGGATGGCTCGAAATATCCGAAACATTCGCAACCCGTTGGAACGATGCTGTGCTAGCGTGCCGGTTACTGACTAAGAAGTCTGCGTAGGACTCCCAACCTCACCGCGTCAGCTTCTTATACGCCAGCCGGGTCGGCCGATCCGCAGCATCGCCCAGCCGCCGCCTCTTATCCTCCTCATAGCTCTCGAAATTCCCCTCGAACCACTCGACATGGCTGTTCCCCTCGAACGCCAGGATGTGCGTCGCGAGGCGATCGAGGAAGAAGCGGTCGTGGCTGATCACCACCGCGCAGCCGGCGAAGCTTTCCAGCGCTTCTTCCAGCGCGCGCAGCGTCTCCACGTCGAGATCGTTGGTCGGTTCGTCGAGCAGCAGGACATTGCCGCCCTCCTTCAGCATCTTGGCCATGTGGACGCGGTTGCGTTCGCCGCCTGAGAGCTGGCCGACCTTCTTCTGCTGGTCCTGCCCCTTGAAGTTGAACGCGCCCACATAAGCGCGCGTGCCCAGCTCCTGCTTGCCGAAGCGGAACACGTCGAGCCCGTCCGAAATCTCCTCCCACACATTCTTGTTGGGATCGAGATCGTCGCGGCTCTGGTCGACATAGCCGAGCTTCACCGTCTGGCCGATCTCGATCGTGCCTTCGTCGGGCTGTTCCTGGCCGGTGATGAGCTTGAACAGCGTCGATTTGCCCGCGCCATTGGGGCCGATCACGCCGACAATGCCGCCCGGCGGCAGGTTGAAATCGAGATTTTCGAACAGCAGTTTGTCGCCATAGGATTTGGTCAGCCCCTTGGCCTCGATCACGCGGCCGCCCAGCCGCTCGGGCAGCTGGATGAGGATCTGCGCCTTGCCGACGGTGCGGTTTTCCTGCGCGGCGACCAGCTCGTCAAACGCCTTGATGCGGGCCTTGCTCTTGGTCTGGCGTGCCTTGGGCGTCTGGCGGATCCAGGCGAGTTCGTCGGCAATGGCCTTCTGCTTGCCCTGCTCCTCGCGCTCTTCCTGCTCGAGCCTTTTGGCCTTCTTCTCCAGATAGCCCGAATAATTGCTTTCATAGACATAGTAGCGGCCGCGATCGAGCTCGAGCACCCAGTTGACGACATTGTCGAGGAAGTAGCGATCGTGCGTCACCAGAATGACGTTGCCGGCATATTCCTTCAGGTAATTTTCGAGCCAGGCGACGCTTTCGGCGTCGAGATGGTTGGTCGGTTCGTCGAGCAGCAGGATATCGGGCTTTTCGAGCAGCAGCTTGCACAGGGCAACGCGGCGCTTCTCACCGCCCGAGAGATTTTCGACCGAGGCGTCGCCGGGCGGGCAGCGCAGCGCCTCCATCGCCTGTTCGAGCTGGCTGTCGAGCGACCAGCCATCGGCCGCGTCGATCTTGGTCTGCAGCTCGCCCATTTCCTCCATCAGCGCGTCGAAATCGGTGTCGTCCCTGGGATCGCCCATTTCGGCGGAGATGGCGTTGAACCGCTCGACCATCGCGGCGATGGGGCCGGCGCCCTGGCGGACATTGCCCATCACGTCGGTCGACGGATCGAGCTGCGGCTCCTGCGGCAGATAGCCGACCTTGATGCCCTCGGCCGCCCAGGCCTCGCCAGTGAACTCGGTGTCGATCCCGCCCATGATCTTCATCAGCGTCGACTTGCCCGAACCATTGGGGCCGATGATCGCGATCTTGGCGGTCGGCAGGAATTGCAGGCTGATATTATTGAGCACCGGCTTGGCGGCGCCGGGAAAGGTCTTGCTCAGGCCCTTCATCACGTAGGTATATTGGACAGCCATGGCGGCATTTCGCTCCGTGTATCGGCGATGATCGGATGTGGCACGGCCTCTAGCCGGGGGCCGGGCGCAAGGCAATGCGGGCCGCGCCGGCGTGATGGTTGGCAAGCCCGGTGGCAGGCGATAAGCCCGTGCCATGATCCGTCCCCTGCTCGCTGCCGCACTGGCGCTCGCCCTCCCCGCCACCGCTTTTGCCCAGCGCACCGCGCCGCCGCCCGCCCCGGCGGTCGATCCGCGCGTGGCCGCGCTGCGCGATGCCGCGCTCAAGGACGATATCGCCTATGACATTGTCGAGGAGCTGACGACCGAGATCGGCCCCCGCCCCAGTGGATCGCCGGCGGAAGCGCGGGCGCGCGAATGGGCGCGGGCCAAGCTGATCGCGCTCGGCTTTCGCAACGTGCGGATCGAGACCGCGCCAATGCAGCGCTGGGTGCGCGGCGTCGAGACCGCCGAAGTGGTGAGCCCCTTCCCCCAGCCGCTGCGACTGACGGCGCTGGGCGGATCGGGCGCGACGCCGGCGGAAGGGATCACCGCGCCGATCGCCTATTTTGCGAGCTTCGCTGATCTTCAGGCCGCGCCGGCCGGCAGTCTGACGGGAAAAATCGCCTTTGTCGGCAATGCGATGGTCGCCACGCAGGATGGATCGAGCTATGGTGCGTTCGGCCCGGCGCGCTTCGTCGGCCCCAATATCGCAGCGAAGAAGGGTGCGCTCGCGATCGTCATCCGCTCGATCGGCAGCGATCATGGCCGCGGCCCCCACACCGGGCAGACCAATTTCGATGCCGGCGCCACCCCCATTCCGGCCGCTGCGCTTTCCACCTCCGATGCCGACAATCTCGCCCGCATGGTCGCGCGCGGCAAGCCGGTGGTGCTGCATCTGGTGCTCACCCCGCGCCAGGCGGGAGCGGCGGAGACCGGCAATGTCATCGCCGAAGTGCCCGGCACCGATCCTTCGGCCGGCATCGTGCTGATCGGCGGGCATCTCGACAGCTGGGACCTGGGCACCGGCGCGATCGACGATGGCGCGGGCGTCGCCATCACCACCGCCGCCGCGCGGCGGCTGCTCGAGGGCCCGCCGCCGCGCCGCACGATCCGGGTGGTGTGGTTTGGGGACGAGGAAACCGGCGGCGCCGGCGCGCGCGGCTATTATGCGGCGCACCGGGGCGAGCGCCACGTGCTTGCCGCCGAGAGCGATTTCGGTGCCGACCGGGTGTGGCGCCTTGAATATACCCTCCCCCCCGCCGCCGCGGCGATCGGCGACCGCCTCGCCGCAGCGCTCGCCCCGCTCGGCATCGTCCGCGTGCGCGAGCCGGGCGGCGAAGGCGCCGACATCGCGCCCTTCACGCGCACCGGCACCGCCTCCATTGGGCTCAACCAGGATGGCACGCGCTATTTCGACTATCACCACACGCCCGAGGACACGCTCGAGCGGATCGACCCTGCGCAGCTCCGCCAGAATGTCGCCGCGTGGACGGCGATGCTCGCCATCGTCGCCAATGCGCCCGAGGATATCGGGCCGCTGCAACAAATCGCGCCCCGCCCCTGAACCAAAACGGGCGGTGATCGTTTCGCGATCTGACCGGGATGTCCGGCAACAGCGGATGCCCGGCCGTGGCGGCTGGTATCCCGAAGACCGTCTAGGGAGCTAGAGAATGAAGAAACTGATCCTCGTCGCCGCAGCCGCCGGGCTGCTCGGCCTTTCCGCCTGCGGCCGCTCGCCCGAAGGGGCGGCGATCGAAAACAGCGGTGAAGCCGTTGCCGACAACATGGAAATGCGCGCCGACAACATGGATGCGATGGCCGAGAGCAGCTCGAACGAAATGGCCGCCGACATGATGGAGAACAAGGCCGACACTCTGAACGACGACGCATCGAACGTGCGCGATGCGGCCGATGCGATGGCCGATCACGCCGACGACGCCGCTGCCAACCGCCGCTAATTCTCCCGCAGCCTGACCGCCTGCGCTCCGGGGCGTCTTCCCCTCGCGGGGAGGCGCCCCCTTTTTTGGACGTCTGTCGCGCTCAGCCGATGACCGGCAGCCACAGCGTGGCGCGCAGCCCCGGCGCGTTATCGCCGAGCGTCAGGGTGCCGCGATGCGCGCTGGCAATCGCCACCACCAGATTGAGCCCCAGCCCGTGCCCCGATGTGCTCCGGCTCGCGTCAAGCCGCACGAAGCGGCGCACCACCCGCTCGCGGTCCGCCGCCGGCACGCCCGGGCCGTCATCGGCGACGATCAGCACCACGCCCGCCGCTACGCGTCTGGCGATGATCGTAATCGTGGTGCCTTCGGGCGTGTGGCGCTGGGCATTGTNNGGTTGATGAGCGCCTGCGCGATGAGCTGGCGGTCGCCGAGCACCGACAGCCCCGGCGTCACCTGCTGCATGAGCGCGCGGCCGCCATCGGCCACCGCCGGCGCGTAGCTTTCCGACAGATCCTCGACCAGCGCGGAGATGTCGACGGACACGAAGCTGCGCGCGAGCGCGCCGCCCTCCACTTCGGATATGCGCAGGATCGCGCTGAACAGCCGCAGCAATTCGTCGCTCTGGTGGAGCGCGCGGTCGAGCGCCTCGTGCTGGCTCGCCGTGTCCTTGGCACCGCTGCGCGCGAGTTCGATCTCCACCCGCAGTCGCGCGAGCGGCGTGCGCAGATCATGCGCGACGTCGCTCGAGACCTGGCGCAGATTTTCGAGCAGCTGGACGATCTGGTCGAGCATGGCGTTGAGCGCGCGGCCGAGCCGGTCAAACTCGTCGCCGCGCGCGCTGAGCGGCACGCGGCTGCCGAAATCGCCGCCGGCAATGGCCTGCGCCGTCGCCACCACCGCTTCAAGCCGTTGCCGCAAATAGCTGCCGAGCAGCAGCGCGCCGACCGCGCCGACGATCACCGCCAGCGCCACGGCGGCAAGCGCGAGTTCGAGGATCGTCCGGTCAACCAGATCGACCGAGCGGTTGTCGAGCGCGACACCCAGCCGCACGCCGCCATCGAGCCGGGTCACCAGCAGCCGGCCGGGCTCGGTGCCGCCATCGGCTGCGGTCATCACGATCCGGTGCCAGCCGAGCGCGGCGGGTTCGAGCGGCAGCCGGCCCGCCAGCCGGCGGCCATCGCGGGCCACCAGAACATAGCCGAAATTGTTGCTGCCCCCGCCCGCCTCGCGCGTGTCGACGGTCATGCGCAGATCGTTGAGCCCCCGGCGCCGGAAATCGGCGATCAGCTCGGCAGTCTCGGCGCGGATGCCGGCTTCCTGCTGGCGGCTGATCGCGCCATCGGCGGCGAAATACACGGCCAGCCCCAGCGCGGCGATGGTGAAGGCATAGACGGCGGCATAGACGAGCGCGATGCGATAGGCCGCGCTCGACCGGCGCTCATTCATCCGCACGCATACGATAGCCGATGCCGCGCAGCGTCTGGATCGGATCGCTGTCGAACCCCTCGTTGATCTTGGAACGCAGCCGGCTCAGATGGCTTTCGACGATGTTGGTTTGCGGATCGAAGTGGAAGCCCCACACGATTTCCAGGAACATCGAGCGCGTCACGATCTTGCCGGCGTGGCGCAGTAATTGTTCGAGCAGCGCAAATTCGCGCGGCTGGAGGTGGATGTCGCGCCCCTCGCGGCGCACTTCGCGCTTGATGAGGTCCATCTCGATGCCGGCAGCGGCGAGCCGGGTGGGTGAATCGCTGATCGGCGGGCGGCGGATGAGCGCCCCCAGCCGCGCCGCAAGTTCAGGGAAGGCAAAGGGTTTTACCAGATAATCATCGGCGCCCGATTCGAGCCCCGCCACCCGGTCCATGATGCCGCCCAGCGCGGTCAGCATCAGCACCGGCGTGCTCACCCCGGCCGCGCGCCAGCGTTCGACCACCTTGGTGCCTTCCAGCCCCGGCAGCATCCGATCGAGAATGGCAACGTCGAACGGCTCGCTGCCGCCGCGCCGCAGCGCCTCCTCGCCATCGGCGACGCGCGACACCTGGTGCCCCAGTTCGGCCAGCCCCTGCTCGACCAGCCGGGCGGTATCGTCATCATCTTCGCAAAGGAGCACGCGCATGACGCTGACTTATCGCGAACCTCAACCGCCGGGCAACATTTAATCCCAATGTAGGTGAATGGAAATGCTGGGCTGGGGATGGCCAACTTTGTCAAAGGTCATAGGCGGGAAACGCGTCATCGTCCGGCGGAAGGGGCGGATAGACGATCGGCTTGTCCCCGAAATGCCGCTTCACAATCCGGTTACGCCGCTCAAATGTGTCCTCGTCCGGATCGATTTCATCGGCGTAAGTGTACGCCACCTCGAAGGTGTTGCCTTTGACAAGATACTCGATCTCCGCCCAGCGAGTGTCCGGCGCTTCGGCATCCCAGAGGTCGAGCAGCGCGCTCGCTAGGCGATCAAGGTCGGGGTCGCGATACACGATGCTGTTCCCTCGGTCTTTGAAGATCGAGGGAGCAACCATTGTCGATCTCACGCGCGCGTAGAGCAACGTGCCGTCAAGCGGATACGCCGTATCCTCCGCCAGCAGGGCGCCAATTTCGCCGAGGAGGCGATCCGTTTCATCATTTGCCACGACGCTTCTCCTTGGTCTCATTAGGGATCTGAAGGCTTTGCCTGTCGCCATCGATAGTGAACCAGATGTTGATGACAGCAGGACGTTGCGACGCTCCCTCATAGTGTGGCACGATTCTCACGATTACATTCCGACCGGCCCGCTTCGCTCTGGCCCACTGATCCTCCACGAGGCGATATTCGCCGCGATTGAAGTTGGCATCTTGCGCAAGGTGATTGAACGCCTCGGTCGGGCCATTGAATCGCGGCGCGATGTAATGGCCGCCGTCGTCCGTTGATCTGCGGTCGCGACCGCCCGCCTGCCGCTGCGTGCTGCGGGATCGGATCTGCATGCTGCTCAGCACGAGTGCGCCTGAAACACGCCGCGTCCGCCCCTGGCCGTCGATCTGATATTCGTAGCCGTTGCGGACCTCGCGGCGAAGCGGTGACGGCGCAACGACGTTAGCCGACTGCCGGCCTGCCCGCGCTGCCGGCGGGGCAGCGGGCGTCGCGACGCTTGTCGAGGGCGTCCGCGGCACCGCCGGGCGCCGTGCCGGATCGTCAGGCCATGGTTCGCGGCCCGTCGCGCCGCCTCCGCCAAAACTCCCTCCCCCGCCGCCTGTCCATCCGCCACCGGCCCACCCCAATTCGCCTGGCCGTCGGCGGGGACTGGGCTTGAGTCCTGGTGCGCGAAGCGAGGGTGCAGATGGGGATGCGCTGGGCGTCGACTGTGTACGGAACTGCTGCCCACCGCCGCCGGCGCCCCTTTGTCGCCGCGGTTCGTCACGAACCGCGGCGAGGCTACTGCCAAGCCCACGTCCGCGGCCGGCGGACGGTGTGCCGCTATAGTTTTGGCCGTAATTGCGCCCTGCCCCCACATAGGTGAAGCGACCATTGGTGGGATCATGCCATGGATTGAACTTATACTCGACGGCAGCAACTCTCGCCGCCGGAAATCGGCCAGTGCGGAGCCAAACCGAAAAAGCGCTGTCCTGCTTGCTGTCCGAATCTTTCATTGTAACGCCTCCGCCCTCCGCTGAGGCCGGAACATTTGAGCAACACTTCCCAACAAGTCAATCAATGCTAGGGTAACTTGCGGCTCAACCGGCCTACATCGCAGCCGATCGGCGAGCGCATTGGTGCCCCCGAGAGGACTCGAACCTCCGACCTGCGGTTTAGGAAACCGTCGCTCTATCCGGCTGAGCTACGGGGGCACGCGCGGCGTGGCCTAGCTTTTGGCACCCGCAAAAGTCAATCGCCGCCGCCCGCTGGCCCGCGCGGATCAGGCGGTCGTGACGGGCGGGATGGCGCGGCGATGCCCAAGCACCGGCACGCGCGCGCGGACATCGGCCAGCCGCGCCGGATCGATCACCGCATAGCCGATCCCCGGCGCCTCGCCCATATCGAGCAAGGTCTCGCCCCAGGGATCGATGACGAGCGAATGGCCATAGGTGGCGCGGCCATCCTCGTGGACGCCGGTCTGCGCGGCGGCGACGACGAACGCGGCATTTTCGATCGCGCGGGCGCGCAGCAGCACGTGCCAGTGCGCCGCCCCGGTCGGCCGGGTGAAGGCAGCCGGCACCGCGATCAGCGTCGCGCCGGCATCGGTCAGCGCGGCATGGAGGGTTGCAAAGCGCAGATCATAGCAGATCGTTAGCCCCAGCAGTCCCGGCGGGGTTGCTGCCACCACCGCCGACGCGCCGGGACGATAGCTCGCCGATTCGCGCCAGCTCTCGCCGGTGGGCAGGTCCACATCGAACAGGTGCAGCTTGTCATAGCGCGCGCGGATGGCGCCGGTGTCGTCGATCACGAAGCCGCGATTGACGGCCATGCCGTCTACCTCGCGCAGGGCGAGCGAGCCGAGATGCACCCATAGCCGCCGCGCCGCCGCCGCCGCGCGCACCGCCGCCAGCACCGGATCGTCAGCCTCGGCCCGGATCGATGCGGCGGCGCGCGCGCGATCGCGATCGATCAGCCCGGACATTTCGGGGGTGAACAGCATCGCCGCGCCGGCATCGGCAGCCTCGTCGATCGCGGCGGTGAGCGTCTGCGCATTGGCAGCGGGATCGATCCCGCTCGTCATCTGCAGCAGCGCGATCTTCATGCCGCGAGCAGCGTGTCGAGCCCGCCGGCATCATCGAGCGCGACGAGATCGTCCGACCCGCCGATATGGCGCCCGTCGATGAAGATCTGCGGCACGGTGATGCCGCCATTAGCGCGCTCGAGCATCTCGGCGCGGCGCGGGCCGCCCATGGTGATGTCATATTCCTCGATCTGCGCCTGCTTGGCGCGCAGCAGTTTCATCGCGCGCGCGCAAAAGGGACAGAATGCCTTGGTGTAGATTTCGACCTTTGCCATTGGCCAGAGGTGTGATCGGCGGCGGCGCTTGTCAATCCACTGTCAATCCACCGCCGCCGGATCGAGCACGCGCGCCCAGCACAATATGGTGACGCGCGCTGCCCCGGCCTTCAGCAGCGCGGCGGTGCACGCATCGGTGGTCGCGCCGCTGGTATAGATATCGTCGACCAGCACGATCGACCGGCCGGCAATGCCATCCGGCCGCGCCGGCACGACCGCGAAGGCGCGCGCCACGGCGTCCGCCCGTGCGCTTCGCCCCAGCCCGCGCAGCACCGGTGTCGCGCGGGTGCGGCGCAGGCTCGTCACGTCCGCCGGGACGCCACTGAGCCGGGCGAGCGAGCCGGCGATCAGCGCGGCCTGGTTGAAGCCGCGCCGCCACAGCCGTGTCGCGTGCAGCGGCACCGGCACCAGCAGCCCGGCGCTTTCGGGCATCAGCCGGGCCATGTGCCGCGCCACCGTTTCGGCATAGGCGATATGGCCCTGATATTTGAGCCGCAGCGCAATCGCGCGCGAGATATCGTCATAGGCGACCGCCGCGCGCACCCCGGCATGGTGCGGCGGATGGGCAAGGCAATGGCCGCACAGTGCATCATCCCCGCGATCGACAGTGAACGGCGTGTGGCAGCGCGCGCACCATGGGGGGGCTAGGAAACGCAGCTCGCCCCAGCAGCGCGCGCAGAATTGGTGGTCGCGGCGGGTGACGGCGCTGCAGCCGGGGCAGCGCGGCGGCAGCGCGGCATCGGCGATCAGTCGCAAGGGGAGCCGCCAGACCATTGCCGCTCTTGTCGCGCGCGCGCGCGGGCGCCACAAGCCGCACATGACTGCGCCCGAGATTTTCGATCGCACGCTCCGCCGCCGCCGGCGGGATCGCGCCGCGCCGGGCTTTGCCGGGCATGATTTCCTGCACCACTTCATGGCCGAAGGCCTTGCCGACCGGCTCGGCATGGTGGCGCGCGATTTCGCCGACCGGCTGGAGATTGGCAGCGCCGTCGCGCTCGATCATCCGCCCGGCGCGCGGGTCGCGCGGCTCGATCCGGGCTATCGCTTTGCCCGCGCGGCAGGCGGCGTGCAGGCCGATGAAGACCGCCTGCCCTTTGCCGATGCGGCGTTCGATCTGGTGGTCTCGGCCGGCG
>FSSH01001039.1_pt1 | contig 13127 bp, 15 predicted proteins | sample 1166101 | NCBI WGS metagenome assembly FSSH01 (sample SAMEA32972668, study PRJEB13176) | freshwater metagenome | biome: Drinking water system; feature: Biomass in drinking water that filtered by 0.45 um membrane; material: drinking water | place: USA | collected 2012-12-20 | depth 0 m | reverse complement strand
AGGGCGGTCAAGCTCGAAGAGCTGATGCGGGTTTTTCCGCGCATGGCTCAAGACTGACGCTCCACTAGTATTATGTGGCGGGCTTGGTTAGGGCCAATCGATGCCCCCGCATGAAGTCGCTCCTTTTGAACTGTGATCGTTTAGGGTCTGGGTCTGTATCATTTTCCAGGGAGAACGGACTCGAGTGTGGAAAGTCGCGATCGCCTCGTTATCCGTTCGGCGCTGGCAGCAGTGCTCGCAGCCGTTGCCGCGCTCGGCTGATCCGTGTCTCGACCGCTTTTTCGCTGATCCCGAGGAAATCGCCGATCGCCGCCTGCGGCCAACCATCGAACGCGCTCAAAATCAACGGCTCTTTGAGGTTGGCGGGCAAGGAGGCGAGGGCAGCAATCGTGAAATTGAGGGCGGCTCGATCTGCTACGAGAGTATCTGCACCGGGTGCGTCGTCCGCGATTGAAGCCGCTATGTCGGGTGTCAATGGCAGTGCCATCGAGAAGAACTGACGCACCGTGCGCCGTCGCCGCCAATCGCGTGCCTTGTTGATCGCGACCCGGGCGAGCCAGGGGCGCATCGGCCGTGTCAGATCGAGCTGGCCGAGGCTCGCAAAAGCCGCGACGAAACAGTCCTGAAGGACATCGACGGACTCGTCATTGGCGCCGGTATGCGCGCGGATCAGGCGAAGCAGCGGTTCACGGTGACGCCGCATGATCTCGCCATAGGCAGCTTGACGTCCTGCCAGCGCGAGACTCGCCAGCTCTCCATCAGAAGCGGTAGCGAGATCAATCGTCACCGACGCTCTTCGGTCAGCGCCCGAACGACCGCCGCATCGAAGCGCACTGCCTGTGCCGGTCGCAGGATTTTGCGCATGGCAAAGACGTGCGCAAGTGTATCTTTTTGCAGTTCGCCCATCGCGACATGCGCCTGATTCACCGCGGCGGCGACCTTCGGCCCGGCATCATGCTCCTCGGCGATTGCTTCGGCCAGCCGGGCATTGTCACGTCGCAATTCCAGCTCGCGCGCGCGTCGGCGGGCGGCAAAGCGGAGTTCAAGCTGTTCGAGTGCCGAGCGTTGATCGGCGTCGAGATCAAGACCCTCATGGACGAATTGGTGGAAATCGATGATGGCAGGAGCGGCTGTTGGCAGAAGTGCGCGCCCGATCACAACACCAGCGATGCCGGCGAGCAGGGCAATCCCGGCGATGGCCAGCCACTGGCGAAGCCGCAAGGAGATCATGCGCCGAACAGCGTGGACAGGGCATAGGGCGGCTCGCCGAACAGCCCTGCCACGTCCTGGCGTGCTACCTCGCGACGAGGTAGGTCTGCCCCCATCGTTACGCCGAGGATGAGGGCGAATATTGCCGCGCCGCCGCCTGCCATCATCAGTGACGGGGCACGCGTGCTGCCGATCGCGCCAATACGCGCCAGCACACGGTCTTCCAGGCCATCGAGCGATGCCGGGATAGGCGCGTGTGCCAGCCTGGCCAGTGCCATGTCGAGGTCGTCCATCTTCATTCTCCTCGTTCGACTGTGACCGTCAGGGTGCAACATTTGCCGTAAACGGGACGATCGTCTCCCGTCCATTGGCTCGGACTTGCGCAAACAATTTAAGAGTGCCCGATTGCTCGGGCTGGATGTGGAAGTTGATCGCCGGGCCACTCCGCTCGCCTTCCGACTTCGGTTCTTCTCCGAGCGGGTGGACATGCTCGATCGAGTCCCAGTTCCCCGCAAACGCGACGATATGGCCAAATGCGCCCATGATCGGTTGCAGTGCGGCGAAGGGCTTGCCCGTCTTGGTATCGACGATCGCAATGCTGCCCTGCGCGGCCTGCCCGACCTTCAGCGGCGTTGAGAAGGACAGCGAGAATTTGAGACCGTCCTTTTCAGCCGTCATAACCGTCGCCGTACTCGGTAGAGGCGCCTTCTCGGCACCGGCCACAAGCTCGGCGCCGATATATTCTTGCGTGCCGTCAGGGAGCGTCGCGTCCGCCCAGACCTTGTAAGTGCGCCCTAATAGAGGCGTGAAATCAAAGCGCCACTGGCCGGATTTTGCCGGATCGACCACAGGATGGATATGCTGGTAGTCGGTCAAGCTGCCATCGACGATCAGCAAATGGAGACGCTTGGTATGCGCGAGCGCAAGGTCGCTCGGTCCGAGCGGCTTGCCGCTGGCGATATTGGTCAAGGTGAGCGTTACGCCTTGCGCACGCCCTGGCGCCAACGGGCCATTGGGCGACAGCGCAAGCTTCATCGTTGGCGCGTGGGTATCATCGTCGTGGCCACCCATCGCCATGCCTGCATGCTTATCAGCGACGCTGGTGGCGGTTTTAGCGGTGTCGACCTTGGTCGCCGGGCCGCACCCGACGAGCGCCAGCGAGAGCGCGGCGGCGGTGAGAAGAGATGTTTTCATGCGGGCTCCTTTGGGATTGGTCATTTCAAAAGGCTTCGGTCGAACCGGTTGCGCGGGCATCGGCAACGAGACGGTCGAGGGGTTTGCGGCCATAGAGCCGGAACAGGATCGGCGTGACGAGCGCATCGAGCAGCGTCGCCGAGAGCAAGCCGCCGAAGATCGTGACCGCGACCGGGTGAAGGATTTCCTTGCCGGGTTCGTCGGCACCGATCAGCAACGGCGTAAGTGCCAGACCTGCGCCCAGCGCAGTCATCAGCACGGGCGTCAGGCGTTCGAGCGTGCCGCGCACGATCATCGCATCGCCCCAAGTCTCGCCTTCATGGAGCACGAGGTTGATGTAATGGCTGACCTTGAGGATTCCGTTGCGCGCGGCGATTCCGGTCAGCGTCACGAACCCGATCAGGCTGGCAACCGACAGTGGTAACCCGAACAACCACAGCGCCAGCACCGACCCGACCAGCGCCATCGGCACGCCCGCCATGATGATCAGCGCCAGCCGTACCGAACGGTAGCGCGTGAAGAGCAATGCGAAGATCATCGCGAACGAGATCAGTGACAGGCCGCCGATCGTCAGCGTCGCTTCCTGCTGGGCCTGGAATTGACCTTCGACGCGGACGAACCCGCCATCGGGCAGTTTGAGCTTCGCAACCTCGCCGTTGATGACCGCGATGATGTCGCCGAGATTGGCGCCCGGCGCCGCATTGGCGGATAGTACGATCCGGCGACGGCCGTCTTCGCGCAGAATCTGGTTAGGTCCTTCGGTTTCCTTGACGTCGGCTAGGTTGCGCAGCGGCACCGGCCCCTGCGGTGTTTCGATCAACAGATCGGCCAGCCCGGTCGTCGAACGCTCCTGGTCAGGCAGGCGCAGCACGACGTCATAGCGTTTGAGACCGTCGACAATGGTGCTGACGATCTTGCCGTTCGATAGTGTCTCGACCGCCTCGGCAATCGCGGCAGGCGCGACGCCATAGGATGCGGCGCGGTCGTAAACGATGTTGAGATCGAGCTGCGGCACGCGCACCTGCCGTTCGACTCGCAGATCGACGATCCCAGGCGCCTTGGCGATCCGGCCTTGAAGCGTTTCGGCGGTCGTGCGTAGCGCATCGAGATCCTCGGCGAAGATCTTGACGACGATCTGTGCGGTCACCCCGGAAAGCAGGTGGTCGATGCGGTGCCCAATCGGCGCGCCGACCGTGACAGAGCCGGGCAGGATTGCGAGGCGTTCGCGGATGGCGCGCGCCACCACTTCGCGGTTGGCAGTGTCGGGTTTCAGCGCAACATCGATCTCACTCGAATGGACACCTTCGGCGTGCTCATCGAGCTCGGCGCGGCCGGTGCGGCGGCTGACGCTGGCGACGCCGGGGATTTGCAGCAGCAATTTCTCAGCGGTGCTCCCCAGCTTGCTCGATTGTTCGAGCGAAATCCCCGGCTGAAAGGCAAGGCTGACGACGAAACTGCCTTCGTTGAAGGTCGGCAGGAATGCCTTGGGCAGGTTCGCCGCACCAAAGAGCGCGATTGCGGTGGCGATACCGCCTGCGATCAGAATGGCCTTTGCATAGCGGAACCCCCAGCCGAGCAGACGACTGTTACCGTTTTTGAGCCTTCGGACGAGCCCCGATTCCGCCGCTTCGCCGCGCGTCGCCGCCAGTTTGGGTAGCAGATAATAACAGAGCACCGGCGTCAGCGTAATCGACGTGACCAGGCTGGCGAGAATCGATATGACATAGGCGACCCCGAGCGGCTGGAACAGGCGCCCCTCGACCCCGCCGAGGAAGAACAGCGGCAGAAAGACAAGAATGATGATCGCGGTCGCATAGATGATTCCCGACCGGACCTCGCCGGTGGCGTGTGCGATCACCGCGAGCGCTGGTTTGGGTTCGGTTTCTTGGCTGTTCTCGCGCAGGCGGCGATAGACATTCTCGACGCCGACCACCGCATCATCGACCAGTTCGCCGATCGCAATCGCGAGGCCACCTAGCGTCATCGTGTTGATCGACAGCCCGAAAATCTCGAACACGACTGCGGTGATGAGTATCGATACCGGCAGCGCGACCAGCGAGATTGCGGTAGTGCGCCAGTTGAGCAGGAACACGAACAACACGATCGAGACGACGATCCCGGCCTCGATGAGCGCGCGTTGCAGCGTGCCGATCGAGGTCTGGATGAAATTGGCCTGACGGAACTGCACGCGATCGGCGCGCAGCCCGTCGGGCAGCGTGGCGGTAATTTCCTTGAGCGCCTTTTCGACCTCGTCGGTCACGGCGACGGTCGCGGCGTCGGGCTGCTTCTGGATCGCGATGACTACGGCGGGCTGGCCGTCATAACCCGCATCGCCACGCCGGAATGCCGCCGCAAAGTCGACTTTGGCGATCTGCGACAAACGGACTGGACCATTGGCATTGCTGGCGACAACGAGCTGCTGAAGATCCTGAATCCGCGTGGTCCGAGCGACATTGCGGATCAGAAACTCACGTTCATATTGATCGACGAAGCCGCCGCCGGTGTTGGTCCCAAAGGCACGAAGCGCGTCCTCCACGTCCTTCAGTTTGACGCCGACGGCATTCATCGTCGCGAGATCGGGCGAGACGCGATATTGCCGCACCTCTCCGCCGATCGGAATGACCTGCGCGACGCCGGGGATCGCGAGCAGGCGCGGCCGTATCTGGAAATCGGCAATCTCGCGCGCCTGCATCGGACTTGCCCGGCCATAGGGGATCGCGACCAGCATGATCTCGCCCATGATCGAGGTGACTGGCCCCATTTGCGGGACGACGGCGGGCGGTATCTGTTCGCGCACCAGCGTTAGGCGTTCGGCGACCTGCTGGCGCGCGCGGTAGACATCTTCCTTCCAGCCGAACTCGACATAGACGATCGACAGACCGATGCCCGACACCGACCGGACACGTTCGACCCCGGGGACGCCGCTCATCGATGTCTCGATCGGGCGCGTCACCAGCGTTTCGACTTCGGGCGGTGCAAGGCCCGGTGATTCGGTCAGGATCGTGACGACCGGGCGATTGAGATTGGGCAGCACATCGACCGGCAACCGGGTCACTGACAGTCCCCCGAATGCCATCAGCGCGAACGCAAGGAACAGCGTAAGGACACGGTTACGGAGTGAAAAGGCGACGAGCCGGTCAAACATCGCCTAGCGCACCTGGCCGAGCAGTTCGGCCCCCGCCGTCACGACGTGCTCGCCGGGCTTCACGTTCGAGAGGAGCGCAACGCGACTTGCATCTACGGGAGAGGATTTCACGCTGCGCTGCTCGAACAGCTCGGCGTGGGTTTTGACGAACACCGAGGGGGTGCCGTTGGCGCTCGACAATAGGGCGGCGCGGGGCACGATGACGCCCGCGACCGTGCCGCCAAGCGGTGCCTCGATCGTGATCGGTTCACCAATCCGCAAATTGGCGGGCACACCCACTACGCGGAACAACGCCGGTGCCGCACGTCCGCGGTCGATGAGCCCGGCCCCCTCGAAAACCAGGTCGAAGGTCGTGCCGTCAGCCGTCTTGCCAACCGCCTTCGCGCCCGCCGCCAGTGCGCGACGATCGAACAGATTGGCTTCGACATAAAGGCGCGAGCGATCGACGATTTCGAACAGCGTCGTCTCCGCGCTCACGACCTGCCCGACGCGGACGTTAGACAACCCGATCACCCCGTCGATCGGCGACACCAGCACTTCACGTGCGCTACGCGCTTGGGCAAGTGCGGCGCGACGGCGCTGGAGACCTGCAAGCGTGATGCCAGCCTCTTCGATCTGGCGCCTTGGCACGACGCCTTCGAGCCGACGCAGCCGCGCCGAGCTGTTCGCAGCGAGCGCGATCTGCTGGTCAAGGTCGCTCGACTCGCGTGCTAAGGTGGCGCGGTCGATCGCCTGCAGCGGCGGCTCCACAAAGGCGAGCACTTGCCCCGCGCGAACCGCCTGCCCAATGATCGGTAACCTCGAGGCAGGGGCAGTGACCCGGCCGCCCGTGGCGCTCTGGATCAATCCGCCACGCTTCGGATCGGCGACGATCTTGCCGGTCAGGCTCGTGTTTGGCTGCGCCTCACCCGCTGCGGCAAGCACTGTCCGCACCCCGATGATCCGCTGGACCGACTTGGGGCCAAATAGCTTACCATCTGCGGTCTTGACTGCCGCTTCGCCCGATCCCGTAGGTGCGCCAGGCGATGCACCATGATCTTCGTCGCCGTGTGCTGCGACCGGAGCAGGGCCCACAGGGATGCCGAAAAACAACAGTGCGCCGATCAAGACCGCCAGACCTGCTGCTCCTAATCGCCGCGCTCGCCAGTGCCACGCCCCGGCCAGCACAAGCGCCACCAACGCTGCAATCAACAGCCAACGCCAAATCGGCATCGCCGCCGTCGTGTCCGCTGCGGCTTTTGGAACTGTCAAAGTGCCGGACAGCGATTCAAACGCCCCGTCATTGCTCACCAGAAACGACAGTTCGTGCGGACCCGGATTTTCTAGACCGCCGTCCGAGTAGGTATAAAAGCCATTCGCGGCCTTGGCCGGACCGGTCTTGCCATCGACCGTGACGCTGACGGTTGCCCCGGTGACGGGCACGTTGTCAGCAAAACCATCGATCCAGATCGTCAGGTCATCCGCCTTGGCGGCCGCGACCAGTTCGAGCGTCTCGGTCGCAGCTTCCATGCGCGGCGCGACCGATAGCCCGACAGGAGTCGCTGCTGCGCCATGGTCCTCGTCGCCATGAGCGATCGCCAGCGATGCACTTGCCACCATTGCCAGCGCAGCCAGCGTCATCGTCAGTCGTGGTCGGATCATGGCAAAACGCCCATCGCTTGATTGAAGGAAGATATTGCCGCGAACCGGGCGACCTTCGCGGCCGCAAGGTCGCGTTCGGCCTCGGACAACGCCTGTCGCGCGCGAAGCGCCTCGATGAAACCGATTTCGCCCTCGCGACGGCCACGTTCGGTGAGTGACAGCGCCTCGGCGAGCGCATCCCGGCGCGACCGTGCCTGGTCGAGCGAGCGAGTTGTGGCATCCAGTCGAGCCCGTGCGGCGCGTTGCTCGGCAACAAGACGAAGCCGCAAGCGGTTTGCCTCAGCACTAGCGCCGAGCGCAGTGGACCGCGCCGACGCCGCATCGGCCACCGCCGACTGATTGCGCCCGAGCGGCACCCGAATGCCCAGGAGCAGTGCGTTACGAAATGGCTCTGGCGACAAAGTCGAATCGCCGACCCCGCCACGTTCGCGCCTGATCCCGACCGTCCCTTCAAGGCGCAGACGCGCGCCATAGGTCAGGCTGGTTGCGCGCGCATCGGCGAGCGCTGCGCGATCAAGGGCGGCGCGCAGGGCTGGGCTATTTTCCGGATCGGTGACGTTGGCTTGGCTTTCCGGCGGTAACTCGGCGGGCGGCGGCCCGGCAAGCGCTGCATAAGCTGCCTCGGCCCGCGCCAGTTCGGCTTGCGCTTGCGACAGCCGCGATTCCGCTGCCGATGCCTCGGCCTGGGCGAGCAACAGATCGCGCCGCGCCTGCTCGCCGGCACCCACCAGCCGTGCTACCTGGCTGGCGGTGGTCGCGGCGATGCCGACCTGATCGCGATCGACCGCGACCGCCGCGCGCGCCGCCGCCAGCGACCACCAAGCGTCGCGCACGTCGCCCGCGATTCGCAGGCGAGCCGCCTCGATGCCCGATTGTGCGGAGTCGCCTGCGCGACCGGCATAGCTGCGGATGGCTTTGCCTTCTCCGGGCCAGCGAATACCCGCCGAGACCGACGTCTCTTCCTCGATGATACCTTGAGACCGGGTCAACAGATCTACGGACAGGACCGGCGGCCCAACGAACGGCCCGCGCCCGCTCCGGCGCAGTGCTTCGGCCTGCGCGCGAAGCGCGGGTAGGCTGGCAGCCTCGGACGATTGCGCAACGGCCACCTCGACCGCATCGTGCAAAGTTCCCGCCGCAATCGGGGCCGCGCCTTCCTGAGCGCGAGCCATCGTGGGTGCTGACATTACTGCCATAACCAATATCGCAGCCGCCCGAAGGCTAGTGTGGTACATTGAGGGTGATCTTCCACGTGTCTAAAACGATTACGCAGCCTGACGACCCAGCCCTCAATATTTTTTTGCAAAAATGCGAATCGCGATGCGCAATGAGGTGAGGGGTAGGCCGTTGCGCTGCGTATTGCGTTATAGAGCAACTCTTCAAAGGATCTCCGAAATGCGGCTTTTCAAGGCATCGCTCCTAGTCACGGCAATTGCGGGAGGGTTGCTGTCCGCAGCGTCCGCAAATGCCCACGCCAAACTGACGGCCTCAAATCCTGCCGCCAATTCGACCGTCGCAGGGCCGACCAAGCTCCAGCTTCGGTTCGACGAGAAGCTGGTCGCGAAGGGATCGTCGATTCAGTTGTTCATGACCGCCCGGCCGGGCCCCAAGCTCGCAGCGCCGATGCCTGTAAGTGTTGCTGCAGCCCTTGGACCGGACGGGCAAACGCTCATCGCGCCGCTCAAGCGACCACTGACGACGGGTTCCTATCTCATCGCCTGGCACGCTATGACCAGCGACGGCGAACGCAAAGACGGTACATTTAATTTCAAGGTCCGATAACGGGCTGGTTTTTGAGATTGCCTGATCGAGCGTGTTGCAACCGAGCCGCGCTCGCTGGGTTTCCGACAGGCGGGAGCCAACGCAGCTAAGGACCGAACCGATGATATTGAAGACGACACTCGCCGCGACGATGGCGCTCACGCTCGCTGTTCCCGCACTCGCGCACGAACATAAGCCGACGAAGCCAGGCATGGCAGGCATGGATCACGGCATGATGATGAACGATCCGTCGAACCCTTACGGCAAGGCGGAGATGGACATGCACATGAAGATGATGGGCGCCAAGGCTGGCGACGCATCGGAAAAATGGACGCGCAAGATGATCGAGCATCATCGCGGTGCGATCGCCATGTCGCGCGTCGCGCTCGCGCAGGCACAGGATGCCGAGACGAAGCGTATGGCGCAGATGACCATCGACATGCAGGAGAAGGACATCGGCGAGCTGCAAGGCTGGCTGCGCAGCCACGGCAAGCCGGCGCAATAACTAGGAACTTGTGAACGCCTGTCGCGCCCCTGCGCGACGGGCGTCCCTGTCGGGAGATTACCTCATGAACATGAACGGTTCCTACCGAAGCCTCGCTATCCAGACCGCGATCGGCGGCGTGATCATGTATCTGGTGATGTTCGTTATGATCGACCGGTTGTCGAGCTTCTACAACAATCTGAATATGGTCTACATGACGCTGATGATGGTCGCGCCGATGGTCGTGTTGATGATCGTTTTCATGCCTGGCATGTTCAAATCCAAAGCGGTGAACGCCGTTCTGATTGGTGGCTCGCTCGTGACGTTCTTCGGATGTTTCGCCCTGATCCGCACGCAGACGACGATCGGCGACAGCGCATTCTTGCGATCGATGATCCCGCACCATTCGGGCGCAATCTTGATGTGCGAGCAGGCAAAGCTGCGCGATCCCAAGGTGGCGGCGCTATGCACCAACATCGTCAAATCGCAGCGCGAGGAGATTGCGCAGATGGAGGCAATGCTAGCGCGATGACCCCCTTGCCTTCCGAGCACGCCAGAGCGTCAATTATGCCCCGTCCGACACTTGCGATACGATCGACGGCCGCAATCCTCGCCGTCGCGGCTTTCCGCTGTAGCGCAGGCGGCAAGACTTGGGGGCAATGCTGAATGACAAAGGCAGGGCGATCTGTTTCAATTGTAAGGCGCACACGACGCGCATGGAGAAGACTTGGGGCGGTCGGCTTTGTCACCTTGGTCGGCAAGAATCTGCGACTCTATCTCTCGGGTGATGCCAAGGATCACGCTTACGTTTACAATGCGCAGTTTGATCGCGATTTTGACGTCGATACCCTCGGCGTCGTTGAAATCGATGAAATGGCCGTCTCAGACGAAGCCGCGATTGGCGCAGCGCGATATGAACCAATCCAGCCCGAGTTTTTCGCCCACTTGGTGGAACGTCTACCTGCCATCGAGCCGTCCGACTTCACTTTTGTCGACGTTGGATCGGGCAAGGGTCGGGCGCTGATCCTGGCCGCAGTAGCGGGTTTCCGGACGGTGATCGGTGTCGAGTTTGATGGCGGATTGCACCGCGCCGCACTGACAAACATCGACCGGGTACGTGACCAATTTCCCGACGTGTCGTTCGAGTTGCGTCATCAAGATGCCCGCGACTTCACGCCTCCGGAGGGGTCGATCATTGTAATGGTTAATAATCCGTTCGACCAATCGGTGCTCATTCCTTTGCTGATGCGCTTAGAGCAGCTTGGCGCAAAGCAGATTCAACCATTTTATCTGATCTATGGCCATTGCCTCCACGTCGACCAGGTGATCGAGCGTCGTTGTTGGAAACTACTCGAGCGCTCACATTTCCAGACCAAACGGCATCCTTATGCGATCTTCGAACTGGCCGTCCCATAGTGTGTCTGGCGAGCGACCCCGAACCCGTTGCGCTGTGTGGCCAGATCACCAAATCACAGCGCGAGAAAATCGACCAGATGAAGACTATGCTCGCATGCAGATGAGGAGAATTCGATGAAAAATACTGTCCTGGCCATCCTGCTTGCCGCATCCGCCACCGCCGCAAGCGCCGAAATCGTGATGCATCGCGACCCTGGCTGCGGTTGCTGCATGAACTGGGCTGCGCAGGTTAAAGCGGCATTTGGCGATCGGGTCCGCGTCATCGACGATACCGCACGGCCCGCGTTTCAGCGCAAGGTCGGCGTGCCGCCAGCGCTCGCCAGTTGCCACACCGCGATTATCGGCGATTATGCGTTTGAGGGGCACGTCCCTATTGCCGATATCAAGCGGTTGATCGCCAGCAAACCCAAGGGCGTAAAGGGGCTTGCGGTTGTGGGTATGCCGATCGGGTCGCCCGGAATGGAAGTGCCGAACGGTACAAAAGAACGGTATAACGTAATCGCATTCGGAGCCGACAAACCTTATGTTTTTTCGCGGCACTAAGGCAGACTCTGGGTGCGCTATAATTGAGCGATCGCACAGTAACCATAACAATGGGGCAGGATTAAATGATAAGCATGGCGAAACCTGCAATCGGCGTCGCACTTTCCCTATGTGCGACGTTGCTGTCGGCGCAGAGCGCGAAAGCGCACGACTTCTTTCTCCTACCTGATAAAACGACCGCGCCGGCGGCAGATCTCAGGATCAAGGCCACGATTGGATCGCAGTTTCCCAAAGCCGAGATCGCGATAACTTCCGACAGGACGGAAAATCTGGTTGTGCGTGGTCAAGGGTCGCCCAAGCTGAGCGTGGTCAGCGCCGACGCTGACGGCCTGGCATTGCGCGTTGATGGCGCAGCGGCCGGAACAGTTGTCGCGGCCGTCAGCATGAAGGCGCGCGACGTGGACTATGGCGAGGATCGTATCCCGCTGATCCTCGAAGAATATCGGATCGCACCGGCCGCGGTCGCGTCGATCGAGCGTGGGCGCAAACCGAGAACCTTGCGGGTGGTGTCCCGGCGGATGGCAAAGACGATTGTCTGCGCTGCGACCTGCGATGGTATGCAGACGGCCGTAGCGCCGATGGGAGAGGGTTTCGAATTTGTTGCAGCCGACGCGACCGGAACGCGATATCGGCTTATGATGAACGGGCGGCCGCTGGGTAGCTATCCCGTCGATCTGGCAGACGCCACCGGCAAGCGCATCAAAATTACGACGGACGCCAACGGCGAAATCGCGGCTCCACCGGCCGGTGCCGGACTTCACATGTTGTTCGCAGCGCACATGACTCTGCCAAAGGATCAGGAGCGATACAGTCTCGATTTGACGTCGCTGACGGTTGAGCGGCGGTAGGAGAACCACCGTTGACCCGCTCGCATGCGCCTTCATGAAGTGGAATGGGGAATTTGTATTCGGAGAAGGCGCTGCAGCTTATCGTGGTCCGTCGGCGGACAACACGTTTCATACACACGTCGCGATCCAACTGGTCCTCGCTGAAACGGGGCTGGCAACTGTCGTCGCAGCGAATGGCATGGAGTTTATAGGCGCTTCGATTTTGATACGCCCACTGGTCGAGCATGCCCTGTCATCGCGCGGCGAAGTAACGCTTTTGTATGCGGAGCCCCAGTCGATCCTCACGTTGCACCTCGCCAAGCTGGCCCCAGCAGCAGACATTTCCGTTATCGAGGCGGGGATCGTGCCCGAGCGTTGGTCTTCGGAATCACTTGATCATTGGCTGGTGCGTATCGCGGGTTCAATCCCACAGGAACGAGCGATCGATGCTCGATTGGAAAGTGCGTTGGCTCATTTAGCGCAAGAGCCAGGAAAATCTTCGATCCGGGAAGCTGCAATGCGATGCGGACTTTCTGAATCTCGGCTTCGTGTTTTGGCGCGCGCGCAACTGGGCCTGCCCCTCTCGACATGGCTGATCTGGCGCAAGCTTGAGCACGCAGCACGGGCAATAAGCGAGGGCGAACCACTCTCGATGGCTGCGGTCGCTGGAGGCTTTTCCGACCAGGCCCATCTTGCGAGAGCGATGCGACGCATGTTCGGCATCACGCCCCGCTCCGCGCAGATCTCGCTCTGTTAGGCGACAATCGATCCGTTCAAGAATAGCCGGGTCACGGCAGTGATAGGCTCCTTCAAAGGAGATCACTGATGAAAATTGTCCGATCGTTTGTGCGCTATGGGTATGCCCCTGCATTTTTTCTAGGCTTCTGAGCTGCCCCCGTCTGAGTGG
>FSSH01006093.1_pt1 | contig 13135 bp, 9 predicted proteins | sample 1166101 | NCBI WGS metagenome assembly FSSH01 (sample SAMEA32972668, study PRJEB13176) | freshwater metagenome | biome: Drinking water system; feature: Biomass in drinking water that filtered by 0.45 um membrane; material: drinking water | place: USA | collected 2012-12-20 | depth 0 m | reverse complement strand
GGTCCGAGAACCGACATTAAAACAGCCGTCGCGCTAGCGACACCGTTCAAAGGCTGAAAGTATTATGGCATCCGCTACAAACGCTCTATCCCCCCGGCAAATCATCATAGACGCAATCCACCACCTGGATCATGTCCTGCCGGGACAGGGGCCGATTCATGATTTCGTGCATCACAATACCTTGCATGGCTTTCAGCATTTGCCGTTCGAACAAGCGTTGGCGGAATTTACTCAGTTAACCGGTATCAGCTGCTATCTGTCGGTCGAACAGTTTCGCGAGCTTTATGCGCAGGGCCGAATTGACGATGGCGATATTGACGCCACTTTAGGGCAGCAATTTGGGGCTGCGTTGGAAACTGAGATTTGCAGCATCAATGGCAAGACGGTTACACGACAAAAGCTTTACCGGCTGACTTTGCTAAACGATTTGCAGGCGCTGACGCCCGCGCAATTCGATTGGCAGGTGCGTGAACTGGGCGTGTTGGATAGGCCGTCTGCCGTTGGCGAAACCGCTCGGGAATTGTGGGATGCCTTGCTCGCCAAGCTTGGCTTGCAGATGCTGGATTTGCATCCGGAAGATTTACTCGATCTGTCCGCGGAGCAAATCCAGCAATGGCTGCCGGATTCCACGGATACCGGGGCTGAGCAGCAAATGCGCCGCAACGAACTGGAAAACCTAAACAAGCTGTTTTCGGACGTGGGACACAGTCTCACTTTACGCGGCTTGTTGCTGGCTTTGACCGGCAAGGATCTTCTCGACACGGTACGCCCGCAACTGATTCGTTTGTGCGCGTCTTTGCTGGACGAAGGGCTCGCGGCCTGGCGTTTACCCAAGCGGGAAGAGCTGGGTTTGTACGAAGCCTGGCGCGAGAGTTTGATCTACGATGCGCAGCCGGTGTTTCAGGAACTGAATGATTGGCAAGGGGTTACATCGGCATTGCCCGCTGACGCTATCGACGCCATTGCCCAACAACTTAGGGCACTGAGTTTACCTGAACCGAGTTGGGCTGGGTATTTGCAAAGACTGGCCTTGGAACTGCCGGGTTGGTCGGGTTTGATCAACTGGCGAGAAACTCATCCGAATTATCAAGCGGATGACGAAACCAAGCCCTTATTGGCCGATTATCTGGCGATACGCTTAACCCTGGATCGGCTTTACGCGCAGCAAGTATGTTGGCAACAGTGGCATTGCGAGGCGCAACTGGACAAACTGCGCGGCTATTTTTCGAAAAACCTGGCGGAGTTTTCGGTCAGGCAGGCCTTGTTTCAGGGCCATTTGCCGGAGTATCTGGCCCTAGCCGCGCAAGCTTTATTAGACAACGTGTCGCGAGACAAGCAGGCCTGGCAGACCTTAGCGGAGCGAGTTTGGACTTGGCAACTGAGCCCGTTGGCTGCCTCGGCCCTGAGTGTTTATAACCAGGGGTGGCGGCTGTATCGCGTCTGCCAACTGCTGGATTTCAGAGCCAGCGATATGGAGAATTTACCCAAAGCGCAGCTATTGGCCTGTTTGGACACTATCGATGCCTTAAGCGATCACGAGCGCAACACGATTTGGCTGACCGCCTACGAACGTCACTATCAACAAGCGCTCCTGCAAGCGCTGCACGCCAACCATGGCCGAGGACGCTGGGCCAAACGTGACAGCCGGCCCGCGGCGCAAGTTTTTTTCTGTATGGATGAGCGCGAGGAGAGCTTTCGCCGGCATTTGGAAGAACTCAACCCCCACATCGAGACCCTCGGTGCCGCTGGATTTTTTGGCGTGGCGATGAATTACAAAGCGCTGGATGATCACCACGTCACGCCTTTATGTCCAGTGGTTGTCACGCCGGTGCATCAAGTCGATGAAGTCGCGATTCCCGGCCATGAACAGCAGTTGATCGGACATAAGCGCGGCCTGAGGTTGGCTAACCAATTGTCTTATTTGCTCTACCAAGGCATGCGCGTCAGTCTGCTGAGAGCATATCCGCTGACTTATATTTTAGCGCCAGTGAAATTATGGCGTTTGCTGGCCAAAAGCTTGTTGCCGAGTTGGCAGCGCCGATTGGAGCATGGCTGGCAAGCCCTAATGGTGCCGGCGGTGCCGACACATTTACATTTTACTGCGACAGATAATGAACACGCCGCGTCTGCCGGACTGACGCTAGGCTTCACAGACCAGGAGCAGGCCGATCGGGTGGCGCAGTTCCTGAGAACCACCGGTTTGACTTACGGCTTTGCCCGAGTCGTGGCGATTCTAGGGCACGGCTCCACCAGCCAGAATAATCCTCACGAAGCCGCTCATGATTGCGGCGCATGCGGTGGACGCCGCGGAGGTCCGAATGCGCGGGTGTTTGCGGCGATGGCGAATCGCCGGGAAGTGCGCGATCTGTTAAGAGCCGCCGGCATCGAAATTCCCGAAGACACCTGGTTTATCGGTGCGCAGCACGATACCTGCAGCGATTTGATTAGCTGGTACGATCTGGATCAAGTGCCGGAGCACATGCAGTCGTCTTTACAGCAGGTTCAGAATGCCTTAGCCGAGGCTGACCGCAGCGCTGCTGCCGAACGGTGTCGTCGCTTTGTTTCGTCCGGTTATCCGCGCACAGCGCAGGCGGCCTTATTGCATGTGGAAAATCGCGCCGTCGATTTGAGCCAAGTACGACCCGAATTCGGCCATGCTACCAATGCCGCTGCCTTTATCGGTCGGCGCTCCGCGACTCAGGGCGTGTTTTTCGATCGGCGCTTGTTCCTGATTTCCTACGATCCGACCCAAGACGCCGATGGCACCATTTTGGAAAATATTCTGCTTACTGCCGGTCCGGTCGGTGCCGGGATTAACCTGGAATATTATTTTTCCACAGTGAATAACGATCGGCTCGGTTGCGGCACTAAAATTCCGCACAACGTGACCGGCTTGTTTGGGGTAATGGAAGGCGCGGGTAGCGACTTGCGCACAGGTTTGCCTTTGCAGATGGTGGAGATCCACGAAGCGATGCGCTTGCAAATCATCGTCGAGGCTAAAACCGCGGTGCTGGAGCAAATTTACGGAAGGCAGGAAAGTCTGCGGGAATTGATAGGCGGCGGCTGGGTTCATCTCAGCGCCAAAGATCCTGACAGCGGCGAGATATTTGTATTTCAGCGCGGCGTCGGCTTTGTGCGTTGGCAGCCCGGCGACATCGAGCTGCCGCTAAGGGACAACTCCCCGGATTGTTACCGCGACGAAACCCAGCCGGTGGCGCCGATGCTGATTAAGCAGCCTGAATTAATGGGAGTTGCGTGATTATGGCAGCCTACGCAACTTTGATTCCCTTGTTTCCGTTATTGGCCGCGCTGCTGATAGGTGGCCTGCATTTTTGCAGGATTATCGACGGCGAGGCCGGCGAGAAAACCACCGCCCGGCTGGCCTTGACCGCCATCGGCCTGTCAGTGCTGACGGCCTTAGGTTTATTGATAGCCGATTTATCCGGCCTGCTTCCCGACTCTGTGTCTTACGGTGCCTGGCTGCGCAGCGGCACGCTGACCGTAGACTACACACTAGCCACCGGAGGCTTCAATCTGGTTTTGGCGAGTTTGTTTTCCTTGCTGCTGCTGGTGGCGATACGTTTCTCGGTGAATTACCTGCACCGCGAGGTCGGTTTCCACCGCTTCTTTTTCATCCTGAATCTATTTGCGGCGGCGATGCTGCTGTTGGTGTTATCCGGCAATGCGGTGTTTACCTTTATTGCCTGGGAGATCGCCGGGGTTTGTTCTTACTGGCTGATTGCCTATGCCTACGACCGCCCCATTGCCGCGCATAACGCCACGCGGGTATTAGTGACCAATCGCATCGGCGACGGCGGCTTTATTCTGGCTATTGGTCTGGCCTTGGCCTGGCTGGAAAATGCCGACTTGCAAACGATTAACCTTGGCGCGGCCGACCTGGAGCCTGGCGACGCCACTTTGCTGGCCTTGAGTTTTGCCGTAGCGGCATTTGCCAAGTCCGCGCAAATTCCCTTCACGCCCTGGCTGGCGCGGGCGATGGAAGGGCCGACACCGTCCAGCGCCATTTTCTACGGCGGGGCCATGATCCATGCCGGCGTGTTTTTGATTATCCAGTTAGAGCCCCTGTTTATGCAGGCACCGCTGGCGATGTCTTTGTTGACTGTGATCGGCGCGTTGACGGCGATTTATAGCTATTGGGTAGGCTTAAGCCAGACCGATATTAAAAGCTCGCAAATCTTTGCCACGTCCGCGCAACTGGGCTTGATGTTCGTCGAATGCGGGCTGGGGTTTTGGACATTGGCCGCCTGGCATCTGTGTGCCCATGCCGCGGTGCGCTGCTATTTGCTACTAACCGCCCCGTCTATTCTGCACAATACCCACGGTCAACCGATCCAACCAGTGGCACCGGCGCTGGCGAATTGCCGTTGGGCATTTATTGCTTCCTTGCAGCGCGGCTGGCTGGAGCCGGCCATGGATTGGCTGTTGGTGAAACCGGTTCTGCGCTTAGCCAAGGATGTAAGGTATATCGACGAACACATAGTCGATAAGGCCTTGGGCGCGCCGGCACCGGCGATCAGGGCAGTGTCGTCCTTAGCGCAATGGGAAGAACAAAAAATGGGCGCCAACCTCGACAGCCAGGAAGACAGTTTCGCGCAAGGCAGCGGTCTGGCCGGCAAACTGGCGCAGTGGACGGCAGCCCTACTTAATTGGTTTGAATATCACTTTATTCTGCGCGGCATCGGCCGCGATTCGATTCGATTCGGCCGGCGTCTGGGCCAGGCTGCCAACCGTTTCGAGCAATTATTGTTACAGCCGCGCTATCTGGCGTTGTTTGTGTTGATCACCTTGATGGTAGCGCTGGGATACCGATGAATACCCCTATTGTTTTCTGGCACGTAGTGGCGGCGGTGCCGCTATTGACGGTGTTGACCCTGGTGCCGCTGTTGGCCATGTTGGCGGTGGTGTTCGCTAAGCCCATTTACAGTGTGCGGTTGGCCTTCGGCGGCGCGCTGCTCAACGTGGTGCTCAGCATTTATTTGTTGCTGATATTCGATTCGGAGACGCCCGGCATCCATCTTGCCGAACACTTTCAATTGCTGGGGATGAACTACCGGGTCGGTGTGGACGGCACCAATATTCTGTTTATTCCGCTGACGGCAATTTTAGGTTTGCTGGCGCTGGTCTACACCATGATCACCCGGCATCGCCAAGACCGTTTGTTCATTGCCTGCCTGTTGGCCTATCAAGGCATATTAATCGGCGCGTTTGCGGCGCTAAATACCCTGCAATTCTGGTTCTGGTGCTTGCTGGAGCTGGTGCCGGTGGTGTTATTGACGGTATTTGCCGGCACCGGTAAACAGCGTAACCAGGTGGTTAAATCGGTGTTGCAATACTGGCTGTCCGGCCTGGCGATGAGTTTGGCCGGTTTTGTGTTGCTGAGCTTTGGACTGGCGCAAAACGGCATGGAATTAAGCTTCGATTGGTTGACCTTGAAGCACCACGACCTGGCAATTCCCAACGAAACCCTGATATTTATCCTGCTGTTTTTTGGTTTTGCCATTCGCATGCCGCTGTTTCCGTTTCATGCCTGGCTGCCCTTGCTGGCCGAGCACGGCACCGCCGCCAGCGCGGCGATTTTTTTGACCGGCTTGAAACTGGGTATTTACGCCTTGATTCGTTTCATCTTGCCTTTGGTGCCGGGCGCTGCCGAGCAATGGGTGCATTTTGTCGTCGATTTGGGCTTGATCGGCATTTTTTACGGTGCCCTCCTGGCGCTGATGCAGATCAATATGCGCCGATTGCTGGCGTTTGCGGTGATCAGTCATACCGGCATGTTGGCGATAGGTGTGTTTTCCTTCAACGATTTTGCCCTGGAAGGCAGCATTCTATTGTCGATAGCGTATGGTCTGGCGACGGCCGGTATGTTGTTTAGTATCGGTTTGATTTACGAACGCACCCGCACCGCCTTCCTGCCGCGCCTGGGCGGTTTGTTCGAAACCAATTCGACTATCGCCTTGCTGTTTTTGATTTCCGCGCTCAGCACCATGGTCATGCCCGGCACACCGGGTTTCGACGCGGCGCATTTGCTGATCGAAGGTACCATCGAGGAACACGGCTGGTATATTGCAATCGCGATTTTGCTGGGCAACGTGCTGGGCGCGGCTTTTCTGCTTTGGGCGTTTCAGAGACTATTCATCGCCCACCCCAAGCGCTTCGTCGAGCCTTACGGCAGCATTCACCATCCGGTGGTTAAGGAGCGCATTATCGCCGTGACCATCTGCGGCCTGCTGATCGGCACCGGTTTTTACACCACGCCCTGGCTGAAGTACATCGATCAGGAAGCCAAGGAAATCGGCGAACATTATCCGGAACATCACAGCCACCACATGAACGGCCCGCACCATGACTGATAGTTTGCCATTGCTGTCCTTGTGTCTGGTCTGGCCGTTATTGGGGGCGTTGTCGCTGGCGTTTATCCAGGATAGCGAATTAGCTAAGCGCGGGGCATTGCTGGTTGCCGCCATGGAATTGCTGCTTACCGTAGCCGCGGCTTGGGTTTTCGATACCGCGCGCGACGATTTTCAGTTACTGGAAGACTATCCCTGGATACCCGGACTTAATATCCATTATCAACTCGGCGTAGACGGTATTTCGATATTGTTTTTACCGATGACAGCCCTGCTGACCCTGATGGCCCTGCTGGCAAGCTGGAATAGCGTGCGGCATTTAAACCGCTTTCAGTTGGCGCTGATGCTGGCCCTGGAAAGCGTGACTATCGGCGTGTTTACCGCGTTGGATTTGGCCTTGTTCTTCCTGTTTTGGGAGCTGACCTTGCCGCCGATTTTCTTTTTGATCGGCTTATGGGGCATCGGTGCCGAACGGCGGTACGCGGCGATGAAATATACCTTGTATATGTTATTCGGCGGTGTGCCCATATTGTTCGGGATCATTTTGCTGGCGATTAATCACGCGCACTATACCGGGGGAGCAATTCCGCAGGATTTGGCTTTCAGTTTGCCGGTTTTACTCAATACGCCGATACCCGAGTCAGCGCAGGGCCTGATCTTTCTGTTACTCTTTTTGGGGTTTGCCGTAAAAGCGCCGTTGCTGCCGTTTCACACCTGGCTGCCGACTACGGCAATTGAGGCGCCGGCGTTTCTAAGCGCCTTGCTGGTTGGTTTGAAGCTGGGTGTTTACGGTATTATCCGTTTTGCGATACCGCTGGCGCCGCAAGCGGCCTTGGAGCATCGCTGGCTGTTGGCGATACTGGGTGCGGTGACACTGATTTACGGGGCTTTGATTGCGTTGCAGCAAACCAATCTGCGCCGCTTGCTGGCCTATTCCAGCATCAGCCATGTCGGCCTGGTCATTGTCGGCATCGCCGCTTTTAATCTGCAAGGTTTGCAAGGCGCGGTGATGCAGTTGCTGAATTTCGGCATCGTCGCCGGTAGCTTGATGCTGCTCGCCGGTATGATCCAGCAACGCTTGGGTAGTACCGATCTGGTTCATCTCGGCGGCTTGGCCAAACCCATGCCGCGCCTGACCGTCTTATTTTTTGTATTTGCGCTGTCCAGCATCGGCGTACCCGGCACGAATGGCTTCCCGGCGGAATTGCTGATGATTCTCGGCGCTTTGCAGGCTTATCCGGCACTGGCGATGGTGGCATTGTTCGGCGCGGTATTGGGTGCGGCGTATCTGTTGGGTTTTGTCAGACGGGCATTCTTCGGTCCGGTTGTGCACGACAGCGTAGCCAAAGCCCAGGATCTGCGTCCCCGCGAGTTGGCGCTGCTGGTCGTGCCGGTGCTGCTGGTATTGATGATAGGCCTTTATCCGCAATGGCTGTTGTCCTGGCAAGAAACCAGTTTGCAGTCCTGGTGGCAGCGATTAAGCATGGCGGTTCCTCAGGTGACAACGGAATCGAAACACACGCAGAGAACCGCAATTTTAGGTGTACCGAGCGATGGTTCGATATAACTTTCGCTTTAGCCTAGATTTAGATCGCAAAGCAATTGCTATATAGTTTCGATTCGATATAGTATTGCCGGTAAAGACATACTCTTTTGAACAATCAATTCCGGACACGCCCTAGAACGCATAGTTATAAAAAATAAGGACACCCATTATGATTACACCTACGAAATTACTGCTCGAGAACAAAGCCTGGTCGGAAGAGATCAGTAGAAAAGACCCGGAGTTTTTTATCCAGCTGGCCAAAGAGCAAAAGCCCGATTTTTTATGGATAGGCTGCTCGGATAGCCGAGTGCCGGCGGAGACAGTTGTCAACGCCAAACCCGGCGAAATTTTTGTACATCGCAATATTGCCAATCAGGTTATTACCACCGATTTCAATTGCCTGAGCGTCGTGCAATATGCCATCTCGGTCTTAAAAGTTAAGCACGTTATCGTTTGCGGTCATTACGGCTGCGGTGGCGTGAAAGCGGCCTTGCAGCCGCAAAAGTCCGATCTGGTTATCACCAATAAATGGTTGCTGCACATTAAAGATGTATACCGTTTTCATCAGGAAGAGCTTGAGTCTATTCCTCCGGAGAAGAAAACTGATCGTCTGATCGAGCTGAATATCGTCGAGCAAGTTTATCGCCTAGCTCATACCTCGATCATTCAGTCCGCCTGGAAACATGGGCACAAACCCACCCTTCATGGCTGGGTATACGGTCTGAACGATGGCCTGATTAGCGAACTGATCAAACTCGACCACAACACGCAAATCAATCCGATTTACCGCTATGCCGACTAGCATCCGGATTTTCGTAACGACTGGGTAAACCAATGACATCTCAATTTAATTCTTACATGAAACATCTGCACCAGGACTTACCGGCCGGCATCGTGGTCTTTCTGGTGGCTTTACCGTTGTGCCTAGGGGTTGCGTTAGCGTCCGGCGCGCCGTTGTTTTCCGGGATTATTGCCGGCTTGGTTGGCGGTATTCTGGTCTCCTGGGCCAGCGGCTCGCAATTGAGCGTTTCGGGACCGGCGGCCGGATTGACGGTTATCGTCTTTGAAGCCATCGAAACCTTGGGTGGCTTTGGTGGTTTTTTGCTGAGCGTGGTGCTGGCCGGCGGCTTGCAAATATTGCTGGGCTTTTTGAAAGCCGGCGTGATTGGCGCATTTTTTCCGGCTTCGGTGATTAAAGGTATGCTGGCAGCGATTGGCTTGATTTTGATTATCAAGCAAACGCCGCATGCCACCGGTTACGATACCAGTTTCGAAGGCGATGAAAGTTATATGCAAGAGAGCGCCGAATCGAGCTTCTTTGAATTGTCGGAGGCGTTGGAAGCGTTTACCCCCGGCGTTACCATTGTCAGCGCGGTGGCACTATTGATTTTGATCGTCTGGGACTCAGGCTTTATCAAGCAATTCAAACTTTTAAAGCTGATTCCCGGTCCGTTGCTGGCCGTTATTTGGGGTGTCAGTTTCAACGCCCTGGCACTGCACTTTGCGCCCGATATGATCATTGGCGAAAAGCACTTGGTATCGCTCCCCGAGTTGGGCAGTACCGCCAACTTTATCAACCAATTGCGCCTGCCGGATTTCAGTTATTTCAGCAATCCGAAAATTTACAGCGTGGCGGTGACCATTGCGATTATCGCCAGTCTGGAAACGCTGCTGAGTATAGAGGCGGTCGATAAATTGGACCCGCACAAACGCGTTGCGCCGACCAATCGGGAACTAAAGGCTCAGGGCTTGGGCAATATGGTCAGCGGATTGATGGGCGGCCTGCCGATTACCGCAGTGATCGTGCGTAGTTCCGCCAATATCAATGCCGGCGGCCAAACCAGAATCGCGTCGTTTTTCCACGGTGTCTTGCTGTTGGTCAGCGTGCTGTTTTTCGCGAAATACTTGAATATGATTCCGCTGGCCTGTTTGGCGGCGATTCTGCTGCAAACCGGCTACAAACTAGCCAAGCCGGCATTGTTCGTGGAGTTTTATCGGAAGGGCTGGAATCAGTTCGCGCCGTTTGCGATTACCGTTGTGGCGATTTTATTCACTGACTTGTTGCTGGGTATTGCCATTGGGATGGCTTGCGGTTTCTTCTTTGTATTGAAAGCCAATTTCCATGCAGCAATCACTTTGACCCAGCACGGTCCGCATTACCTGTTGCGTTTGCATAAGGACGTTTCGTTTTTGAACAAGGCTTTGCTGCGTAAGTATCTGGATCAAGTACCCGATGACAGCGACTTATTGATCGACGGTACCAAAGCGCAATTTATCGATCTGGATATTATGGAAACCATAGCCGATTTCTTGCAGTCTGCGACGGATCGTAATGTCGCCGTTGAAATTCAGGGTTTCAGCGTTTCCTGTGAGACATCGTCTTCCTCCGGGCATTAATTTGCTGTTTGAAGATCGTACCGATGTGAAGCCATATTGCGGTATGGAATCGTTTACCATTCGGCGTATGCCCGTTGGTTATTGCGCTTTACGGCCTAGTTCTACTTTGTCAGATTGTCCGAGCTCGTCATATCCGCCGAGATCCCCAAAGGGCACAAGAGTGGGTATCCAGGCACCATGGATGGTAGGCTTCGAATCATCCATGAAGCCTAGATTCCGGGAATCCCGGAATGACGATCTCAAATAAGGTTGTCATGTAATCTGATAAAGTTGAACTAGGGACGGTAATCGACGACCTGCCGTATATGCTCCATTCATCAATGAATAAATAGTCTTTCGATTTTTGTAATCAGTTGCGCGGCTTCTGCGGGTTGATCGTTGACGATAGTCACGCATTTTTGATAATCGGCGAGCTGGATACACAGTTTCTTACTACTGATATCGGCCATTTTCAGGGCAGTGCTTGCAACTAGGGTGTTATCGCGTAGCAGCACTTGCTTTTTTACTTGGTAGGTATCGGCTAATTCGAAGAAATGGATACGGTAAAAGTCGTTGAGCAGTTCGAGCAAGGTGCCGCTTGAAATTTGCAGTTCGGTTTTGAGCGCATTTTGCAGATAAAAACCGTCGCCATTTCCCTGAATGGCGATCTCGTAACCGCCCGGGATGCCGTGGCCCGTCTGATGTAGGATAGAGATTGCGACCCCGGCTAACGGATATTGCGCCGGTGGCACCGGAATAGTGTCGCCCGCTTCCGCGAGTTTGGACATAGCTATCACTCCCATTAGAAGCAAGCCGGAAAGGGATGACTGATGCATTTTCATCGACCATTGGAATGATGGAAATGAGGTTCCCGAAAGAACCTCATCTTAAGAAACGACCGAAACCGATTAGGCAGGCTTGCGTTGACGATTGACGCCGAACACGCCCATCAGGCCGCTGAGCATCAACCAAACTGCGGAGGGTACCGGAACGGCGGCAGGCGCGGCGACTTGGGTGTAACCGATGTCTTTTAGTATGCCAAGTTCGATAGCGGATATTTCGCGCGTTTTTAAGCCTGTCGATACGGTTGATGCCATTAGCAGTTCCGCAAGTGCCGCAGTGTCGTCATCAAGATGCGAAGCACTGCTACCGACAGTCCACGTTGTCGGTGCAAATATATTAACGCCCGCGCCGCCATTGGCGGCAACCGCATTGGCGCCGTTAAACAATACACTGCCGCTACCCCCAGTCAATACAGCAACTTTGGTGCTATCGAAAACACCATTGGTGTCGATCAGTCTATTGCCCGATGCGTCGGTTAAAAAATTGTCGAAAGTAGCCCAGGAGCCCTGGTTACCTGGTGCGATACCTTCATTGTCAACACCGCCATCGTTGATATTTCCGGCAAAGCCAAACGAGTGCAATAACTCATGGATAGCGACTTTTTTGAAATCATACGCATTAGCCGCGACATTATCAGTCAATCCCCAGTTATAGAAAAAATTCCAATTAACGATGCCATCGGCATCGGCACCGTTGCCGTCGGTTGCGCCATTAGTCAGAATTTTTGTTTGCACAACGGTTTCCTGAAAGCTACCTGGAACACTGAATTGACCGCTACCCGCCGAGGCTAAGGTATCTTTATTAATACTATATGAAGTAACGTCATAGGTTAAGTTTGCGGTGTAGTTGCTGAAATAAGCGCCTAACATACCTGCTGCTTCATTTAGTGCCGCTTTTCTGTCCAAACCAACAGCCGGTTCGTCGAAACCCTCGCCCGGATTAAGGTAGTTAAAACTGAAGGTCAAAGCCGCTTGCGCCGGTTGAGCCATCAGCCCGAATGCTAAAACGCCTGCCATGATGACCGGTTTTGTCTTTCTTAGCGACTTGCCGTGGTCCTTGTTTCCGATAATATTCATATTGACTACCTAAGGTAAATGTTAGAGATTGAAGTATAGGACATCCCAATCATGATAACTAATGACAACTTTGTGACGCAGTGTAAAAACATGCCATGAGGCTTATGTACGGCCTCAAAAAAAGCGAACCGGCGCGGTCGCGGCAACAGCGCAAAAGGGGGCAGGTTAGAATGTCATTACTTAAGACATCTCTAAAAGTTCGGTTTGGATCAGCAGCGTGGGGTGAGAAGCAGCAAAAATATTCTTCATCGCGAGGTACATTGGACCTGGCAAGCCCAAGGCGGAATTTTTCCAGGCTGAGGGGCCGATCACGCGGATGCTGATCGTTGCATCTGAAACCGGCCGAGTAACGATTTTATGCCAAAAAACGGACGGCAAAGTGCGGATATGCGTCGAGGACACGGGCTTAGGTATCCCCGAAAATTTGCAATCCGAGCTGTTTCAGCCGTTCCAGCGTTTGGGTGCGGAAACTACTCATATCGAAGGCACCGGTATCGGTCTGGTACTTTGCCAATATTTGCTGGAAGCCATTCACGGCAGCATCGGCTTTAACAGCGAGCCGGGCGTCGGTAGTCAATTTTGGCTGGAGTTACCCAGCGCCGAGGCGGCGGCTTTTCCTGCATCAGCCGATATCATTTGATTTAAGTCTTCTTAAATAATATTGCTGAGGTTTTAAGCGATGTTGGCGATGACGTGCATCAATTCGGTTTCTTGCTGCGCGATGCTCTCGCATAAGGCAAATTGCTCGATAGCGCGTTGTAGATTCTCTCGCGGCTGATTGACCTTGAAGTAGTGGTTGCCTTGCAGATAATCGCTAAAAAAGCGCAACCCGAGCTCGAACGGAATCAGCAGGATGGCCGAATACAGATAGTTGTAATCGGCCTGTTCGAAAAACGGCCCGGCCTCGGCCAAATAGCTGGTCAAAA
>FSSH01002965.1_pt1 | contig 13140 bp, 14 predicted proteins | sample 1166101 | NCBI WGS metagenome assembly FSSH01 (sample SAMEA32972668, study PRJEB13176) | freshwater metagenome | biome: Drinking water system; feature: Biomass in drinking water that filtered by 0.45 um membrane; material: drinking water | place: USA | collected 2012-12-20 | depth 0 m | reverse complement strand
GCCGTTCGGGGAACGCCGTGATGAACACGACCGGCACCTGAAACTGCGCGAGAATGTCCTTGACGGCATCGATGCCCGAACTGTCGTCGGCGAGCTGGATGTCTGCCAACACCAGGCCCGGGCGGTCGGCCAGCGCCGACGCCACGGCTTCGTCACGCGTGACAGCCACACCCGTCACGTCATGCCCTAGGTCGCGCACGATCATTTCGATNNCCATCGCGATGATCGGCTCATCCTCAATGATCAGCACGCGCGCGCGGGTCTGGCTCTCGATTTCGGCGAGCGCGGCAGCGACCAAATTCTCGACCTCATTGACCTCAACCTCGATCAGATAGGCCGCATCCTCGGGCGCGAACCCTTCCATCGCGGTCAGCAGCAAGGCCTGGCGCGACAGCGGCGTCATCCGCGCGAGCCGTGCGCGCGCAATCGCTTCGTGATCGCCGCTCGGCATGCCGCCAATGTCCGGAGCGTCGTCGAAATTGGCCGACGCCCAAATGCCCTGAAACATCCGGTATAGCCCCAGCCGGGGATCGACCTCGCCCGGAAACTGATCCGGCGCGGCCACAATCGCTTCGAGCGTGGCGCGGACATATCGGTCACCCTGCGCCTGGCTGCCGGTTAGTGCGCGGCCGTAGCGCCGCAGAAAGGGGAGATGCGGTGCGAGCTGTTGTCCAAGCGACATAATCGTCAATTTCTCCCTGACCGAGCGCGCCTTGTGAAAGCGGCGCACCCCCGTTGCAATGCGTTTCGCGATGCCCACAAAATCGACCCACCGAATCGAATTGTGTTTTTGCATCGGACACGGAACTATCGACGCGCTCTTTGGTTTCATTGCTCTGGCCGAACTTCACGCCAAAGGTGGCGCACGCCTGTTCGGCGGCATCCCGCCGGGCAATGGTTCCGGTCCATTTTGGGGGACGAGTTCGTTGGTAACTGACAGTGGCCCGCCACAAAAGCCGCCCAAGCGCCGGACGGCAAAGCAGCAATCCGAAGATCATGACATGGGACAATCGCTCCGGTCGGTCTATCAGGCCGCTGTCGAGGAACCGATTCCGCCCGAGCTGCTCGATCTGCTCAGCAAACTCGATTAATGCCGCGCGATGGATGCGCCACCTGATGAAGAGCGTCGGGGGTGGCGGCTGAACCGCTCCCTCTCGACCCTGCCGACCGGGGCCAAATTATTCCTGATTTTGAGCGCGGCGTTGCTGCCGCTCGCGCTGATCGCGCTGTTCGCCGCACAACAGACGACGCGGCTCGCCGATACCGAAACCCGCTCGCAACTGCGGGTCGCCGCGACCGAAAGCGCGCATGCGCTGGGCATCGAGCTGATCGGCGACATGACCGCGCTGCGGGTCGCACTCGAAGCGCTCGACACCGACCCCGCCGATGCGCCGAGCTGCGCGCGCGTCCAGGGCGTGTTTGCCGAACAGCTTGCGATTGGGGCGCGCTTCTCGATCAGTGATCGCGGCGGGCGGGTGCTCTGCGGTACGACACGCCTGCCGCCGATCCCGATCTCCGCTCCGCCGCCGGGCGGCGCGCTGGCGGTGAGTATCGCTCCGCAGGGCGGCCTTGCGCTCGCGATCACCGCGCCCAGCGGGCGTCTGCGCGCCACCGCGACCTTCCCCGCGACCGCGCTCGCGCAGATCGCCCGGCCGACCGGCTTTGTGCCGCCCTATGCCGCGCTGCTCGCCCACGCCAATATGCGCCTGCCGCTCGAAGCCATGCCCGATCTCGGCCCGCTCGACCGCACCGAGACGATCGGCGTCCCGGTTGGCGTCGACGGCCTGCTGTTCGAAATGAGCGTGCGCAGCGCGCCGATTTCGTCACCGATGATCGTCGCAATGCTGCTGCCGCTGCTGATGTGGGCAGCAGCAGCCGGGATTGGCTGGTTCGTTGTCGACCGGCTGCTGATCCGGCCCCTGCGCGATCTGCGCATTCGCGTCGCCACCTATGTGCCGGGGCAGGAAATCGATTCGGCCGAAGCGCGCCAATCCCCCGCGCAGGAGATCCGCGAGCTGGGCGAAACTTTCCGCGCGATCAGCCGCACCGTGGCGTCGCACGAGGCTGGCCTTGCCGAAGGGCTGGTGCGCCAGACCGCGCTGACCCGCGAAGTCCATCACCGCGTCAAAAACAACCTGCAGGTGATTTCCAGCCTGATCAATTTCCATTCACGCGGTGCGGCGAGCGCCGAGGCGAGCGCGGCCTATGCCTCGATCCAGCGCCGCGTCGATGCGCTTGCGGTCGTGCACCGCAATCATTTCGCCGAAATCGATCAAGGGCGCGGACTCAGCTTGCGCTCGGTGATCGGCGATCTCGCGTCGAACATCCGCGCGAACGCGCCCGAAGGATCGGGACTGTCGATCGCGCTCGATCTCGATTCCTGTCTCGCGACGCAGGACGTTGCGACCGCGGTCGCTTTCCTGCTCACCGAGCTGATCGAGCTGGCGATGCGCGTGCAGAGCGATGCCACGATCCGGCTGTCGCTCAAGCCGGGCGAAGCGGAGAGCAAGGCGGTGGTGCGGATCAGCTCCCCCGCGCTCGTCGACAGCGACCGCCTCCACGCTGAGTTGGGCGAAGGCTATGGCCGCGTGGTCGAGGGCCTGTCGCGGCAGCTCCGATCGAAGCTGCACCACGACCCGCTGGTGGGGGCGTTCGAAATCCCGGTCAATATTACCGGTCGGGACTGAGCGCCCCGTTCAACCGCCGGTAAAAAGAGTCGAAAAAAGTCTGGCGGGCCGGGAACCGCGTGTCCCGATCATCGTTTTAAACTTCGGATAGCGATACTTGCCCCCGCTCTCGCTATCCACAACAATGGGCCCGGACGCGCAATCCCCTCCCCCCGGTAGCGCGTCCGGGTCTTAACTTTTTTTCTTGCCCTTGGGTCGGCGCCTAGGCTTCGTCGGTGACCGGCTTGGCCCGCCCGCGCCGCTTTTCGGTGAACCAAATGCCGATGATCGCCAGTTCGTATAGAATGATCAGCGGGATCGCGAGCAGCAGTTGCGATCCCACGTCTGGCGGGGTCAGCACAGCCGCAATGCCCACCGCCGCGACGATCGCATAGCGCCGCGCGCCGATCAGCTGCTTGCGGGTGACGATTCCGGCGCGCTCGAGCAGCATCAGCAGCACCGGCAGCAGGAACGACAGCCCGAAGCCGAACATGAACTGCATCACAAAGCCCAGATAATTGTTCACATCGGGCAATGCCTCCTGCGTCACTCCGCCCAGATCGCCCTGGAAGCCGAGCAGGAATTTGAGCGCGATCGGAATGGCGACGAAATAGGCGAGCGAGGATCCGATCGTGAACAGCACCGGCGTCGCCAGCAGGAAGGGCAGCAGCGCGCGCTTTTCGTTGCGGTAAAGGCCCGGCGCCACGAATTGCCAAAGCTGGGTGGCGATGACCGGCGAACCGATCATCATCGCAGCGAAGAACGCCACTTTGAGCTGCACGAAAAAACCGCCGAACACATCGGTGTTGATGATCGTCTTCTGCCCCGCCGCCACCAGCGGCTGCACCAGGATTTCGAGAATCTGACGCGCAAAGCCGAAGCACAGCGCAAAGGCGATCGCCACCGCGATCACGCAGTAGAGCAACCGCCGCCGCAGCTCGAGCAGATGATCGAGCAAGGGCGCGCGCGACGCGTCGATCTCGCTGGTATCGTTGACGGGAACGTTCACGGGTGGGCAGGACCGGGCGGGGCGATGCCCAATGCCGCTTCGATCTCGTCATTGCTCGGCGGCAACGGCCCGGAGATGACGGGCGGCGGGGTGAAAGCGGGCGGCGCATCGCCGTCTGCGCCAGCGCCAGCCGACTGCGCGGGATCGGCTGCGCCCTGCGGCAGCACCTGCGGCTCGGCGGGATGTTCGCGCATGATCCGCGCATTCTCCGCCGCCCATTTCTCCTCAAGCTCCTTCAGCTCGGCTTCGCGCATCATCGTATCGAACCCGGCGCGCATCTGGCGCATCATGCCGCGCCCCTTGCCCACCCAATAGCCGACCACGCGCATCGCCTTGGGCAAATCCTTGGGGCCGATCACCAGCAGCGCGACGAACGCAAGCAGGGCCAGTTCGGATGGGTCGACACTGAACATCGCGGGGCCTGGCCGGCTCAGCCGTCCTTGGCGGCGGGCTCGGCCTCGGTCTTGGCTTCGATCCGCGGCTTGCCTTCCTCGTCCTCGTCGGCAAGGCCCTTCTTGAACTGCTTCACGCCCTTGGCCACGTCGCCCATCATCGCCGAGAAACGGCCACCGCCAAGCACCAGGATCGCCACGCCGCCGAACAGCAGCCAATGCATCAGGCTGAAACCACCCATCATCAATCTCCTGAGATACTGCCGCCCATTTAGGCGTCTTCGTCGGGATTTGCCACCTCGATCCGGTCGATTGCGAGATCGACGGGATCGAGCAGCCCGGCGGCGCGCAAATCGTCGATTCCCGGCAGGTCGCGGCGCGATTCCAGGCCGAAATGCGCGAGAAATCCGGCCGTCGTTGCATAAGTGAGCGGCCGGCCCGGCACTTCGCGGCGCCCGGCGGGGCGCACCCAGCCTGCCTCCATCAGCACGTCGAGCGTGCCCTTGGAAATCTGCACCCCCCGGATCGCCTCGATCTCGGCGCGAGTCACCGGCTCGTGATAGGCGATGATCGCGAGCGTCTCCACGCCCGCGCGACTGAGCTTGCGCGGCTCCTCGCGGTCGCGGCGGAGCAGATGGGCGAGATCGGGCGCGGTCTGGAAATGCCAGCGCCCGCCGCGACACACCAAGGCAATGCCCCGCTCCTGATAGTCAGCGGCCAGCACCGCCAGCGCGCCCGCCACGTCGCCGCCGCCCAGATGCGCGGCAATCGCCTCCGCCGTCAGCGGCGCATCGGCGGCGAAGACCACGGCTTCGACCGCGCGGACGAACGGATCGGTCATGCCGGCCGCCGCAATTGGAGCGGCGCAAAGGGCGCGGCCTGGCGCAGCTCCACCCGCCCCTGCCGCGCAAGTTCGAGGCAGGCGAGGAAGGACGAGGCGAGCGCCGAACGGCGGAAACCCCCTTGCGCGTCATCCGGCAGGAACGCCTCGATCGCTGCCCAGTCGATCGTCTGGCCGATCAGCCGCGCGACTCGCTCGAGCGCCGCCTCGAGCGTCATCACCGGGCGCGCGGCAACGATGTGCATCACCGGGCGGGTGCGCGCCGAAACCCGGCCATAGCCGGCGATCAGATCATAGAGATCGGCCTGCCAGGCGGCGTGGCGCACCGTCCGCAGCCCCTCGGGCGCTGCGCGGGGGAACACGTCGCGGCCCAACCGGTCGCGCGCCATCAGCCGCGCGCCTGCCTCGCGCATTGCTCCCAGCCGTTCGAGCCGGAGCTGGAGCCGGAGCGCCATTTCCTCGGGGTCCGGCTCGATCTGCGGATCGCGCGGCAGCAGCAGCGCCGATTTGAGATAGGCAAGCCATGCCGCCATCACCAGATAATCGGCCGCGACTTCCAGTTTCAGCGCGCGCGCCGCCTCGATGAAATCGAGATATTGCTCGACCAGCTTCAGGATCGACAATTGCCGCAGATCGACCTTCTGCGTCTTTGCCAGCGCGAGCAGCAGATCGAGCGGGCCCTCCCAGCCATCAATGTCGATCGTCAGCGTCTCGGGGGCGGCATCAGTCATGGGGAGTGTTAACACTGCTTCCAGAAAATGTTGATATATCAATGAGGCCCGGGCGGCACCCTAAAGTGTCAGAGGTCAATGTGCTTCAGCTTGCCTACATCAGCACCGCCACGCCTGCCGTCAACGAGATTGAGGTGCGGCGCATCCTCGAACAATCGCAGCGCAACAATGCGCGCGACGGCGTGACCGGGCTGCTCTATTTCGGCGGCCGGCGCTTCCTGCAGGTGATCGAAGGACCGGCGACGGCCGTCGAGGCGGCGATTGCACGCATCCAGCGCGATCCGCGCCACCACGCCATCGTCACGCTTTCGCGCCGTGAGATTGATGCGCGCGAATTCGGCAACTGGTCGATGGCGACGACCGCGCTCGCCGCGATCCCGCCCGAGGTAATGCTCGAACGCGTCCGGGCGCTGGTCGCCCATGCCTCGGCCAATGTGCGCGCGCAGTTCGAAAGCTTCGTGGCGCTGCGCCCCGCCGCCTGAGCGATCAGGCAAGCGCCAGCAGCGCATCGCGCTTGGCGGCAAGCTCCGCCGCATCGCCCGCCGGCGGCGTGATCGCCGCCAGCGCCTGGTCGAGCCGCGCACGCGATAGCGGCGGCATCTCGCCGATCCGCGCGGCAATATCGGTCATCTCGTCCATCCGCGCCCAGCAATCGAGCACCACGTCGCACCCCGCCGCCAGCGCGCCGGCCGCCTTGTCGCCGGCGGTGCCGCTCAGCGCCTTCATGTCGATGTCGTCGGTGATCAGCAGCCCGTCAAAGCCGATCCGGCCGCGGATGATGTCCCCGACGATCACCGGGGAGAGCGTCGCCGGGCGTTCGGCATCCCATGCCTCGAACACGATGTGCGAGGTCATGCCCATCGTCGCGTCGCTGAGCGCGATGAACGGCGCGAGATCGGTTTCGAGCGCCTCGGGCGGCGCCGACACCACCGGCAGATGGTGATGCGGGTCGATGACCGCGCGGCCATAGCCGGGCAGATGCTTGATGATGCCCGCGACGCCGCCGCGCGCCAGCCCGTCCAGCGAAGCGCGCCCCAGCGCCGCCACGCGCTGCGGCTCGCGCCCGAACAGCCGGCTGGCGATGGCGTCGGTGGTGTCGGGCTGCGCGACATCGAGCAGCGGCATACAATTTACGTTGATGCCAGCTTCCGCAAGCATCAGCGCCAGCGCATGGGCATTGGCGCGTGCCGCCTCGATCGCCGACATCGGCGCGACATCATAGAGCGCGTCAAAGACCGGGCCCGCCGGAAAAGCGGGCCATTCGGGCGGGCGCATCCGCGCGACCGGGCCGCCTTCCTGATCGATCAGGATCGGCAGCTTGTCCCACGCCATCAGCTCGCGCAGCGAATCGGTGAGCGCGCGCAGCTGCGCCGGGGTCTCGATATTGCGGCGGAACAGGATGAAGCCGCACGGTTCGGCCTCGCGGAAAAAGGCGCGTTCCTCCGCCGTCAGCACCGGGCCCGAAAGCCCGAACATCACCGGCTTCATCGCACCCGATCGATCATTTGGTTACGAAGCACGCCTCACCCGCTGCCTTGAGCTTGCCGCACAGCTCCTGCGCCGCGCCGGCGCTGCCGGCATTCACCCGCAGCCGCTGGACAGTACGCCCATTCACGCTCGCTGCCACCACCGAATGGCCGAGCGGGGCGAGATAGGCAAAGCGCTTCGCCTGGCGCGCCCACACCGCATTGGCGGCGGCGACATCGGGGAAGGCGCCCATCTGCACCAGCGACCCGCCCGATGCCGCACCCGGCACCTTGCCGCCCGCCGAGGCCGGCGCTTCGGGAAGCTGGCGGGTATCGATGCGCGCGTTCTTGGGCCCCTTGCCCTCGCTGGTGGCAAAGGCGGTGTCGCCCTCGCCCTCCACCTTCATGCCGCCGGGTTCGTCGGGCTTGACCTTGTAATCGCCTTCCTGTGCGGCGATGAGCTTGCCATCGCCATCGCGCGGCGCCCGGCTCTGCTGAAGCGTGAAGATCACGAAGACGAGCGCCGCGACAAGGCCGAGCCCCAGCAGAACAAGCGGCACCAGCCGTGCGAGCGACGGCCGGTCCTTGAAATCATCATCGGCGGTTTCAAGCCAGGGCAGCCGGTCGTCCTTGTCCAATGCTTCGCCGTCGCTTGCCATCAGTTCAGCTCCTCAACCGCCTCCACCCCCATGATGGCGAGGCCATTACGGATAACTTGGCCTATGCCATCGGCAAGCGAAAGTCGCGCGGCGCCGAGCGGCGGATTGTCCAGAATCAGGAAACGGCGGTCGGGCCGGTCATTGCCGACATTCCACGCCGCGTGGAACGCTGCTGCCAGATCGTAGAGATAGAAGGCGATGCGGTGCGGCTCGCGCGCGGCGGCGGCGGTTTCCACCACCCGCGGAAACTGCGCGGCGAGCTTCACCAGCGCCAGATCCTCGGCATCGAGCAAGGCCGGATCGGCGGCACCCGCCGCCAGACCCGCCTCCCCCGCCTTGCGCTTCAACGAGGCGATGCGCGCATGGGCATATTGCACATAGAAGACCGGATTGTCCTTCGACGCCTCCACCACCTTGGCGAAGTCGAAGTCCATCTGCGCGTCCGACTTGCGGGTGAGCATGGTGAAGCGCACCACATCCTTGCCGACTTCGCGCACGACATCAGCAAGCGTCACGAAATTGCCGGCGCGCTTCGACATTTTCACCGGCTCGCCGGCGCGCAGCAGCCGCACCATCTGGACGAGCTTGACGTCGAAGCGGGTGCGCCCCTCGGTCAGCGCCTGCACGGCGGCGACGATGCGCTTGACGGTGCCGGCATGATCGGCGCCCCAGATATCGATCAGCGCGTCCGCGCCTTGCGCCTTCTGGTAATGATAAGCGAGATCGGCGCCGAAATAGGTCCATTGCCCGGTCGATTTCTTGATCGGCCGGTCCTGATCGTCGCCAAATTGCGTCGAACGGAACAGCGGCAGCACCACCGGCTCCCAATCCTCGGGCGTCTCGCCCTTGGGCGCTTCGAGCATCCCGTCATAGATCAGGCCACGCGCGCGCAGATCGGCCTCGGCCGCCTCGGGCTTCTTCGCTGCCTGCAGCTCGGCCTCGGACGCGAACACGTCATGGTGGATGCCGAGCAACGCGAGATCGCTGCGGATCAGCGCCATCATCGCGGCGACCGCGCGGGTGCGGAACAGCGCGAGCCACTCCGCCTCGGGCGCGGCGGCATAACGATCGCCATATTCGGCCGCCAGCTCGGCACCGATCGGCACCAGATAATCGCCGGGATAGAGCCCTTCGGGGATCGTCACCTCGGCCCCCAGCGCCTCGCGGTAGCGCAGGTGCACCGAACGCGCGAGCACATCGACCTGCCCGCCGGCGTCGTTGATATAATATTCGCGGATCACCCGGTACCCCGACCATTCGAGCAGGCTCGCCAGCGCATCACCCACCACCGCGCCCCGGCAATGGCCCATATGCATCGGCCCGGTGGGATTGGCGGAGACATATTCGATGTTCACGACAGGCGGCTCGGCGCGGACGATCCGCCCGTAATCGGCGCCGGCCGCATGGATGGCGGCGAGTTCGCGGCGCCAGGTCGCCTCGGTCAGCGTCAGGTTGATGAAGCCCGGCCCGGCAATGCTGACTGAGGCAACCTCGTCCAGCCTGGCCAGCTCGCCGGCGATCTTGTCGGCCAGCGCGCGCGGGTTGAGCCCAGCGGGGCGCGCGAGCACCATCGCAGCGTTCGTGGCCAGATCGCCGTGGCTGGTGTCGCGCGGCGGCTCGACCGTCACCGCGCGGCGATCCGCCCCGGCGAGTTCGGGAAGGCTATCGAGTACGGCATCAAGATGCGCGGCAAAGCGTGTATAGAGCGTCATGCGGCAGGCGCTTAGCGCAAGGGGCCGCCAATCGCAAAAGCCCTGCGCAAGCCAGGGTGCGGCAGTGGCGCCCTTGCGGCGGCCATGATATTCCGTCGGACGAAGACTTGGGGGAGACTTGCCATGGCCGTCACGCCGTCACCCGGACCGACCGCGCCCCCGCCAGCGCCGCCGCCGCCGCCACCCGCCCCGATCGCGGCGCTCAGCGTGCAGGCGACGTTGCTCATCGGCATGGCGCTGTTCTTCGTGATGATCGGCATTTACCTCGCCAGCATCCCGGCGGCGATCCGCTATACGGTGGACGGCACGCGCCCGGTGCTGGTGTTCACGCTGATCGCGGCGATGCTCGCCTTTGGCGGGCTGATGATCGCCAAGTCGCTCTATGGCGGCGCGTCGGGTGACGATCTGAACGGCCGCTTCCGGCTCGCGCGCGAGGTGTTCCTCATCTATGCCGGCACCTTCGGCACGGTGACGGGCTTCTACTTCGGCTCGGCCGGCGGGCCGGCCGCCGCGCCCGCGCCGCTGGCGGTGAAGCCCTCCTTCGCGGCCGGGCGGCTGCTGATCGCGGTCGAAGGCGGCGCCGCGCCGTTCCTCGCGATCGTCACCCCGGCGGGCGGGGCAAGCGGATATCAGCAGCGGTCGACCGAGCGCACGCTGACGATCCCGCTGCCTACGGGTGCCCCCTGCCCCGACAAGGCGGCGATCACCCTGGTCGACGGGCGCGGCCAGATCAGCGAGACGGTGCTGGCCTGCCCCGCCGCCACCGCGCCTTCGCCCGCACCTTCCGCCACCCCGTCCACCCCGGCGCAGGGCAACGCCGCCGGCTGATCGCGCTGGACAGCGCGGGCGATCGCGGCAATCCTTTTTCGCCCAAGATCGCGAAAGGATTTCGATGCGCCCGATTGCCACCCTGTTGCTCGCCAGCGCGCTCATCGCCGTGCCTGCCCTTGCCGCTGCTGCGCCCAAGGGTGCGAATGGGAAATTATGGGCAGCCGCGCAGGCCGCGCGCGCCGAACAGCTCGCGCTGCTCGAACGGCTGGTGAACATCGATTCGGGCACCGGCGACAAGGCGAGCGGCCAGCAGGCGCAGGAGATCGTCGCCGAACAGCTTCGCGCGCTGGGCATGGAGGTGCGGCTGATCCCCGCCGAAGCGCCCGGCCTGCCCGACAATCTGGTCGCGACGCGCAAGGGCCGGGGCAAGGGCCAGCTGCTGCTGATCGGCCATACCGATACCGTGTTCGAGCCCGGCACCGTCGCCAAGCGCCGCTACCGAACCGATGCCACGCGCGCCTATGGCCCCGGCGTGGGTGACGAGAAGGGCGGCGTGGTCGAGGCGATCATGGCGATCAAGCTGCTGCGCGACCTGAAGATCGACGATTATGCGTCGATCACGCTGCTGGTGGAGACGAGCGAGGAACGCGGATCGCCCGGCACGCGCAAGCTGATCGCGGCGCTGGTGGGCGAGGCCGATGTCGAGCTGAACCTCGAGCCCGGCGACACGCCCGACAAGATCACCGTCTGGCGCAAGGGATCGAGCGCGTTCGAGATCGCGGTGAAGGGCCGCCCGGCCCATGCCGGCGTCGCCCCGCAGGACGGGCGCAACGCCGCGCTCGAACTGATCCACCAGATCGGCCTGGCCGATGGCCTGCCCAAGACGGGCGACGGCCTGACCGCCAATCTCACGCTGATGAAGGCGGGCAGCCGCTACAACATCATCCCGGAGGATGCGAGCGCCATCATCAACGTGCGGCTGCGCGAAGCGAGCCAGGGTGACGAGGTGACGGCATTGCTCGAAAAGAATGCGCAAACCACCGTCATTCCCGACACCAAGGTGACGATCCACCGCGAAGACAGCTTCCCGCCGCTGCCGAGCAACCCGCGCACCGATGCGCTCGCGGGCCTCGCCGAGCGCATCTATGGCGAGATCGGGATGACGCTGGCGCGCGGCGGCAATGGCGGCGCGTCGGAATCGGCGCTGGCCCATGCCGGTGGCGCGGCCGCGCTCGACGGGCTGGGCCCGGTGGGCGGCGGCTTCCATTCGGAGCAGGAGTTTATCGAGCTCGGCTCGGTCACGCCGCGCCTCTATCTGCTCGCGCGGCTGATGATCGAAATGGGCCGCGCGCCCATCCCGCGCAACTGAGCCAAAGGACAGCGCCTAAACTAGCCCCGCCACGGCCTTTGTCTCCGTGCCCGGGAACAGCGCGGGCATGGTGCGCGCCGGATCGAGCCCGAAATGCGCGGCCACCGCGCCGCCGATCACGCCGTCGAGCGCGGTGGTCGGCTTCAGGTCGCGGCCCTCGTAGAGCGCGGCTGCGCCAAGCCCCGGCCAGTCGGCGAGCACGCGCCCGCCCTTCACCGCGCCGCCGAGCAGCATCGCCGCGCTCGCCGTGCCGTGATCGGTGCCGCCGGTGCCGTTGATGGCGACGGTGCGGCCAAATTCGGTCGCGACGATCACCAATGTCTCGGCCCACAGCGGCCCCAGCCCGGTCTTCAGCCCGCCCACCATCGCATCGAGCCCGGTGAGCTGCGCGGCCAGCCGCCCCCGCTGCTGCGCATGGGTATCCCAGCCGCCGGTTTCGATCATCGCGATGCGCGCGCCGCCGGGGGCGGCGAGCAGCCTGGCGGCGAGTGCGCCGGTCGCCGCCGCATTACGCCTGCCATCGGCGGCCATGTCGCTGGTCAGCTTGCGCGTATCGAGCGCCTCGCTCCACAGCGCGTGGAGCTGGCGGTCGCCTTCGTAGAGCATAGCCACCCGCTGGATCAGATCCTCGTTCGCGCGCGGCAGCGCCGAGGGTGCGTAAGAGGCGACGTCATGGCTGCCGCGCAGCGCCAGCGGCACCGTCGCCGCCACGGCAATTGCGCGCGCCTCGTCGGCCGGCAACATCGCGAGCAGCCGGTTGAGCCAGCCATCCTTGACCAGATAGGCGCCCGCCCCGCCCGTCTCGAGCACATTCTGCCCGTCGAAATGGCTGCGATCGCGATAGGGCGAGGCAGTCGCGTGAACGAACAGCGCCTGATGCTCGCCGTACAGCGCGGCGATCGTCCTGAGCGCCGGATGGAGCGCGAACAGGCCGCCAATCTGCGGCTGCCCGGCATAATCCTCGGCCAGCACGCCGCGCGCGCCGGCAAAGGCAGGGTCGCCGACCGGCGCCAGCGTGCCGAGGCCATCGGCAGCGCCGCGCTGGATGATGAACACCAGCCGCCGCTCGGTGGCGGCGCGGGCAAAGGCGATGCGCGGGGCGAACAAAGCCGCCGCGAGCGCGGGAGTGGTGGCCAGCAGCGAACGACGGTCGATCATGGTCATCTCCGCATCATTTCGGGCGCCACGAGCAGCAGGGCGAGCGCCTGGCCGGGGCTGTCGGCATTGGCGAGCACGGTCTGCGTCGCGGGGGTGAGCGCGCCGGGGAAGAGTTGCGGCGCGAGCGCGCGGGCGTCGACCGTGCCGCCGCTGCGCGTCGCCAACCGCTCGGCAATCTCGACTCGGCGCATCAGCGCGTCGGGCCCGGCCCAGGCGCCGGCAATGTCGTCATAGCCCGCCGGCGATCCCGGCCGCCATGCTGGCTGGCCGAGCTGGATGAGCATCCCCGCCACCTGCGGCGCGGGCGCCTCGCGCAAGCCGAGTGCGCGCAGCGACGCGACCGACCATTCCCAGGGCGAGCGGAAT
>FSSH01000699.1_pt5 | contig 13141 bp, 9 predicted proteins | sample 1166101 | NCBI WGS metagenome assembly FSSH01 (sample SAMEA32972668, study PRJEB13176) | freshwater metagenome | biome: Drinking water system; feature: Biomass in drinking water that filtered by 0.45 um membrane; material: drinking water | place: USA | collected 2012-12-20 | depth 0 m | reverse complement strand
CGCGACTCCTTAGAAGTCCCTTCAGGGATAGGCGGGGACCTGTCCAAGTTTCAATTGGAACGATAACCCAGACCTGGACGGATCCCGGCCTGCGCCGGGATGACGGAATTTACTGCCATAATATGCTCCTGGAAAAGTCACCACCGTGAAGTCCGAGCGGGGCATCTCGCGACGTAAAGCCCCCGTGAAGATACCCGCCCTTGAGCGCCACTAACCAAGAGAGGTATTTTTCAATTCCAGTTGTGACTGGGTCTTTCGTCATCTCAATAATCGTTTTGATAAGCTTGACGCCTTCGCCGAAACTTGTTGCGAGATTGCCCGGGTCGACCCTCTCAACCGTCTTAGGATCGTTAATATTTTTGAACCGCACGAGCATCGGCAGCCGGTCAGTCGGCAGCTCGGCCTTCGCCTGGAGTGACTGGTAGAATGCGCGACCTACTTTCGTGATTTGACCACCCGGCCCGCCCGGCCACGGAAACGTTTCGTAGACGATATACTGCGCGTGATCAGTGCTGCGCTCGCTGCTGAGCAGCGCAAACAAGACCCCGCGCGCGCCTAAATTGACGGCGACGGCCTCCCCGCGCACGAAAACCATACGTGCACCTTCGGGGTTGAAACTCGGTCCATCCTTGACCTGCACCTCGATCACGCTGGAACCGGTTTTGAGGCCTTCGGGTGTTTCGACTTCGAGCGTCAGCCTGTAACGCCAGGTTGCGGACGGGTAAGCCCAAGTCCAAAGCCCGGCAACGGCCGCGATCAGGAGCGCAAAGAACAGCGCAAGCCTTTTCATGTCGCCTGGACCGCGGGACAACCGGCGCACGGCGTATCCAAATGCGAACAGAACGGCGAGGACGCCAATGATCAGGACTATGACGTCACGCATTATCCCGCCCTCGCTGCGATGAGCGGAGTATTATTATTCGCAGCTATGACAACCCCCAGCGTCGCATTTTCAATACCGAACAACTCATCGACATCGCCGGTTGCGCTATCGGTGACATTGATGCTGCGCTGCGCGCTGTAGGTGAAGCCGCCCAATGTCAGTGTAAACGTTCTGGCCGTCGTGAAATCCGTGTAGTCGGCTGTGTCGGTGTCGATGCCGCCGTCCATGATGTCCGAGCCGAGCCCACACTGCAGGATATCGTTGCCCGCGCCGCCAAACAGATAGTCCTTTTCCTTGCCGCCCTTCAGCGTATCGACAGCACCGCCGCCGATAATAAGATCGACGCCGTCACCGCCTACGAGCGTATCAGCGCCAGAGTTGCCGACGAGAATAACGCCGCCCTTGGCAGCGCTCTTGGCGTTGGGTGCGGCAGTTTCGGAAATTGAGGTCGCAGCAGTTGTCGTCGCGAACACGGCCTTGGTGACGTTGCTTGAGTTCGCGGCTGTCCACAGTGGGCGGGCATAGAGATTGTCGAACTGCGCCGACCCGTCCGAGCTGCCGATCGCGTTTTTTGAAAATCCTGGTGCGTTCACCGCGCAGGGCGCAACACTCACCTGAACACCTTCCACGCCAGCCCATCCATCCCCTTTTTGAGCATGACTTACCACGCCGCGATGCTTGCTCATGCTCATTGCATGTGCCTCCAGAGCAGAATAGCGGAGATTTGCACATTCAAGACCTCGCAAACAACGAAATCGCTTTTCCCAAGCCGCCGACCTGTCACCACCACACCACCACTCCTCCCCTCCCCCAAAAAATAAACTTATCCCCGCTCTCCGCACCTCCCGCATACTCACTCAACCCGCTCCACAAGGGGTTGCGTTCGAGGCGTCGGACACGACCGGAGTGGGGGCAGCATTAGCGCGACGTGCAACGCACGCGCCGCGCCCGAGGACATCGCCGTCCGCGTGGGGGTGAGATTCCCCGCGTGTGGAGCAGCCCACTGGTGAAAGTGGCGGCGCTGAACCCTTCACACCTGCTCGCCGTGGACCGGCTCCGAGTTCGCACTCTTCACGCACGACCCTAGCGCGGCCTCGCGGCCGGTCCGCTCCGTTTCGAAATCAGCCGGCCCCAACACCAACCCTCGACCTCGTGAGTTGTATGACCATTCGAAACAAGCCAGCGAAACGAATGAAACAACGCGAGCCAAAACTTTGGCACTCCCGCGTCATCGCTGGCCACGCGCGAAAGCAGCGCGTCCGCAAACATTGGACACGCACTCGCTGGCTGGCCTACCACGCCGCCCGCGACCTCCGCCGCAACGCTGAGCCGCGTGCCGGCCTGAAGATCATCCGCTTGACCCTCGCGGCGCGAGCGCTTGCCGAGCAGCACGCCGCCGACAAGCGCCGCGCCGCCGCGATCCGCCGCGCCGAAACTCGCGCTCGCCAGAAGGCAGCGGCCGCGTCCTCTGGGTGACGGCGCTGTCTCGCACGACCGCCGCCGCCCCGCGCCGAGCAGAAGGCGGCCGCCGCATCATCGTTGCCGACCGGCTTATCGTCCGCGCCCGCCCATCTCACGCGTCCAATTGACTGAGGCGGCCCGCGTCGCTGGCGCGGGGCGCTAATTCCAATTATTCCCAATCCACCACCAACGCCCGCGAAGGACGCAATCGACCCCATGGCCCAGACCCGCACGCCCGCCAAACATTTCGCCCCCCTCGCCATCGGCGCGCCAGAGCCCTTCCGCGCGCTGCCCGTCAAGCTTGAGCGCATGATCCATTTCGTGCCGCCCCATAACGATAAAATCCGCGCCAAGATCAAAGACCTCGCGGGCCAGGTCGATGTCGTGCTCGGCAATCTCGAAGATGCCGTGCCGCTCGATCAGAAGGAAAACGCGCGCAAGGGCTTCATCCAGATGGCGCGCGACACCGATTTCGGCGCGACGGGGTTGTGGACGCGCATCAACTGCCTCAACTCGCCGTGGATGCTCGATGACGTCATCGACATTGTCTCCAGCGTCGGCAACAAGCTCGACGTCATCATGCTGCCGAAGGTCGAAGGCCCGTGGGACATCCACTACCTCGATCAGCTTTTGGCCCAGCTCGAAGCCAAGCACGCCGTCGCCAAGCCGATCCTGATCCACGCCATTTTAGAAACGGCGGAAGGCGTCAACAATGTCGAAGCCATCGCGGCGGCATCCCCGCGGATGCATGGCATGAGCCTCGGCCCGGCCGATCTTGCAGCCTCGCGCGGCATGAAGACGACGCGTGTCGGCGGCGGCCACCCGGACTACGGCGTGCTCGCCGACGCCGGCAAAGACGGCGCCACGCCGCGCAATTTCTATCAGCAGGATTTGTGGCACTACACCGTCGGCAAGATGGTCGACGCCTGCCTCGCCTACGGTCTCAAACCGTTCTACGGCCCGTTCGGCGATTTCTCCGACGCGGCCGCCTGCGAAGCCCAATTCCGCAACGCCTACCTGCAAGGCTGCCTCGGCGCCTGGTCACTGCACCCCTCGCAGATCGACATCGCCAAGCGGGTCTTTTCACCCGACGTTGCCGAGGTCAAATTCGCACTGCGCATCCTCGACGCCATGCCCGACGGCACCGGCGCGGTCATGATCGACGGCAAAATGCAGGATGACGCCACCTGGAAGCAGGCGAAAGTGATCGTTGATCTCGCCCGGCTCGTTGCTAGCAGAGATCCAGAGCGCGCGAGCGAATTCGGGTTGTGAAATGCTCACGTCAGACGATTGAAATTGCCGCAACGCGCGGCCATCTCTCCGGCCGATGATGTCTGGCGATCGCTCGACACATCGCAACACAGGACCCGTCCTCCCGCCATGACCGAAACGCGCTACGCAAAATTCGCGATCGGACAGGTGGTTCGCCATCGGCTGTTTCCGTTTCGAGGCCTTGTGTTCGATATCGATCCGGTCTTCGCCAATACCGAGGAATGGTGGCAGGCGATCCCCGAGGAAATCCGCCCGCGCAAGGAACAGCCGTTTTATCACCTCTACGCCGAGAACGCCGACAGCACCTACGTCGCCTACGTCTCGGAGCAAAACCTGCTGCCGGATGACAACCCGCAAGCGCTCCGCCATCCCGACATCGCCGAATTATTCGAGCGCGACAGCAAGGCCGGCACCTATCGCCGCCGCCACTCGACCTCGAATTGATGAGAGTGCTTCCGGAAAAGTGGGTACCGGTTTTCCGAAAAGAAGCACGACAAAACAGAGAGCTAGAGTGCTTCCAGAAAAGTGGGTACCGGTTTTCCGGATAGAAGCACGACAAAATAATGGGCGAGCGCCGTTCGGCCGAATACGAAAACGCCGCCCCGAAATTCCGGAGCGGCGTTTTTACGACGGCGTTATGAGTGTCGGCCTCGACGAGCTGCGTCAGCCCGACTGTTATGGCGCTTTCGGCGCGGCCGGAGCCGGCGTCGACCCCGTCGTTGCCGGGGCGGCACCGGCGGCGGCCTTCTTGGCGGCCAGATCGGCGCGATACTTTTCAGCGGCCTGAGCCTGGCGTTCGCGGATCTGTTTCATCAGCGAGCTGCGCGCTTCGGCGTATTTCTTGTTGTCGACTGGCGCGCCCTTCTGGGCTTCGACATAGCCTTCGAGCGGCACTGGGAAACCGACCGGCTGCGCGCCGGCATTGATGGCCAGGATCATGATGCCGCCACCGGCTGCCATCTGATCCATGATGTCCTTGGTCGCTTCCGTTTCAGCCGTGCACCCGGCCGGATGGCAGAGCGAGAACTTGAGATCGATCGGCTTCAACGCCTTCTCGTCGATTTTCTCGTTTTTGGCGGCAGCCGCCCACTGGTCCTTGGTGTAGATCGCCGCGCGCAGGCCCGGCGGGAGCGCCATGCCAAGCGGAACCATGACCATGAGCGATTGCTTGTCCTGGCCTTCGATCTGGCGGATGGCGGCTGACACCAGGACCATACCTGTGTTACCATCGAGACGTTCGTGATGTGTCAGGCAGAGGTTTTTGTCTTCTTTGACTTCTTTGCCCTCTTTATCCTTTTTGACGATCGGCGCCTTCTCGCACAGCTTCACCCAGGCGCTCTTGGCGCCGCCACCTGCTGCCGGGGCCGCAGCGGTCGCGCCAGCCGGTTTGGCAGCGGGTTTGGCGGCGGGCTTCGCCGCCGGTGTGGCTGCGGGCTTGGGTTGAATATTGATCTCTTGTTCAGCCGGCGCCTGCGCCATTGCCGGCAGCGTCAAACCTGCTGTCAGCGCCGCAAGCGTGAGCGCCGCAGTAGAAACCAGCGTGGTGCCGCTCGCGCGCAATCCTGCGTGTCTCATGTACCTAAGAATCCTCGTTTTTATGAGCCGACCAGGTCGACCCTACCCCTCTCGAACCCGCGCCTTTCGGCCACCGCAAATTGGCGGGCCAGCATGGGTCATGGCGCTTTCAGCGCCGCGATGGAGCGAATAAAGCTCGGATTGCGGCAATCCCGTGGCCGCTTCATAAAGTGCCTGGGGCGAGCGGTTGACGATGGCTCGGTCGTTGCCTCGCAGCCACTGCGACATGCTGGCGAAAGGCCCGATGGCCTGAACCCAAACGCTGTCCGCGTCATCAGAATGCCGCCTGGTCGAGCGACAAATTTCGCGCCGCCCGAGGACAGACTGGGGCGCGAAACATGCCGGCGGCGCAACGTCGGGCAATCGGTCCGCAGCCGGTCGCAATCCCGATCGCAACAGAGAGACGGCACCGTGGTTCGTTTGGCACTGCTGATGGCGCTGACCGTCATGACTGCGCTCAGCCCTGCCGCCGGCGCCGAGCCAAAACCGTCCATTGCCTTGCGCGGCACACCGGCCCTCGCCGCCGAATTCGCCAGCCTGCCCTACGTCAACCCGACGGCGCCCAAAGGCGGCCGCGCAACGTTCGGCGTGCAAGGATCGTTCGACAGCCTCAATCCGCTCATCGTCAAAGGTGTGCCGGCGACCGGCGTGCGCGAATTCACCATCGAGACCTTGATGGCGCGCAGCCTGGACGAGCCGTTCACGCTCTACGGCTTGATCGCCGAAACGATCGACGTCGCAGCCGACGGCACGGCAGTCACCTTCAAGCTCAATCCGAAAGCGGCCTTTTCAAATCGCACCGCCGTCACGCCGGCCGATGTGCTGCACGCTTTCGACTTATTGAAGACCAAGGGCCGCCCCAACCACCGGACCTACTTCGCCAAAGTCGTAAAGGCCGAGGCCGTCGGCACCGATCAGGTCAAATTCACGTTTCAGGACGGCCAAGACCGCGAACTGCCGCTGATCCTTGGCCTGATGCCGGTGTTCTCTAAAGCCTCGACGCCCGCCGACGTGTTCGACGCCACCTCGATGACACCGTTGATCGGCTCCGGACCTTACACGATCGCAAAAATCGACGCCGGCCGCTCGCTGACCTATCAGCGCGATCCCGACTATTGGGCCCGTGATCTGCCGATCAATCGCGGCCGCTTCAACTTCGATGACATCCGCTTCGATTATTTCCGCGACAGCTCGGTGCTGCTCGAAACCTTCAAGCGCGGCGGCATCGATTTCCGCCTCGAAGAAGATCCAGGACGCTGGGCCGACGCTTATTCTATCCCCGCTGTTCGCGACGGGCGCATGATCAAGACCGAGTTTGAGATCGCTTTACCCGCAGGCATGACAGCTTTGGTCTTTAACACACGACGCAGCATCTTCTCCGACCGGCGCGTTCGTCACGCCCTGATGATGCTGCTCGATTTCGAGTGGATCAACCGCACGCTCTACAACGGTCTTTTCAAGCGCACGCAAAGTTTCTTTGAGCGCTCCTATTTATCGTCGGCCGGTAAGCCGGCGGACGCGACGGAGCTTAGTCTTCTGGCATCTTTTCCCGGCAGCGTGCGGCCGGAGTTCTTAGCCGGCGCTTATCAGTTCCCGACGAGCGACGGTTCGGGGCAAAACCGCACCAACCAAAGGGCCGCCCTGCAAATCCTCCGCGATGCCGGCTACACGTTTAAGGACGGTCGACTGGTCAACGCCGCGTCCGGCGTGCCACTCGGTTTTGAGATCCTCGCCAACAACAATGCGCAAGAGGCGCTGCTGCTCACCTACGCCCGCAGTCTCGAAGCGCTGGGCATCGCCGTGCGCGTCCGCGTGGTCGATGGGGCGCAGTACCAAGAGCGGCTGGCCAGCTACGACTACGATATGATTCAAACGACCTGGGCGTCGTCGCTGTCGCCGGGCAACGAGCAATTGTTCCGCTGGTCGGCCAGCAATGCCAACGCCAAGGGGTCGTTCAATTTCGCCGGCGTTTCAAATCCCGCCGCCGATGCGATGATCGACGCCATGCTGAAAGCCCCGTCGGAGGCCGACTTCGTGTCCGCCGTGCGCGCCCTCGACCGCGTACTCTTGTCGGAAGACTACGTCATTCCGCTGTTCTATGGGCCGCGCCAGTGGGTCGCCCATTGGGCCCGCCTCAAGCATCCCGAGAAGACACCGATTTTTGGCTACGCCATCGAAACGTGGTGGATCGAGGAGCCGAAATGACCCTTGCGCCGCTCTCAGAACCGATTGACGTCGACGCCATCGTCAGCGGCGACGCTGCGTTCAATCTGGCGCATTACTGCTTGCGCCGCGCGGCGCAAATCACACCCGAAAAATCCGCCCTCGAAGTGGTCGCAAATCTCAGCGATGCGACGCCATCTGAGACTTGGACTTACCAGTCAATTGAAGACGCGGTGTTGCGCGTCGCCGGCGGGTTGCTGGCGCGCGGCTTCCAACCCGGCCATCGCGTCGTCATCCGACTCGATAATACCAGCACGTACCCGATCCTGTTTCTTGGGTGCATCGCTGCCGGTCTCGTCGCCATACCCGCCTCCTCGCAACTGACAGCCGCCGAAGCTCAGTTCATGCTGGCCGACAGCGGCGCGTCGGCCGTCGCCGTGGCATCGCACCTGCCACGCGGCGAACTTCCGCCCGGCCTCACGCTGCTGCATGAAGACGACATTCGCACGATGATGCGCGCAGCGCCTCGCGCCGGCTATGCCGTAACCCGCGCCAACGATGCGGCCTATCTCATCTATACGTCCGGCACGACGGCGCATCCCAAAGGCGTCGTCCACGCCCACCGCGTCGTGCTTGGCCGGCGGCCAATGTATCAAGGCTGGTACGCGATCACGCCCGATGATCGCATGCTGCACGCCGGCGCCTTCAATTGGACCTACACGCTCGGCACGGGACTGATCGATCCGTGGGCCAACGGCGCGACCAGCCTGATCTACACGGGCGAAAAATCACCCGAGGTCTGGCCGGCGCTCATCCGGCACTGCAACGCCACGCTGTTCGCCGCCGTCCCGAGCCTCGTGCGGCAAATTCTGAAATATGCGCCAAGCGGCCCGCTCGATGTGCACCGGCTTCGGCACGGCTTGATCGCTGGCGAACGCCCACCGGATGATCTGTTCGACGCGTGGCGTCAGCGCACCGGCACCGAGTTGCACGAGGCGCTGGGCATGAGCGAACTGTCAACGTACATCTCGACCAGCCCAAGCGTGCCGCGCAAACCCGGCACAATCGGTAAACCGCAAGCCGGACGCCGCATCGCCATTCTGTCGACGGACGGCGGCGATGATGAACTGCCGGCCGAGCACGACGGCTTAATCGCCGTGCATCGCAGCGATCCCGGCCTGATGCTCGGCTATTGGAATCGCCCTGACGAAGAGCTGGAGGTTTATCGCGGCGACTGGTTCGTCGGTGGCGATCTCGGCCGCATGGACGGCGACGGCTACGTCACGCATCTCGGCCGCGCCAACGACATCATGAAGGCGCTCGGCTACCGTGTCTCGCCGCACGAGGTCGAAGCCGTGCTGGCGCAATGCCCGGGTGTTGGCGAAGTCGCCTGCGCTGAAGTTCGCGTTCGTGCCGACGTCAGCGTCATTGGCGCCTTCGTCATTCGTGCGCCCGGCAGCTCGCTATCGACGATAGCGCTGGAGGCCTTCGCCGCCGATCGCCTCGCCGACTACAAGCGCCCGCGCGAGATCGTGTTCGTCGACACGCTGCCGCGCACCGCCAACGGCAAGGTCAAGCGCAGCCTGCTCGCAACCCTTCGCCCCATTTCGGCGTAATCTCAGATCGGAGGACATGTGGTTAGCCGCTTCTTAACGCCCAGTCGCTAAGCTGCCGCCGAAATCGTTTTTATTTTGTGAGTGCGCCGATGTTCACCACCAAGTCGCTCGCCTCAGCCCTTGCGACCAACGGCCAGCCCTTCGCGCAGCAAGCGGCCGCTCATGAAGCCAACTGTTCGATCATCAACGAGTGGCTGACGATGCGCGGCGATCTCGAAAGCCAGGGCGATATTTTGGTCAAGGGCAAAGTCCACGGCAACATCACGTGCAAGATGCTGATCGTCGATACCGACGCGATGATCGATGGCGGCATCATTGCCGATGACGTCGTCATTCGCGGGGTCACGCGCGGCATCATTAGGGCGCGCCGCGTCCGCCTTGAACGGACCGCAGAAGTCGAAGGCGAATTATTTCAGGAAATGTTTTCCGCCGAAGAGGGCGCCAAGGTTCGCGGCCAGCTGCGCGAGCTCAACGATGGGCAAGCCCAAGGGCACTCCGTTAGTCTCGCCACATCGACCGTCGCGATGCCGCCGGATCTGTCACCACTGCCTCAGTCGCAACCGGCGAACACCTTTTATCAGCGCCTCGACGCCGCCCGCGCAGCGCACGCAACCCCGCAGTCACCGAGCCGCTGATCGCAACGAACGTTCACGCCGCCTTGCGCGCGTTGGCAGCAAGATCGGCGAAGGTCTGGATCAACGATCTGACGCCCTTCAGGCGCGCTTCCGGCAAATCCCAATCGGCGCGAAACACCAAGCGCTGATCCGGCTGCACCCTCAACGTCCCGCGTGATGCCTGCACGAAACCGATCAGGCCTTCCGGATTGGCGAAGGTATTTTTGTACAGCGTCACGACGCCGCCCTTCGGACCGGCATCCACCTTGGCAATACCGGCGATGCGGCACAGGCCCTTGATTTCCATAACGTCGAGGAGGTGCGTGACTTCGGGCGGCATGTCGCCGAACCGATCAACAAGTTCAGCCGCGAACGCATCGATGTCAGCGCGCTGCTCAAGCGTCGACAAGCGGCGATAGAGGCCGAGCCGCAATTGCAGATCGGTGACGTAGCTCTCTGGAATCATGATCGACGTGCCGAGCTGAATCTCCGGGCTCCACTTGTCGGTCGCTTCGAGATCGCCACCCTTCATGGCCGCGACCGCCTCCTCCAGCATCGATTGATAAAGCTCGAAACCGACTTCACGGATATGTCCCGACTGCTCCTCGCCGAGCAAATTGCCAGCGCCGCGAATGTCGAGATCGTGCGACGCGAGCGAGAACCCGGCGCCAAGCGTATCGAGCGATTGCAGAACCTTCAGGCGTTTCTCGGCGCCCTCCGTCAGCTTCTGGTTTGGCGGCGTGGTGATGTAGGCATAGGCCCGCGTCTTCGAGCGCCCGACCCGGCCGCGCAATTGATACAGCTGAGCTAAGCCAAACATATCGGCGCGATGCACGATCAGCGTGTTGGCGTTTGGCACATCGAGACCGGATTCGACAATCGCGGTCGAGAGAAGGATATCGTACTTGCCCTCATAGAACGCCGTCATCACGTCTTCGAGTTCGGTCGGCGTCATTTGTCCGGTGGCGCGGGCGAAGGTCAGCTCCGGCACCGTCTCGCGCAAAAATTCGGCGATGTCGTCGAGGTCGGTAATGCGCGGGGCGACATAGAACGTCTGCCCGCCGCGGAACCGTTCGCGGCGCAGCGCTTCCTTCAAAATCACCGGATCGAATTGTGAAATGAACGTGCGCACCGCCAGCCGGTCGATCGGCGGCGTGGTGATCAGCGACAATTCCCTGACACCCGTCAGCGCCAGTTGCAGCGTGCGCGGGATCGGCGTCGCCGACAGCGTCAGCACGTGCACATCCTCGCGCATCGTCTTCAGGCGCTCCTTGTGCCCGACGCCGAAATGCTGCTCCTCATCGATGATCAGCAATCCGAGCCGGGCAAAGTCGATCTGCTTGCCAAGTAGTGCGTGCGTGCCGATGACGATATCGATTCCGCCGGATTTCAATCCGGCTTTGACTTCGGCGAGATCCTTCGCAGCCACCATGCGGGACGCCTGCGCCACCTTCACCGGCAGCCCCTTGAAGCGTTCCGTAAACGAGCGGAAATGCTGCCGCGCCAGTAGCGTCGTCGGCACTACGACCGCAACCTGCACGCCGTTGAGAGCCGCCACGAACGCCGCCCGCATCGCCACTTCCGTCTTGCCGAAACCGACGTCGCCGCACACGAGGCGGTCCATCGGGCGGCCCGATCCCAAATCGGCGACGACGGCATCGATGCTGGACGCCTGATCCTCGGTTTCCTCGTAGGGGAAGCGCGCCACGAATTCGTCGTAGGCACCGGCCGGCGGGAGCAGCGGCGTCGCCTCGCGCAAAGCCCGGAGCGCTGCGATCTTGATCAGCTCGTTGGCGATCTCGCGCAATCGCTTTTTCAGCCGCGCCTTACGCGATTGCCACGCCACTCCGCCCAGCCGATCGAGCTGGCTGTCGCCTTCATCGGCGCCATAACGGGTCAGCAGCTCGATGTTTTCGACCGGGAGGAACAGCTTGTCGCCGCCGGCATAATGCAGTTCGAGACAATCGTGCGGCGCGCCGAGGGCCGTGATCGTCTGCAGGCCCGCGAACCGGCCGATGCCATGATCGGTGTGCACCACCAGATCGCCGACTGACAGGCTGGTCGCTTCCGTCAAAACGTCGCTGGCCTTGCGCGTGCGTTTGCGCTGCCGCACCAGGCGATCACCGAGAATGTCCTGTTCGGCGATGACCGCCAAGTCCGGTGTCTCGAAGCCTTCCTCGAGACCGAGCACGGCGAACGCCGTCGCGCCCGGCGGCAGGGCCAGCACCTCGGTGAAGTTCTCAATTTTGCGCGCGTCGCGCAGACCGTGGTCGTTGAACAGCCCCAACAGCCGTTCGCGCGCCCCTGCGGTCCACGCCGCAACGATCACCCGGCGCGGCTCCGACAAAATGCGCCGCACATGACCAACGGCCGCATCGAAGACGTTGGCGTCCGGATTGGTGCGTTCCGGCGCGAACGATCGGCCACGCCGGCCCCGCATCGCATAGACGCCCGATTGCGCTGGATCGTCGAATGGCGTGATCCGCGACAGCCCCCGCTTGGCCAGCGCCGCGACCCACGCCTTGCCATCGAGAAACATCTGCTCTGGCGGCACTGGCTTATAGGGCGGCGCGCCGAACCGCTGGCCCTCCAGGCTATCGACGCGGGCCTCGTAGTGTTCCTGGATTTGCTGGAAGCGCTGGTCGATGGCTTCCTCGGCGCGATGATCGAAACTCACGCCCGCACCCGGCACATAATCAAAGATCGTTTCGAGTTCGGGATGGAACAGCGGCAGCCAGTGCTCCTGTCCCTGATAGCGCCGGCCGTGGCTGACCGATTCATAAAGCGGATCATCGCCCGTGTTGCCGCCAAACAGCGCGACGTAGCGCGTTCGAAACAGCGCCGTCGCCGCCTCGCCGAAGGCCACTTCGCTGACCGGCATCAGCGCAAATTTCTGCACCGGCTTCATCGAGCGCTGCGTTTGCGCGTCGAAGGCTTTGATGCTCTCCAGGGTGTCGCCGAAGAAGTCGAGCCGGATCGGATTGATGCGCCCCGGCGGAAACATATCGAGGATGCCGCCTCGCTGGGCGAATTCACCCGGCTCCATGACCGAGCTGGCACGCTGAAAACCATAGGCGCTGAGCCGCTTAATCAATTCCGACATATCGAGGCGCTGGCCGGGCGCGATCGGCTTGAACGCCGAGCGAATGAAGGCGCGCGGCGGCACCCGCTGCAGCACGGCGTTGACGGTGGTCAAAACCACCGTCGGCTCCTTGCGCGTGCCGATCACCAGCTTGCCGAACCCGGTGATGCGTTTCGAGATGATCTCTGCGTTCGGCCCGGTGCGATCATAGGGAACGGTGTCCCATGCCGGCAGCGCGATGACCTTCACGTCGGGCGCAAAAAACGCCATCGCCGTTTCGATGTGTTCCAGCCGCCGGTCATCGCGCGCGATGTGGAGATGTAGGCCGGGTTGATCNNATCGTCGCGGCGCGACGCTTTGGTGATGTCGGCAATCACACGCGCGTCGAAGCCTTCCGGCACGCCTGAAAATACCGCGCCCTTCGACAGTTCGGCTTTGACCTTCCACTCCGCCACGCCGCTCAGCCCTTCACGTC
>FSSH01003550.1_pt3 | contig 13157 bp, 12 predicted proteins | sample 1166101 | NCBI WGS metagenome assembly FSSH01 (sample SAMEA32972668, study PRJEB13176) | freshwater metagenome | biome: Drinking water system; feature: Biomass in drinking water that filtered by 0.45 um membrane; material: drinking water | place: USA | collected 2012-12-20 | depth 0 m | reverse complement strand
GCGAGCGGCGCCTCCCAGGGCATGCCGGACCCGGCCGCATGCGCTTGAGAGAAAAGCGCCAGGGCGCCGACGCTCAAACCGAGCGCGATATTGAAAATTTGTCTTTGACGATTCATCGATGCACTCCTTCGCTGACGATTGAGAAAGCCGGGGGATCGGCCGGCGCGAGACGGTAGCCATGGAGGGGGTCATGGCCGTCGACGCGGAGGATGGTCTCGACGCGCCGCTCAGGCCCGCGCCGGCCGATATGGATGACGAGATCGATCGCCTCGCCGATGAGGGCGCGCGGGATTTCGTGGGCGCGCTCCGCCGTTAACTGCTCAAGTCTTGAAAGAGCGGAGGCAGCGGAATTCGCGTGCACCGTCGCGACGCCGCCGGGATGGCCGGTGTTCCAGGCCTTCAAGAGATCGAGCGCCTCGCCGCCCCGCACTTCGCCGATGATGATGCGGTCGGGGCGCAGGCGCATGGTCGACTTGACGAGCATCTGCAGATCGACGCCCGGCGCCGTCCGCAGGGCGACGACATCATCGGCGGCGCAATAAAGCTCGCGCGTGTCTTCGAGGAGGACGATCCGCTCATGGCGTTTGCCGATCTCGGCGAGGAGGGCGTTGGCGAGCGTCGTCTTCCCCGACGACGTGCCGCCCGAGATGAGGATATTCTCACGCCTCTCGATCGCCGCCTCAAGGATCAGCGCCTGCGCCCGCGTCAAGCCGTCCGTCGCCACCCAGTCGGCAAGGTCCATCGCGCGCCTTGCCGGTTTCCGGATCGAAAAGGCCGGCGCAACGGAAACCGGCGGCAACACGCCTTCGAACCGTTCGCCTGTCGCGGGCAATTCCGCGGAAACGATCGGACGCGCGCGGTCGCAACTCTCGCCAGTCTGGCTGGCGACGAGGCGAATGATCCGCTCGACATCCGCGGCGCGCATGGCGATGTCCTGCCGCGCACGGCCCTCCTCCAGCCGCTCGATGAAGAGCGCGCCGTCGGGATTGACCATAATTTCGGAGACGCTAGCGTCCTCGAGCGCCGCGCCGATCACAGGCCCGAACGCCGTCTTCAGCATGGCGGCGCGGCGAATGTCGGTTTCGTCCCGAGGATCGCTCATGGCCGAGCCTCACGGGTCGAAGTGCGCGCGTGAACACGATCGTCGTTCAACGCATCTGCATCGGAGCCTTCGTCGGGCGCGCCGACGGCTGCATCGGCAATCTCATTGTCGAATTCCTCGCCGCCGCGGCGGACGAGATCGATACGGGCGAGCAGCGCGTCGGCGTAGCGGTCGCGCCCCAGCAGCCTCGCCGAGACTTCCGTCACGAATTGCTCGAAGCGCTTGCGCCCGAGCGCCTCGGCGCCGGCGCGCATCGATTCCGGCAGAGGCGGCGTCACCGAGAGATAATGAAGGATAAAGAGCGCGAAGCTTTCTGTCTGCGCCGTCGCATCGTCTGCGAGGCGCTCCATCGCGCGGGCGAGCTTGTTGATGCGGGCCCCGAGTTTTTCGAGTTCGCGTTCCTCGCCTTTGCGGTCGAGCGTTTCGCGAAGGGCCGCCTCGACGACCGCTGTCCTCGTGGCGCCGCCCGTCTTGATGGCGCGCGCGAGCAGCTGGTCCGTTTCCGGCGAGAGGATGATATGAAGGCGTCGTCCGGTCATTGCGGGCCCTACAACATCTTGCCAATCCGCAAACCGCCGCGATCGAGCGCGGCGGCGCGCAACGAATTGCGCCGCGAAACTTCTTTCAGGCGCTTGGCCTCGGCGAGATTGTCGCTCTCTTCAGGAATTGTTTGGTCGGCTTCCGGCGCGGTGACTTTGTCCTTCGTCGGCGCGTCGAGCTCTGGTTTCAGCGCGAGACCGCCCTCTCCGGCCGCGGCGCTCTTCACAAGGTCGAACCAGGGCTGGTCGAGGCGCTTGTCGGTTGCGGCGGTCTTTCCGGTCCAGTCATCGGCGCGCGCCGCCGGCGCGTCGGCGTAGCGTCCGTCGACGCGAGTCGCGCTCGCCGGCGCCATACGGCGCGCTGAGAAATTCGCGTCCCGATAATAGTGAAGCTTCTTCGCCCGGATCGGCGCCGTCCCGGAGACCATGACGATCGCTTCATCGGCGGGGAGCTGCATCACCTCGCCAGGGGTCAGTAACGGACGCGCGGTTTCCTGACGCGAGACCATGACATGGGCGAGCCAAGGCGCGAGGCGATGTCCGGCGTAATTCTTCTGTGCGCGGAGTTCCGTCGCGGTTCCGAGCGCGTCAGAGATGCGTTTCGCCGTCCGCTCGTCATTCGCCGCGAAGGCGACGCGGACATGGCAATTATCGAGGATCGAATTGTTCGGCCCATAGGCTTTTTCGATCTGATTCAGGGATTGGGCGATGAGATACGCCCTCACCCCATAGCCGGCCATGAAGGCGAGCGCAGACTCGAAGAAATCGAGGCGCCCCAGCGCCGGGAACTCGTCGAGCATCATCAGGAGTTTGCGGCGCTTCGACGATTGCTCGCCTTCCAGCGTTTCGGTGAGCCGGCGGCCGATCTGGTTGAGGATCAAGCGAACAAGCGGCTTCGTCCGCGAGATGTCGGACGGCGGCACCACGAGATAGAGCGAGACGGGATGCTCCGCCGTGGTCAGATCTTCGATCCGCCAGTCACACTGGCTGGTGACAGCGGCGATGGTCGGATCGCGATAGAGCCCCAAAAAACTCATCGCGGTCGAGAGGACGCCTGAGCGTTCGTTCTCCGATTTGTTGAGGAGCTCGCGCGCGGCTTGCGCGACGACGGGATGCACCTTGGGGTTTTCCGTGGTTCCGAGATGATTGGTCGACATCATCACCGAGAGCGTGCGCTCGAAGGTGCGTTTGGGATCGGAGAGGAATGCCGCGACGCGCGCGAGGGTTTTTTCTTCCTCGGCGTAAAGTACATGGAGGATGACGCCGACAAGGAGCGCGTGGCCGGTTTTCTCCCAATGCGAGCGGCGTTCGAGCGAGCCTTCGGGATCAACGAGGATATCGGCGATGTTCTGGACGTCGCGGACCTCGCGCTCACCTTTCCGGACTTCGAGGAGCGGATTGTACCGCGCGGAATTCAGATCTGTCGGGTCGAAAAGCAGGCAGTGCGAGAATTTCGAGCGCCAGCCTGAGGTCAATAGCCAGTTCTCGCCCTTGATGTCGTGGATGACAGCGCTGTCGGTCCACGAAAGAAGCGTCGGCGTCACGAGCCCGACGCCCTTGCCCGATCTAGTCGGCGCGAACGCCATGACATGTTCAGGCCCCGAATGCCGGAGATAGTCGCGGCGCCAGCGCCCGAGAAAGACGCCCGCCTCGCCGAACAGCCCTGCCCGATCGATATCGCGACGCTTCGCCCAGCGCGCCGAGCCGTAAGTGGTAACGTTCCGCTGCTGGCGCGCGCGCCACAGCGAACCTGCGATCGCCGCCGCGGCGCCGAGCATCCCGCCCGAAGCCGCGATCGCGCCGCCCGTCATGAATATGTCGGGCGCGTAAGCCTCATAGGAATATTGCCACTCGAACAGCCGCCAGGGGTAGTAGAGGGGAGTACCGCCGACCTCGAACCACGGAGCCCCGAGCGCTCGGTCGTACCCCAGCGCCGCCGCGACGTATTGGGTCGCAGCCTGCAACGCGCCGATGATGATCAGCATCACGACGATCGCCTGGCCGATGAGGATCTTGGTCGGGGTCATGATCGGTTCCCAATGCGCGTTCGAAGCGCAGGTCCGATCATCGGCGCATCAACCCGCGGCGGTCACTTGTAGAAATATGAGGAAATTTGAGGGAATTTGCGGCTGGATGCGGGTTTGTGCGGGTTTGGGGGAATCGGAATCCAACGGTCCAGAAAAATCGTGGTCGAAAACCCGCCCGACAATTTAATCAACTGCAGCTCGCCTCCCGCGCGCGCTCAGTCAAGAAGCCGAAATTCCGGCTCGCACACGAAGTGTCTCAAACATCCCAGAAGCGGACAATAGGAGCGTGAACTAGGCCCTGTTTACAAAGTGGCGGTTCGCAAGCATTTGCGTATGGCGGCTATGTGTAGCGCATCGAGGAACGATCTGGCGAGCTTGTCGTAGCGGGTTGCGACGGCGCGATTGATCTTGAGATGTCCGATCATGCGCTCGATGCGGTTGCGTTCGCGATAGAGCGCCTTGTTCCAGCGGATTGCTTTGACGCGGTTGGATTTCGACGGGATCGTCGCGCGCACGCCGTCGTCCTTGAGCCGATCGCGAATGGCGTTGGTGTCGTAGCCTTTGTCGGCGAGGAGATAACCGGGCTTCACGTCGCCGAGCGCGTAGACGTCTTCGAACGCCGCGCAGTCCGCCGCTTCGCCGGGCGTGAGGTGGAAGGCGAGCGGGACGCCTTTGGCGTCACTGAGACAATGAACTTTACAGGTGAACCCGCCCCGCGAGCGGCCAAAAGCCTGTCGCTCGGTCCCCCTTTTGCGCCGGCTGCCGAAACATGGCCCCGAACAGTCGTTGAATCGATGCTGTGATGCTTGTTGTCAGCCATTGCGCCGGCGAGCGTCGAGGCGACAGCCTCCCAGACGCCCGCTTCGCTCCACCGTCGGAAGCGCTGATAGACGGTCATCCACTTGCCGTACTTCTCCGGCACGTCGCGCCAGGGCGCGCCGGTGCGGATGCGCCACAAAATCCCGTTCACGATCTTCCGGTTGTCCTGCGCGGGGCGGCTCTTTCGACCGCGCTCCGAGGGCAGAAGATCCTTCAACAGCCGCCATTCCGCTTCGCTTAGATCGCCACGACTCAAGTTCGCCTCCCTCAAGAGGAATCCTTGAATCAAGTGTCGATCCAGGCGTCAATGAGTTTGTAAACAGGGCCTAGCGAAGGCAGTAACCCGTTCCCATTATGTGCCGTCTGGGTTGCCCAAAATTATGCGTACAGCGAGCCATTGGTCGATCAAGAGCCGGTTTTGGCTCGCTTAAGCGACAGCGGCAGAAAACAGTCTATCTCTTCTGCGGTAAACGTCAGGTCTTGCTTATTTTGCAGCCTGTCCTGCGCTTCCTTGTACGCCTTTCCGTTGGTCTGCGGCGCTCCGTGATAGATTGCCGCGAGCATCGTCTGCAACTCATCGCGCCTTCCCATCGCGGCCTCTATCTCCAGCCGGGGTAGATCAGTCAAAAGCGATAAATAGCACTCGCGAACATTCCATAGTTTGGATGCGGCGTCGCGATGTTTCTGTGTAAGTTCACCTAAGTCAAAATTCTTTAGGTAGGTCGAGACAAAAAGCGTCGAGAAGGATAGCAGCACTGTTACGACTTCGATCCATCTCGTGTCCGTGAAAAGTACGCCTACCGCGCCAGTGCTCGCCAGACCTGTAAACGCTATCTGTGTGACTTTATACGTGTTGAGTTTCTTAGCGTAAAATTCCGCCATTCTCTCATGGGTCTTGTGGGAGTAGACCACGCGACCAAAACATTCTCGTATTTGATCTTCGAGCGAAGATTTATGATCGCCGGTCATGCGGCGTCTCGCTTTTCGCTATTTCTCGTTATAGGCACGTCCACGTAGTCCCGCGCGACGACAACGCCATTCAATACCGCGTAGCATTCGACACAATGATCGCCCTTAAAATCAGAAACCTCATGTTTCTGCCGCTGACCTCTATCAGCCACTATTTCCCCGCGGATCATGTCACGCTTCCGCGATTCGGGACCGCGATTCAAAACCTTCCAGTAAAAACGGACTCCGGGCGGCAGATCAGAATCATCAATCACCTTAAACTCAAACTTTGCGTCTTCGCGGAGAAATGCGTACTTGCTTAGAATCTCATTTATCCAATCTGTCCTAAACCCCTGCTGTGTGACCTCGCAATCAATTCGAAGATCGTAGCGTATATCTATCGGAAAACGATCTTCAATGAATTCTTCGGTGTTCCGATAATGCACCCGGCTATGAGAAGCGCTCGCGTCTTCGCTTGTCGTGGACGCCGGAGCGGGATAGCCATTGCCGAACACGTCGCGCCATTTCTCGCGCTCGTTTTTCTGTCCACTGGCGTCAATCGCCTTCAGACAAAGTTCGTATGCCTTCTTAGCCTTTTTCTCGAACCGCTTCTTAACCCGGACACGCTGTCTGCTTCCGAGGGCCGCATACTCCGATTGTTTAGGCTGGTCAGCGAGATACTTGAAGAAATCACGACACATATAGTCGTAGTATAAGTGGCTCTTGTCGTCGTACTCTTTAGTTGAATCTAGGAAGTTATAAGCCAACGTATCGATTAGCAATCCGCCCATCGCAACGCCATGCTTGTTTTTCCAAGCTCGCGTCATTTTGCACAATGGGCGAAGGTTTCCATTTTTACGCGCGTCGCTATCGCGCATCTCATCAAGCTCGGCCTGAGGCTTCGTAATTTTCCACGAACCACCTTTCGCAGTGTCGGGATATTTGAAGCTGCCGTCATCCTGCTTGAATGCTGGCATCACTTCGATGTGGAAATCTTTGTAGAGAACGCGGACGACGAGCCGATCTACCTTCACCTCTGTCGAAGGGTACCGCGCTTTTATCGCATCCTTAGTATCGCGGAGTAGATCGTACTGCTTATTGTCTTTATATGCATCCCACTTTCCCGCTGGCATGATGTAGATCATGTCCAGGTCGGACACGCCCTTGATGGCTGTCCAGCGGCCGTATGAACCTACCTGAAGACTGTTCGCCGTCTTTGATTCCGTATCTCGAAATCTCTTATTGAGCGCGGCTGTGACCTCTCCATACCGGAGCGAGATCGTAGATGCGTTGTCGATCTTTATATCGTCGAGGAAGGTCTTGAAGTCTTCTGCGATGCCCATGGCGCAATCCGTCGAAATGGGGCGCTGCTATCGGAGGAATTTCTGCGCAGAGCCGCTTTGTGTTCCTGATTTGTGCGGACATGGATATGCATGAATGAACCTTCAACCCTTCGGGGCAAGGTAAGTAAAAAATATCTCGCTAATTATTTTTTCTTGACTTTGTTTTCGAATCTGGCCGCGTCATGGCGGCATGCTCGTCGCCCTCGGTTTCAACCGGTGCCTCGAAAACCTCCTTTCCCAATTGCGGGCGCGAGATAGGGTGTAGGCTTGGCCAGCCAAGTTTGCTGGCAAGGGCACGCAGGTGAGTAATCATTGCCGCGTTGAATGCCTTCGGATCAGCTAGAGAATCTGATTGACGAACAACCCACGTCCATACCTATCGCAATTTGTGTGCGCTAAGGGCCATACATGCTCGTTCGATCGCTCGAATGCTAAATTCCGCTCCCGCCCCTGCTTGCGACCTTTTCAGCTGCCTCTGCCGCGTCCCGAAACGATGGCTGGACCATAGTGAATACTCTTTCTCGATGCGCCGTCTTGAGGCGATGGTTTATCTTCATTCCGCGAGCAGCAATTCCGCCATTCCATCGAGTCGACTCTTTATGTGCTCCCAATTCGGCATCGCCTGACCGAGCAGGTCGTAGAAGCGCTTGCCGTGATTTCGTTCGCGCAAATGGCAGATTTCGTGGGCGATGACATAGTCGATGCAGTCATTCGGCGCGCGAATGAGACTCGGGTTCAGATGAATCTTGCCGTCCGGCGAGCAACTGCCCCACTGCTTCTTCATCGGGATCAGCTTAAAACCCGGGGGACGCGGCAGCCATCTGACTGACGACGCGACGACGTCTAGCCGTCGCTCGAAATGCTCTGCCCCGCGTTCAAGATACCAGCTCCGCAGCCGTCGCCGGATCGCGGCCGGATCCGTTGTTCTGCTGACGACGACGATCTTGCCCGCCTTGAGGCGTACAAGTTCCGCTGTCTTCTTCGCCAACTCGATCTTCAGTTGATAACGCCTGCCGATGTAGAAGTGCGTTTCGCCGCTGACATATTCCCGTTTGAGCCGGAAGGAATGTGCGTCGCCTGCACGCTCAAGCTGCCTTGAAATCCAGCGAGCGCGCCTTTGCACCGCCTTCGAGATTTCGGAAACGGTTGTTTCGGAGGGCGCTTCAACCTCGACTTCCGCGTTCGGGTGCACATGAATGCGAACTTTTCCTACGAGGGTCGGCGCCGCCACGACGTTGTAGGCGATTGTTCGATCCCCGTATCTGAGCGCGCCGCGCATCAGAGATCACCACGCGAGAGCCCGATCCGAACGGTCTCAATAATCTTGTCGGTTACCGCCTTAGCCGCGTCGAGGCCTATTTCCTTGAACAAAAGCGGTAGGACGTTCTTTCTGACGGACGCCTCAATATTCTGCGGATTGAGCGAGTTTTCCGCGACAGCGTTCGTCACGATGCGGTCGATCTCTATCCCTAGCTCCGCAAAGCGATCAGACGATCCTGCTGAATCAGCCAGTTTAAGTATCCCGAAATATGCGCGCGCATGTTTGTTCTTGATAATCGCCGCAGGGATATCGTCGATCTCCTGTTCCACGACCTTCCGTTCGAAATCCTTGAATAGGGCGTATTGCTTGAACGGATGCTCGAACATCGCGGCGGCTTCAGCGATAGCCTGTTTCAGAAGCTCCGAAAAATAGGCCTGGGCATAAGGATCATCGACAAGCGTCTGTTCAATCGTCCGCTTCAGCCGCGATCGGATGAGGTCGGTTTCATTCCGGAGTTTCTCGTCTGACCACTCTTCCGGATTTTCTTTAAGGCCAAGCTCATTCACGAGATAGACGCCGCCCGACTCCTTGATCTCTTCCCCGATGACATGCCGATCGACGAGTTTTCGAATTTGATCTTCATAGGCGCTGAAGTCGACCGTCTCCTGCGCGTCCTGCTTGGCGGCCCTTCTAATCTCGCTGAAAAATTTCAGATCGCGCTTGTATTCGGCGATCCTGGCCTCCGTCACCGAGCTGTCCTCAAAGAAGGACTGCGAGCCGAGCGCCACCTTGAGGCACATGCCGAAATTCGTCAGCGCTTCATAGAAATCCTCGCGCACTTTCTGGTTGACGTCGATGGATTGGCCGTTATCGCCGGTCTCGTAGGAGGGGATCAGCAATTGCCGAAACTGCTCGCGGTCGGACCTGTTCCTGACCGGCTTGAAGATCGCCCACAGCGCGTCATGCAGGGCGGGGAGTTTCTTGTACTCGGTCGAGACATTCGAATAGAGGCCATCGATATCGTCGATATCAAAGCCGCCCTGCGTGCGCTCGGCGAGGTCCTGATACTCCGTGATCGCCGTATCGAGCTCTTTCAGGATGCCGCGATAATCGATGAGATAGCCGAACGGCTTGTGCTCGTGCAGGCGGTTCACGCGGGCGATCGCCTGAATGAGATTGTGCTGCTTCAGCGGCTTGTCGATATAAAGGACAGCATTCTGCGGCTCGTCGAAGCCGGTGAGCAGCTTGTCGACGACGATCAGGATATCGGGCGGGCCGGGCTCGGCGAAATCGTCGATGATCCGCCGTTCATATTCCTCCGGATCGTCGCGGACATTATCCTTCCACCATTGCTGAACTTCGGGAAGCTCCGTCTCGTCAACATCCTCATGCCCTTCACGCGTATCGGGCGGGGAGATAACGACCGCGCTCGTCACCTTGCCGGTGGCGTCCAGCGCCTTCTTGTAGCGCACGGCGGAGAGCTTGCTGTCGGTCGCGAGTTGCCCTTTCAGCCCTTTGTCGAGTGACTTGAAATTCTCCTCGAAATGGCTGGCGATGTCCCACGCGATCAAGTTAATCCGGTCCTGCGCGCCATAGACCTGCCCCTTCTTGCTGTACTTTTCCTTGAGGTCGCTTTTCTGCTTGTCGGAGAGGCCATCGGTGATTTTCTCGAACCATTTGTCGATTGCGGCGTCATTAACATCGAGCACGGGCTTGCGCTCTTCGTAGAGCAGCGGCGTCACCGTGCCGTCATCGACAGCGCGCTGCATCGTATAGGCGTGGACGATGGGCCCGAATTTGTTCGTCGTCTTGTCATCCTTCAGCAGCGGCGTGCCGGTGAACGCGACGTAAGAGGCGTTCGGCAACGCCTTCTTCATGCGCTCGTGGTTTTCGCCGCTCTGGCTGCGATGGCCCTCGTCGACCAACACGATGATGTTGGGCGACGGGTTGTAGCATTCTGGTAGCTTGGCCGCCGTGCCGAACTTGTTGATGATGGAAAAGATGATCCGTTCATTGCCCTGGCCGATCCGTCGCGCGAGATCGCGCCCTGTCGAGGCCTTCGCCTTGTTCTCTTCGCGATTGCCGATCTGGGAGAGGCCGAGCGCGCCGCCGGTCAGGAATGTCCGCGCCAGCTGCTTTTCAAGGTCGATCCGGTCGGTCACCACGATCACGCGGCATTCGGCGAGCGCCTCCATGAGCAGCAGCGCCTTGCACAGGAACACCATGGTGAAGCTCTTGCCCGAGCCCGTGGTGTGCCAGATAACGCCGCCCTCGCGCCCGCGGTCCGGCCGCACTGTCGAAATACGCGCGAGCAGCGCCTTGATCCCGAACGCTTGTTGATAACGCGCGGCGATCTTTCCCGCCTTGCGGTCGAAAATGATGAAATAGCGGATGAATTCGAGAAGCCGCTCCTTCGACAGCAGGCTGATCAGCAACCGGTCCTGATCGGTGACGAACTGGACATCCGACCACAGCGCATCGAATTGCCGCTGCACCGACGGCGGACGGCCGAATAAAAGCGCGTCGCGGGCGGCGACCGGCAGCGACGAGTTCTTCACCCTCGCAAAATGCGCCTCGTCGAATTCCTCTTCATGCCATTTCGACCAGAACTTGGCGGGGGTCTTCGTCGTCGCGTAGCGCCCATCCGTCGCGCTGATTGACATCAGGAGTTGCGAATAGGCGAAGAGGTGCGGAATCTCGTCATTCTTCTGGTTGCGGATGTTCTGGCTGATCCCCTCAGCCACCATGGAAGTGTTGGGGTTGCCGGAATCGGGGCGCTTGGCCTCGATCACCACCAGCGGCAGGCCGTTGACGTAGCAGACGATATCCGGGCGGCGCGTGCGCGTGCCGTCGGTCGTCACGACCTCCAGCTCTTCGGTCACGAGAAAGCTGTTATTCGCCGGGTCTTGCCAGTCGATGATCGGGATAGTGGCCGAGTGCTTCTTGCCGTCGACAAATTCCGTCACGGTGACGCCGAGGGCGAGCATGTTGTAAACCCGCTCGTTCGCGGTCAGCAGCCCTTCCTGCATTTGCGGCGTCGCAAGATCGCGCACGATCTGGTCGATCGCGTTGGGGGAAAGGGGATAGCTCCGCCCCTTGAAGTCGAACCGGCGCTTTTTCAGTTCCTCAACCAGCACGCCTTTCAGGATGACGCCCGTATTGCCGTCCCGCATCGCAAAGCACTTGTCCGCAGGCAGCAATTCCCAGCCGAGCGCGAGCAGCGTTTGCAGCGCCGGGATATGCGCGGAATATTGCTCGGCGGTGTTGGGCGCGCCGGTCATGCCGCTTGCGCCTCACCTTTGATCTTGACGCGGCGTTTGCCGGTGAGAAGTTGCTGCATGAGGGCGGACTTCTCAGTCGTTAGTTTTTCAAGCCGCAGCCTCAATCGGATAAGCGTATTCTTGGCGGCGTCGAGCGCTTTACCGATCGCCTCTTGCTCCGAGAATTCGGGAAGATCTAACGTTAGCTCAGCTAGATTCCGTGCGTTGATATGCACAACCGAGTTGCCTTGCCCGAAGCGCGTTTTCTGTCGGATCAAGTCGGGCGAGTTGAGCGCATAGCCCAAGAATCTCGGGGATTGCTTATGATCGCGCAGGATGATGATGTCGCCGCCCGCAAAAGCTTTATCGGCCCCAACAAAGGCGACGCTTTTTCCAATTTCCTCGGCCGTCTCGCCGGAACAGGTGAATAGGATGTCGCCATTTCGCAGCGGCGTGCTGGACGCTGCCGTTTCAGGTGAAATGAATGAGTGGAATTCTTCAATAAAGTAGTGGTGCGTGGTGTAGATTTCTCCATAGCGGATAGCGGGAAAGCCAGCTTCTTGAACATCATCGCGGCTTACGCCGGCGCCCTTGAGTAATCTCCCGAGATTGCCGAGCTTCGTTTTTTGCCACTCCCCATCAAACCCCGGCAGGCGTTTTTTGCCGGTTAGGAGCTGCTGCATGAGGGCTTTTTTCTGCGCCTCGCTGTTGGCGATCAGCTTCTCGGTCCTCTCGATCGCCCGATCCCAGGTCGAGAGAATTTCCGCGATGCGTTTTTGTTCAGCGAGCGGAGGAACAAGAAATTGAAAGGAACGAATATCTTCGAGAGNNGAGAGAGGTTGGGGCGCGCGCTATCGGATTGCTGTCCGAGTAGCTTTCGAATGGCGCCTGGCGACTGTAAATATTGTATGATGTAATCGCTTAAATCGCTAGAGCGGGGCCTCAAAACGCATACGGCTTGATTGATGTTGGCTTCGACACCCTCCAGGTTGAAACGACACGAGCGACCGATAGATGCCCCGACGATGTTGATTAGAATATCCCCTTTGCGGAGTTGACTCTTGCGCTCCTTCGCAGAGAAGGCGACGGGAAGGTACTTGGGCTCCGATACATCGAGGTATCCGTCTCTGACGTTCTCGCTAGTGACAAACAAGATGCCGCTGTCTTGGTAGTGAAAGCCCTGCCAATTTGGCGACGAGCCCTTGGTGATCGTTATGGCTAGGTCTTCTCCGCTCTGGATTGTCCACCCCTCCGGAATCATGCCCCGCTTTCCTTCTTATCTTTGCGCTTCCCCTTCGGCTTCGCGGCTTCAAGCGCCTTCGTCTTCTGCACGGCTTCCAGAAAATGCGCCTCGACGGGGCTTGGGGCATTGATGGCTCTTGCGCGCCAGCGCTCATATTCCTCGCCGCCTTTTTGCCGTGCGAGCTGCGCGCTCACCCGCCCTGCGTTGGTCAGCACATCGCGGTCGCCGAGCTTCAGGAACTCGTCGAGCTTGGCGATCCAGTCGGCCATGCGCATTTGCTTGCGGCTGAGCGCCTGCAGCTCGGCAAATTCCAGATAGGCCGTGACGATACGGTTCAACGCTTCGATCTCATCCGCTTGCAGATAATTCTTGGCGATCACGGCATCGGTCTTGCGCGGCGGGCCGCCCTTTGACTGGTTCGCCCAGCTCGTCAGCCCCATGTGATCCTTGGCGGCGTCGGCGCGCCGGACCACAATCTCCGCCGCCGTCGATCCATGCGCCGCAAAGTGCATCTTGTTCTGCACGGTCTGGAAAAACCGTTCGGAGGCGTCGGCGCGCGCGTCGTAATCGACGCTGGTCGCGTAGATGTCGAGCACCTTTTTGTAGAAGAGCTTT
>FSSH01001731.1_pt1 | contig 13162 bp, 13 predicted proteins | sample 1166101 | NCBI WGS metagenome assembly FSSH01 (sample SAMEA32972668, study PRJEB13176) | freshwater metagenome | biome: Drinking water system; feature: Biomass in drinking water that filtered by 0.45 um membrane; material: drinking water | place: USA | collected 2012-12-20 | depth 0 m | reverse complement strand
AACTCGTCTCCCTCAACCCGGTCGTGGCACATGAGCAGCCAGCGGGCGAGGCGCTGTTCCACGCCGAACTTGCCATTCGCCAAGGCGGTGTGAGCGACCTGCAAGTGGAAGCAATGCGCATAGCGGGTCAGAATGGGCCAGATCGCTAGATGCCGATCGACGATGGCTCTGACATCGGCGGCTTTCACCCGAAGCGCCTCACCGGCGACCTGAACGAAGTTCTTGTGGGGTGTGCGATCGACCGACAGGAGGAGGGAGGTGCCGATCAGCCCCTCCAAACCGGTGACACCGACCTCGACCTCTACGCCATCCATTGTCGTGGCGACTGACGAGACGATGCCGCTCTCGATGAAATAGGCATGCGTGGTCAAGGCATCTGCCTCGATCAGCACGTCTCTGACGTTGAGGGTGACGAGTTCCAGGCTGGGGTGCAACGCTTCGTAGTCAGCCTCCGAGAGCGAGGCGAGAAGTCGGTTGCGAACGTGGTTGTAAGTCGGCGCTTGCATATGCCCCTCGGCGCGGCAGAGCGAAGCAGAAGGCTCGCATCGCCCAATGAGGCCTCATGTATATCGTACTATCACCGAGTTTCATCGAGCATTTCTTTTGCGTACGATTTGTGCGTTTGATGTACCATACCGTACATTAACTGTATGCAATCCGCTTTCAAAACATAAACCAGATTGGTTTTATCCGAATCAGAAATCCAGGCTATCAATATGTGGTATCGACGGGAACTTTGTCAGCCCAATGCACGTATGGCTTCATCGCTGACCGATTTAAACGGGCGTTGGCGGCCGCAGATCCTTATGTTGCGCCTGATCCAACCACAGTTTGCTACATGCCTCGCTACTTCTTCGACGTTCACAATAGCGTCTCGTTCCCCGACAGCGTCGGGAGCGAGCACGAGGATCTCAACAGCGTCCGGACCGAGGCGCGGCGGTCCCTGATCGAGATCGCAGGAGGCAGCCTTGGCGACAAGGATGCGCTTCAGCTTCGGATGGATGTACGCGACGCGGTCGGCCAGCGCGTCCTCGCTGCAGCACTCCTGATGGTTGTGGAGGATGCGTCGTAGGGAGGCCGGCCCACCTTGCACGATTCTTAACGCAGCGAGAGCCGGCCTTCCTTGTCCTATCGCTACCCACCCGACAGCGAGCACACCGACTACAGCCTGCGGACCGCCGAGGTCTACGCGCGCCGAGCGTCATGGGAACGCGGGACCGCCGCCGGACCAGAGAGGGCAGGAACGGACCGAATTCGGGGGTATCCGGCCCCGAAGAAGCTGGACGCGGGACCCCCTTTCCCTCTACGGAAATGGGCGATGGGCCTGTAGCTCAATGGTTAGAGCCGACCGCTCATAACGGTCTGGTTGCAGGTTCGAGTCCTGCCGGGCCCACCAATTTTCCCTTCGTTTCGTGCTCGAATATGACTTGAAACGGTCATATCGCCCCCTCAGAACGGGGCCATGAACATCGACGGCAAGCCCTACCGCACCATCTTCCTCGCCGACGACGGCCTCTCGGTCGAGGTCATCGATCAGACCCGTCTGCCGTTCGCCTTCGAGCTCAGGCGCCTGGCGAGCATGCAGGAGGCTGCGGATGCCATCCGCACCATGGTGGTGCGCGGCGCGCCCCTGATCGGCGTCACGGCGGCCTACGGGCTGGCTCTGGCGATGCGGGAGGATGCCTCGGATGCCGGCATCGAGTCCGCCAGCGCCGTTCTGGGGGCGACGCGCCCGACGGCGATCAACCTACGCTGGGCGCTCGGCCGCGTCGCCGCCAAGCTTCGTGCCGTGCCGACGGGAGAACGCGCCGCCTTCGCTCTTGCCGAGGCGGCCCGGATCGCCGAGGAGGACGTAGAGAGTTGCCGCGCCATCGGCGAGCATGGCGGGCGCATCCTCGCCGAACTCCACCGCCGGAAGGGCCGGCCGATCAACGTGCTGACCCATTGCAACGCCGGCTGGCTCGCCACCGTCGATTGGGGCACGGCTCTGGCCCCGATCTACAACGCCCATGAGGCCGGTGTGCCCGTCCATGTCTTCGTCGACGAGACGCGGCCGCGCAACCAGGGCGCCGCGCTCACCGCCTTCGAGCTTAACGGTCACGGCGTCCCTCACACCGTCATCGCCGACAATGCCGGCGGTCACCTGATGCAGCACGGCGAGGTCGACATCTGCATCGTCGGCTCGGATCGGACCACGGCGACCGGCGACGTCTGCAACAAGATCGGAACATACCTGAAGGCGCTCGCGGCCCACGACAACGACATCCCGTTTTACGCCGCGCTGCCGTTCTCGACCATCGACTGGACCCTGTCCGACGGCGTCAAGGAGATCCCGATCGAGGAGCGCGACGGCCGCGAGGTCTCGCACCTGACCGGGCGCCGCGATGATGGCAGTTTCGCCACGATCCAGGTGGTCTCGCCCGGAAGCCCCGTCGCCAACCCGGCCTTCGACGTGACGCCGGCGCGGCTTGTAACGGGCATCATCACAGAGCGCGGTGTGGCGGCGGCGGATGCGGAGGGGCTGCTCTCTCTCTATCCGGAGCGGCGGAAGGCAGCCTGAATTTCGCCGCCAAATGGGTGTGTCCGATGGTGCAGACTGGTGAGGGCACTGTCGAAACGCTTCGGCGTTCTGCACGCGTCGTTTTGCTGTCGCCGACCGGCCACGTGCTGCTGATCCGGTTTTCGATAAAGCGAGCGGACGGGCTTTTCAATTCTGGGCGACGCGGGGTGGGACGGTCGAGGCCGGCGAGACGGATGCGGAAGCGGCGGCGCGCGAGCTGGCGGAAGAGCTTCGTCTCGATCTACCGCTTCGGGGGCCGATTCACACAGCCACCGACCGATTTGAGCATCACGGCAGCATCGTCACGAACACCGACATCTTCTTCGCCGGGTACTGCAACGTCGAAGATATCGTGTTGCATGGGATGAGCCCGGAAAAACGCACCGCCATGCAGGTGACCCGCTGGTGGTCCGCGGACGAGATAGAAGAAAGCCGCGAGACAGTCTTTCTGCCGGGCCTTGCAGAACTCGTGCGAAAGCAATCGCGGATGGCGCGTTCTCAAGGCCTCACGCCTCCCACTGCCAGAACACCGATCCCTTGAACTCGAACACCTTCTCCCCGCGCTGGTTCACGCCGGTATTGTGGTGGGTGGCCAGACCCCAGCCGGGGCGCGAGGCGGTGGCGCGGGCCTCGGTCAGCGTGCAGGTGAACCGGATGACGTCGCCGGCATAGACGGGTGCGAGCCAGCGCAGGTCTCGGAAACCCGGCGAGGGGCCGAGTTGCGGCACCGGGCCGTTGCGCTGGGTGAGGGCGATGTCGCGGCCGCGGGTGATGTGGAGGCGCTTCATCCAGGCGGCGGTGGTGTGCCAGCCCGAGGCGCAGAGCGCGCCGAAATGGGTCTCCCTCGCGCGTTCCGGATCGGTGTGGAAGACCTGCGGGTCGTAGGCGCGGCCGAAGGCGACGATGTCCTCAGCCGTGAAGAGATGTCGGCCGAGGTCGCGCGGCTGGCCAATGATCGACTCCTTGAGGAAGAGGAGCGGCGCGGCATCCTCTCCTTCGGCCGGCGGTTCGGGATCGTCGAGGGTGACCGAGCGGGGCGGCAGTGGCGGCGTCCCCCGACACGGAAACATCACCATGAAAGCCTGTGTCATCACGGTTTCGTCGCGGCCGTTGAGCACGCTCATCGCGAAGCGGACGAAGCCGCGGTCGGGCTTGGTATTCGAGGCCCGGCAATCCTCGACTTTGGCGACGATCCTGAGCGCATCGCCGGGCACGACCGGCCGCAACCACCGCAATTGCGTCACCCCCGGCGAGCCCATCGACGAGCCGCCGCGGAAGACGTGGCGCTGGAGGAGAAGCATGCCGAACCCGGCCGTCTGCCAGCCGGAGCCGATCAGGGTGCCGACGAACGTCGCCTCGGCCGCCGCCTCGTCGAGGTGGAAAGGCTGCGGATCGAACTCGGCCGCGAAGGCGACGATCGCGTCGCGGGTGACGGTGAGAGGTCCGCCCTCGATCACCTCGCCGGGCGTGAAATCCTCGAACGCGATGGCATTCATCGATGGGCCTCGCCAGATGGTAAGGACGCGGCTTCCGGGCGGGAGTTGAGGGTACCCAATGCCGCAAAACCGGGGGGCGTCTAGCACGTCGGTTGCGGTGCGTCTGCGTTGCGACAGTCGGTGCTGGGGCAGTGCCCACGCACCGTCCTCCTTGACTTCGGGGGCGATCGCGACTAGCCCCGCCGCTCACATCAGACGAGCATTCGTCACCGCACCACGCCGACCGGCCCTGTGAGACCGGAGGTCAACGCCCGACAGCGCGATGCGCCCTCGGGCGGGTTTTGCGTTGGCATATGGAGCGTCTCCGACCCTGACGACCTTGAACGAGCCGATGCACGCCGCCGCTTCCGAACTCAGCATCACCGATGCGGTCAACGAGACCTGCCCGTGGTCGGGCAAGCCGATCGCCGCTGATTCGCTGACCCTTTACAACGGAGCCGTGGTCGGCTTCTGCAATCCCGAATGCCGGGACAAATTCGCCAAGGCGATCCTGGCCTTCGAGGCCGGTCTCCAGGCACGCCGGGTCACCAACGCAGGCCTCGACCAGTGACGTCCGTCTGAGGGGAGCCAACGCATGTTCGAAGGCCTATCCGACCGGCTCTCCGGCATCCTGTCCGGGTTGACCCGCCGCGGCGCCCTCACCGAGGCCGACGTCACCGCAGCCCTGCGCGAGGTCCGCCGCGCCCTGCTCGAGGCCGACGTCGCCCTCGAAGTGGTGCGCGACTTCACCGAGAAGGTCCGTGAGAAGGCGGTGGGTGCCGTCGTCGTCAAATCGGTGACGCCGGGCCAGATGGTCGTGAAGATCGTCAACGACGAGCTCGTGGCGATGCTGGGCTCCGATGTCGGCCTCATCGACCTCAACGCGCCCGCGCCCGTCGCCATCCTGATGGTCGGCCTTCAGGGCTCGGGAAAGACCACGACCACCGCCAAGATCGCCCGCCGCCTCAACACTCGCGACAAGCGCCGGGTGCTGCTCGCCTCCCTCGACACCCGCCGCCCGGCGGCGATGGAGCAGCTCGCGATCCTCGCCAAGCAGGTCGAGGTCGAGAGCCTTCCGATCATCGCCGGCCAGTCCGCCGTGCAGATCGCCAGGCGTGCCATGGAGGCGGCCCGGCTCGGCGGCTTCGACGTGGTGATGCTCGACACCGCCGGCCGCACCACCCTCGACGAGACGCTGATGGCCGAGGCGGCCGAGGTGAAGGCCGCCACCAACCCGCACGAGGTTCTGCTCGTCGCCGACGCGCTTACCGGGCAGGACGCGGTCGTCACCGCCCGCGCCTTCGACCAGCGGCTCGGCGTCACCGGCATCGTCCTCACCCGGATGGACGGCGATTCCCGCGGCGGTGCGGCGCTCTCCATGCGCGCGGTCACCGGCAAGCCGATCAAGCTCGTCGGCACCGGCGAGAAGGTCGATGCGCTGGAGGAGTTCCATCCCTCTCGCGTCGCCAACCGCATCCTCGGCATGGGGGACATCGTCTCGCTCGTCGAGAAGGCTGCCGAGACCATCGACCACGAGCAGGCCCTGCGCACCGCTGAGAAGATGCGCAAGGGCAAGTTCGACCTCGACGACCTGTCGATGCAGCTTGCCCAGATGGAGAAGATGGGCGGTATCGGCGGCCTGATGGGCATGCTGCCCGGCATGGGTCAGATCAAGAAGCAGGTCGAGGGCGCAAACCTCGACGAGAACATGTTCAAGCGCCAGCGCGCCATCATCTCCTCGATGACCGCCCAGGAGCGCAAGAATCCCGACATCCTCAAGAACTCGCGCAAGAAGCGCATCGCCGCGGGCTCGGGGACGAAGGTCGAGGAGCTCAACAAGCTCCTCAAGATGCACCGGACCATGGCCGACATGATGAAGGCGATGGGCTCGGGCAAGCGCGGCATCGGCCAGGCGCTCGGCTCGATGTTCGGGCTCGGTGGCGGTGGCATGGGCGGAATGCCTGGTCTGCCTCCGGGCATGCCCGAGCCGACGCCGGAGATGATCGCCGACATGCAGAAGCAGATGGGCGGAAAGCTGCCTCCGATGCCCCCAGGCCTCGGGAGTGGCGCAAAGATGCCGGGCCTTTCGGGGCTCGGCGGTGGAAAAGGCGGCCTGCCAGGTCTCGGCGGATTCCCATTCGGGAAGAAGAAGTAGGGGCGAATAGGGAGTAGCGACTAGCGAATGGATTTCAGATTGGCTCTATTCGCTACTCACTACCCACTATTGGCCTAGAACAACCAAACATCACCATTCAGGAGAAACCGATGTCCCTCAAGATTCGCCTCACCCGTGGCGGCGCCAAGAAGCGCCCATACTATCGCATCGTCGTCGCCGACGCCCGCGCCCCGCGCGATGGGCGCTTCATCGACAAGGTCGGCGTCTACGATCCGATGAAGGCCAAGGACGATCCGGCCCGCATCGTGCTCGAGAACGAGAAGATCCAGGCCTGGCTCGCCAAGGGTGCCCAACCCACCGACCGTGTCCTGCGCTTCCTCGACGCGGCCGGCCTCGCCAAGCGCCCAGCCCGCAACAACCCGCAGAAGGCCGAGCCCGGCGAGAAGGCCAAGGAGCGCGCAGCCAAGCGCGCCGAGAAGGCCGCCGCCCCGGCCGAAGACGCTGCGGCGTAAGGGTTTTCCCCTCCCCCTCGTGGGGAGGGGTAAGGGGGGTGGGGGAGTTCCGCTGGCCTCGGGCTCGGGTCACCCAGCCGCTCTGACCCTCGATCCCTCCCAACTAGGGGAGGGAAGCGCGTCGAAACTGAACGACCTTGCGAGAGCAACCGCATGTCACGCCGTCCCGGCTCATCCTCCCGCGGCGGCCACCGAGCGGATCGGCCCAGCCGGCTCGATCCTGGCGCGGTCACGGCGCCGCGGCGCCCTGAGCCCGAGGCCGACGCGTCGCTGCCGCCAGCCGATCCGAGCCTCGTCCGGATGGGCGAGTTCGGCCGCGCCCAGGGGCTGAACGGCGAAGTCCGCCTGAAATCCTATACCGGCGATCCGGCCGCCATTGCCTCCTATGGTCCGTTGATCGGCGCCGACGGCCGCCGCATCGAGTTGACCAGCGTGCGTCCGGCCGCCGGGACTTCGCCGGATCTCCTAGTCGCCCGCGTCAAGGGCATCACCGACCGGAATGGAGCCGAAGCCCTCAACCGCCTCGCACTCTATCTTCCTCGCGAGCGCCTGGGCGAAGTGCAAGACGAGGACGAGGTCTTCACCGCCGACCTCGTCGGACTCGATGTCGTCGACGGCGAAGGCACGGTCGTCGGCACGATCACCGATGTGCCGAATTACGGCGGCGGCGATCTCCTGGAGATCAAACCGGCCGCCGGCGGCGTCACCGCCCTCCTGCCCTTCACCAAGGCCTTCGTGCCGGTGCTCGACGTCCCGAACAGGCGCGTCGTCATCGACCCGCCGGACGACCTGTTCACCCCGGCCGGGCCGAAGCCTCCGGACGAGCCCGCTTAGGCGTCAGCGGCCGACTATACGCGGCGCTACCGAGCTTGCCAGCCGCTCGGCATTCCCCGAGGCGACCGCCCGGTCGCTGGCGAGCGAGCGGATCGTCAGGAGGTCGCCGCCGTGCAGGATGATGGCGGTCGAGCCCGCGGTCGATGCGATCGCGTAGGTGGTGATCCAGCCCACTGCCGGCGCCACCGAAAGGGGAGAGAGGCGGCAATCCGGGCTCCTTGCCTGGCACAAGGCTTCGAGCCGCGCCATCGTCGTCTCTCCCGAACGCACACGGGCCTCGGTGCCGTCGTCCTGGCGGCCGAGCAGGATGTCGATGATCGGGGCGCCCTCGCAATCCGGGCAGGTCAGGGTCAGCCGCTTCGCCTCGGCGCGCAACGTGAAACGCCGGTCGAGCGCCGCGCTGATCTCGGATTTGATGGTCCTGAGATCCCGAACGGCGAACCCCTCGGCCTGGGCGGCGCCTCCCGCGAGACAGAGAACGCCGATGACGAGGATGCGCATGGGAAGGTCTCCTGAAAGAGCGTGAAGTTCAGGCCGTGCCGCGCGGATCGACATATTGCTTCAGCACCGCGATGTCGGTGTAGGGCGCCGGCCAAAGGACGATCCTGTAATGATCGTCTCCGTCCAGCCCATCCTCGCTGAGCGTCCCGAGCCCGCCGAAATAGGCCCTGACCCGGTACTGGCCTGCAGGCACGGACAGGATGTCGATCGAGCCACCGGTAGATTCGTGGATTTCCAGCCGGCCCGAGGGCAGGTCGAGGCTGGCCTCCGCCACGTGGTCCCATGCCTGCAGGTCCAGCTCCGGCGCCTGCTCGGCGAGTTCGAGCTCGACCGGCATCTCCATGTTGCGCTCGGGCTGAACCACGACGAGGAAAGGTTCCGCCTTGATCCGGCGCGCCACATCCTCGTCCGTATAATTCGTCGCCGCGTCAGGGCTCGTCCCGTGGTCCCATAGATAGAACTGATGGTAGTCGGCGAAGATCGCGTAGCGCTTGATCATGCCTTGGCTTCCTTGCTCCGCGGTTCTGCGCCAGGACGGCATTGATCGGCCCTCCTCCCCATCCGCTACCGAGCTTTGGCTCGCGTCGTCTCGTCCTTGCAGGGCTTGATCTTGGCGGGGTCCGGCCGGGCCGCCGCGGCCGGGGCCTCGAACACGGCGAGGTAGTGGCTCCCGCCTTCGAGCTTATGGAACCCGGTCTCGCGGTAGCCGGCGGCTGACAGCTCGCAGCGCAGAAGCGCGGGCGGGGTGCCGTGATTGGAGGGGATATCGTCGTCGTCCACGATACCGACCCGGCCGCCGGGCTTCATCGCTCCGGCGAGGTTGTGGAGCAGGCCGAAGGGCTGGCTGATCTCGTGGTACATGTGGACGAGCACGGCCGCGTCCACCGAGTTCGGCGGCAGGCGCGGATCGTGGGGCTCGCCGCGGACCACGGTGACGTTCGAAAGCTTCTCGCTCCGCACCCGCCGCGACAGGTCGTCGAGATACCGCGGGATCACGTCCTCGCCGAAGATCCGTCCGGCCGGGCCGACGATGCGGCTCAGCCGTGTCACGTAGTAGCCGCTGCCGGCGCCGATATCGGCTACCGTCTCGCCGGGTGCGATTGTCATCAGCCGCGCCACCTGACCGACCTCGTCGACCTTGTCCCGGTCGGCTTCGGCGGCCCAGAGCGGCGTGATGATCTCCGCCACCGGCCGGTCTGGTTTCGGAAAGGCGCTGGCCGGCAGTCCCGGCGGCCCGAGCGGCTCGGCGGCCTGTGCCGGGAGGGTGAGGAGGAAAGCGATGGCGAGGAGGCGTGTCATGATCTCCAAGAGGTAGTTCACGTCCCGTACCGGACCAGTCTCCACCGAATTTCGCGTCGGCGAGACGGCCATCGCGCGCCGGCATTTGTCCCCCGAATTCCCCGGTCATTTCAATTGATCGCCATGATGGGAAGCCTCATGCACGAACAGGATCTTTGATGCATCGCGGTGGTGTCGAGGGGCGCCGAGCGGACCGGGCGGAGGCCTGCCATCTGGGCTCTCCGAGTGTCGTCGGCGGGCTTTGGCAAGCAGGGGCGACGACATGAGGGTTTGGGTTCTGGCCTGCGCGATGCTCGCATCGCTGGCGTGGCCATCCTTGGCGAAGGATTTCGCCCTGCCGGCGGAGGGCCCCGCGGTCACGCTGAGCGTCCCAAATAATTGGGACATCACCGAGCTCGAGAACGAGATCGCGACGATCGCCCCTGACGGGTATCTCGTCGTCACCATCGGCTTCGGGAAGCGGTCCGAGCTCAACGAGCTGATCAAGGGGAGCAAGGACTACCTGAAGGAGAGCAAGGTCTCCTTGAGCGTCAAACCCGTCGAGCTGACGATGGATTTTGCCGGCATCCCGGCCTGGGTCCAGCGCTACGCAACGAAAGGCCAGAACGGGAAGACCATCGTCGACCTCATCACCGTCGAGGCGAGCCGCGACCGCGTGGTCCTCATCACCGTCATGGGATCGAACGAGGAGCGCAAGGACAACGAGGCGGCTTTGTCCGGCATCTTGAGCAGCCTCAGGTTCCCGGGCGAAGGCGGCAGCGCCGCCGTGCAGCCGGTCCCGCCGCAACCACCTAAGGTCGCGGCCGTCACGCCGGCGCCGGCAACGGCACCTCCCTTCGCCGTGCGCCGCGCCGTGTTCGTCAAGCGACGCCCGGACAGCTTCGGAGACGTCGACGTCCGTCCCAACGACGCGTTCACGCCGGGCGAGGCGCTGCTGACCTATATCGAACCCGTCGGGCAGGCGACGCTGCCCGCCGACGGTGGCAAGAAGCGGTTCGGCGTCATCGTAGACTTCGAGATCCGGACGCGGGACGGCAAGGTCCTGGGCGGTCAGAAGGCCATGCTCGACCGCGACCTGACCATGCCCGGCGATGCCAGCGACCCCAAGTTCTACATCGATGCCAAAGTCGACCTGACTGGCGCGGCGCCGGGCGCCTACGTGCTGACCTACATCCTGCGCGACAAGCTCAGCGACCGCGTCACCTCGATCGACCAGCCCTTCACCATCGTGACCGCTCCGGCTCCCGCAACTCGCCCTGCAGAGGCGCAGGCTGATGTCGGCTGCGCCAATCCGGTGGCCCGCGAGGGCATGATCGAGGCCGTCAACCAGAGACCGGCCTTCCGCGACGCGAAGAAGACCCTGAAGGCCTTGGCCGATCCCGAGCTCGTCAGGGATGCAAGACCGAAATCCCTGACTTGCCGCTACACGGCCATCATCGCCGAAACGAAGGCCTCCGGGCTGGTCGAGACCCGACAGAAGATCACGTTCGTGATGACAACCGACGACAAGGGCGAAGTCGACGCGGATTACACGATCGAATAACGGACGGAGCGCCCGACACATGGCATGGAGTGGCTCGGTTTTTCGCCTTGCCGCCGCCTCGCCTTCGGTCCAAGCCGTCGCCACGATGACCTCGTCGCCCTGGCACGCCACCCTCCTGTCCCTTTACCCCGAGATGTTTCCGGGGCCGCTCGGCGTCTCGTTATCTGGCGACGCCCTGAATCGCGGGACGTGGAGCCTCGAGGCGCGCCAGATTCGGGAGCACGGGCTCGGTCGGCATCGCGCGGTCGACGATACCCCCGCCGGGGGCGGGGCCGGAATGGTGCTGCGCTGCGACGTGCTGTCGGCTGCCATCGACGCTATCGGGGCTGACGAGCGCCCGCGCCTCCTCATGAGCCCGCGCGGCCGTCCGCTCACGCAGGGCCGCGTGCGGACCCTGAGCGGAGGCCCAGGTGTCATCATCGTGTGCGGCCGATTCGAGGGGGTGGACGAACGGGTCATCGAAGGGCGCCGCCTCGAAGAGGTATCGATCGGCGACTACGTCCTCTCCGGCGGCGAGATCGCCGCGATGGTCCTGCTCGATGCCTGCGTGAGGCTTCTGCCCGGCGTCATGGGCAAGGCAGAATCCGGCGTCGAGGAAAGCTTCGAAGCGAGACGGCTCGAATACCCTCACTACACGAGGCCGCGCGACTGGGAGGGTAGGGCGATCCCGGACGTCCTCACCGGCGGCAATCACGCCGCCATTGCCCGCTGGCGCGAGGCGGAGGCGCTTCGGATCACCCGCGAGCGCCGGCCGGACCTGCTGGAAGGTGAGGACGCCTGAGGCGAAGCCGGTGTTGAGGGCTCGACGCGCCAAGCTGCTTCATGATGAGGCAGCTTGCTTATTCGACGGCACAGGTTCATTGGCAGAGGCGGGCCACTCCTCCCCAACGAGGAGCTTTCATCTGGAAGGATGACCGCTATGAACCGTCCCACATCGCGTCCCCGCGTGCCTAATTTCTCGTCCGGCCCCTGCACGAAGCGTCCTGGCTGGACCCTCCAGGCCCTCGAAGGGGCTGCCCTCGGACGCTCGCACCGCTCCGCCCTCGGCAAGGCCAAGCTGAAGGAAGCGATCGACCTGACCCGCAAGGTCCTGCGCGTTCCTGCCGATTACCGCATCGGCATCGTGCCCGCCTCGGATACCGGCGCCGTCGAGATGGCGATGTGGTCCATGCTCGGCTCGCGGACCGTCGAGGTCGCGGCCTGGGAGGCCTTCGGTGCCGAGTGGGTGACCGACGCGCTGCAGGAACTCAAGATCTCGCCTATCGTCCACCAGACGCCCTACGGCGTGGTGCCCGACCTGTCGAAAATCGACACGAAGAACAACGACGTCATCTTCACCTGGAACGGCACTGCCGCCGGGGCGAAGGTGCCGAACGGCGACTGGATCGCCGCCGACCGCGATGGCGTCACCATCTGCGACGCGACCTCGGCCGCCTTCGCGATGCCCCTCGACTGGGACAAGCTCGATGTCGTCACCTTCTCCTGGCAGAAGGTGATGGGCGGCGAGGCCGCGCACGGCATGATCATCCTCTCGCCCCACGCCGTAGCACGGATCGAATCGAACAGCCCGGCTTGGCCGATCCCGAAGGTCTTCCGCCTTGCCAAGGACGGCAAGCTGATCGAGGGCATCTTCAAGGGCGACACCATCAACACGCCCTCGATGCTCGCGGTTGAGGATTACCTCGACACCCTGCGCTGGGCCGAGTCGATCGGCGGCCTCGACGCGCTTCATGCCCGCGCCGATGTTAACGCCAAGGTCATTCACGACTGGGTCGCCCAGACCCCATGGATCGGGCATCTCGCCGCCGATCCGGCGACCTACACCAATACGGGTGTTTGCCTCGTCATCACGGATTCGGATGTCCTGGCTAAGGGCAACGCTGCCGTCGCCGCCGTCGCCAAGGGCATCGCCGAGACGCTCGAGGCTGAGGGCGTCGCCTTCGACATCGGCGCCTATCGCGATGCGCCTGCCGGGCTTCGGATCTGGTGCGGCGCTACCGTCGAGGCCTCAGACCTCACGGCGCTGACGCCGTGGCTCGACTGGGCCTTCGCGGCAGAAAAGGCGAAGCTGCTCGCTCAAGCGGCTTAAGGTCGTCGAGTCTCCATGCTTACGGCGTAAGCGCCCCTTTCCCCGCTCGCGGGGAGAGGGTTCCGAACCCCTAGCCGGGGTGGGAACGAGGCGGCAGCTGACGGTGAGGGGGCAATGTCGGAGGAGGCACTTCCGGATGCGCCCCCTCACCCTCGCTTCGGCTGCGCCTCCCGCTTGCCGCTGACCCGACAAGGGGTCAGCAGCCCTCTCCCCGCGCGGCGGGGAGAGGGGAA
>FSSH01000530.1_pt2 | contig 13186 bp, 14 predicted proteins | sample 1166101 | NCBI WGS metagenome assembly FSSH01 (sample SAMEA32972668, study PRJEB13176) | freshwater metagenome | biome: Drinking water system; feature: Biomass in drinking water that filtered by 0.45 um membrane; material: drinking water | place: USA | collected 2012-12-20 | depth 0 m | reverse complement strand
GCGAACAACTGGCGGCTACTGCAGAGGAAATGACCGGGCAAGCCGAACAACTGCAAACGCTGATGAGCTTTTTCAGGCTCGATGATAGCGGTAGAAAATCTGCGGCTCCCACTGAATTCAAAGCGGCAAAAAAAGCTATCAAGCTAAAACCTGTGGCTCAGGCAAGCGCTAGTATCGATCATGACTTCGATTTAAACCAGTTCGAACGTTTCTAGGAGCGGGCCATGACAGAACTTGCAACGACTCAGGAAAAGTTACCCGCTGCGCAGAGCAAACCGACTGCGCTGGCGGGTCAATACCTAACCTTTACCCTTGCTGGAGAGCTTTACGCGCTGGGCATTTTGAGTAGTAAGGAGATCATCGATTACGGCAATCTTACCCAAGTACCGATGATGCCGGAGTTTGTTCGCGGTGTTATTAATCTACGTGGTAGCGTGGTGCCGGTGGTTGATCTGTTGGCGCGATTCGGCAAAGGTGCTACGCCTGTTGCCAAGCGCACCGGCATCGTGATTGTTGAAACTAGCGCTGATGGCGAGGACGACGGTCCGCAAGACATTGGCATTATTGTGGATGCGGTGAACGAAGTGGTCGAAATTATCCAGCAAGACATTGAACCGCCACCGAGTTTTGGCGCGGGTATCCGCCCGGATTTCATTAACGGCATGGCTAAGCGCAATGGTCAGTTCATTATCTTATTGAACGTTAGCAAAGTACTGTCGGTGGATGAGATGTCTGCATTGAGTAAAGTAAGCCGGGAAAGGCCAGCCCAGTTGGCAATGGAAAGTGCCTAGTTGGTTTTACCGGGCGTTTCATCAATTTGATGTTTGGCAGTCAATGCTAACTCCCGATGCCGACCGATGGCCGCTTCAGTGTCGATAGCAGATCAATTGACCGGGAGATCTAGCCCGGTCGGTCGATTCCCTGAGGGATGATGCTAATGTCGTCATTTCGACTGGAGTTGCCGAAATGGTTAGCTTGAAGCTTATCTCCATGCCCTGGCTGCTTGCCGAGCATGACGTTCTTTTGGGGAATTGGCTGAAGCTTTTTCGCCGACAGCAGCGATACTGAATTCGATCTTCACCGGTTTTTGGCCAATTCGCCTAGGGTGTCTGATAGGGTTAATGCATGTAGTTTAAAACTTAGGAGTAAAGAGTGTCGTCAATCCATCGTGCCTCAGCGCCGGTACTACATAAGCAAGAGTTTGCCTGGATCAGGGACTATCTTTATAAAACGGCTGGTATTGTCTTAAATGATAGTAAGCAGGCCATGGTGATGGGGCGTTTGGAGAAGCGTTTGCGTCATCATGGTATCGATAGTTATGGCGAGTATTTTCGGCAATTTGGTAGGCCCGGCTTCGAAAATGAAACGACGATGGCTATCGATTTGCTGACTACTAACGAAACCTATTTTTTTCGCGAATCCAAGCATTTCGATTATGTGGTCGAGCAGATTTTGCCGCAGCATGCTTCTGCCAAGCCTTTTCGGGTTTGGAGCGCGGCCAGTTCTAGCGGCGAAGAAGCCTATACCCTGGCGATGCTCTTAGCTGAGCATTTAAGGACCCGGCAATGGGATATTGTCGGGACCGATATTTCCACGCGGATCTTGGAAAAAGCTCGGCGTGGCTTGTACCCCAGCAATGCCGCCGAAAAAATTCCTCTGCCATTATTAAAAAAATATTGTTTAAAAGGCACGGGTGAATACGATGGCTTTTTACTAGTAGCGCCGGAGTTACGCAGTCGCGTTAAATTCGAATCTGCCAATTTGATAGGAGCCTTGCCGGACTTGGGGATGTTCGACGTGATTTTTTTGCGTAACGTAATGATTTATTTTGATATTGAAACCAAGCAACGCTTGCTGGATAAAATCTTTAAATACTTGCGGCCTGGCGGCTACTTTTTTATTAGCCATTCCGAGTCTTTAAGCGGCATGAAAACCGAGCTGAAAACCATCATGCCCTCGGTTTATCGCAAAGCCTTGGACTGATTAAACGCCAAGGCTAGGCTGGTTTTTGCGCAAAACTTTATTCCCCGCCGCCGACTCGTTCATAATTACGCTCTTGTTTGTATTTCTGAGGGTGGCCAATATGCGTTATTTACACACCATGGTTCGGGTAAAGGATCTGGCGGAATCGCTGGATTTTTATTGCAATAAATTGGGTTTGATTGAAGTACGGCGCATGGCAAGCGAAGCCGGGCGTTTCACTTTGGTCTACCTAGCGGCACTTGGCGACCAACAAACCGCCGCAGCGGTTGACTCGCCCTTGCTGGAGTTGACTTACAATTGGGATACCGAGGATTACAGCGGTGGCCGCAATTTTGGGCATCTAGCTTTTGAAGTTGATGATATCTATGCGTTTTGCCAAGCGTTAATGGCTAAAGGTGTGACGATCAACCGCCCGCCACGCGACGGGCACATGGCATTTCTGCTTTCCCCCGACTTGATCTCTATCGAATTATTACAAAAAGGCGATGCTTTACCGCCACAAGAGCCTTGGATCTCCATGGCGAATGTCGGCGTGTGGTAAGGTCAGCCGAGTTGTTGCCGCTGAGTCTTTATATTCATTTTCCCTGGTGTATCCAGAAGTGTCCGTACTGCGATTTCAATTCCCACGCGGTTAAAAATCCGATTCCCGAACAAGCGTATGTCGATGCCTTGCTGGCCGATCTGCAAGCCGATTTGGCGTTGTTGGGAACGTCGCGCCTCATCCAAAGCATGTTTATGGGGGGCGGCACTCCCAGCTTGTTTTCGCCGGAGGCACTATTTCGCTTGCTGGCCGGCGTCAGGCAATCAGTACCTTTAGCGGAACAGTGCGAAATTACTTTGGAAGCCAATCCGGGCACCTTTGAAAGTGCCAAGTTTAGTGAGTTCCGTGCATTAGGTATTAATCGCTTGTCGATAGGCATTCAAAGCTTCCAAGACCGACATTTGCGGACTTTAGGACGGGTGCATTCTGCTGCCGAAGCCAAGGCTGCGGTGGAAATTGCTGTTAAAGCCGGGTTCGATAATTTCAATCTGGATTTGATGTTTGGCTTGCCCGATCAAAGCGAAAGCGAAGCGTTGAATGATGTGGAAACCGCCATTAGCTTGGCCCCCACTCATATTTCCTTTTACCAATTAACGCTGGAGCCCAACACCTATTTTTATAAGTTTCCGCCGAAATTGCCGGAAGACGATGTGATATTCGCCGCGCAAAAGTGCTGCCAGCAGCGCTTGGCGGAACATGGTTACCAGCAATATGAAGTGTCTGCGTATGCAAAGCCGGGCAAACAATCTCTGCACAATCGCAATTACTGGCAATTTGGCGACTATGTGGGCATAGGTGCCGGCGCGCACGGCAAAATCAGCCAGACCCTGCCAAACAAGATAATGCGCACGGTTAAACCCAGAAGCCCTGAACAGTATTTGTCGCAGCCAAGTCGTTCGCAATGCGAACCCATCGATGTCGCACAATTGCCGTTAGAGTTTCTGATGAATCAATTGCGCTTAAAGGCTGGCTTTAGTTTGGACCACTATGCAGCAGCCACCGGCTTGACGGCAGACAGCTTGGAGCCGAACTTGTCGGATTGTCTGGAACAAGGCCTGCTGTGCCGAGATGGCTTGGTGTATACCTGCACCGAAAAAGGCTGGGATTTTCTGGATGTAGTCCTAGAAAAATTCATCGATTAAAGACGCACGCGTATAATTGTTTCCATTTTAGATTTTTAAGATGCCAATGCTCGATTACCAAAAACAGTTTATCCAGTACGCCTTGGATTGCGGCGTATTGAAGTTTGGCGAATTTCACTTAAAGTCCGGACGAGTCAGTCCTTATTTCTTTAATACCGGTCTCTTCAATAGCGGTGCCCAGTTGGACAAATTGGGGCAGTTTTACGCGCAGACGATCATTAGCGCCGGTGTGGAGGTAGATCTGTTGTACGGGCCGGCCTATAAAGGCATCCCCTTGGTCAGTACTACCTCGATTGCCTATTCCCGCTTGCTGGGTGACATTCCGTTTGCATTTAATCGCAAGGAGGCCAAGGATCACGGCGAAGGTGGTCTATTGGTTGGCGCACCCTTGCAAGGCAAAGTCTGGATTCTCGATGATGTGATTACCGCCGGCACCTCGGTGCGCGAATCGGTGGAGATTATCAATGCCGCCGGCGCGACGGTTGCGGGGGTGGTGATAGCGTTGGATCGTCAGGAAAAAGGCCAGAACGAGTTGTCGGCTGTGCAGGAAGTATCGATCCAATTCGGTATTCCGGTGCTGGCGATAATCTGCTTGGCGGACATCATCGAGTTTATTTCCCAGCAGAGCGGTTCGGCGGATAAGTTGGCTATTATTCAAGCCTATCGACAGCAGTACGGAATTTGAGTATTCATGCGTGCCCCAGGCTTTTGCTTATGGATTATTGGTCTACACTTAGCCGTTACAATTTGCCCCTTATATTGAGTACAGTCGGAACAAAGGCGAGCCATGAGAAATCTGGAATTTAAAGAACAGTTGCACGAATACACGCATTGGCGCGAACAACTGATTCAGGGTATCGAATTGTATCGGGACTGGCGTAATCGTTATCGCTTCAGCGACCCGCAGAGCACCGATACCTTGCTGAATATATTGCAAGGCTTGCAAAACGATCGCGTCACTTTGGCGTTTGTGGCAGAGTTTTCCAGAGGTAAAACCGAGCTGATCAACTCGCTGTTTTTTGCGGAAACCGGCGTTCGCTTGTTGCCATCGTCGCCGGGCCGGACCACGATGTCGCCCACCGAGCTGTTCTGGGATGAAAAAGGCGGCAGTTACATTCGGCTGCTCAACATCGAGAGCCGTTTGGAAGATATTTCTTTGATGGATTACAAGCGTAATCCCGACCGCTGGACGCAAATCGAGCTGAATTGCGAGTCGCCTACCCAAATGCAGGAAGCATTTAGAGAGTTGGTTGCCACGAAGAAGGTTTCGCGGGAAATGGCCGACAAGCTGGGTTTATGGAACGAACGCGAAGCCGCCGAACAAGGCATTATCAATCCGGAAACCGTGGAAGTGCCGTGTTGGCGGCATGCCATGATCAGTTTTCCGCATCCCCTGTTGAAAGAAGGTCTGTGCATTCTAGACACGCCCGGTCTAAATGCCTTGGGTACCGAGCCAGAGTTAACTTTGAGCATGCTGCCCAGCGCTCAAGCGATTATTTTCGTGCTCGCCGCCGATACCGGGGTGACCAAAAGTGACCTGGAAATGTGGAAAAGCCACGTTTGCAGCTCCAGAGGCAATCGCCGCCAAGGTTTAGCGGTGGTGATGAATAAAATCGATTCGATGTGGGACGATTTGGCCGGCGAAACCGGTTACGAAGCCTCGATCCAAAAACAAATCGAAACCTCGGCGATGATCCTCAATCTGGAGAAGGAAGTTATCTTCCCGGTCTCCGCCAAACAGGCTTTGTTGGCTAAAGTCAAAGGCGACGATGCCTTGCTGCAAAAAAGCCGTCTCAATCTGCTGGAAAGCTACCTGTCCGACGATATTCTCGATCAACGCCGTGATATTTTGAAGGGCGTGGTCGATAAGGAAATCGGGTTTTTGGTCAGCGAGTCTGTCAAGTTGATGGACTCAAAAATCACTAACGCCCAAAAGCAGCTCGACGAATTCAAACAAGTCGATTTCGAGAATCAGGAGTTGACCGGCAAATTGATGGCCGAAACCCGCGATCGGCAAAATGCCTATATGGCAAACATCGAAAACTTTCAGGCCAGCCGGAAAGTGTTTGCGGTGCAAGCCAAAATGTTGATCGATTCGTTTGCCAAAGAAAAAATCGATGACATTATCCGGCGTACCAAAGACGATATGAGCAAAAGCCTAACCACCTACGGCATGAAACAAAATATGCGTAGGTTGTTTGACGAGCTGCGCGATCTACTGCAAGACTCGGTCGATATGACCGAAGAAACCCGGCGGCTGATTAAAGCCATTCACAAAAAATTTCAGGACGAATACGGCTTTAAGGAAATCGAGCCGCAGTTGTTTTCGATCAAACAGCATCAGTTCGAGCTAGAGCAGATTTTTGAAGAAGGCGAAGCGTTCCGCAATAGCGCCAAAACCACGATGACCGAGCAAAGCATAGTGGTTAACAAGCTCTACGGCACTTTGATAGCCAAGGCCCGAAACATTCTGCAGCAAGCCCAACGAGATGCGGTGACCTGGAGTAATAGTGTGCTGTCGCCGCTGATGCACCAGATCAAAGACCATAAAAAACAAATCGAAAGTCGTTTGATTATGCTCAGGAAAATCAACGAATCCAAAGGCAATGTCAACGAAAGTATTGCCCAGTTACAGAGCGAATTGGGCCCGCTACAAGTCCAGTATCAAGAGTTGCTGGAAATCCTTAAAGCCGTGCATTTGGAAGTTAAAGCCGAATAGTTCGGTTTCCGTCTCATGGCGATGGCGGCGCGTTCGTTTTGCTTATGCCACGGGATTTAAAGGTTCAGCGTTCAGCAATTCGTGAAAGCGGGCCCAATCGAAAAAGGGGCCAGGGTCGGTTTTTCGACCAGGGGCGATATCGCTATGACCGACGATGCGCTGATTCGATAGCTGCGGATAATTTGCCAGCAAGGTGTTACACACATCAGCGAGTTGCCGGTATTGAATATCCGTGTAAACCACGCTCACAGAGCCCTCCAGTTCAATACCAATAGAAAAGTCGTTACAGCGTTCCCTGTCCTGATGTTTTGAGGCACCGGCATGCCACGCCCTGCGATCAAAAGGCACATATTGCCGCATGCTGCCATCCCGGCGAATCAATAAATGCGCTGATACCTTAAGTTGACATATGTCTTTGAAGTACGGATGCTCGTCTGGGTCAAGGCAATTGCAAAACAGCTGATCGATATAGTCTCCGACGAATTGCTCCGGCGGCAGGCTAATGCAATGGATCACTAATAAAGAAATATCGTCGGGGTCCGGTCTGTCGTCGCAGTTCGGGGAAGCGACCTGGAAAGCGTTCTTTAGGTAGTGGTCGCGGATCATCATAGGTCATCAAGTTTTGTGGATGTTACGATATTTTAGTCGATCTAACCCTGTCTCATTGGCCTTAGTTTCGTTCGGCAGCGGCCACTATGCGGTTTATAATCATTCACTTTTTTAATCGTCCATTACACGTTCATGCAACCCAGTTCCGCAGAAATTGCACTTTATCTGGCCGAAGATATCGGTAGCGGCGATATTACCGCCAGTATCGTCTCGGCCGAGACTCAAGCGAATGCCGCAGTGATGACCCGAGAACCCATGGTGCTGTGTGGTCGGGCCTGGTTCGAGGAGGTGTTTCGGCAATTGAATCCTCAGGTCATTGTCGATTGGCAGTCCGATGAAGGCGAGAGCATCTTTGCCAATTCGCTACTCTGTCGGTTGCATGGCCCTGCTCGGGCTTTGTTGACAGGCGAGCGCACTGCGCTAAATCTGCTGCAGACCTTGTCGGCGACGGCGACTATCGCACGCCGTTATGCCGATGCAGTGGCGGGTACTGGTTGCAAGGTGTTGGATACCCGTAAAACTTTGCCGGGCTTACGTTTGGCGCAAAAATACGCGGTTAAATGTGGCGGTTGTTTTAATCATAGGGTCGGTTTATTCGATGCAATCTTGATCAAGGAAAACCACATTATGGCAGCCGGCTCGATTGCCAAGGCGGTTAGCGTGGCTAGGAGCAAGGCGAATGTACCGGTCGAGGTGGAGGTTGAAGACCTTGAAGAGTTTGCCCAAGCTTTAGCCGCGCAACCCGATAGAATCATGCTGGATAACTTTTCGCTGGACGATATGCGTAAAGCGGTGGAGCAAAATCAGGGGATGCTGGAGTTGGAAGCGTCGGGAAATATCACTTTGGAAAATATCCGAACTGTTGCCGAAACCGGCGTGGATTTTATCTCAATTGGTGCTTTAACGAAGCACGTCACTGCGATTGATCTGTCGATGCGCATTGAGATGCGCACCGATTAATCAACATGCTGATACGCTCAGTTGACTGCGTTCAGCATCTCGTTTTCGTATAAGCGCAGTTTTTTCCAATTCGCGAATTTGCTGTCGTCGAACGGCGCATCATGGTCGATGGCATGCTCGTAGCAGCTACGAAATAGGCGGGCGGTACGAAACGCGTGCAATTCGTCATCCGCCGTTACCGTATCCACATTCCCTACTTGGAAGGTTTTATTGCGGGACTTTCCGTCTTTTACCCAAAACACCGTGTAGCAAAGATAACTTTTATCCTTGCGGTGATCGAACTTGATGGTTCTAGATACCCCGGTTACCCCGGTTGTGGTTTTGTTTTTCGGCGGCTTCAGGAAGCGGGTCTTGCTGCCTTTTAATACCACCAGCATTTGGTCTCGCCATGTGATTGCTGCTTTCAGGGACTTAGTTTTGCTGCCCCACAGCTTATGAGAGAAATAACGGCTGCTCTCTTTACCCCGTCGGACAATACGAACTTGAAAACCGAATGTATCGGGTTCTGTAATGTGTTTTACTTTTGCCATTTGTCGTACCCTAAAAAATTCACAAAGGTCTGCATAGTGAATTTGAGCAGCGCGAAGGACGCAGACCGCCTGTTAATTGTGTAAGCTTTGGATTACAAATTAGCGCGAAATCGACTGTCTTGCAAGCGGAATTTACCGGGATTATTAGGTGAATACCAACTAAATTAGTGTAGAATAAGGCTCAGCCCTCTCGCAGAGGCGCAAAAACCCTCTTAACCTTTTGTTTTATAAATAATTTCGGAGAAAACTGATGAGCGTTTTAGTTGGTAAGCAAGCCCCTGATTTTACAGTTCCTGCGGTGTTGGGCGACGGCCAAATTGTGGATTCTTTCAGCTTTTCAGGTGCGACTAGCGGCAAATATGCAGTACTTTTCTTTTATCCATTGGACTTCACCTTCGTTTGCCCAAGCGAATTAATTGCCTTGGATCATCGTATTGACGAATTCAAAAGCCGTGGCGTTGAAGTGATTGGTGTTTCTATTGACTCGCACTTTACTCATAACGCTTGGCGCAACACCCCTGTCAACCAGGGCGGTATCGGTCCGGTTCGCTACACTCTGGCTGCCGACATTGATCACAAAATCTGCCAAGATTACGATGTAGAGAATGCAGGTTTTAAAGTTGCGTTGCGCGGTAGCTTCTTGATTGACAAAGCTGGCGTCGTCCGTCACCAAGTGGTTAACGACTTGCCTCTGGGCCGCAACTTTGACGAAATGTTGCGTATGGTTGACGCACTGCAGTTCCACGAAGAGCACGGCGAAGTTTGCCCGGCGGGTTGGACTAAAGGTGATGCAGGCATGAATGCTAACCCAGAAGGTGTGGCTGATTACCTGAGCAAAAATGCTGACAAGCTGTAAGCATTAGCTTTAGTTAAGATAAGACGCATTGCCTGTAGGTAATGCGTCTTTTTTTTGCCCAATAAAACGGTAAAACGCGCTGGACAAAATCGAGTTATAGCCTGATTTGTAAATTAGCCGCTGTAACGCGTAAGCAGGGGCATGTTATGGTGAACGAAATACGATTGGCCAGAGTTCAAAGCTTGGACAGATCGTTCAATACAGCAGCATATGCAAAACCTGTGTCGGTTCATTAGATAATTCGGCTCTTACCGGACTAAAGCCAGCGCGTATTTGTCAGCAATTAGCTAAATTTTCGGCTGCTTGTTAAGGAGACCGGCATACAGGCTTCTTCCAGTGAGTTTCGGGTTTGGCGGGGAAGTGGCAAATTTCAATATCTAAGGATTTAAAAAAACTAGTTATTTCCGGATTTTTGATTCTGCGTATACCTTTCGACGCCAACCACAATGTCGTCGGCTTCGCTAAGGAGGGCGAAGAAGTCTTACTCGGGAAAGGCGTGTACACAGTCGGTCGCAAAAGCGATGACAACGAGTTAAGCACTAGATTGATGCGTGAAATGCGCGAGTTGTACTTCGTTTGGTCGCTGGCCTGATTGTCATGGGACTGGGTTAAGTTAGGCGAAACCCAGCTCTCGATGAGCAATCTCGCACCGGCGGGAATCCGGTTTTGCAAATCCTGGGGTTCCAACTCGTGCGAGAAGGAAACGCAGTTTTTGGATTAGCACTCCCGAAATGATGGGTCTTAGGCGATAATCGGGGCATAGCTAAAAGTATATTCAGCTTTTTGGCACAGCGCAGATTATCGGAACAGAACGTGGGTATTCAAGATCGCGACTATTATTGCGACAAACATAAGCAGGTGGGGCAAGGCAGCAACCCTGATGTTGTTGTCCATCAGAACACTCCGCATAGGCAGGTAAAAGCAGCTAGCAATGCGCGCTACCTAGTGTTCCCCGTCTTAACCATCGCCTTACTCTGGTATGGGGCAGATGCGTTTTTGAAATCGGAAAAGGCCAAAAGACAGACTGCGATATCGGTACCGACCCCTATTGCTCCGCAAACCCATTCAAAATCCGATCTGATTGGCCCCAAAGCCGGTGGCGTTGTCATCAAGACCGATCCGCAGGGGCATTTTCGAGGTATGGTGTTAGTCAATAATGTGCCCATGCCTTTTCTGATCGATACCGGGGCAACCAAAACCGTAATTCCGAGCAGCCTGGCAACCCAAGCCGGTTTGCCGTTTGGCGATGTGGTGCAGTCCAATACCGCCGGCGGCAAAGTGTCAGGCCGCACGACCCGCATTACCAGTTTGGTTTTGGGTAGCGCCGTCGTCAAAAATCTCGATGCCCAAATCAACGACCATCTGGATGAAGTGTTGATTGGGATGAATACTTTAAAATATTTCCAGATGACGCAAGCCGGCAATACGCTGACCTTGGTAGCCAATAATCAAGCCGGTAACAGACCCGCGAATCAGTCCATGACCAGCCTGGAGACTGTGGCTGCCAATCAAGCGGTTAAAAAGCCCACGACCATCAAAAAGACCGTGCATTGCGATGAACGCAATGTTTGCACGACAACTTACAGCGATCACTGATGCGAACCATCAGCAGCAGTTTTTACGCCTACCTGTCGCGCTTGCGTTGGATCAAGCGTTGGGGTTTGAAGCGCAACGCCCACGAAGAAAATGTCATGGAGCACAGTTGGGAGGTGGCGGTGATTGCCCATACCCTCGCCTTGATCAAAAATCGTTATTTTGATGGTCTAGTCGACGCCAATGCCGTGGCCACCGCCGCGCTGTATCATGATGTGACTGAAGTGATCACCGGCGATTTGCCGACGCCGATCAAATATCACTCGCCGGCGATACTCGGGGCGTATAAGCAAATCGAACAACAGGCCGAAACCGAGCTGTTGAACTTGTTGCCGGATGCATTGCGCGAGGACTTTCGATCATTTATTCAACACGAAAGCTTGCCGGAGGCTCATCAGCAAATCATCAAGGCGGCGGACAAGATTTCCGCCTACTTAAAATGCCAAGCCGAACTTAAGGCCGGCAATACCGAGTTTGAAATGGCCGCCGAGCAACTGGCTAAAAATATTCACGAACTGCAACAGCCGGAAGTGGTGTTTTTTATGCAGGCCTTTGCGCCGAGTTGTGGATTAACCCTGGATGGTTTGATGCAAAAAAGCGATTCCGCAACAGGCCGGCACTAAGCTAAAAGATCGAGCGCTATAGTCCGCGCACCAATAGTTTCAACTGATTTTTAAATTCGCTTTTTAGCCGATAAAGCTGCGCCGGCCGATGTGCACCGGTCGATTCGGTTTGTCCAGCTACTGTTTCCAACACCCCTAATTCGTCCATTTTTCGTCGGAAGCTGACTTTGTTCAAGGTTTCGCCTAAGCAGGCCTCATAAATCTTCTGCAATCTTGGCAGGCTGAAGGTTTCCCCCGCCAAATAACAAGGCAAGGAGGAATATTGCGACTTGTTGCGAATCCGGTCTACAGCGGCGGCTATGATCTCGTTATGATCAAACGGTAAGCGCCGCAAGGCATCCACTGGACAAATCGTTAGGCCTGGATTGGTTGCGGACAGGATCAAATCGGCATCGACCAAGGCAAAATACACTACCGAGATTGACCAGCCGCGCGGATCTCGTGCTGCGCCGGCAAAGGTTTTCAGTTGCTCTAAATAAGGCGGTAGCAAGCCGGTTTTTTGTTGCAGGATGCGTACTGCGGCGTCCAGGCAATCCCTGTCAGCTTGGGCATGGATATAACCGCCGGGCAATGCGTCCTGGTTTTCGTAGGGTTCTTTATCGCGGTTGGACAGTGTGACGCACAAGCGATCTTCTTGGATGATCAGCAAGACGATATCCACGGTTGAAATAATTGGTTCGGACATATCAATATGGAGTTGGGCGATGCGAGAGATCTCACTTAGTAAAGGATTATAAACAGTTCTATCAATACCTTTATAAAAACTGGGTCGTGAAATATTTTTGTTAGTTGCATAATGTAACTAACTTGATTAAGCTAAGCCCATATCAAATATTGTTGCAGGTTAAAGCCTATGCCAAATACTCAGTTACTGATCATCGATGCGCAAAACGACTTTTGCGATTACTCCACAGAGGCTTACGTTCCGGCTTTGCCCGTGCCCGGCGCGTATCAGGATTGCCTGAGATTGGCACAGTTAATTAATCAGGCAGGATCGGCTATTGGAGGGATTGTCGCCACGCTAGATACCCATCACATGGTCGATCTGGCGCACAACACCTCTTGGCTAACTGAACATGAGGTAGCCCCGCCGCCCTTTTCCTTGGTCACTTCCGCTGACTTTATAGCCGGTCGCTACCGACTGGCAGCGGCGCAAACTTCACCAGAGCAAAACGACTATGTTCTAAACTACCTGACGCAACTGGAACAGATGCAGCGGCCTTTTATACTGTGGCCGCCGCATTGTTTAATCGGTACACCGGGACACAATCTTAATACTGAACTGGCCCAAGCCTTAAGCAATTGGGAAACGCGGACCGGCAAGCCCGTTACCTTTATGCAAAAAGGCGAAAACATTTGGACGGAAAGCTTTTCGGCGTTAAAGGCGGTAATTCCCGATCCTGCCGATCAGGCTACGCACTTGAATCTGGCCGTGTTGAAAATGCTCGCTCAGTCGGATCGTTTAATAATCGCCGGCCAAGCCAGCAGTCATTGCGTCAAAGAAACGATTTGCGACCTCTTGCAGTTCGGTGCCGCAGAGCTAAAACACAAGCTGGTAATTCTGACTGACTGCATGAGTCCTGTGAGTGGATTCGAAGCGGCAGTCGAGCAATTTTTTACCGAACTGCGC
>FSSH01000716.1_pt1 | contig 13197 bp, 11 predicted proteins | sample 1166101 | NCBI WGS metagenome assembly FSSH01 (sample SAMEA32972668, study PRJEB13176) | freshwater metagenome | biome: Drinking water system; feature: Biomass in drinking water that filtered by 0.45 um membrane; material: drinking water | place: USA | collected 2012-12-20 | depth 0 m | reverse complement strand
TCCAGTCCATTTCGGAAACGTGCACCAAGCCTTCAACGCCTTCTTCGATTTCCACGAAGCAACCGTAGTCGGTCAGGTTGTTGACTTTACCGAACACGCGAGTGCCGGCTGGGTAACGACGAGCAATGTTTTGCCATGGATCTTCATCCATTTGTTTCATGCCCAACGATACGCGGGTTTTATCTTTGTCGAATTTCAGGACTTTAACTTTAACTTCCTGACCGATCTCTACGCACTCGGATGGGTGACGTACACGGCGCCATGCCATATCGGTGATGTGCAACAGACCGTCGACGCCACCCAGATCGATAAACGCACCGTAATCGGTGAGGTTTTTAACGATACCGGTAACAATCGCGCCGTCTTGCAGCGTTTTAACCAACTCTTCGCGCTCTGCGCTGTATTCGCTTTCGACCACCGCACGACGTGACAATACAACGTTGTTGCGTTTTTGGTCGATTTTGATGACTTTAAATTCCAGATCGCGATTTTCCAGGAAAGCGGTATCGCGGATAGGACGAACGTCAACCAGAGAGCCTGGCAAGAAGGCGCGCAAGGCACCGACTGCAACCGTGAAACCGCCACGTACTTTGCCGTTGATACGGCCAACGATGGTTTCTTGAGTTTCAAAGGCTTTTTCCAGTTCGGCCCAAGCTTTACTTTTCTTGGCTTTATCACGGGAAAGAAGAGTGGCGCCCAGGCCATCTTCGAATAAATCGAGAGCAACCTCAATTTCATCGCCAACATTGACCTCTAGGTCGCCGTCGGCATTCAGAAATTGCCATTTAGGAATGACCCCTTCTGATTTGGCTTGTGTGCTGACGATAACAAATTCGTTTTCGATATCAACAACTGTACCAATTAGCATTGCGCCAGGACGCATTTCGGTCTTGGCATAACTCTCTTCAAACAACTCTGCAAAGCTTTCGCCCATCTCTTCTTTCCCAAACTTGCTAAGACTCAAGCAAGCTTTCTCTTCTCTGAAATTAAAATAAAGTCACCGATAATAGTTCGGTAACCACCATTAGTCCTAATCGACTAAATTTACTACTTGATCAATCACTTGCTGAATAGTCAAACTGGATGAATCGATAAAATGCGCGCCTTCCGGCACGGTGAGCGGAGCCGTAGCTCGCTGCTGATCGCGACAATCGCGTTCTTCTATTTCCCGAGTGATTTGGGGAAGGTTAGCATCAATCCCCTTTTCAATCAACTGTTTATATCGCCTAAGCGCCCTTTCCTCGGCGCTCGCGGTTAAATAAACCTTGATTTTGGCATCTTGAAACACCACGCTACCCATATCTCGGCCGTCGGCAACCAAGCCCGGAAGTCTTTGAAAATCCTTTTGTTTTTGCAATAACACCGCCCTCACCTCAGGATACGCGGCGATGATGGACGCGGTGTTGCCGGTGGTTTCTGTGCCAAGCTGGCTCGTGATGTCGGCGCCGCCTAGCTTAACGACCAACTCCTCGCCGCAATCAAATTCTAACGACATAGCTTCAGCGACTCGGCAAATGGCAGCAATATCAGACAAATCCAAGCCTGTTTTTAAAACAGCCACCGCTAATGACCGGTATATGGATCCGCTATCCAGATAATGCCACCCTAAAAGTTTTGCAACGGCACGACTAACCGTACCTTTGCCAGCACCACTCGGGCCGTCTATCGTCAGTACCGGTATTTGCATGTTAAAAGCTCGTCAGAACTAAACCCAGATGGGTGGCCAAATCGCGGAACTCCGGAAACGAAGTATTCACGTTCGCACAATCCCTGATCGTGATCGGGCCGTTAGCACGCAAGCCGGCAATCGAAAACGCCATCGCAATACGGTGATCGCCATGAGATTCGACTTCGCCAGTGCCGATGTGGCCACCGCCGTTAATCACCATGCCGTCCTTAGTCGGTTGTGCATCGACACCGAGGATTTGCAAACCGTCTGCCATTACTTGGATTCGATCAGACTCCTTGACCCTTAATTCTTCGGCACCGGTCAATACAGTTTGGCCCTCGGCACAAGCTGCGGCAACGAATAACACCGGAAATTCATCAATAGCCAGCGGCACCAGATGTTCCGGGATATTGATGCCCTTCAATTGCGCCGAACGCACGCGCAAATCGGCGACCGGTTCGCCACCTACTTCTCTTTCATTCAGTACTTCGATATTGGCACCCATCAAACGCAAAATATCGATTACACCGGTGCGAGTCGGATTGATGCCCACATGACGCAAAGTCACATCGGAATCAGGGGCAATACTGGCTCCGACTAGAAAGAACGCCGCCGAGGAAATATCGCTAGGCACATCGATACGCGCGGCAGTTAACTTACCTTGATTGTTAATACGCGCGGTACTGCCTTCGCGTTGCACCGGATAGCCAAAGCCATTCAACATCCGCTCAGTATGGTCACGAGTCGGCGCGGGTTCGGTCACACTGGTTTCGCCTTCCGCATACATTCCCGCCAGCAACAAACAGGATTTGACCTGGGCGCTGGCGATGGGCATATCGTAATGAATACCCTGCAATTTGCCGGCCTTGCCTTTGATATGCAGAGGCGCGGTACCGTTTTCCCGGGTAACAATCTCGGCGCCCATCAAAGCCAAAGGCGCGGTCACCCGTTTCATCGGCCGCGATTCCAGTGATTTATCGCCCGTCAAAACAGTATCGAAAGGCTGCCCTGCCAACAAACCGCTCAGCAACCGCATTGAGGTGCCGGAGTTACCTAAATACAAAGGTTTTGCCGGTGCTTTCAAACCGTGCTTGCCAACGCCGTGTATCGTCACTTCACCGTTGACCGGCCCCTCAATCTCCACACCCATGGCCCGAAAAGCTTCCAGGGTCGAAATAGCATCTTCCGCATTCAAAAAACCGGTGACATGCGTAACACCTTCCGCCAGCGAGCCCAGCATGATGGAACGGTGCGACATGGATTTATCGCCTGGCACACGGATTTCGCCGCGCAAACTTCCGCCCGGCTGCACTTGAAAAGTAATGGTTTGTGACATGTTAATCTTCTTAGTCTTCTTGTTGATCGAGAAAACGCTGCCGGGCATTTCTGGCATACGTAAAGGTTTCGAACAGTTGCGCGGCGTGATCATCAACCAGCAATTGTTCTATTTTGCTTAACTCCGCTTGAAACTGGCGTATCAAGGGCACGATTTCCTGCTTATTGGCCAGGCAGATGTCCTGCCACATGGTCGGATCGCTGGAAGCAATGCGACTAAAATCCCTGAAACCACCGGCGGCGTATTTAAATATCTCGCGCTGCTCGTCCTTGCGCCCCAACAACCCTACCAAGGCAAAGGCCAGAATGTGCGGTAAGTGACTGGTGGCCGCTAGCACGGTATCGTGATGCTCCACCGACATCACCGAAACGCTGGAGCCGATTTGCTCCCAAAACGCATGGATTTTTGCCAGTGCCTGTTTATCGGTATTTGCTAACGGCGTCAGTATCAGGCGGCGATTAACAAATAAATCGACGGTCGAGGCATCCACCCCGCTACGCTCGGCACCGGCAATCGGATGCGCCGGCACGAAGTTGCTGGGTACGGCGCCGAAAACTGCTTCGAGTGCAGACACCACGCTACCCTTTGTACTGCCGGCATCGCTGTAGATTGTTTCCGCGTTCCAGTAAGGCTTAATCTGTTCGAAAATGACTTGCATACTGCCGACAGGCGTCGCAACAATCACGCAGTCGGTGTTTTCCAGTGCTGATGCTATGTCGGTGTAAAACTGGTCGATGACGCCGAGTTGTTTAGCCAACTGCATATTCGGCAGATTTTTTTCCCGGCCATATGCCACAACCTCACGGCATAAAACTTGATCACGCGCGGCTCTGGCTATCGAACCGCCGATCAAACCTATGCCAATGATGCACAGGCGGTTAAACACCGCTCAACACCTCGCGCAATGCGTTAATAAATATAGCGTTTTCGCGTTCGGTGCCGATGCTTACTCGCAGGTGATTGGGCATTTCATAATTGGCTACCGGTCGTACGATCACACCCTTGCGCAGCAAGGCCTCGTAAATCGGCATAGCCGGCTGTTTTACATCCACGGAAACGAAATTGCCGGATGAAGGGATCCAGGGCAAATCCAAATCCTTGAACGCGTCAGTCAACTGCGCCATGCCCGCATTATTTAGAGCCACAGTCTCATTCAGGTAGTCTATGTCCCCGAGCGCGGCTTCGGCAGCAGCCAAGGCCAGCATGCTGCAATTGAAAGGCTGGCGCACTCTGTTCAATAGATCGGCGATGTCAGGCGAGGAAATCCCGTAACCGATGCGCAAGCCTGCCAAGCCGTATGCCTTGGAGAACGTGCGGGCTATGATCAGATTTGGATAACGATTCGGCCAATCAATAGATTCGGCTCTAAGCGCAGGATCCACGAATTCATGATAAGCCTCATCCAATACGCACAGCACATGAGCCGGTAACGCGGCGATGAAACTTTCCAGTTCGGTTTTATCCAGCAAGGTACCGGTCGGATTATTGGGATTCGCGATAAACACCAGGCGTGTTTGCGGACCAATTTGCTCGCGCATCGCCGTCAAATCATGGCCGTATTGTTTAGCCGACACGACTTTGGCTTTGGCGCCAACGGCCTGCGTCAGAATCGGGTAAAGAGCGAACGCGTGCTGGGAAAACACTACTTCCAATTCCGGCGTAACGAAAGTTCGCATCACCAATTCCAGGATCTCGCTGGAACCGTTACCCAGGGTAATTTGTTCGGGCGCCACGCTTAATCTAGCAGATAGTGCGGCTTTCAACGTAAAACCGCTGCCATCGGGATAACGGGTTAGTTCGGGCAATGTCGCTTGGATGGCAGCGGCAACTTTCGCACCGGTGCCCATGGGATTTTCATTTGACGCTAACTTAATGACTTCTGCTATACCCAGCTCGCGTTGCAATTCTTCAACCGGTTTGCCAGGTACGTAAGGCACCAGCTGCTGAACGCCGGCAGTAGCAAGTTCTAAAAATTTATTCATCGACCTAAGATTAAATAACGGCTTTTGGATAAGAGCCGAGGATTTTCAACATTTTTACGTTTTTTTGCAGGGTTTCCAGGGCTTTGGCCACATCGGGATCATCTCGATGACCATCAATATCAATAAAAAACACGTATTCCCACAAGCCCTGCCGCGATGGCCGGGACTCGATATGCGCCATACTGATGCCGTACTCGGCAAACGGCCCCAGAATTTTATGTAGTGCGCCAGCCTGATTGCCGGTAGATACCAAAATGGAGGTTTTATCGAGCCCGGTGGATGCCGGTTGCTGTTTACCAATGACGATAAAGCGCGTGGTATTGTTGGATTCATCCTCGATATGCTGTTCGATGATGTTCAACTCATACAATTCGGCCGCCATCAAGCCGGCTATCGCGGCTTTATTGTGGTCCAAAGATGCTAGTCTGGCTGCTTCGGCGTTACTACTAACCGCTGTGCAAGGCACACCAGGTAAATAGCTATTCAGCCATTGACGGCATTGCGCTAAGGATTGTTGATGCGAATAGACTTCGTTAATCGCCGCCAAACTATCCATTTTGCCGAGCAAGTTTTGATGCACCCGAATTTCCACTTCACCGCAAATTTGCAATGAGGTGGTCATAAAACGATCCAGAGTATGCGCAATCACGCCTTCGGTGGAGTTTTCCACCGGCACCACGCCGAACTGGCAATGACCGGTTTCCACCGCCAGAAAAATCTCCGGGATAGTCGCCACCGGAATACCCTTTACGGCATGGCCGAAATGCTTGAACGTCGCTTGCTGGGTAAAAGTACCGACAGGCCCTAAAAACGCCACTTCCAAGGGCTTTTCCAAAGCCAAACATGCCGACATCAGCTCCCGGAACAGGTGCACCGAGGCTTCATCACTCAAAGGCCCTGGATTCAGTTCCTTGATTTTGCGTAATACCTGGGCTTCGCGATCAGCTCGATAAAAACTACCGGTTTCGCCTTCGGCCATTTTGGTTCTGGCTACTTCGATCGCGCATGCAGCACGTTGATTAATCAGTTGCAACAACTGCCTATCGATGGAATCGATACGTTCGCGTAACTCGGACAGAGGAATAATTGCCGTCATACCGGTAACTAGTGAGTGCGCTCGAACTCGGCCATAAAGTCGATCAAGGCATCGACCCCGGCTTCCGGCATGGCGTTATAAATGCTCGCTCTCATACCGCCAACCGAACGGTGACCAGGTAAGGAGCCCAAACCATTTTTATCAGCTAGCGCCAAAAACTCTTTGTCCAGCGCCGCGTCCGCCAACACGAAAGGCACGTTCATTCTCGAGCGGTACTCTTTCACCACCGGATTGCTGTAAAGACTGGATGCATCAATAGCTTGGTATAGCTTGCCGGCTTTACGAATATTTTGCTGTTCAATGGCCGCGATACCACCTTGCTGTTTCAACCATTGCAAAACCAATCCCAATAGATACCAGTTATAAGTAGCAGGTGTATTTAACATTGAATCAGCTTTCGCTTGCTGCTGGTAATCAAACACCGAAGGTACGGTTTTCGGTGCCAAGCCTACTAAATCGTCGCGAACGATGACCACGGTCACGCCGGAAGGCCCCATGTTTTTCTGCGTACCGGCGTAAACAATGCCGTAGCGGCTGACATCGACCGGACGCGACAATATGTTCGATGACATATCGCACACCAACGGCAAATCACCTGCATCGGGAACTTCGGAAAATTCCACGCCATGGATGGTTTCGTTGGAGGTGTAGTGCAGATAAGCAGCGTCTTTATCAATATTCCAGGTATCGAACGCTGGAATAGTGGTAAATTTTTCGGCTTCTGAGGTAGCAGCAAGCTGTACTTCGCAATATTTGCCGGCTTCCTTGATTGCACTGGTAGACCAAGCACCGGTATTTACATAACTGGCTTTAGTTTTACCGTTCAGAATATTCTGCGGAATCATCGCAAACTGGGCGCTGGCGCCGCCTTGCAGGAATAGCACTTTATAATTGGCCGGAATGGCTAGCAACTCAATCAGATCGTTTTTCATCGCTTCGGCTATGGCCATGAAATGCTTGCCGCGATGGCTCATTTCCATCACCGACATGCCGCTATCTTGCCAATTCAACATCTCTTGTTGAGCTTGCAGCAACACCGTTTCCGGCAACATCGACGGACCGGCGCTAAAGTTGTAAATCCTTGCCATGCTTATTCCTCTTCTCCGCCTTGTTCGGCGCTATCTGCTACAACATCGTTTTGATCGATTTCGCCGTCAACATCATCTTCTTCATCGCCGAGACCATCGATTCGATCCACGCCGACCACTCTTTCGCCCTTATCCAGACGAATCACTGTAACGCCTTGGGTATTTCTGCCGACTACGGAAATTTCCTTGACCCGCGTCCTGACCAATATGCCGCCGTCGGTGATCAACATAATTTCGTCGGTATCGTTCACCAATACCGCACCGACTACCGCGCCATTACGCTCGGAAGTCTGAATCGCGATTAAGCCCTGGCCGCCGCGTCTATGCTGGGTAAACTCCTCCAGCTTGGTACGCTTGCCGTAGCCGTTTTCGGTGATATTCAGCACCGTGCCTTCGGTTGAGATGATCAGCGAAATGACCTTTTGACCTTCCTGCAGGCGAATGCCGCGCACCCCGGTGGCAGTTCTGCCCATCGAGCGCACATCGGTTTCGTTGAAACAAACCGCCTTGCCATCGCTGCTGAACAGCAACACGTTTTGCTGGCCGTCGGTAATCGCCACGCCTACCAAGGTATCGTTTTCGTTTAGATCGATAGCAATTTTACCGTTACTACGCTGGCGTTCGAATTCAGGCAACGGGGTTTTCTTAACGGTACCCGATGAGGTCGCCATAAAAATGTATTTATCCGCGCTGTACTCTCGGACCGGCAACATCGCATTGATTTTCTCGCCCTCTTCCAATGGCAGCAAGTTCACAAACGGCTTACCGCGCGACGCCCGGCTGGCGACCGGCAAATTGAATACCCGCAACCAATAAACTTTACCCGCCGACGAGAAGCACAGAATCGTATCGTGGGTATTGGCGATGATTAGCTTTTCAACGAAATCGTTTTCCTTGGTCGCCGTCGCCGATTTGCCGCGGCCACCGCGGCGCTGAGCTTTATAATCGCTGAGCGGTTGGGTTTTTACGTAACCCTCGTGCGACATGGTCACCACCATATCTTCTTCGGTGATCAGATCTTCAGCGGACAGATTGGAATAATCCTGAACAATTTCGGTGCGGCGGGCATCGCCGTACTGGATTCTGATTTCTTCCAGTTCTTCGCGGATCACTTCCATCAAGCGCACATCGTTACCCAAAATATGCAAATATTCGTCGATCAATTCCAGCAATTGTTTGTACTCATTGACGATTTTTTCTTGTTCCAAACCGGTCAAACGATGCAGACGCAAATCCAGGATGGCTTGCGCCTGCGCTTCTGATAAACGATAGGCGCCGTCGGCCAAGCCAAATTCAGCGGATAAATCATCGGGGCGTGAACGATCAGCGTCGGCCCTATCCAGCAAGGCGGCAACCAAGCCGGCTTTCCAGGTCTGTGCCAGCAAACCCACTTTCGCTTCTTGCGGGTTAGGCGAGGCTTTGATCAGCTCAATCATTTCGTCGATATTAGCTAACGCAACCGCCAACCCTTCCAGGATATGCGCCCTTTCCCGCGCCTTCCGCAAGTTATAAATGGTTCTGCGGGTGACGATTTCGCGGCGGTGATCGACAAAGGCCGCCAGAATCTCTTTCAACCCCATCAGGTGCGGGCGACCGTCGTATAGCGCCACCATATTGATACCGAATACGGTCTGCATCTGAGTTTGTTTGTACAGATTATTCAAAACCACATCCGGCACTTCGCCGCGACGCAATTCTATAACCATGCGCATGCCGTCCTTATCGGATTCGTCGCGCAGGCCCGAGATACCATCCAGTTTGCCTTCTTTGACCAATTCGGCGATTTTTTCCAGCAAGCGGGCTTTGTTGACCTGGTAAGGTAGCTCGGTGGTTATGATGGCTTGGCGACCGCTATCGCCTATGTCTTCAAAATGGCTACGGCCGCGCAAATAGATACGTCCGCGCCCGGTGGCATAGGCTTCAAAGATACCGGACGCACCGTTGATGATGCCGGCAGTAGGGAAATCCGGCCCCGGCACGATTTGCATCAATTCCGGAATAGTCAGATCGGGGTTTTCTATCAAGGCCAGACAAGCGCTGATAATCTCGTTTAAATTGTGCGGCGGAATATTGGTGGCCATACCGACCGCGATGCCGGAGGAACCGTTGACCAACAAGGTCGGCACCCGGGTAGGCATAACCGTGGGTTCGGACTCAGACTCGTCGTAGTTAGCGACGAAATCCACGGTTTCCTTGTCCAGGTCAGCCAATAATTCATGGGCAATTTTAGCCATCCGCACTTCGGTATACCGCATCGCCGCCGGCGAATCACCGTCCACCGAACCGAAGTTGCCTTGACCATCTATAAGCATGTAGCGCAAAGAGAAGGGTTGCGCCATCCGCACCATGGTGTCGTAAACCGCGGTGTCGCCATGCGGGTGGTATTTACCGATCACGTCACCGACGATACGCGCCGATTTTTTATAAGGCTTGTTCCAGTCGTTTCCAAGCTCGTTCATCGCATACAGTACGCGGCGGTGTACCGGCTTGAGGCCGTCTCTGACATCGGGAAGTGCCCTACCGACGATCACGCTCATGGCATAATCAAGGTAGGATTGTTTCATCTCGTCTTCGAGATTGACGGGGATAATTTCTTTAGCGAAGTCTGACATGGGTCCGTGGTTCCAGTGCAGTCGAAAGCTTATCGATCGACGGGTTAGCCTGAAGCATCAATTCCATTTAAGCATTGCTAACAGGTTTATAAAGCCGTCGATTATAGCAAACGCCAACCACTGCCGTCAGGCAAAAATCTCGATCAAAAAGTTTTGCATGGCTTGCCAGGAACGACGGTCGGCAACCGGCTGATAAACTGTGCCAAAACCGGGATTATTAGCCACCGGGTTGGTAAACGCGTGCATCGTATGACCGTAACTATGCAACTGCCAATCTGCACCAGCCTTGGTTAATTCGTTTTGCAAGGCAAGAACTTGCTCGGCGGACGCCATTGGATCGTCGTAGCCATGCAACACCAACACCTTCGCTTTGATACTGGGATTAGGAATGTTTTCCGGCGCACCCAGCAAACCGTGAAACGATACTACCCCGCAAATATCGACACCCGTCCTTGCCAAATCCAGCGCGCACAAGCCGCCAAAGCAAAAGCCTATCGCCGCAATCCTAGCGTTGTCCGCCCACGGCATTAGTTTGACTGTGGATAGCGCCGCCTGTAAGCGCTGTTGCAGTTTTGCTCGATCATCAATAAAAGGTTGCATCAACGCAGCATTTTCTTCCGGGCAGCTTCCCAGCACACCTTTACCGTACATATCGATCGCGAACGCCAGATAACCCAATCCCGCCAATTTAAGTGCCTTGTCAGCCACAAACTGGTCTCGCCCGCCCCAAGCATGGTGGATCAGCACCACAGGTCTCTGCCCGACAATCGCATCGTCATAAGCAAAAAAACCTTCCAGCACCGTATCGCGATCCAAGTAACTGACTGTGTTCGAGATTATCGCCATAAGCTATTTCCTACCCTATTAATCATAACTCGCCAGTTTGTTGCAGTGTCTGTAAAAACCCAGCGGACGCCTCTTCCACCATGTCCAGCACCCGCTCAAAGCCGTAGCTGCCGCCGTAATAGGGGTCAGGCACTTCGCGTTGATTCAAGTGCGGCGCGTAATCAAGAAAGTGCCGAATTTTATGACTCAAATCAACCGGACAGGCTTCTTTTAATATGGCGTGATTCTCGTCGTCCATTACCAAAATATGATCGAACGCTTCAAAGTCGGCGGATACAACCTTGCGTGCCCGCAGATGTTTCAATTCAACCCCCCTATCGCGAGCAGCTTTTTGCGCGCGCAAATCTGGCGCGTCACCAATGTGATAAGCATGGGTACCCGCGGAATCTATTTGAAAGCGTTCCGCCAGGTTTCTTGTAGACACTAAATTTGAGAAAACGCCTTCCGCGGTGGGCGATCTACAGATGTTGCCCATACACACAAACAAAACCTTGATTTTCCGCATAGTTGTTAAGTTTTTAGAATAGATGACGCTAAATTGTAAGCTATACTCGGTTGGCATGTCTTCAGGATGGTACTGGAAAGACGGTTAATACAAGAAATTTAAAGCGTATTTAGGGGAGTTTCGGATGTTGATGATGAACTGGCATTCTGTAGGGGTAAAGGTGGTTTCTATAACCATGTCGGTGCTAACGCTTTTAGGCATAGCGATTTTGGTTGTTTACTCAAGCTCTGAGAAACAAAAGCTGATTGACCGGGAAATCAAAGCCTCAAGGCAATTACTCACGCTGTCCGAATCAATCCGCGACAATGTTGTAAAAAAATGGGAATCAGGTATCTACACGCCAGAGCAACTCATACAATTGGTGGAACAAAAAGGTAGCTCAAAAGCCAGAGAACTGGTCGTCGCCACCGTGCCAACCGCCAATGCCTGGGACGTCATCGAAGCAGAAGCAAAAGAGCACGGCTTTCGCTTCAAGGCGCCGTCTCTTAACCCCAGAAACCCTCGAAACGCAGCCGATGACATCGAACGTCAAGCTCTGGAGTTTTTCAGAAGCAATCCTTCCGCGCAAGACTACAGCTACGTAGACGAAGAAAAACAGGAAGTCCGCTATTTACGCCCCGTCAAATTGGTCAAGCAATGCGAAATATGCCATGGCGACCCCAAGACATCGCAAAGCCTATGGAATAACGAGAAGGGCCAGGATTTGTTGGGTTATCCGATGGAAAATCGCCGCGCCGGCGACTTACATGGCGCATTCGAAATCGTCACCCCATTCAGCGTGGCCCTTGCCGAGCTTAAAAGTAATACCGTTTACGCTATCGGCTTCCTGTGCATAACGCTGATCATCATCGGCTTCACCGGCTACTTTACGATGAGCAAAATCATCATAGGCCCGCTGACAGCATTGGCTTTGAAGCTGCAAGACATAGGCAGTGGTGAGGGTGACCTGCGGGCTCGCCTGGATGCGAGCGGCAAATCCGAGTTTGCCTGGATCGCATCGAGTTTTAATACTTTCGTTCGCAAAATAGCCAAAACCATCGATCAGATCAGCTCTACCAGTGAAAAGCTGGCCAGCTCTTCACACAAACTCGCCAATATCACCCAATCGACCCAAGCCGGTGTCGAGCGGCAATTGCACGAAACCACCTTGGTGGCTAATGCGATGAAACAAATGACGTCTACGGTGCAAGAAGTCGCCAAAAATGCCGTTAGAGCATCGGAAGCTGCGGAAATCGCTGATCGCGAGGCGTCTTCAGGCAAAAACATCGTGAAAGATGCCGTGCATGGCATTAACAGCTTGGCATCTGAAGTGGAAAACGCCGCCAACGTCATTCACGAACTGGAAAACGACAGCAACAGCATCGGCGAGGTATTAGGGGTGATTCAAGGGATTGCCGAGCAGACCAATTTGCTGGCATTAAACGCCGCGATAGAAGCAGCCCGGGCTGGCGAGCAAGGTCGCGGTTTTGCAGTTGTAGCCGACGAAGTCAGAACATTGGCTAGTCGCACCCAAAACTCCACGTTGGAAATCCAAAAAACCATCGAACGCTTGCAGGACCGCGCCAAACAAGCGGTGGCAGTGATGGAAAACGGTAGAAGCCGCGCTAACTCCAGCGTGGAGCAAGCCGCATCCGCCGGCGGCTCCATTACCACTATCAGCGAACGTATCGACACCATTAACGATATGAATAACCAGATAGCCAGCGCTGCCGAGGAACAAACTGCGGTTGCCGAGGAAATCAATCGTAATATCAGCAATATCAGCCGGGTATCCGAAGAAACTTCAGTAGGCGCGAAAAATACCGCAGATGCCTGCCACGAGTTACTTGACCTGGCTAACCAGTTGCGCTCCATGGTTGGAAACTTTAAGACCTAGCTAAACCTCTATCGGCTTGGCTCGGCGTAACCCGAATTAGGGCGGCGCCGAGCCCTGAACCGGTGTTAAATTTATAAGGTTTGTTTGCCCAGGCTGGCTATAATTCACTAAGAATAATTACAATTTCGTAGCTTAAGGATGAAGACATGCCAACAAAAATGAACCAACTGTTCGACCAAATCCACAA
>FSSH01003124.1_pt1 | contig 13200 bp, 15 predicted proteins | sample 1166101 | NCBI WGS metagenome assembly FSSH01 (sample SAMEA32972668, study PRJEB13176) | freshwater metagenome | biome: Drinking water system; feature: Biomass in drinking water that filtered by 0.45 um membrane; material: drinking water | place: USA | collected 2012-12-20 | depth 0 m | reverse complement strand
ACCTCGAAGAAGCTCGCACCGAGATCGAACCGGGCCAGGACATCAAGGACAGGCTCGAACGCGAGGGCTTCGGCGCCAAAAGCCGGCCCAACGCCGCCGACATCCTCGCGCGGCTCAAAAGCAAAGTCGCGACTGCCACCGCCTGACCGTCAACCACAATCGCCCCTTCATCCCCAATTTCAGGAGAGATGTCATGACCAACGAGACCACGCAGCATTCCGGCGCCTGGGTCGCCTTCACCTACGCCTCCTTCATCGGCTCGGCCGCCATGGTCGCCCTCGGCATCCTGTTCATGCCGATGGACATCTGGGTGAAGGGTTACCTCACCATGGGTGTCGTCATGCTGGTCCAGTCCTGCATCACCGCCACCAAGACCATCCGCGACGTCCACGAGGGCCGGCGCATGGTCAACCGCATCGAGGATGCCAAGACCGAGCGTCTGCTGATGTCGGTCGGGAAGGACTGAGCGACAGGAACCCTGCTTCCAGAGCAGCTCTTGTAGAAACCTCCGGCGCGCTGCGCCGGGGGTCTCGCCCTGTCCGGTTGGCCATGCTCAAAGGGCGCCCATCGCCAATCCCGGACACGCCCCCCCATGATCCGTCGTCTCTATGAATGGATCCTCGCGCTGGCGGGCAAGCGATCCGCGCCCTGGGCGCTCGGTGCCGTCGCCTTCGCGGAGAGTTCGTTCTTTCCCGTGCCGCCGGACGTGATGCTGGTGCCAATGGCGGTGAGCCGCCCCGATCGGGTCTGGTTCTACGCGCTCATCACCACCATAGGCTCGGTGACGGGCGGCCTCGTCGGCTACGCGATCGGTGCGCTGCTGTTCGACTCGATTGGGGTCTGGCTGTTCAAGGTCTACGGACTCTCGGACAAAGCGGCCACGTTCCAGGCCTCCTATGCCGAGTACGGTCACTGGGTGATCCTGCTCAAGGGCCTCACTCCGATCCCCTATAAGCTCGTGACCATCACGTCGGGCTTTGCCCATTACGACCTCTTCTGGTTTATCGTGCTGTCGCTGATTACCCGCGGCGCGCGCTTCTTCCTCCTTGCCGGCCTCCTCGGCCGTTATGGGGTCCAGATCCGCGGCGTGATGGACCGGCATCTCAACCTCGTCGCGGCGATCGCAGTCGCCGTCATCATCCTCGGCTTCATGCTGTTCAAGGTGCTCCTGTGATGCAAGGTGCTAGACGATGCGAGGTCTTACAGGATGAATGAACGCGCCCTGCTGCGGCTGCGCCGCGCCGCCCTCGCCGTCGTGGTGGGCTCCGTCCTCACCCTGGCGGGAGCCTTCTATTTCGAGCTCGTCCTCGGCTATGCGCCGTGCAAGCTCTGCCTCACCGAGCGGCTGCCCTATTACGCGGCGATCCCGCTCGGGCTCCTGAGCCTGTTCGCGCCCGAACGGCTGACTCGGCTGCTCCTCGGCGTCGCCGCCCTGGGGTTGCTCTACGGCGCGGGCCTCAACATCTATCACGCAGGCGCGGAATGGGCCCTCTGGTCCGGCCCGACCGATTGCGGCGGCGGCACGGGACAGGCCCCGGCGGCGATCGGCGACTTCCTCGACGCGCTTGCCAAGACCAGGGTCGCGGATTGTTCGACCGCCGCCTGGCGTTTCCTCGGCGTGTCCCTCGCGGGCTGGAACGCAGTCATCGCCGCAATCCTCGCTTCGGTGGCAGGGACGGCCGCGGCGCGCCGCTGATCAGTTCCGATCCTCGGGCAGGATCGGAAGCGGCGCCACGGCGATCCCTTCCTCGACGAGGGCGCGGGCCTCCTCCGGACTCGCCTCGCCGTAGATCGCCCGTTCCTCGACCTCGCCGTAATGGATGCGCCGCGCCTCGTCGGGGAAGCGCGGGCCGACATCGTCTGCGGTCTTGACGACATGCTCGCGAAGCGCCCTGACCATGGCGCGCAGGCGCTGCTCGGGCTCCGCCATCAGGGTGGCCGGCTCGGGCGCGGGCACGGCCACAGGAAGGTTAGCCGCGGCCGACGGCTCGGCCGCACGGCTTGCCCGCCCGATCGCGGGCGCCATCATGGTCTTGGCGACCTTGGCCGAGCCGCAGATCGGGCAGCTGATGAAGCCGCGTGCCGCCTGATCGTCGTAGGATTCGCTCGACGGAAACCAGCTCTCGAAACCGTGCCCGGCCTCGCAGGCGAGAGTGTAGCGGATCATGATGCAATGTCGTCCTCGAGGTCAGGCAGGACGCCCGATCCTCTCGACGGTGAAGGGCCGCGAATGCTCCAGCGTCGGGATTCGAGCGCGCGCATCGGCGACGCGGGCGAGGTCGATCTCGGCGAGGATGACACCGGGAGCATCCCCATCCGCTTCGGCCAGGATACGGCCCCAGGGATCGACGATGAGAGAATGACCGTAGGTCTCGCGGCCGTCCTCGTGGCGGCCGCCCTGCGCCGCCGAGATCATGAAGGATCCCGTCTCGATGGCACGCGCACGGTGCAGGACGTGCCAATGCGCCTCGCCGGTCTGGCGCGTGAAGCAGGCGGGCGCCGTCAGAATCGACGCTCCCGCTTCGGCCAAGGCCCGGTAGAGGGCGGAGAAACGAAGGTCGTAGCAGATGCCGAGGCCGATCGGCGCCCAGGCCGTATCGGCGACGACAGCGCAGGCCCCGCCAGTATACAGCGCCGATTCCCGCCAGCGCTCGCCGTTGGGAAGGTCGACATCGTAGAGGTGGAGCTTGTCGTAGGACGCGACGATGTCGCCCTTGCCGTCGATGAGGAAGGCTCGGTTGGCGACCTTGTCGCCGTTCAGGATCGGAAGCGAGCCGATCTGGACCGTAATGCCGAGATCGCGCGCCGCCTGGCGGCAGGCCGCCAGGGTCTCGTCTTCGCCTTGAACCCTCACCCGCTCGAGCAGCCGCGCTCGCTCTCGTTCGACCAGAGAGGTCATCTCCGGGGTTTGAACGTAGTGGGCGCCCGCGGCAGCGGCTTCGCGCAGCCCTGCCACCGCGGCATCGCGGTTCGGGGCGATCTCGCGGCCCGATCGCATCTGGATGCAGGCGGCGACAAAGCGGGATGTCGGTTCGGTGGCACTCATGCGGCGAGCAGGAGCGGGTCGAGCTTGCCGGCCCGATCGAGCGCGTGCAGGTCGTCGCAGCCACCGATGTGAGTTTCGCCGATGAAGATTTGCGGCACGCTCGTGCGCCCGCCCGCCCGCTGGACCATCGCCGCCCTCGACCCTGGGGTCTTCTCGACGTCGATCTCGGTGAATGCGACGCCCTTCTCCCGCAGCAGAGACTTTGCCGCCGCGCAATATGGGCACCAGGAGGTGGTATAGAGGGTCACCGGCTGCGACATGAGGCTGAACGGGTTCCAGGGCGTGGCACCGGAACGGCGCCGCCTCGATCCGTCCTTGTACAGGGCTATCGCAGCCCCCGGAAGCACCTGTTTTTCGGCTAGCCCGGTCAGAGACTCAGGCGGCGAGCAGCTTCTCCACCTCGTTGACGAGGTCGCGGAGATGAAACGGCTTGGAGAGGACCTTTGCGTCCTTGGGAGCCTTCGAGTCGGGGTTGAGCGCCACGGCCGCAAAGCCCGTGATGAACATGACCTTGATGTCGGGGTCGAGCTCGGTGGCGCGGCGTGCGAGCTCGATGCCGTCCATCTCCGGCATGACAATGTCGGTCAGGAGGAGTTCGAATGGCTCTTCGCGCAGCCGGTTATAGGCCGAAAGACCGTTATCGAAGGACAGCACATCGTAGCCGGCGTTCTGGAGCGCCTTGGCCAGGAAGCGCCGCATGTCGTTGTCGTCTTCCGCCAGGAGGATCTTCATCGTGCGGCGTCCCATACCCTTCGATTCGGTGTGTTCCTCCCATAAAGCGTCCGCTTGGTAAACAAGGTGTTGACAGTCGCGGGCCCGGCCCGTGCCTCCCGGCACGCGGGCCATGCTCGCGGGCGCACGATCGGAGTGGACAGCCAGGGTGCGAGCCAGCAAAGTAACGGCGCGCGTTCCCCCGTCCTGGCTGCGATGACAGAACCGTTCACGAACCAGATTTCCGCCTCCGCCGCCTTCGATCCGCCCTTCGTGGTCGACGAGCCGGAGGTCCATTCTCTTCCGTTCGTCTTCAACACGCCGCATTCCGGTTCGGTCTATCCTCGCTCGTTCCTCGCATCCTCACGCCTCGACGCCCTTGCGCTCCGGCGATCGGAGGATGCACATGTGGACCGGCTGTTCGCCCCGGTGGTCGATCTCGGGGCACCTTTGATGCGGGCGCATTTCCCTCGCGCCTATCTCGATCTCAATCGCGAACCTTACGAACTCGACCCACGGATGTTCGACGGGCGCCTGCCGCCCTTCGCCAATACCCGCTCAATGCGGGTCGCGGGCGGACTTGGCACCGTACCGCGCGTCGTGGCGGACGGGCAGGAGATTTACCGCGGACGCCTGCCGGTCGAAGACGCTGTCGAGCGTATCGAGGCACTCTACAAGCCCTATCACCGCACCCTACGCGCCCTGATCCAGCGGACGGCCAGGCAGTTCGGCTATGCGATCCTGATCGACTGCCACTCGATGCCGTCATCGAGCCTCGGACGCGACGAGGGAACGAAGGCCGACATCATCCTGGGCGACCGCTTCGGGACGAGCTGCGCGCCACTCCTGACCGGTCTCGTCGAACAGCACCTCAGGTCCCGCGGCTTCAAGGTCCTGCGCAACAAGCCTTATGCCGGCGGCTTCATCACCGAGCATTACGGTGAGCCGGGGATCGGGCGCCATGCCTTGCAGATCGAGATCAACCGCGGCCTCTACATGAACGAGACGTCGCTCGCCGTGACGGACGGATTCTCCGGTCTGATATGGCACCTGCGAGAGATGGTCGTTGCGGTCGCAGCGGAGATCGTCGATCTCACGCCCCGGCGCATCGCCGCCGAATAGCCTCAACCAGTCTTGCCGGACGACTTGAGCTGTCAGCTCCGACGATGCCTGACACCAGAAGAAATGCATGGCCCAAGAAAAAAGGCCGCTCCGAAGAGCGGCCCGAAGTCTAGGGAGGAAACGCCCAAGAAGGGCTGCCGGACCGCGACGCCATCGCGATCCCGCAACGCAATAATTAAAGTGCGACGCACAAAAAGCAAGGACGTTCTCGTCTGAATGGCTGCGTTGCATGCATGCCCGCGCCGCGCTGCACGCACCAGCTAAGCAATCCGCCTACGCGCTCTCACGAACCACGGAGCAGGCGTTCGATCTCGGCCTTGAGCGGTTCGGCCAATTCCTTGCGCTCCAGGGCATAGGCGAGGTTCGCTGTGAGAAAGCCGAGCTTCGAACCGGTATCGTATGTCCGGCCCTCATAGCGCATCCCGAAGAAGGCCTGCTGCTTGGCGAGCGCGATCATCGCGTCGGTGAGCTGAATCTCACCGCCCGCTCCCTTCTCGCCGCGTTCGAGGATCGAGAAGATCTCCGGTTGAAGAATGTAGCGCCCCGAGATGATGAAGTTGGAGGGCGCCGTTCCTTGCTTCGGCTTTTCGACCATTCCGTCGATCTCGAAGGTCTGCCCGAAGGTCTGACCGACGCCGACAATGCCGTACTGGTGCGTCTCCTCGGGCTTGACCTCTTCGACGGCGATGACGTTGCCGCCATGGCGCTCGTAGGCGGCCAGCATCTGGCCCATGCAGCCGCGGCTGAGCATGTCCGGCAGGAGCACCGCGAAGGGCTCGTCGCCGACGATCTCGCGGGCGCACCAGACGGCATGGCCGAGACCGAGCGGCGCCTGCTGGCGGGTGAAGCTCGTCTGGCCGGCCTTCGGCAGGTCGCGCTTGAGTTCCTCGTAGGCGGCTTCCTTGCCGCGCTCCCGAAGCATGTGGTCGAGTTCGAACGCGATATCGAAATGATCCTCGATGACCGCTTTGCCCCGGCCGGTGACGAAGATGAAATGCTCGATGCCAGCCTCGCGGGCCTCATCGACGACGTGCTGCACCACGGGCCGGTCAACGACCGTCAACATCTCCTTCGGGACCGCCTTCGTCGCCGGGAGAAAGCGGGTGCCGAGGCCCGCGACAGGAAGGACGGCCTTGCGAATCGGTTTCATCAATCGGAACCCGGCTACGGAAAGACACACGGTCGCGATGACCGTCAGGACGACCAGCCCCCATCGACCGGCGCATAATCCCTGACATCCACCGCGCTCTCGTGGCATAAACGATGTGATACCTTTCCGATATAACGTCGCCGGCAAGAGGAGAGCCTTCGATCCGGTCCTCGTCCGTCCACGATCAGGTCTTCGGCTGCCCCGCAGGATCACGGCAAGGGAATAAGAAATGGCGGTTCTTGTAACGGGTGGCGCGGGTTACATCGGCAGCCACATGGTGCTTGCGCTGATCGACGCCGGGCACGACGACGTCATCGTCATCGATGATCTCTCCACCGGTTTCGATTGGGCTTTGCCGCCGGAGGTCACTCTCGTCGTCGGCGACGTCAGCGACCAAACCCTTGTCGCCGACGTCATCCGCCGCCACGGCATCGACGCCCTCGCGCATTTTGCGGCCCGTATCGTCGTTCCGGACTCGGTGGCCGACCCGCTCGGATACTATCTCGCCAATACGGTCAAGACCCGCGCCCTCATCGAGACTGCCGTCAAGGAAGGCGTGAAGCACGTCATCTTCTCCTCGACCGCTGCGGTCTACGGCGAGCCCAAGGTAGTTCCCGTTCCCGAGGACCTCGTTGCTTCGCCGATCAATCCCTACGGCCGCTCGAAGCTGATGAGCGAGTGGATGATCGCCGATGCCGCCGAAGCTCACGGCTTCAATTACGTGATCCTGCGCTATTTCAACGTTGCCGGAGCCGACCCCAGGGGCAGGAGCGGGCAATCCACTCCGAACGCCACCCACCTCATCAAGGTCGCGACCCAGGCGGCGCTCGGGCAGCGGCGGCATCTAGAGGTCTTCGGCACCGATTACCCTACGCCGGACGGCTCGTGCCTGCGTGACTACATCCAAGTCTCGGACCTTGCCGAAGCACATCGCCTCGCGCTCGAACACCTGCGCGGCGGCGGCGAGAGCCTGACATTGAATTGCGGCTATGGCCGGGGCTACTCGGTGCTGGAAGTGATCGAGGTCGTCAAACGCGTCTCAGGCGTCGATTTTGCCGTCAAGCTTTCCCCCCGTCGTGCCGGCGATCCAGCCCGGATCGTCGCCAAGGCGGACCGGATCCGCGAGCGTCTCGGCTGGCGCCCGCAGAATGACGACCTTCAGGGCATCGTCACTCAGGCGCTTGCCTGGGAGGAAGCCCTCACCCGCCGCAACCGGACGTGACGCGCTTCACCGCCATCTCGCTGGTTGCCCTTCTGGCTCCGATGGTGTCACCCTGGGCGATTGCGGCACCAGCGCAGCGCCAGCAACCTGCCGAGGCGGCGACTGTCCGGGAATTCCAGGCTTTCGTCGCGGCCCTGAAACCCGATGCACGTGCGCTGGGGATCTCGGATGCCACTTTCGTTGCCGCGTTCAAGGATGTCACCGCACCAGACCCTGCCGTCATTAGCCGGACCCGCGCGCAAGGGGAGTTCTCGCGACCGGTTTGGGACTACCTCGTGGGCGCAGTATCGTCGGGGCGGATCGATAGGGGGAAAGCAGAAGCTGCTCGTCTTGATGCGACCCTGTCACGGATCGAGGCGAGCTACGGCGTTCCCCGCGCGGTCCTAGTGGCGATCTGGGGAGTTGAATCCGATTTCGGCGCCAGCGGCGGGACCACGTCGGTCATCCGCTCACTGGCGACCCTCTCGCAGGTCCGATACCGCGGCACACTTTTTCGCGACGAGCTCCTGGCGGCGCTCACCATCCTCGAACAGGGCGACGTTTCTGCCGGCACCATGAAGGGGTCCTGGGCCGGCGCCATGGGGCAGGTCCAGTTCCTGCCCTCGAACTACCTCAAGCATGCCGTCGATTACGATGGCGACAAGCGCCGCGACATCTGGACCTCGCGTCCAGACGCCCTTGCCTCCATCGCCGCCTTCCTGCGAAGCCTCGGCTGGAATGCGAGCCTGTCGTGGGGATACGCCGTGACGCTGCCGCCCGGATTCGACCTTACGCGCTATCGCGGGGATCTCTCCGATTTCGCCGGACGAGGCGTACGCCGGATCGATGGCAAGGCACTGCCCGCTTCCGGAAATGCGAGCCTTTTCCTGCCCGGCGGCGCGAGCGGCCCTGTCTTCCTCATCACCGATAACTTCGAGGTGATCCGCGGCTATAATACCTCCGATTCTTATGCCCTCGCCATCGGACACCTCGCGGACCGCCTGGCCGGTGGGCCACCCCTCGCCGTGCCATGGCCTAGTGCCGTTTCGCGCCTCGACAGGGCCGGCCTGCAGGCCCTTCAGAAGGGTCTCGCCGCTGCGGGCTTCTACCAGGGGGAGACCGACGGCCGCGCCGGGCCGAAACTCCGGGAAGCGGTCCGGCGCTATCAGATCGGCGCCGGCCTCGTGGCAGACGGCTATGCGACCCCCGAGCTCCTCGCACATGTGCAGACGTACCGCTGACGATTCGGCGCCGGGCTCGGTTCGCCCTATATGTTCTCAGGCTGCGAGGCCCTCGCGTACCGGGCCGGTGACGACAAGGTCCATCTGCATGGAACCGACGAATTTTTGGAGGGCGATGCCTGCTCGGTGTCATCTGGCAGCCGGGCGCATCCTCACGGTGCAGATTCTGGCGTTCGCCCTGTTCTGCCTCACCGATGCGGCACCGGTTCTGGCGCAATGGAGCGGTTACGACGACGTCCCGCGCCGCCGCCCCCCGGACTATTACCGTGACGACGGTTATGGCGCGCGGCCGAGTGCGCGCCGCTACCAGGCACCGCCACAGGAAGCACCGCGCCAGTTCTTCTGGCCTTGGGAGGACCGTCCGCAGCAGACACAGCCGGCTCCCGTGCCGTCCGTTCGGCAGCGCGGCTATGCCCCGCCTTCCTATGCCGACGAGCGCCGGCCGGCACCGCGCCGGCCGCGACAGACACCTCCAGCCGTCGCGCAACCGAAGCCGGTGGCACCGAAGGTGGAGCCCACGAGGCGCCTGCTCGTCCTCGGGGATTCCCTGGCGAGCTATCTCGGCCGCGGCCTCGACGATGTGTTCGAGGACAATGCCGATGTGGAGGTCTTGGACCGTTCCCGGGCGGATAGCGGGCTCGTCCGCAAGGATGTCGTGGACTGGCCGAAGTCCGCCGAGGAGGCGCTGAAGGCTGGACAGAAGACCACCTATGCCCTCGTCATGCTCGGCGCGAACGATCGCCAGCCGATCCGTGAGGGCGACCAGGCCTTCGAACCGCTAAGCGAGCGTTGGCGCGAGATCTACCGCAATCGGGTCGATGCCCTCGTCAAGGTGTTCACAGACCGCAAGGTGCCGCTGATCTGGGTCGGCACGCCTCCGATGCGCAGCGAGAATCTATCGAAGGATCTTGCCGCGATGAACGACATCTACCGGGAGAGGGTCACGAAGTCGGGGGGCACCTATGTCGACATTTGGCCGGCCTTCGTGGATGACCGCAACCGCTATACGGTGACGGGTCCGGATCTCGATGGCCAGATGGCCAAGCTGAGAACCTCGGACGGCGTTCACTTCACCGGCGCGGGTTCCCGCAAGGTCGCGCATTTCGCCGATGTCGAACTCAAGCGCCTTATGGGCGCCGATACGCCGAATTCGGCGGAGCCGGCAGCCACTGTTGCGGCTACGCCATCTGGATCCAGCCTCGGCGCGGACTTGCCGCGGCTCGACGATACCGCAGCCATCGATAAGCTGATCACGGCGATGCTGCCGAGTTTGCCCGAACCGCCCGGAATACCGGCCCTGCCGGTCAAGCCCGCTGCCGGGCCGGTGGTGCCTCTCAGCAGGGCCGAAGTTTCGCCGGGAGGAACGCTGATGAGTGGTCGCCCACGCGAGAGCGAAACGTCAGCCGCCCTGGAAAGAACCATGGTCCAGGGTGCCGCTCCGGCGCCTCAACCCGGACGGGCCGATGATTTCCGATGGTCGCCGCGCTAGGGAGATCAGCGCGGCAGGACGCTGGCACCCATCAGGGCTTCGTCGATCGAACGGGCGGCCTGGCGGCCCTCGCGGATGGCCCAGACAACGAGGGACTGGCCACGGCGCATGTCGCCTGCCGTGAAGATCTTCTCGTGTGAGGTCCGATAATCACGGTCGTTGGCCGTTACGTTGCCGCGCTTGTCCATGGCGACGCCGGACTCCTCCAGCAGGCCCTTGCGGACGGAACCGGCGAATCCGATGGCCAGGAAGACGAGGTCGGCCGGCAGGACGAACTCGCCACCGGGAATAGGCTGACGCTTCTCGTCGACGCGGGTGCACACGACGCCGGTGAGCTTGCCCTTCTTGCCCTCGAGCCTGAGGGTCGCCGCCTGGAATTCACGCTCGGCGCCCTCCGCCTGACTCGACGAAGTCCGCATCTTGGTCGGCCAGTAGGGCCAGACGCTGAGCTTGTCCTCGCGCTCGGGTGGGCGCGGACGGATGTCGAGTTGGGTCACAGAAAGCGCGCCCTGCCTGAACGAAGTCCCGACGCAATCCGATGCGGTGTCGCCGCCGCCGATGACGACGACGTTCTTGGCGGTGGCAAGGATCGGCGGCTCGCCGTTGCCTGGCATCGGCTCGGCGCCCACACGCCGGTTCGACTGAACCAGGAACGGCATCGCATAATGGACGCCGGCGAGGTCCTGGCCGGGAAGCTGCGGGTTGCGCGGGTCTTCGGCACCGCCGGCGAAGAGCACGGCGTCGAACTCCGAGGTCAGCTCATCGATCTGCTTGTTGAGGCCGACATTGACGCCGTAGTGGAAGCGCACGCCTTCGGCTTCCATCTGCGTCACGCGCCGGTCGATGTGGCGCTTCTCCATCTTGAAGTCGGGAATACCGTAGCGGAGCAGGCCACCGGCCTTCGGCTCGCGCTCGAACACGTGGACTTCATGACCAACCCTCGCGAGTTGCTGCGCTGCGGCCATTCCGGCAGGGCCTGAACCGATCACCGCGACCTTCTTGCCCGTGCGAGTCTCGGCGGGCTCCGGCTTGACCCAACCCATGTTCCAGGCGCGGTCGGCAATCGCCTGCTCGATCGTCTTGATCGCGACCGGCTGGTTCTCGAGGTTGAGGGTGCAGGCCTCTTCGCAGGGCGCTGGGCAGATGCGCCCGGTGAATTCGGGGAAGTTGTTCGTGGAGTGGAGGTTTCTGTGCGCCTCCTCCCAGTCCGACTGATAGACGAGCTCGTTCCAGTCGGGGATCTGGTTGTGAACCGGACAGCCGGTATCGCCGTGACAGAACGGGATGCCGCAATCCATGCAGCGGGCTGCCTGCTTCTTTAGGTCGTGCTCGTCCAGTGGCAGGGTAAATTCACGGAAATGCCGCACGCGGTCTGCCGCGAGCTGATACTTCTGCTCTTGCCGATCGAACTCGAGAAAACCCGTGACCTTGCCCATCGTGCCCGTCTTTCGCGCGTCTGTCTGATCCGCCGCGCAGAAATCGGCCGGGTCGGCTCGTTCCGCGCTGGTGTCTTGTTCTTACCGATCCGGCGTGACGCCGACCGGCCCTTACCTCTTTGCCGTCTCTGTTCCTGCCCCGAAAGCTTCGGTGCAACGGCCGAGCCAAGCCCGGATCGCCGGCCTCGGCCCCAGATCGAATCCACCTTCGTCGGCCCAGTGCGTATAGGCGTAAAGGGCGACATCCGCGATGGTCGCGTCGTCGCCGACGAACCAATCTGCAGCACCGAGATGCAGCTCCATCAGGTCGAGGGCCGCCTCGCCGCGGGCGACCCGATTGGGGTCGCGCGCCGATGCAGGCTTGCCGAGATAGCGCATCTCGAACCTGCAGACCGCGATGTTTGGCTCGTGGCTGTACTGCTCCCAGAACAGCCATTCGTCCATCTTGGCCTGCAGAAAGCTCTCCTGCGGGACGAGGGCGCTGCCGCGCGCCAGGTACCGCATGATCGCGTTAGATTGCGCCAGGCAGCGCCCGTCGTCGAGTTGCAGGCCCGGAACCTGCCCCGCCGGAAAGCGGGAGAGGTAATCGGGTGTTCGGCTATCGCCCTTCAGGATGTCGACCGGAGCCCAGTCGTAGGTGAGCCCAACGAAATCGGCGACGATCTTCACCTTGAGGCAGTTGCCGGAGACGGGATCGCCGTAGATCCGCATGCCCGACCCTATTCCGCTGCCACCGGCATCCGCGCCATCTCCATCTCGCGAAGTGCCCGGCGGTACTCCACCGGCATCACCTTGACGAACTTGGTGCGGTAGCCTGCCCAATCGTCGAGGATCGCCTTGGCGCGAGGCGAGCCGGTGTATTTCAGATGGTTGGTGATGAGCTGCGAGAGCCGCTCCTCGTCATGGCCCGACATGTCGGCGAGGATGTCGACGCGCCCCTTGGTCTCCAGGTCGCCATCCTGGTGGAAGCGGCGCATGACGTCGTCCTCCTCCTCCACCGGTTCGAGATCGACCATGGAGAGGTTGCACCGGGCGGCGAACGAGCCGTCCTCGTCGAGGACGTAGGCGATGCCGCCGGACATGCCGGCCGCGAAGTTGCGCCCGGTCTCGCCGATCGACACGACGACGCCGCCGGTCATGTATTCGCAGCCATGGTCGCCCATGCCCTCGACCACCGCGATCGTGCCGGAATTGCGCACGGCGAAGCGTTCGCCGGCCGAGCCGCGGATGTAGCATTCGCCCGCGATCGCCCCGTAGAGCACGGTGTTGCCGGCCATTATCGTGTGGCCGGCCGGCGCCTTGAGGGCGTCGGACGGGCGGATAATGAGCTTGCCGCCCGACAGGCCCTTGCCGACATAGTCGTTGCCTTCGCCGNNCCTTGCCGACGTAATCGTTGGCATGGCCGGTGAGCTTCACGGTCACACCGGCGGCGAGCCAGGCGCCGAAACTCTGGCCGGCGGTGCCCGAGAGGTTCACCACGATGGTGTCGTCGGGCAGGCCTTCGTGGCCGTAGAGCTTGGCGACGGCGCCGGAGAGCATGGCGCCGGCGGTCCGGTCGGAGTTCCTGATCACGTCCTCGATGGCGACGGGCTCGGCCCGTTCGAGTGCGGGCTTCGCCGCCTCGATCAACCGACGGTCTAGCACGTCGTCGATCGGGTGCTTCTGCTTCTCGACATGGCGGATCGCCACCTCGGGACCGACATCGGGTCGATGGAAGAGCTTGGAGAAGTCCAGCCCCTTCGCCTTCCAGTGGGCGATGACCTCCTTGGTGTCGAGGTAGTCCGCGCGGCCGATGAGGTCTTCG
>FSSH01000448.1_pt1 | contig 13208 bp, 20 predicted proteins | sample 1166101 | NCBI WGS metagenome assembly FSSH01 (sample SAMEA32972668, study PRJEB13176) | freshwater metagenome | biome: Drinking water system; feature: Biomass in drinking water that filtered by 0.45 um membrane; material: drinking water | place: USA | collected 2012-12-20 | depth 0 m | reverse complement strand
TCTCACGTGCGAAACATAGGGGGGGCTGCAGAATTGCGCGATTTCAATGCTTTGCGAACGGGTGGGACAGTAATTCAACCCGTAGGTTTTCGGGCTTTTCCGCGCGCGATTGTCCCACCTGGCGCCGGCTTGGCCACGAGCAGGCCCATTGCCTCGCCGGCCAATTTCTTGCGATCAGCGGCGCGCGTGTAGCGCTCCGCCTCGGCGAGCGTGCGCCAACCGAATATGCTCATCAACTGATGTGGCTTGGCGCCGTTCTCTGCCGCGATCGTGGCGCCGGCTTTGCGGAGGCCGTGGGCCGAGCAATGCGGCAAGCCTGCAGCATCGCACCACGAGCGAAACCGCATGCCGAAACCTGCAGCGGTGAACGGCCGGCCGTAATTGCTCACGAGAAAGGTGAGCTCGCCGGTTTTGGTGGCCGCAAGCACGGCCTCGAGCTCGGGCAGGATGGGGAGCTCGAGCAACTGAGGAGCTCGCGCCTGGCCTTTGGTGGGGCGAAAGCGGATCCAACCATCACGGCAATGTGGCCGGCCGATCTTCACCACATCCGAGCGCCTCACGCCGAGGAGCAAAAGCATTTCGAGCGCCAGGCGTGGCGTGGTGCCGATCGCGTGATGCGCGCGATATTGCGCCACCTCCTCAATCGTCCAACTGTGGAACCCCTGGCTTTTGACCTGCAGGCGGGCCACGTCGCGCGTGGCATCGCTTTCAACGCCAGGCGTGGCGCTCGCCAAGGCCCACTTGAAAACGCCGCGCACGGCCTTGAGGCGCCCATTGGCGGCCTCTGGCTTCTCGGCTCTGCGATCCCTGAGAACCACCACCGCGCGCCGGCCGAAATGCTTGAGCGGCATTTCGCCGAATGTGCGCGGATCGCCTGGCGCGATCGGCTCCTCGCATGTGAGCTCGAGGATCCGCCGGCGCCGGCGTTGCGTTGTGGGATCCAAGCTCTTGAACGCGGAGCTCGCGAAGTATTCGACGCAAAGCCACCGCCATGTTGCCGGCGTGATGCGCGTGCCGGCCGGAGCTTTCGCGGATGCTTGAAAGTTGATTGCCGGAGGGATTGGCTCGCCCTTTTGGTGAGCCTCGAGGCAGGCGCTATAGTGGCGCCAAAATTCTTGCGATTGGAATGGCTCCGCCAGGCGCGTCTTGGGGCCGCCTAGCATCGGCCGAAAATAGCGGCGCACGTTGCCGTGCCGGTCACGATCGCGGGTGATGTAGCGGAGTTTTGCCGTCGCCATGCCACGCCTCACACGGCCGGCATCCACTCCTCGGATCCGGCCTTTGCCTTTGTCGGCTCATCCGGCAACGCCGCGAAAGCCAAGTCAAGCGCGATCCGATCCCAAACCTTGCGGCCATCGATCACCTTGGGCGCCGGCATGCGGCCGTCGCGCACGAGATCATCGAATTTCGTGGGCCCGATGCCGATATATGCGGCGGCCTCGCCGCGCGATAATCCGCGCGGCGAGAGTGTTGGCGGCAATGCGCTATGGCGGGCGCTCATCGTTACTGATCCTCCGGCCAAATGAGCGCATCGGCGCGACCTTGGCGCACGAGCTCGGCGGCACGATCGCGATCCGCCTGGCTGGCTTCGCGGAGGTGCGCCGGGCGGATCTTCGGAATGACGCCATCGCTCTGCAGCAACGGCAGAGCCGCGGCGAGTTCCTGCACAAAGCGCGGCGTGAGCTTAATGAGAGACAAGGGCCACATCCTCCTCATCATCGGCGACGGTATAGCCGTGGGTGCGAGCAATGATGCGCTCGAGGCGCGCAAGGCGAACGCCGAGGCTCACCACGGCCATCGCCAGGATCCACGTCACGATGATCTGGACGCATTGGAGCGCCACGATGGTTTCACCGATCATGCCGCCACCTCGAGCGTTATGCCGGCGAGCGTGGTGAGATCCTCGAGCTTCTCGAGAAACTTCTCCTCGGCCTTGATCCACGGCCACGGTTTGATTGCGCCGCGCATCGGTGGCGGGAGCTCGCCGAATGCCAGGCGATCGGCCTGGCGCGGATCCGTGCACACGTCGCGGATCTCGGTGGCGAGAGCCTTGGCATCGGCGAGGCGGATGAGGTTGGCGGTGGCCGCCGGCAACGGCCACACGAGGCCGGCGCGGGCGTGAATGGCCGCGTCCACATCGCGGGTGAGCTCGGCGATCGGATCGAGAGCACCAGGCATGTTGACGCCATAGCTGGCGGCCTGCAGCAATCGGCGCACCGGCGTTGTGATGTCGCCGAAAACGTACTCATGCGCATCGTGCAAAAGGCCATAGAGTTGCGTGACCGGGCCGTGGCCGGCGAGGAGATCGGCCGTCAACACCGAGTGTTGCGCAACCGAGTAGTGGCTCACGGTGGCGCCGGAGAAGCGGCACAACCGCGCCAGGTGGCCGGCGATGTCGCGAAACTCGATCTCGCTCGGCATCGTGCCGATGAGCGGCACAAAGCGGCCGGAGGCGGTGAAAGCCTTGGGCCGGCGATCTTCGGCCGCGGCCTGGTGCGCGGCGATTGCGGATTGCGCTCTCATCGGCGAGCCTCCGCAACGAGCTCCTCGGCGCGCGTTCGCGCCATGACGCCAGGCGCAAGCTCGCCAGGTTGGCGGATCTGCAAATCATCCGGCGACACAAAAACGCCCCGGCGGGCGGCGTCATCGGCGCGGGTGACGTAGTAAAGGCCGGTGAGCTTGTTGAATTCGGAAACGTGGCAGGGGTAATGCAGCCGTGAGCCATCTTCGGCGATGCGTGTGAGCCAGACAGCCGCGCCGCGCCGGTATCGGTGTGGTGAGAGATTTGCCATTTTCGTTGCCTCGGTTCGCTTGTGATCGCGAGGCTCGGCCGGCGCATGGTTCTCATGGGGAGATCAGGAAACCGCGCCAGGCCGAGCCTCGCCTCCGCTGCCGGGCCCTCTCTCCGGCGGGACTGAAAACAAGGCGGAAGCGGGGCAAGACTTGTCCAAATCGGACAGGCCGTCAATCCAAATCATTCCGATATGGCAAGATGGTGTTGCGGGATTAGCTCAACTCGCTTTTGTCACGCTGCGATGCGCACCGATGACGCGGCCGAGGATCCGCACCGCGCCGGTGGCCAGGTGAACCGAGGGCGCGTTGTCATGCCGCGCATTGGTTATCAGCAAGTTAGGCTCGATGAATTCACGCGCAATGAGATATTCGGGATCCTCCGCGTTCGTTGGCACGGTCTTAGCGATTATGATGTCGCCGGTGGCAAGTTCGCGCGTGCTTAGGATCGAGGCCACATCCAAAACGTCGCCGGGAACGAGGCCGAGCTCCTCAAGCACGCGCGTTTTCATCGTGTAGCGCATCGGCACTACTAAGGATGTTTCCTTATCGCCTTGTTGCCCATTGTCGCATTGAACATCGTTGACGTAAAAAATCTTGGACGAATTGAACTGTGATCCGGCCGCTGGCGGGGCCAGGATTTCGGTCACTTGCACCTCAAATGCAGCCGCCAGGCGTTCCATCCAAGCGAGTGTGAGTTGCATTGTGCCGTTTTCGAGTTTTTGGATCGTAGATCCTGAGGCCACCGGCGAGAGCCGCCGGGCCACATCATCGTATGACCACCGCCGTTGTTTGCGAAGTTCGCGGATCCTGTTTTCCATTGGTCGCTGTTATTCCAAGTGCCGTGTTAATCGGCACGCAACATGCTCTCGCTGGCTCATCCCGTCGATTAAAAACGCTGAATTTTCCGCGTTTAGCTTAACGCGAGCTCGCACGTCGCACCGCGGAGATCATGCGGGATCGGAAACGCTTGTTTTCCGTTTTTTTTTTTTGTTTGACAACCTGGCGGCACCGGACATGATGCGGCCATGATTAGACCGGCAACCCGATTGATCGAAATGTTGGATCTGGACACCTGGCGCACGCGGGAAGGGCTCTCGTGGGAGCAAGTGGCCGCGTTGATGGCGGGTGACGATCCCGAGCGGCCGGTGTGCCGCGTTTCCACCTGCTCGATCCGTCGCTTTGGCATCGGCGAGCGTTGGCCGGATCCGGACATCATTGAACGCCTTGAGGAGATCACCGGCGGCGAGGTGACGGTGCTTGGTTTGCACCGGCGCCGCGCCGAGTGGCTCAAGGCGAGCGGCCGGCCGCGTCGCGTTCCGGTGTGTTTGCACGAGTAGCTCGCCAGTCGCGGGCCTTTTGTTCCAGTCGCTTTGATGCGTGCGCCGCGGGACGCGATCCCGCGCGAGGGACAATTGCGCCATGCGCGACGCCGAGCCGAGAGCCCGCATTGATTTCGACGCCATTAAGCGCCGCGTGAGCGTGCAGCAATGCGTTGAGGCCTTTGTGCCCGGCATCAAGTTGCGCCGGCAGGGCCACGATCTCGTGGGGCTCTCGCCGTTCAAGCTCGAGAAAACGCCCTCATTCCGCATCACCGAGCGCAAGGGCGTTTGGTTTTGTTTCGCGACGGGCCAGGGCGGCGACGTGATCCGCTTTGTGCAAAAGCTCCTCGGCCTCGAGCCGATCGAGGCCGCGCGCCGGCTCGCCGAGGTTTGCCTCAACGATGTGCCCACGATCGCGGTTGAGGATCCGGCCGAGCTCCGCCGGCGTGAGGAGGCGCGCGAGCTCGAGCGCCAACGCCAGGCGGCCGAGGATCAGATCCGGACTGAGAACCGGATCAAGCACGCGCGAGACATTTGGGACGCTGCAGGATCCGCAGCCGGCACGCTCGCCGAGGTTTATCTCACCGCGCGAGGCATCGATCTCGAAGCCATCGCCAAGGTTTACGGCTCGAGCGTGCCGGCCTGTTTGCGGTTTTCTCCTCGCGCATCGGTGGGCGAGGGCTCAGATCGCCATCACGGGCCTGCAATGATCGCGTGGATCGGCGACGTGGATGGCCGTTTCCGCGGAATTCATCGCACGTTTCTAGCCAAGGATGGATCGGCCAAGGCCAGCATCGCGAGCAGCAAAGCGATGCTTGGCCAGGCGTGGGGTGGTTTCTCGCGCGTGACGCCGGAAACCGGCGAGGCCGAGGCCATCGTTGGTGAGGGGTTTGAAACCACGCTCACGGTGGTGGCCGCTCTCGCGCGCCAGGGCCGGCGGGTGCAGGCGTTTGTGGCGTTGTCTCTCGGCAACCTTTGTGGTGCCGGCCTCGGCGATGGCCGGCCACATCCGCACAAGCGGGGCCACAAGTTGCCGGCTCTCACGCCGGATCCGGATCGGCCTGGCCTGATCCTGCCGGCGCACATCAAGCGCATCACGATCCTCGAGGATGCGGACGGCAAAGACCGTCTCGCGAGCGAGGCGCACATGGCGCGAGCCGTCGCAAAGTTTCAGCGGCTCGGGCTCAAGGTCAAGGTGGCGAGCCCGATGGCGGGCGCCGATTTCAACGATATGGCGAGGGTGGCATGACGGCCGAGACAAAGCCGCGTGAAGGATGGGCCATGCGCGCGGAGCGCTGGTTTCTGAGTTGGGTTTTCGTGGTGATGGCGGGCGCCATCGCAATGCAAGCGGCCTATAGCTTCGGCAACGATCGGGCCACCTCGTGGACGATGGTAGGCCTTTCGATCGCGGCGCTTTCGGTGCTCACATTCGGGCCCAAGCTCACGATCGGCCGCGGCCGTTATTTGGCGGCGCTCTGCATTTTCCCGGTGTGGTTCGCGGCGCTCTCATACAACGGCGCCTCGGCCATCAACTTTTTCGATCAGTCGCTTGCCGACAAGGATGCGCGCATTGCGCTCGAGCGGTCCAAGCTCCGCGATCAGGAAACCGGAATTGCCAACCTGAGGGCGCAGCTTGACGCCATCAAAACCAAGCGCTCGATCGAGACGATCGATGCCGAGCTCACCAAGGCATGGCGCGACACGGACAAGGCCAAGTTGCGCGATGAGCGGGCCGAGGCCGTCAAGCGGGACGAGCTCGCGCATGAGATCTGGAAGGCCGGCACGGAAACGCAGGCCGGCCCGGTTCGCGGCGAAACCTCAGGCCCGGCGGTGCTCGTTCCGGTGCTCGCCTGGCTGACGAGCGCAACCGGCGTGGTGTTCGCCTCGCCGCGCGATCTCCTCGTGTTGCTTCTGCTCGGGCTCACCGAGCTCGGTGCGGCGCTCGTGCCGCTCGGCCTGGCCTTGTCTCAGCGGCCGGCTCTCCGGCTGGCGCGTGCGAAGCCTCCGGCCGTTCCAGAACCGGCCTCCGCGCCGGCCGAGAGCGCCGAGCAAACGCCTGAGATCCGCGCCCTGCTCACCTGGCTCAACGCCAGAACCCACCGGACGGCCGGAGGGATGGTTTCCGCTCGCGACCTTTATGCGGACTATCGGGCTTGGTGCGAGGTGCGCCAATTGAAGCCGGTAACGAGCACGCGTTTCGGCGTCACGCTCACCGAGGATCTCGGCATCGAAAAGCGCAAGGCCGGGGCCAAGTGGGTCATCAACTATCTTGGCATTGAGATCAAGCCTCCGGTGCCGGAACGCGCCGGCCGGTTTTCGTTCGCCGTGCTCAAGGGCGGGCGCTCGGATCTCGCCGGCGCGGAGGCGGCGTGATGTCCCTCGATGCCATCACTCACCACGCGGTGATCCGGTTTCTCGAGCGGCATGATCGTTTCGATATGTCGGGCCTCCGCGACGCGTTCGCCGGCGATGAGGAGCGCATCCTCCGGTGGCTCGAGCGCAACGAGGGCATCAACGTGCGCCGGATCCGCGAGCGCATGATGACGCCGGCTCTGCGGACGGCCTTGGCCTCGGGCGCCTCCGGCGTTCGGATGGGCCATGTGCGCCTCGTGATTGTGGATGGCCGCGTGGTCACGGTGCGTTTCAACGCGTGGGACCACGAGCATTTCCGCCGGCGCGTGGCGCCGGTGCTTTCAACCCGTGCGCGCGAGCTCGAGCGAGCCAGGCGGCACGATCTCATCACCGAGCAAATGGAGGGATAAAACATGCAATTCGAGTTGCCGGCCGGCGCCCTGGCGCGCGCGGTTGGGATGGTCAAGGGGTGCGTGCCAAGCAAAACCACCTTGCCGGTTCTTTCGCACGTGCACCTCGAGGCGCGCGTGACGGATGCCGGGAACGGTGAGTTCGCGGTGCGCGCAAGCAATCTGGTAATGGACGCCGAGGCGATCGTGCCGGCGGAGGTGACGCGGCCTGGCGCCGCGGCGTTGCCTGGTGATGTTCTGCTCGGCCTGGCCAAGCTCCTCGGGAAACAGGACACGGCGAAATTTGCCGGCGATGGCCAACGGTTTGCGCTGCAGGCCGGCCGCTCGCGTTACCAGATCTCCGGCATGGATCCCGCCGATTTCCCGTTGCTCAATCGGCCGGCCGATGGCGTGCGCTTCAAGGTGGATGCCAAGGCGCTCGGCGAGCTCATCGATTGCACGCGGTATGCGGCGAGCACCGAGGAGACGCGGTTTTATCTCAACGGCGTTTTCCTGGCCCGTGAGGAGGGCCGGCTTGTGGCGGTGGCTACGGATGGCCAGCGGCTCGCCAAGCGCACGATGCCGTTGCCGCCAGGTGCGGAGGGCCTCGAGGGATCGATCATTCCCAACGCGGCGCTCCGCGAGATCCACAACCTCCTCGCGGCAAGCGAGGGTGATGTTGAGATCTCGGTGAACAAGTCTCGCATCGCGATCCACGCCGGCGGCCTGAGTTTCGGCACGGCGCTCATTGCCGGGCAGTTCCCCGATTACAACCGCGTTATTCCGCGCGACCTCGATCGAAAGCTCACCGTGCGGCCGGCGGCGCTCGCCGAGGCGGTGCAGCGGGCCTCGGTGGTGTTTGCCGGATCCGATGAGAAATGGCCGGCCGTGCACATCATCGCCGGCGCCAACGGCATCGATCTCAAGGCTCGTGCGGCCGATCGTGAGGCCATCGAGGATGTTGAGGCGGACGTGCACGAGCGCGGCGCCGAGTTCAAGTGTCAAGCCAAGTATCTGAGCGAAATGTTGGCGCGTTGGCCGGAGACGGCCGAGCTCAACATCGCTTACGATGGTGGCGGATCTCCGGTTGTTTTCACATCCGAGGCCGCCGCGGACCAACTGCACCTCATCATGCAAATGCGCAAATAGGGAGAACGATCACATGACGGTTGCTGTGGCTAAATACGACCGCGTGCATAAGGCGCGCAAGACGGCGCCGCTCCTCGAGGGCGATGACCTGGCGCGCATGAAAAGCGCGGTGAGCAAGCTCGAGAAGGCCAACCGCGAGCTCCTCGATGAGCTCGCGTGTTCGCAGGATGCCAAGGCCTCGGCGCGCGCGGAACTGCAACGCGATTGCACAAGAGATCTCGTGCGCATTTATCGCGAGCTTGAGGCCGGCCGCATCACGCATGCGATGCTCGAGCTCGAGCGCGTGTTGGATCGGCTTGATAACGCGTGGAGCTCGATCACATGAGCCTTTCAACCTTGCAGATCGGGCCGCAGAACGTGGCCGAGGTGGACAAGTGCCGCGCCTTTTCCGATGGCGTGTTGGATCTCGCCAAAAGGCTCAACGTGCCGGTGCATTGCTTTGCGGACGTGCTTTGCGTTTCGCAGGCGGCGTTGGCCGATATGGATGGCCTCGATCCGATCGCCAAACTGCAGCGCCTCGAGGCGTTGCAGGCGGCCACCAAGGCTCACCTCATCAACCTGATGACGGGCGGAGGCCGGCCGCAATGATCCCGATGATGCTCATCATCGGCATCCTTTGGATGCCGGCCGAGCCGATCACGGTGGATCCGTGGCCGGTGGTGCTCTCGCAATTCGTGGCCGAGGAGTGCGACGAATGAAAACCTCGCCGCACGCCTTTGTGCCCGATGAGCTCGCTCGGTTTCATTGCCTGCATTGCGGCGCCGGCCGCGAGCACGAGCGCCACGCCGTGACTGTGGTGCGCAACATCGAGGAGGAGCTCCGCGTTGCGCGCGAGGCCCTCCTCCGCCTCGAAAACCACCACCTCGAGCGCATGCAAATCGCGCTCAAGGATCAACGCGAGCTCGTGACACGCCTCGAGCAGGAACGCATGGAAATGAGGGCCGCCAATGTCCAAGGCTAAGATCATCGAGAGCCGCGAGGAGCGGGAGATTTTCGCCACCACCGTGATCGAGCGGTTTGGCCTGCACACATCGTGGCACCTGGCCAAGGTGTTTTCGGCGCTCACCTTTGCGGATCGGCTCGAGAGCCGGCTTGCACGCCTGCAGGATGCGCAATGGTTTCTCGAGCGGTGGGTGGTGCTTTTCTCGGCCGAGCGCGCGGATCCGCCGGCGGCCAAGGATGACGTGCTTTTGTGGATGATGCCGGAGGATGTGCTCGCGGCGCTCGGCCTCGAGGATCCGCGAGATCCCGTGGACGCCATGCGCGCCTCAGCGATCACCTTCCTCCTCGAGCTCACGCTCGGCCGGCACCTCGAGGTGATGGATGGCGTGCGCTCGTGCCGGATCGCGATTGATCTGGCCATCAAGCGCCACATCGAGGGCGCGTTGCCGGCACCGCATCGGGTGAGCGCATGAATGTGCTTTCCGTTTGCGATGGCATCGGCGCCGCGCATGTGGCCTGGCATGGCCTCGGCTGGCGGCCTTATGTGCTTTCCGAGATCGAGGCTTTCCCGCGCGCGGTTCTGCAGCACCGGCATGGGGCCCGCGATGCGAGGCAGCCGGCGAGCCGTTGCGCGCCGCTTTTGTGGGGCGACTTCACAACGCTCCGCGAGCGCTTCCTCAAACGGTTCGGGCGCTCTTTTGCCGAGGTGGATGTGCTCGCCGGCGGCACGCCGTGTCAGGCTTTTTCGATTGCCGGCAACCGCCTTTCGCTTGCCGACACGCGCGGCAATCTCACTCTCGCCTTTGTGGGGCTCGCAAATGCAATTGACGCTCGCCGACGCCATGCTCAACGCTCGCCTAGCTGGATCGTTTGGGAAAATGTGCCCGGAGTTTTCAGCACAAAAGACAACGCTTTCGGAGCCTTCCTGGGAGCACTTTGCGGAAGCGGAACCGCCATTGATCCGCCTCGAGACGGCAAGTGGACGGACGCGGGCGTGGTGTCTGGACCCACGCGATGCGCCGCATGGCGGCTACTGGACGCCCAGCACTTCGGCCTGGCGCAACGACGGCGGCGCGTCATCGTCGTCGCTCGCGGATATTTTGGAGGGGCCGGAGAGTGGGACGGACCTGATGCGCTACTGCCTATCATCGAAAGCGTGCGCTGGCATCCTTCGCCGCGCCGAAAAGCGGGGCAAGCGGTTGCCGGAGCCCTTGATGCGAGCCTTGGTGGCGGCGACGACAATGACGCCCAATCAGGCCGGCTCGCCATGCGTCTCAACGCCGGCGGCATGAAGCGACAGGACGCGGAGAGCGAGACGCTCATTGCCCACACTCTCCGCGCCCAGGGTTTCGACGCCAGTGAGGATGGCACGGGACGCGGCACGCCCATCGTGCCGATGACGCCGGCTCTCGCATTTCATGCGCGGCAAGATCCCGATAGCGGGCCGGTAACGCATCCGCTCGATACGGATGGCGGATCCATCGGAATTTTATGTGAAGGTGTTGCGCTTCGAGGCCGCGAGGGTGGCGCAACGGCGGAGCTCACCGGCGACATTATCCCGGCGCTCCGCACCGGCGGCGGAGGAGGCGACAAGCCGCATGCGCTTTCCATGATGACCGTGCGCCGCTTGACGCCGCGCGAGTGCGAAAGGCTGCAGGGCTTCCCCGAGGATTACACGCTGATCCCGTTTCGCAACGGGATGGCGGCCGATGGGCCGCGATACAAGGCCCTCGGCAATTCGTGGGCCGTTCCAAAAATGCGCTACGTGGGCGAGCGCATTGCAGCAATCAACGCAAGGGAGGTTTCGCCGTGACAGTGAACGTGGTGATTTTGGTGGGGAACCTCGGGCAGGATCCCGAGATTGGCGAGACGCCAGGCGGGAAGCGCTTTGCGCGGCTCTCGGTGGCGACATCCGACACCTGGCGCGACAAGGCCACCGGCGAGCGCAAAGAGCGCACCGAGTGGCACCGCGTGGTGGTGTGGGGCGATGGCCTCGCCGGCATGCTGCAGAAGCTCGCGCGCAAGGGCACCAAGCTATACGTGCAAGGCAAGATGGAAACCCGATCTTGGGAAGAGGACGGCGTGAAAAAGTACGCCACCGAGATCGTGGTGAACGGGCCCAACCATTCGATCAATCTGCTCGAGCGTTTCGGCGACGGCACCGGAGGCGGCGTGCCGGCGCCAGACCGAGAGCCGGAGGGCCGGGCTCGATATTCAGACTATCAGGCGCCGTATTGAGCCGGAGGGAAGAAATTGAAATACGCTCGAGCAGACTATGACCGGATCCAAGATCCCGCCGGCCTTATCCCTGATGATGAGCCGGTGTTTTTGTTGCGTGGCCAGGACCGCAACGCCGCGGCGGCCGTGCGCGTGTGGGCCAAGCTCGTTGAGGATGAGGGCGGAGCTCCGGAGATCGTTGCGGCCGCTCGAGATCACGCCGATCGGATGGATGCGTGGCCGAAAAAGAAAACGCCGGATCTGAATTGATCCGCAAATAAAAACGCTCTGCAGGCTGGCACCTGCAGAGCGCGTTACGCGTGACTTGCGTGGGATGACGAGGGGTTGGCTCGTTGTTGGGCGTGTGAGGTGCCCGGCAACAATATAGCTCGCCCCGCGTGGCTTTTTCAAGACGTGGGGACATCATGCCTGGCTCAATGGCCGGCGCCGCGATCGGCGACGGATACCGCGATATCGCTGCAGCGTTTGAACGCGCCGAGGAGCGGCCTGCACCGCCTGAGGATGCGAAACTTGCGCGCGAGCTCCTCAACGATACTGGCAACGCACGCCGGCTCATCGCACGGCACGGGCTCGATCTCGTGCATGTGGAAGAATGGGGGTGGGGCGCGTGGGATGGCCAGCGCTGGCGCTTTGACGATGGCGACAGCCGCGCCTTTATCCGCGCCATCGAGACGGCCGAGGCGATCTTTGATGAGGCCGAGGCTCTGCCGGATTTCGAGGATGATGAGCCGCCAAAGCCGGCGACGCATAAGCAGGCGGCCGGGATCTCGGCCGAGGATCTCGAGGCCTGGCGGCGTTGGGAGATTTGGGACAAGCGGCGCAAGCGGATCCTCGCCACCAAAATGGAGCTCAAGGAATTTGCTTTGCAGTCGGGCAACCGCGGCAAAGCGGAGAACATGCTCGCGACGGCCGCGCCCTATCTCCGCCGGCGTCACGATGAGTTCGATGATGCGCCTTATGTGCTCAACGTGGCCAACGGATGCCTCCGCCTCGATGGCGAGCAGGTGGCGCTATTCGATCCGCGCCGATCCGATCGCGTCACCAAGTGCGCCACCGTGGCCTTTGATCCTAATGCCGAGTGCCCGCGGTGGCGGCAATTCATCGATGACATTTTTCCCAAGCAAACCGATGTGCAGGTTTTCGTGCAAAAGTGGCTCGGCTATTGCCTCACCGGCTCGATCGCCGAGCAGCGCGCGGTGATTTTCGAGGGCGCGGGATCCAACGGCAAATCGGTGTTGATGAATGTGGTGAGCGCCCTCCTCGGCGACTACGCCACCACCACGCCGGTGGAAACCTTCCTGCACAACGATCGCGGCAAATCAGGCTCGGGCCCGTCACCGGACATCGCGCGCCTGGTGGGCGTGCGCATCGTGCGCACATCCGAGCCAGAGCCAGGATCCCGGCTTTCCGAGAGCGTGCTCAAGCAATACACGGGCGGCGAGAAAATGGTGGCTCGCCGGCTTCACAAGGATTTCTTTGAGTTCACGCCGGCCGGCAAGCTCACGATGAGCGTGAACATCCGGCCGGTGATCGTGGGCAAGGATCACGGCATCAAGCGGCGCCTGCTCGTGGTGCCGTTCCGCCGGATCTTCACCAAGGATGAGATCCTCGAGCTCGATCAGGCGCGCGGCATGCCGTTGCACGATTGGCTCATGGCCGAGGGGCCCGGCATCCTCAACTGGCTCCTCGATGGTTTCCGCTTGTGGCGCGAGGATGGCCTCGCCGAGCCGGAGCTCGTGCGGCAACAGACTGAGGCGTATTTCGCTGAAATGGATCCCATTGGCCAGTTCGTGCGCGAGGCATGCCTCACGATCGCGGACGGCGCCGGCGTCGGCGAGGCGAGCATGGAAAAGGCCGTGGATCTTTATGCGGCCTACAAGCGCTGGTGTGACGGGAACAACGAGGAGCCCAAGAACAACACCGCATTTGGCCGCCGGCTCAACGATCTCGGCATCAGATCGGCCAAGGTGGGCGGCGTGGGCTTTCGCACCGGCGTGAGCTTGAGGCCGGATTGGCGGGCCGCTGC
>FSSH01000951.1_pt1 | contig 13210 bp, 12 predicted proteins | sample 1166101 | NCBI WGS metagenome assembly FSSH01 (sample SAMEA32972668, study PRJEB13176) | freshwater metagenome | biome: Drinking water system; feature: Biomass in drinking water that filtered by 0.45 um membrane; material: drinking water | place: USA | collected 2012-12-20 | depth 0 m | reverse complement strand
AAGGTTATCGGCACAGATCCCAAGACCGATGTGGCCGTGATCAAGATCGACGCGTCGAACCTCTCCGTACTGCCCTGGGGAGATGCGAGACGATTAGAGGTCGGAGAAATGGTCCTCGCTATAGGCAACCCGTTCGGGCTGAGCCAGACAGTGACAATGGGCATCATCAGCGCGGTCGGCCGGGCGAATATGGGGATCGTGGATTACGAAGACTTTATCCAGACTGATGCGGCCATCAACCCGGGCAACTCCGGCGGCGCGCTCGTCAATCTCAGAGGTGAGCTGATCGGCATCAATACGGCAATTTTTACGCAAAGCGGCGGCTACATGGGCATCGGATTCGCCATTCCGAGCAACATGGCTAAGAGCGTCATGGAGAGCTTGATCAAGCACGGTAAGGTCGTGAGGGGATGGATCGGAGTCTCTATCCAAGAGATCACCCAAGATCTCGCCAAAGAGTTCGGAGTCACAGATACCAAAGGCGCGTTGATCGCCGACGTGACGGAGAACAGCCCGGCCGCCAACGCCAACCTCGAGCGCGGAGACATTATTACGAACTATCACGGGACGACCATCCGCGATCCCGGTCAGTTGCGGGCGTTGGTGGCCGAGACTGCGCCCGGCACGACGGTGACGTTATCGCTTCTCCGAGACAAGAAGCCCCATGACGTCACCATAACCATCGGCGAGCTGCCCATTGAGCGCACGAAAATCAGTCGACGGGACGATGGGCGAGGCAAAGGCGAGCATGTCCTCACGGGGATCACGGTCGAGAATGTGACCGATCAATCGCAACGATTTGGACGGTCGAACGTACGATCAGGCGTGGTCGTCACAGAGATTGAAGCGGACAGTCACGCAGAGCGGGCGGGATTACGAGCAGGCGACGTCATTCGCGAAATCAACCGCAAGCCGGTGAAAGATGTCCGTGATTTTGAGCGAATCACGAACCAGCTGAGTCCACATTCTCCGGTTCTGCTCTTACTCAGCCGCGGCAATGCCACCATCTTTCTCTCGGTCAATGCAGAGCATTAACAACGTGCCCTGCAGCACACGGAAACTCTGCATGCCACGGCCCGGACGGATACATGGACTTCCCAACAGGGCCAATCACAACTTCAGCCGGAGAAGATCATTTCTGCTTCGCTACGTTTCCTCATCGGAGCGTTGCTCGCATTTCCTTCATTCCATCACAAGGGAAGAGCCTACTGCCTTGAAGCAGCGGAGCGGTTACGAATCCGGCGGCTCACAGTCACCACACCCTACGTGACCTTGGAGCCCTGTGCCATGTGTGCCGGCGCCATCGTACAATCCCGCGTCGCGCAGCTCGTCTTCGGCGCCTGGGATCCGAAGGCCGGCGCCTGCGGATCAATCTTCGACATTCCCGCCGAGCGCCGGCTGAACCACCATGTGGAGGTAACGGCCGGTGTGTTGGAAAGAGAAAGCCAGGCGCTGTTGCAGAATTTCTTCCGGCCGAAACGGCAGGGGCCGGCGTCGAAGCACGACCATCGCTCATGGCTTGTCCAGCGCTCAGGAAGGCGGCCTTGCTGTTGAAAGATGCAAGTGCTATATGATCTGCAACGTCGTTATCAGGAGAGTTGGTCCGACCGGCAGGAGGTTGGTTACCTATCCGGAAACTCCCTACACCCGCCGCTTTCTTCTTCGTCATTGCCTTGTCGGCAATGGTGTCTCCTCCTGGCGCATCGGCCATCGAGGCGGTTCCAGTTTTTTTCCCTCTTCGTCCGTTTAGTTTCGACGTGTCGTTCAATCAGCGCTCATTTGGCCCGCAGTTGAGGACAATCGCCATCCAAGCCGGCTTCACCGCCCTTCGCTACGGACCTCTTGAGGTGAGAACTGTCTACCAATACTATAGCAACCACACTCCGATCTCCAAGACCGACCAGAATTCGCTGTACCTGAACCCCCGTTGGAATAATTTCATTGACTTGTTAGATTTCCCCCAAAACAAGCCAATCAATCGGATTATCCGGCATGTCCTTTTTGGACCGCTGGAAGACAGGGCGGTTCCGTATGTGGGCGCGTTGATTGGGGGAACGCTACCTGGCCGGGATGCCTTTTCTCCGGGATATCTGTATGGAGGCCAGGTCGGGGTCCGGTTCCCCGTTGCGCAGGGAGTGTCAGTGGATATGGGATTCCAGTATTCGCGGTATGAAATTGACTTCAGACACAAGTCCGATTTAACGGACCAATGGCTCTTTACCATTGGCATTCGACTCTGAGCAAGATGACTATCAAGAAAGCCTCCAGCGGTACGGAAAGCAGCCATGGGAACGCCACACGCGACCGAGGGCAATCGGGCGCTGACGCCGCGGTTCTATTGCTCCTGATACTTGGCATGCTGCTGCCGGGATGCGGGCTGATCTTCGACGCAGTCGAATTGATTCACCCCTTGACCCGTGATGAACTATCGACCATTTGCGCCCACAGGCAGATTCGTGTCGGCATTTCCGTCGAACCGTTCCGTCCCTTTGTGTTTCCAGCCGTCTTTACCGACGAAGGCGTTCGGGTGACCGGCCTCGATGTCGAGCTGATTCGCGAAGTGGCCGACGCGCTGACCGTCCATTGCGGCGGGCAGCAACCCATCGTACCCACGTTGCATGTGACCAGATTCCGTGATCTCTTCATCGAACTGAATGAAGGGCATTTCGATCTGTTTGTCTCATCGTTCAGCGGGAACGTTCCCGGTGGAACCCCCTCAGGCCTGTGGTCATCCATTCCGTATTTTCATAGCAGCGGGGTTGGCGCCATGACTCACGACCCGAAAATAGCCGAGAATGTCCGATCACAGCTTCGCAAGCAGGGCAAGGAGGCCGATACGTTGGCGGCAATTCAGGAAAGCCTATCCGGCTTGACGGTCGCCGTGCAAAATCGAAGAACTCCTCATCTTTACGCAGTGGCCAATCTTCGGAATATCCGGTTGTTGGTATGTGATTCGCTCCCCGCCGCAGTGGAAACGAAGGATCCGCATATCGACGTCATTTTGACCCAATACCCTATCCTCCAATATGTAACCAAGCGCGTCTGGCCTGACTGGCAGCTTCTTGAACGGCCGGACGGATCACCCTTGATGCTCTCCCGAGAATCTTTTTCCATCGTCACCGGTGAAGAGAAAAGGCGCCTGCAGTGGTTCCTCAACAACTTGCTGTACCGGTTGGAAGAATCAGGACGGCTGGCACAGATGCGAAAGCGCTGGTTCGAAGAGGACTATGCACCGACTCGGCGGGCAGGGGCAGAAGGTCTGCCGTTTGAGATTTCGAAAGTGCCGGAACATTATGACCAGGGCCAGTGCCGGATGGCAGGCGGAAAGTAATCGCAATGGAGCGCCCATGAAACCTCACACCTGCCTGCGCATCGTCCTTATCCTGGCGTCCATGCTTCTGTGGTGGAATCTCAGCTGGGCACAAACGCCCCGCGCGGAACGGGAGCACACCGCTCAGAGTCTGGCCACCCTTCTCAATGTGGGTCGCCTCGTCGTCGAGCGCAATCAACCACTGATCAATGATCCCCAGAAGGGCGACAAGGGGTTTACGCCGGAGGCCTTTGAGCACCAGGTTGTCGAGGAGTTTCTCCGCCAAACGACGATCCATCTGAACCACCTCCCCTCTGATCTTCCCTCTCTGGCAAAAACACAATTGCCGCTTTTGCTCCAATCGAGCAAGGAAGTCGTCGCCGAGGCGCAATTCGTGATCAATCAACGCGGCATTGGATATAAGAACTTTATCCCGGCCACATTCGGCAGCCAGGCCGCGCGAAAGTTCTCCAACCGTTCTCACGTCAAGATCAAGCAAACCGCGCTCAATCCAAGAAACTTGAAGAACACGCCGGATGCCTACGAAGAACAGATACTGAAACGGCTTGCCACGCAACCGGTCTCGCACGCTCCCGTCACCGAGTGGATCGACGACGGAAAGCTCTTGAGAACCTTGACCCCGATCTATTACTCGCAGGATTGCCTGGTCTGTCACGGCGACCCCAAAGGAATGTTGGATATCTCCGGCTATCTTCGGGAAGGCGCCCGGGATGGCGATCTTGCCGGTGCGATCAGCATTCAGATTCCGCTGAACAACCCGTAGCCACCCGGTCCGTCGAATGGCGAGATCCGAAACGCCGTCAAAATCTGTCTGACGTACAGGATAACAACGCGTTATCACGCCCAACAACCGCCGGCTGTAACGGCAGTTCCCTCCTCACCACCATCCTCCTGCTCGACAAACTCAACTTGACAGCTTGCGACCTGAACCCCTGAGGCACTGTTGCGTGCCTGTCACATGGTTTCTCTTCAAGTGAGCAATATTGATCAGACTGACAAATCCGGCCCTGGCATAGTTTCGCTCAAATTGTATCCGTTTTCCCTGAAAGAGTTCTGAACCGGGACACACCCGGCGTAATCCGACGCTGTCACATCTGTACAGTCACGGTTCGCCACGGACAGCGTATGACACATCACACATTGTGAGGCCGACATGCTCGTCTATCTCATCCACGTTCGCGATCCACAGTTCTACGCGCTTCCAGCGAAGACACGCGCCACCAACGGCAATATTCGCGTCATGGGATTCCCCCCCATCGGCATCATGTCGCTGTCGTCCGTCATCAAGCAGGCGGGGCACGAATGCGTGCTGTTCGATCAGGCCAATCCCGACACCCCGAACCAGGTCATCATTGACCGGATCAACCGGGAACAACCGGACCTCGTCGGCCTCAGTTTTCTGAGTACCACCAGCTATCCCTACGCCAAAATACTGGCGCGGGAGATCCGTGCGACCAATCAGAACGTGAAGCTCGCATTCGGCGGTGTATTCGCCAGCCTGAATGCCTCCTTAGTGAAATTGCAGTGTCCCGAAGTCGATTTTGTGTGTCGCGGCGACGGGGAACAGTTATTGCTCGATCTCCTTGCGAATTTTGAGGACCCGCAAGCAGTCGCAAGTCTGACGTGGATGAAGAACGGGCAGGTCATCCAAAATCCCAACCGCGCAATGGAGCGGCAACTGGATCAGTGGCCCTTCCCGGATCGCGAGAGCCTCAAACTCGACTATGTCGAGTCCATGCCCCTGGACGTGCCGGTGGTGCTCTCAATGGACCGGTTCACAACGATGCAGACCTCCCGGGGCTGTCCCTGGCCCTGCATCTTCTGTGACATCCCGATCTTCAACGAAGGGAAGTGGCGAGCCAGGAGCCCTCAGCATGTGGTCGCGGAGATGAAGCATCTCGAAGAGCTTGGCTATAAATCCGTCGGATTCGTCGACGATCATTTCCTGCTGCAGCCCAAGCGGATCGAGGCGATTTGCAACGGCATCATGGAGGAAAAGCTCACGATCCGATGGGGCATCGAGGGGCGCGTCGATTCGGTCGCCCAGCATCTCTTCCCCGCCATGGCGAAGGCCAACTGCCGCGCCATGATGTTCGGCATCGAGAGCGGCAGCCAGAAGATTCTTGATCGATTGAAGAAGGAACAGACGCTGGACCAGGTCACCACCGCCGTCAAGAACGCGAAAAAGGCCGGCATTGAGATCGTCCACGGATTCTTTACGGTGGGAAATCCCGACGAAACGATTGAGGATATGGAGGCGACCTTCGACTTCGCGTCGGCGCTCCCGCTCGACACCTTCGGGTTCAACCGGCTCTGTGTCTATCGGGGCACACCCTTGTGGCAGGAATATGTGAAACGCGGGCTGGTCAACGAATCCACGGATTGGTACAAGTATTTCAAATGTTCGGAGGTCGATCCGACCTGTCTCTCAGGCGAAACGATCAACCGCGTGCGACAGGCAGGGATTAAGAAGCTCTTTCTCTACAAGCTCCTCCATTACCCCCGCCAGACCTTTCAGCTCCTCCGCCGTTTCTTGCGGCATATGCCGCTGCGAGATGTCGCGTATCTCCTCCTCAAACCGTTCATGGGCCAGCAGAAAGGCGCGACCAAAGCCGAAGTGCTCTCGCGTGCGGTCGAACACGCGGACATGAAGGATGCAGCAGCGCAGCTGACCCAGGTGGCGGACGACATGCTTCACGATGTGTTTGAAGCCTCGCGTCTCGAACGCTTGCAGATTCAGCAAATCGCGGAAGGGTCACGCGAACTCCCGATGGTTCAGCCCAGGTAGGATCCACGCAGTCATTGGCTAGAATTTCTTGGCGACGACCCGGATGCCAAGCCTACTACGTGCTATGGGCTGATCTGCACAAACCGAAAACCTACCATGCCGAAATCACTATAAATTCTAAAAACACCCCGGGATCGCCCAGCTGCTGAGTATGGGCCACGACGCTCACATGCACTATCGCCTCAGCGCACACAGCGCGAAGGAACGTCATTATTTACCTGGCTGAAGCCTTCGACATAAACGATATACTTTCACTTCTCCTTGACCCTGGCACGGAACAAAATCTTTGTGCTGCCTCCCCGCTTAGCCAAGATAAGAGCTTGCAGAGTCGCATTGACATACGTCCACAGGAAAAGTAGCCTAGCCCGATCCGCAGACCTCATATCCTTGTGTCTTCAGGAACAGAATAGAAAGGTGGCGTCATGAAGCGTCTGATTGCACTCTTCGGTATTGGAGCCTGCCTCAGCGCCTGCGTCGATCTGAAAGAGGTCCGCGAGTTTGCCTCCGAATCGGCAAAATTCTCGGCCTACACGGAACTGACCACCCACTTTCGCGATACCTACGAACGAGAAAAGCTCTACCTCGACCCCACCAATGCGGAAGTCGAGGCTACAAACGACGCGGGGCGGAAGAAGGTCTATCCAGACCTGATCAAGCTCCATGACCGGGCAGCATTATATTTGAAAACCCTGGCAAAGCTGGCTGGAGACGACACTTTTGACCTATCTAAATCGATTGGCACCGTCGGCGATGCAGTGAAGGAAAACCCCTCATTTGGTATCGAAAGTAAACAGGTCGACGCCTACGTCAAAACCGGCACGACCATCGCAAAATGGATCACGTCAGGCATACAGCAGCGCGCGGTTCGGGATATGCTCCTGGAAGGGAAGGACGATTTTGAGACAATCCTGGAGGGGATGGACAATCTCCTTCGATTGTATAAGAAGACCCATGAAAATGAGAAAAAGATCGTCTTGGGATTCTTGGAAATTTCGATGATAACTCATCCTCCGCAAGACCCAATCGTGGCGACCTTGGCAAAGGCATATATCCAGGACAAGCAAGAGAAGTACAGCGCGGCAGAAGTGAAGTATGCGGCGGCAGAAAAGGGGATTAAGAAGATCGCGGAAGGCCATAGTGCGTTGCACAAGCATGCACAGGACCTGTCCGTAGACGAATTGAAACCGCTCATCAAGAACCTGTCGCAGGATATCCAGGCGCTGAGAGTACATCTCCAAGCAGCCCGCAGCTGATCCGTTGGTATTCATATCGGGGAGGTCACGTATGGCGCTCTCGAAAAAGCAGGAAGTCGAGGAGTTGGCAGATTCTTTAGGGAAGTCAGCGGACGCCGCACACGCGCGCATCCTGTCAGGTCTGGATAAAGGCGAGATCAAACCGACACAGGCCCAATCACTGTTCCAAGACGAGGTTACATTGCGGATCAGAGCCAATGCGTTATATCTGGAAGCCGTGAAGCTAACGGTGCAGGGGCTTGACCTTGAGCAAGAAGGACTCGTGAAGCTAGTGGATAAGGCCACCGCCCAGATCAAGAAGATAAAAAAGATAGAAGCCTTCATCGATCTCGTGGCCGATCTGATCGTCCTGGCGGCAGCAGCCTATGCGGCAAAACCCGAGCCCATCCTCGCAGCATGTAAAGAAGTGAAGCAGGACGTAGAAGCGCTGATGGAAGCATAACGAGGCAGTTGGCAAAAAGCGCACCGCTCTATTCTATGTAGATAGTGACCAACGGGAGGAACCCGATGATGTCAGGGCTATGGGATCGTATTCGAGCATTTCTGTCACAGAGTCTGTCCGCTCTTCTGACTAGTCATCTTTACCTTGTATATATTGGGATCGGCGCCCTCGTCGCCGCGCTGCTCTGCACCTATTTTTATGGCTATCGGATAGCCATTCATGGGCCGTCTCTTATTGACTGGGATCGACCACAAGAGACAGCAGCAATTACATTAAGCGTTCCGCAGGTGTACTCAAGGGAGGCGCTTATTAATGATCGCCGGCGAGAGACTGAGTATTTGGAGAAACTCCTAAGGCAGAGTGAGGGGGTGTCATTCCAACCACATATTAAGCGTGCCATTGATACCGTCCACGCCTTAAAGCTGGGAGTCGGAGTATCGGAGGGTGAGACATCCACCGGCAAAGGCTCAGTGTCAACCGGAACGCAAACTAGTACTCAAGGCAAGAACGACACCAAGCTCAGCGAACAAGTGTCTTCCTCTGAGTCGAACACCCCCCAAAAGGATGGTTACCCTCAAGAGCGGTTCAGAGAACTTCAGTCATATAGAAATGACATTCGTGCCTCACTTGCGCGCGCGACCCTAGACGATCTACACGACTACAATGGGCAAGCTCTCTATCGGCTGCAATTTCACGCAACCGTATTCCCAGGGCAATTTCCTAATAAATTTGGTATTGCCGAGCTAACAGTGACTCCTCCCCCCCTCGATCCAGCAGATGTGGCAAGTATCTATCTGGCTTGGCTAGGCCATGCCACACTTGGGCTAAATCCTGCAATCTCAAGAAAAGGAAAAGCAACTCCTCTACACTTCCAAGAAAATGAAGATCCCCGCTATCAATGGTTAGCGCGGCGTGGTGAGCTCCTTGACGTAATGGAGCTCCTTCCTAGAGGCGTCTCCAGGCAGGAAATGTGGCTACTAAGGATAGCTACGCCTCCTCATTCAAAAGCGCATGTCGAGACATATCTCCAGCAATCATACAAGATAAAGGAATTGTTGCAGGATTGGAAAGGCATGGCAGAACAAAGCCTAAGATCTGACCAAGATCAGACCAATCATTTGAATCAGCTCTGCAGGTCCATAAAGGAGAATAAGGATCTCTACGACAGCGCGGTTAGGGTTTACACTCTTGTGCCATATCTAGCTGCTTCCTTAAAGCCTGTGAAGGAAGAGCAGGATAGGTCTACAAGGTACACACACACACTCAATGCGATGTCTAAAAATGAGGATGTCCGCACGCTTCTTACAGCAGGCTCAAACCTGGGTGGTCCACTTACCATTATTCATCACGCTATAAAAAATGATTGCCCAGATCTTAGGGAGAGATTCGAATATTTGACCAACCATAACCACGTGCCCAGCGAATTCAACGAGAAGCTAGACTTATTACTTAGGGATCAAGTGCCTTATGCTTATGCAATTACACCCAGCGAAGTAACGCAGCGCGTTTCGAATGTGCTATCTGCAACCACGACATTAGAAATGGCCCTGGCGCTACAACCGAACGGGGGGGCAGAAAAAGCTAATGTCGATATGTTGGGAAATGCAAAGGAAACGTTGGAGGGTCTCGAGCGAATTCCACTTGTTGTAGGATTTTCGAGCCGTACACATGATGCATTTTCTAAAGCAGATTCAGCAAGTCCACAGAAGGATGCTTCTCAAGCAAGTGACGTTGGCAATTCCCCTCCAGTACCTCAGGGTGGTCAGAAAACGGAGGATGCAAGTAAGAGAATTCCAAGCAGAACGCCACAGGGGAAAGAGTGTGAAATCTGGGGGAAGAATGGGTGCCCAACATTCGGATGGGTGTTCGGGCCAAAGTATAGAACGCATTCTAAAAATAGGGAGTTAGAGCATGTTGTTGCTTCGTACGATGTGGCAGCAGACCTCTCGATCCCTGGCTGGTGGCCTTTCATACCAATACAATTGAGAACAGTCTGGGTTGAGAATTGGAATGGAACATCGGAAGCGATTAAGAAACCTGTTGAGCAAATTCGTAACATCAAGGTACGTATTCCGCTGTTGACCCCTCCCGACCTCGAAAGCTTGACTGGCGCACTCATGACCGAGTTTCAAGGCCCATGGGGGCAAGGGCCGGCAAATAGTATCATCACAAGAATTTACCCTTCAGCCGTGTCTGCATGCAGTCGAGAGGTCACGTTTGTCATTCAAGGAGACAACCTCTGGAGAGATGCTGAAGTATATTGGGAAGGAGTAAAGGGAGACCAGATTACGGTTCTTCCAGGGATGGAAGGTATCACAGCTCACTTTACGCTTGATCATTTTTTTGGAGCGGAAAAACAAGGCTCTCCTGAAAGGCATGCCCGGAAGACATCTCTCTTGGTTGCAACGAGAGGACAACAAGTAACTGCCGAGGTCATGTTCTATGGACACAGGTATAAAGTGAAGAAGACTTCTGAAGGGGAAAATATTCCAAGTGACATTCCAATTGAATGTGATGGGCCAATCGTTTCAGCAGAGCCTGGAGATGAAATGAATTCAACCTCTTTCCCACCGAAAATCCACGCAGTGACTCCCGCAAGTTTGTACGCGTGTAGCAGAAATACGAAAGTTTCCTTTGCTATTGAAGGTGCATACTTGGCAGTACCTAATTTCCTAGAACTCAAATCGAAACTTGAAGAGGCCTCCAATGATCTCATGAAGAAATTCCCTCACGACATGAAAAAATTTAACGACGAGTACCGAAAGAAAGAAGATTCGATACTAAAAAAGACCGCCGCAAGTTTTGAAGTGTATTGGGCAGGGAACAGACCGAAAGACGAGAAAGTTATCTGGAAAAACGATCAAGCATCTTCTATCTACTTACTGGAGGCTACTTTTGAGAGTCCCATCGATCTCAGCGCAAAGAAATCAGGTGGGCTTGAAAATATAGTGCGGGTTCCCATTTCTGTCGTGACTCCCAATGGCATAGACTCTCACGATGTGGTGATTATGCCATGTGATTCATCGAAAGCCTCTGCTGGGAAATGACTATCTTGCGACTCCTTGCGCGGCTCCATACGGGAAAAAGCATACGCAGCCGCTACCCGGCGGTTGCCAGTATTGAAGATAGCACCAACCATACGGCGTGGTGCAGACCCACCCCGGGGCTTGAAAATATGGCGGCACACCTTTCTCTATCAACCTAACTTTTTTCAAGAGAGAACTTTGTTCGGAGGCGATGCTGAGCGGTAACATGGTGTTCAGGATTAGAAGCCCCAAGAATGTGGCGAGCAGTGTACGCGTCATAACTCCACCTTCGTGAGTTGGTCTATGCTTAAACTCAGTTCATTATACGCTTTCCCACTGGCCGAGCCAACAGGCTGTTGGGCTACGTGAAGCCAACTGAAGGTTAGTGCATATTCCAAACGCCCCACGATGAGAAACAGAAATCGTGTCGTCCATCCTGAAGGCTCTCATCAAGAGGCACAGCACCATATCCATCCGTCACTCCGTTGGTGGGTCAGCATGTGGCATGACAGTGCCGTCCGTTCCTCCACGCTCCTATGACGCAGTCGCATCCCCGCTGTTCACTCAGAGGGGTCTGCCTCACATCCGCGAGATGTTGATCGGGCCACTCGGCTGAGAGTGGAATAATTTCGTTCACGCGACTACCGAACTCGTGACTGTCATGGCTGGGAGGCTGAAGCTGACCATCGGCAGGAAAGAAATCATGGCGGAACCATGCGCGCCAGGGCCAAGTTTTCACAAGACCCTGGCGGCTTGAAGCCGGCCGGTTTGAGTACTACTGCACGTCGACGGTAATAGTCTGGCTGGCAGCGACGAGGGCGTGATCCTTCGTGGCGCCCGTCACGGTGATCTGGTGCGTTCCCTTGCTCAGCCCCTTGAATGTTCCGCTAAAACCCTTCTGATACTCGTTGTCCACGAAGACGTGGGCATGGACAGCTTGCGAGCCCTTGGTCAACTCGTATTTCAGCTCAAAACTGTCACTGACCTTGTCCCCGGCCTTAGGAGACGTGATCATGATCTTCGATCCATCCTCTATTGGTTTATCGGCTGCGAAGACTGGTGCTCCGCTCAGATAGCCGGTTAATGCAATTCCTAATCCCATGAACGCAATACTTCTCATCACATGCATCAGAACCCCCATGCTTTAAATTGTTTATGACTCTTTCACTCTAACACCCGCTATGGGGCAAGTGTTGGTCTCATTTCAGAGATTCGGAAAGAATCGAGGGTCGAGAGTCGTTTCCTTCGTCACAGAGCTTTCTCAGTGCGTGGCGAGCAGATCTCAAAGCCCTTGTCCTGGAATCCGCTTCGATGTAGCCTTCCCCCGGAGCAAATACCCCATGAAAGACAAGAAACGCCTTCCCACCGACGGTGGGCCCGTCAAGTGGGCCAATCCGTTCGCCGCGCTGAAGCAGGCGCCCCGACCAGCAGCTTCACCCAGGGAACCTGGCGACGAGAGTGCGTCCCTATCCGCCGCACCCAAGAAGGGTCGCGGGCGCGTGGATATCCTTCGCCAGACAGCGCACCGCGGCGGGAAGACTGTCACGGTGGTCACAGGGTTTGTCGGAATTGGCCAGGCGGAGAAAGAACTCCTCGCCAAGCAGATGCAGAAGGTCTGTGGAGCAGGAGGCACGGTCAAAGAGGGCCGGATCGAGATCCAGGGAGATCAGCGTGACGCGATTGCCCGTATTCTCACCGAGGCCGGATTCCGTCCGGTTTTCGCCGGAGGGTAACCCTCTCAGTTCAACAAGCGCTCAGCATCACGACGGAACCAATGTTGACGGCCGGGTGAAAATTTTCTTGACTTTGCCGCAGCAAGATCGTGACAATAGCCTCGAAAGGGAAACTAGGGTTCCGGCTTCCTTGAGGGGAGGTGTCTGGTCCAAGAGTTTCCGGTCTCGCATGACGAGGCTCCACGGAGGGATAAAAGCCCGGGAGATCATGTACGCAGGTACATGGCCCTTTCGGAATTTAACCCGCTCGGCAAGGAGGCTTCGTGATGCATCTCCAATCCGTATCTCCACTCCATAGTTCTCTTCGTACCGGACAGTCAGACCTGCTGCCACGCCAGGGATGTCTGCCATGCGCATGACGGATGGTCCGGATACGCCTGCGTCCGTTGCCGCGACGAGTGCTCCCGGAACACTCCACCGCAGCCTCAGTCTCTGGAACAGCCTCACCATCGGCTTTGCGACCGTCTCCCCGGTGGCCGGGCTGTACGCCATCATCGGCGTACAGACGGTCGTCACAGGGGGCGGCTGGTTTCCCGCGCTGGCACTCTGTCTGGTGATGCAAATGCTGGTGGCGACCGTGTATGCGGAGCTATCCTCGCAGATTCCGATTGCGGGAGGCGCGTACAAATGGGCGAGA
>FSSH01000820.1_pt2 | contig 13214 bp, 8 predicted proteins | sample 1166101 | NCBI WGS metagenome assembly FSSH01 (sample SAMEA32972668, study PRJEB13176) | freshwater metagenome | biome: Drinking water system; feature: Biomass in drinking water that filtered by 0.45 um membrane; material: drinking water | place: USA | collected 2012-12-20 | depth 0 m | reverse complement strand
ATGTCGGGCGCGCCGATCATGAGGGGCACGAACCAGTTTCCGAAGCCGCCGATAAGGGCCGGCATCACCATGAAGAACACCATGATGAGACCGTGGCCGGTCACGAAGACGTTGTAGGTCTGCGGATTCGCGAAATACTGGAGGCCCGGCTCTTCCATCTCCATTCGGATACCGAAAGAGAGGAATGCGCCGATCATGCCCGCGCAAAACGCGAAGAGCAGGTAGAGCGTGCCGATGTCCTTGTGGTTCGTCGAGAGGAACCAGCGCGAGAAGAACGACGGAGTGTGAGAGGCGTGGGCGTCGTCGTGCCCGGTATGTGCTGCGGCGGTAGCCATGCGATGCAGACCTTGATTCAGGTGCCGGATGATCTCGTGAAGGTCGGTGCGCGACCCGGTTTCAGCGCCGAGCGTCGGCGAACTTGGAGCCGTCGTCGATGCTCGCGAACTTGGTTTTTCCTTCGACGAGCCACTGCGCGTAGGCCTGGTCGCTCACGACGCGGACCGTGATCGGCATGTAGGCGTGACGTGTGCCGCAGAGCTCCGAACACTGACCGTGAAACACGCCCTCACGGTCCGCCTTGAACCAGGCCTGGTTGAGGCGGCCGGGAACGGCATCCATCTTGAAGCCGAAAGCAGGCATAGCCCAGGAATGCATCACGTCGGCAGCGGTGACTTGCACCTTCACCACCTTGTTCACCGGCACGACCATCTCGTTGTCGACGTTGAGGAGCTTGGGCTCCTTCGCCTCGTCGAGGTTCGCATCGAAGGTGAACCCGCCGCCGTTCTCGACGGCGGGGTACTCATAGGACCAGTACCAGGCGTGCCCGGTGACCTTCACCACGACGTCGGGCTTCGGGTCGGAGAGCTGTGCACGCAGGAGCCGGAACGATGGAATCGCGACCGCGACCAGGATCAGCACCGGGACGATGGTCCACGCGACCTCGATCATCGTGTTGTGCGTCGTCTTCGACGGCGTCGGGTTTGCCTTCTCGTTGAAGCGATAGATGCAATAGATCAGCAGGCCGAGCACGAAGAGCGAGATGCCGAAAGACAGCCAATGCAGTCCGTGTTCGAATGCGTGAATATCCCTGCCGTTCTCGGTGACCTGGACCTGACGGTCCATCTGCCACGGCTCGGGCTGGCCGAGGCCGGCGGCTAGCGCCGAAACGGATGAGGTCAAGAATGCGCCGAGGCCGGCCAACATTCCCAGTGACAGGTACTGCGTCTGCGTCGTGCGCATCTGCCTCTCGCGGCTCCGCTCGAAAATCATGTTCGGTCGCGCCCGCTTTACCGTTTGGCGCGCGTTGCGCAATCCAAACCTCGCGGATGCTGTGTGGACCGCGCTTCGCTGCGGCCCTGGTCTCGTGAAAGGTGTCAGACCACAACGAACATGGACACGCAACCGCAACAGCGTCGCACTGGCGCCATGATTGCCGTCTCGCAAACGGCGCTCTCCTTACTTCTCGCCAGGCCGCTTCATGCATGCGCAGCGATCGTTTTCGTGCATACGAAACGAAGGGCGGGACAGGAGCGCGTCCCTAGCGCGGCCTTGCCGTCGAGCGGGATGAAACCGTGATCGAAAGATTGGAATTCATGCTGGCCTTGGCGCGCGAACGCCATTTCGGCCGAGCCGCTCAGTTCTGCAACGTCTCGCAGCAGACCCTCTCGGCCGGAGTCAAGCAGCTTGAGGAGCGGCTCGGCGTCATGCTGGTCGAACGAGGGTCACGCTTCCAGGGGTTCACACCGGAAGGTGAGCGTGTCCTCGAATGGGCGCGGCGCATTGTCGGCGATACCCGTGCCATGCGCCAGGAAGTCGCAAGCCTGCGCCGCGGTCTCACCGGCATGCTGCGTCTCGCGGCGATTCCCACCGCGACGCCCGTAGTCGCGCTGCTGACGACGCCGTTTCGTGCTCGGCACCCTGACGTCTCCTTTTCCGTCCAGTCCACGACGTCCAGCGAGATCGGGCGCTTGATCGCCGACCGCGAGATCGATGCGGGTGTCACCTACCTGGAGAACGAGCCGCTCGGACGAGTCACGACTGTCCCGCTGTACCGGGAACGCTACAAGCTCCTCACCGCGATCGACGATGCATACGGCGCCAGGGATGCTGTGAGTTGGGAGGATGTCAGACGCCTTCTGCTCTGCCTCCTGACCCCGGACATGCAGAACCGCCGCATCATCGACGCGCAGCTCAGCCCGGACGGACGGCCGACATCGCCCCTCCTCGAATCGAACTCGATGATCGTACTGCTCAGCCACGTTCGAACCGCGAAATGGGCGAGCGTGATGCCGGCGGTCCTTGCCGACAGCTTCAGGCTTGGAGAAAGGGTGCGCGCCGTTCCTATCGTCGAGCCGGATGTGAGTCACGTGGTGGGGCTTGTCGTACCGGAACGCGAACCGATGACTCCGCTCTGCGCGGCTCTGCTCATCGAAACCAGGGCGTCGGCGCCGAGCATCGCGGACACCATCGCGTCGCTCTGATTTTTTGCAGTGCAGCAATGTATTTTGACAAAAATTCCTTGTCGTTCCACCGAACCGCATGATTGATCCAGGGGTGGCGATGGACGACTTAGAGCAGGAATAAACTGCGATGAGTTGGAACAATGGTGCCGTACGAGCCGTGGAGCGCAACGCGCGCCGCCGGGATCATCGCCGAACACTCCCATCTCGAAGGCGCCACCTTGCCGATCCTGCACGCCCTGCAGGAGGCCTTCGGTTACGTCGATGAAGGCGCGGTTCCGCTCATCGCCGATGCGCTGAACCTTTCGCGCGCCGAAATCCACGGCTGCATCACCTTTTACCACGACTTTCGCCGGGAGCCTGCCGGGCGCCATCAGGTGAAGCTGTGCCGCGCCGAGGCGTGCCAGGCGATGGGCTCGGACGCGCTTCATGCGGAGATCCTCGGGCGTCTCGGCGTCGATTGGCATGGCACCACCTCCGACGGACGCATCACCGTGGAGCCCGTCTATTGCCTCGGCCTCTGCGCCAACGGCCCAGGGGCGCTCGTGGACGACATGCCGGTGGCGCGTCTCACGACCGACGGCCTCGAATCAGCCCTGACGGAGGCCGTCTCGTGAGCGTCACCATCTACGTCCCGCGCGACGCCGTCGCCATCGGGCTCGGCGCCAACCGTGTTGCCAAAGCCATCGCAGCCGGCGCTAAAAGGCGCGGCCTTGAGGTCGATATCATCCGCACGGGCTCGCGCGGGATGCTCTGGCTTGAGCCGATGGTCGAGGTGTCCACCCCGGAGGGCCGCATTGCCTACGGTCCGGTGACGCCTGGCGACGTCGAGGCTTTGCTCGATGCCGGCCTGGCGGAGGGCGGCGCCCACCCCCTGCGCCTCGGCAAGCCCGAGAAGATCCCCTATCTTGCGCGCCAGCACCGGCTCACCTTTCAGCGCTGCGGTGTGGTCGATCCCGTCTCGGTGCTCGATTACCGCGAGCATGGCGGCTATCGCGGCCTAGAGGCGGCCCTGAAGCTCGACGCCGAGGGTATCGTCGCCCAGGTGCGGGATTCAGGTCTGCGCGGCCGCGGCGGCGCCGGCTTCCCGGCCGGCATCAAGTGGAACACGGTGATGCTCGCCAAGGCCGAGCAGAAATACGTGGTCTGCAACGCCGACGAGGGCGATTCCGGCACCTTCGCCGACCGGATGATGATGGAGGGCGACCCCTTCAACCTCATCGAGGGCATGACTATCGCCGGCATCGCGACGGGCGCGACGCGAGGCTACATCTACCTTCGCTCGGAGTACCCGCAGGCTTTCGCGACCCTCAAGGAAGCCATCGCCAACGGCCTGAAGGCCGGTGTCCTCGGCGACAACGTCCTCGGGTCCGGCAAGGCGTTCCATCTCGAAGTCCGGCTCGGGGCCGGCGCCTATATCTGCGGCGAGGAGACGTCGCTGCTTGAGAGCTTGGAGGGCCGCCGCGGCATCGTCCGGGCCAAGCCCCCGATCCCGGCGCTCAAGGGCTTCCTCGGCCAGCCGACGCTCGTCAACAACGTCATGACCTTCACGGCCGTGCCTTACATCCTGGAGCACGGCGCCAAGTCTTATGCCGATTACGGCATGGGCCGTTCGCTCGGAACCCTCGCGATCCAGCTCGCCGGCAACATCAAGCATGGCGGCCTCATCGAGTACGCTTTCGGCATCACCCTCCGCGAGATCATCGAGGATTTCGGCGGCGGCACGGCCTCCGGGCGTCCGGTGCGCGCTGTACAGGTCGGCGGTCCGCTCGGCGCCTATTTCCCAGACGAGCTTCTCGATACGCCCCTCGATTATGAAGCCATGGCAGCCAAGAAGGGCCTCGTCGGTCACGGCGGCATCGTGGTGTTCGACGACACCGTCGACATGGCCAAGCAGGCACGCTTCGCATTCGAGTTCTGCGCGGTGGAATCCTGCGGCAAGTGCACGCCCTGCCGGATCGGCGCGACGCGCGGCGTCGAGACCATGGACAAGGTTATCGCCGGCATCCGGCCGGCCGAGAACCTCGCCGTCGTGGCCGACCTCTGCGAGGTCATGACCGACGGTTCGCTCTGCGCCATGGGCGGGCTCACGCCGATGCCCGTCATGAGCGCGATCACCCATTTCCCGGAAGATTTCCGTGAGCGCGGACCGATGTCCGTTGCCGCCGAGTGAGAAGGCTCTAACCCATGGCCCTCATCAAAGAGATCGATTACGGCACGCCGATCCGCGTCTCGGAGCAGACCGTCACGCTCACCATCGACGGAATGAGCGTCACGGTTCCGGCCGGAACCTCGGTGATGGCAGCCGCGATGCATGTCGGCACGCAGATCCCCAAGCTCTGTGCGACGGATTCGCTCGAAGCCTTCGGCTCGTGCCGCCTCTGCCTCGTCGAGATCGAAGGACGGCGCGGAACGCCCGCCTCCTGCACGACGCCGGCCGAGAACGGCATGGTTGTCTCGACGCAGACCGACAAGCTCGCCAAGCTCCGCAGGGGCGTGATGGAGCTCTACATCTCCGACCACCCGCTCGACTGCCTGACCTGCGCCGCCAACGGCGATTGCGAATTGCAGGACATGGCGGGCGCGGTGGGCCTGCGCGACGTCCGCTACGGCTATGACGGGGCCAACCACGTCAAGCCGAGCTCCGACCAATACCTGCCGAAGGACGAGTCTAACCCGTACTTCGCCTACGATCCGTCGAAGTGCATCGTCTGCAATCGCTGCGTCCGCGCCTGCGAGGAGGTGCAGGGCACCTTCGCGTTGACCATCTCCGGCCGCGGCTTCGACAGCCGCGTCGCCGCCGGCCCAACCGACTTCTTCAACTCCGAATGCGTCTCCTGCGGCGCCTGCGTCCAGGCCTGCCCGACCGCGACTCTGACGGAGAAGTCGATCATCGAGCACGGCCAGCCCGACCATTCCGAGGTGACGACCTGCGCCTATTGCGGGGTCGGCTGCTCGTTCAAGGCGGAGATGCAGGGCACACGCATCGTCCGCATGGTGCCCTACAAGGGCGGCAAGGCGAATGAGGGCCATTCCTGCGTCAAGGGCCGCTTCGCCTACGGCTACGCCACCCACAAGGACCGCATCACCAAGCCGATGATCCGCGAGAAGATCACCGATCCTTGGCGTGAGGTGACCTGGGACGAGGCGATCGGCCGTGCGGCCTCCGAGTTCAAGCGCATCCAGGCCAAATACGGCAAGGATTCGGTAGGCGGCATCACGTCGTCGCGCTGCACCAACGAGGAGGCCTACCTCGTCCAGAAGCTGGTGCGCGCCGCCTTCGGCAACAACAACGTCGACACCTGCGCCCGCGTCTGCCACTCGCCGACCGGCTACGGCCTGATGTCGACGCTCGGCACCTCGGCGGGCACGCAGGACTTCGCCTCCGTGGCCCATTCCGACGTGATCCTCGTGATCGGTGCCAACCCGACCGACGGTCACCCGGTCTTCGCCTCGCGGATGAAGAAGCGCCTGCGTGAGGGCGCCAGGCTCATCGTCGCCGATCCGCGCAAGATCGACCTCGTGAAGTCGCCGCATATCAAGGCCGACTTCCACCTGCCGCTGAAGCCCGGCTCCAACGTCGCCTTCATCAACGCGATGGCGCATGTCATCGTCACCGAAGGCCTCGTCGATGAAGGCTATGTCCGCGACCGCTGCGACCTAAACGACTTCGAGGCCTGGGCTCGCTTCGTCGCCGACGAGCGTCACTCGCCAGAGGCTCAGCAGCCATTCACCGGGATCGACCCGGACGAGCTCCGCGGCGCGGCGCGACTCTACGCGAAGGGTGGCGCGGCGGGCATCTATTACGGCCTCGGCGTCACCGAGCACAGCCAAGGCTCCACCATGGTGATGGGCATGGCGAACCTCGCCATGGCCACCGGCAATATCGGCATGCTGGGTGCGGGCGTGAACCCGCTGCGCGGGCAGAACAACGTCCAGGGCTCCTGCGACATGGGCTCGTTCCCGCACGAGCTGCCAGGCTATCGCCACGTCTCCGACGACGCCACCCGCGAGACCTTCGAGTCCCTCTGGGGCGTGTCGCTCGACAAGGACCCCGGCCTGCGCATCACCAACATGCTGGACGAGGCCGTCGACGGCTCGTTCAAGGGGATGTACATCCAGGGCGAGGACATCGCCCAGTCCGATCCCGACACGCACCACGTCACCGCCGGCCTGATGGCGATGGAATGCATCGTCATCCAGGACATCTTCCTGAACGAGACGGCGAAATACGCCCATGTCTTCCTACCGGGCGCCTCTTTCCTCGAGAAGGACGGTACCTTCACCAATGCCGAGCGCCGCATCTCCCGCGTCCGCAAGGTCATGCCGCCGCTCGCCGGCATCGGCGACTGGGAGGGTACGATGCTACTCTCGAATGCGCTGGGCTACCCGATGAACTACTCGCATCCGAGCGAGATCATGGACGAGATCGCAGCGCTGACGCCGAGCTTCAAGGGCGTCAATTTCGCCAAGCTCGACGAGCTCGGCTCGATCCAATGGCCGTGCAACGACGATGCGCCGCGCGGCACGCCGATGATGCATGTCGACCGCTTCGTGCGCGGCCTCGGCAAGTTCATGATCACCGAGTACGTGCCGACCGAGGAGCGGACCGGTCCGCGCTTCCCGCTGATTCTCACCACGGGACGCATCCTCTCTCAGTACAATGTGGGCGCGCAGACGCGGCGTACCGAGAACTCGCGCTGGCATGAGGAGGACGTGCTGGAGATCCACCCGTTCGACGCCGAGGTCCGCGGCATCGTCGACGGCGACCTCGTCGCCCTGGAGAGCCGGTCCGGCGACATCGCCCTGAAGGCGATCGTCTCCGAGCGGATGCAGCCTGGCGTCGTGTACACGACCTTCCACCATGCCAAGACCGGCGCCAACGTCATCACCACCGACTACTCGGACTGGGCCACGAACTGCCCCGAATACAAGGTGACGGCGGTGCAGGTGCGTCGAACCAACCGTCCGTCGGACTGGCAGGCGCGATTCTTCGAGGAGGATTTCTCGCTGACCCGTATCGCGACGCAGTTGAATGCGGCCGAGTAGCGAGATCGCGGGCGAGGCGAGCGCGGCGGCCGTCACGGTCCGCCGCGTTCCCACTCTCGTCGTCGCCTATGACGATCCGGCTCCGCGGCCCGGCGACCGGCCGCTCGCCGTCGAGATGCCGGTCAACCTCGTCTATGGGAGCGTCCCCTACGCCGTCATGATGACGACGCCGGCCGATCTCGAGGATTTCGCCTACGGGTTCAGCCTCACGGAAGGCATCATCGAGGCTGCCGAAGAAATCCGCGGCGTCTCGGTGGAGCAGGCCGAGGACGGCATGCGCCTCCTCGTCGACCTCGTGCCCGGCAGGCTACGCGAGCATCTCGCCCGCAAGCGCGCCATCAGCGGCCGTACCGGGTGCGGCGTGTGCGGGATCGACGATCTCTCGACCCTGCCGAAGGCCGCTCCCCGCACGGGCAATGATCGGGACGTCTCGATCGACGCCGTCCAGCGGGCGCTCACGGCGTTGGGCGACGCGCAGATGCTGAACCGCGAGACCCGCGCGGTCCATGCCGCCGCCTGGGCCGACCTCACCGGGAACCTCGTCGCCGTCCGCGAGGATGTCGGCCGACACAACGGCCTCGACAAGCTGATCGGCGCCTTGATCCGCCGCGGCACCGACCCGGCAGACGGCTTCGTCGTCATCACGAGTCGATGCTCGTTCGAGATGGTCGAGAAGACCGCTTCGTTCGGGGCAGCGGTGCTGGTGGCGATTTCGGCGCCCACATCCCTCGCCATCGATCGTGCCGGCCTTCACGGCATGACGCTCTGCGCCATCGCTCGGTCCGACACGCTCACGGTCTTCACCGGCCGCGAGCGCCTGATCCTCGAGTCCGTCAGCATGAGCGGCAACGCCACCACCGTCACAGAGCCAGAGTCATGAGCGCCCTCACCACCGACCAGAAGCTCGTCAGGATGGCGAACCAAATCGCCGGCTTCTTCCGGTCCTATCCGGACGACGAGGCCGTCGCCGGCATCCACAAGCACATCGTGGCGTTCTGGACACCCAAGATGCGACACGCCTTGCGTGCCTACGGTCCGAAGGAGGAGAGCGGTCTCGATCCGCTAGCCCTCAGGGCGATCCTCGAGGCGCCGGCCGCAGAGGGCCCGGTGCGTGCCGCCACGCGCGATCCGCAACTGATCGGCGCCGGCGCGAGCGATGCCGGATAGGCGGCTTACTCGGCGCCGCCCTTCTCAGCGGTCCCCGGCACGACGGTCGCGCCGTCGATGACGCGAACCGGGCGCTTGGCATCGGCCGGAGGATCCTTCCAGGCCTGGGCCTGCGGTGCCTTCGAGGCCATGCCGTCCGCCTTGGGAGCCTCCACCGGGTTGGGTTCGGCAGCCTTTGGCTCGGCGGGCTGAGGCGCAGCCGCCGGGGCCACAGCCGGAGCGGCCTTGGGCGGCTCGATCGCGGCCGTCGGTGCTTCCGGCTTCGCAGGCGCAGGCGTTGCGGCCTTGGGTGCATCGGGCGTGATGCGGGGAGCCGCCGGCTTTGCGGGTGGGTTCAGCCTGACGACCTTCTTGGGAGTCTCGGGGCGCGCGGCGCCCGCATCGGGATTCAGGCCGGACGGATTGCGATCCAGGGGTTCGGTGCGCTGGAGGCGGGCGAGAGGAGGCGCGGAGGGGATGTTGGCCGGCGGGACCATCCTTTCGGCTTCGTACATCGGCCGGCGCTGGGCGACATCGTCCTCGGTCCATCCGAATCCTGGCGCGGTCGGGCGGCTGACCCTGATTGGTGGGGCCGAAAGCCGCCGACGGCCGAGCACGGCGCCATCCTCGGCGTCGATGAAGAGGCGGATGCGATCACCGTAAGGGTTGGTGGCTTCGACCACGTAGGCACGGCCGTCGAAGCGAGGCCGGTCGATCTGCGTGAACCCGCGGTCGCTCAGGCGCGCCACGACGGCGCGCGGCGGCAGCAGATCGTCGAATCGATCGAAGTATTGCGCTTGGGCCGGGATCGCGGCGAGGGCCGCCGAACCGATCAGGACATACCAGAGGGCTTTCAAGGAGCGCACAGGCGCCTTGCGGCTCGAAACCATGGGACCTCGTCACTCAGATTGATGGCCCCGCCCGAACCTGAGCGCGGACGAGGCCGTCGTAATTTGGAAAGCCCGCTTTTGCCGCGGGTCTCGCCGATCGTGGCCGGGGTTGTCCCCGCATCCGCCTCGTGCTTGGCAAGCCTTTGTTAAGCGGGGGATTGGGGCGAGATTGCGAGGTGATCCGGGCGGCATCGCGCCGTTCGGTGTCGGATCGTTTCGCAGGCCCTCATCCCTGGGGTGAAGACCTGCCACCACGCCGCAGGCACAGGCGCTTCGAAAACTGAAGCGATGCGTCCTCCACCACTTGCTGGAGACGTTAAAATCTGTAATGTGCAGTCGTTAGGACAGTATGACTGTCCCATTTTCGATCCCCTGCGACTCCGACGATTCGCTATGCAGGGATGGGTGGGGATCTCGGCGCGTGACGGTGCTGGCGACCAAACGAGATTCGAAACCGGTCGCCACCACGGCGACGCGGTCTCGTACGGCTTGACCCGAGCCGCTCCGGGTCCGCGTCTGGCGGTCCCGTATTGACCGAAACCCCGTAGCGGACCTGCGACAGCGACGAGAACGGCACCACGGTGCCGAGGCACGAAACATGCTCGCCCGCGAGCCTGAGCGGAAGATGAGGGATGAAGCGCATGGCCGCATCTGCTGAGTTCGGGATCCTGCAAGGATCCATCCCCGCCTCCCGCGATGGCGGCGCGCCGATCATCGTGCGCGATCAGGCGCTGCCAGTGGCACAGGGGCTGTATGACCCGGCCCGCGAAGGGGATGCCTGTGGCGTCGGCTTCATTGCCGACATGCATGACCGCCGCACCCATGCGATCGTCCAGCAGGGCCTACTCATCCTTAAGAATCTCGACCATCGCGGTGCGGTCGGCGCCGATCCGAAGATGGGCGACGGCTGCGGCATTCTCACCCAGATCCCGCACGCCTTTTTCCAGGCTGAATGCGAGGCCCTCGGTTTCACCCTGCCCGAGCCGGGCCATTACGGCGTCGGCATGTTCTTCCTGCCCAAGGACGAGGAAGGACGCCAGATCGTCGAGGATATCGTCGCACAGGTTCTCGCCGACGAGGGTCTGCCGCAGCTCGGCTGGCGCGACGTGCCCGTGGACTCCGAGGACCTCGGGATCCGCGTCAAGGAGACCGAGCCGTTCCACCGTCAGGTCTTCATCGGGCGCCCGGCCTCGATCGCGGACGAGGACGCTTTCGAGCGGCGCCTCTTCACCGCGCGCAAGGTCATCTCGACCAAGGTCTACGGCCTCAACGACCCGAAGGTGAAGGCCTATTACCCGGTCTCGCTCTCGACCCGGACCATCGTCTACAAGGGCATGGTTCTGGTGACCCAGCTCGGCGAATATTACCGCGACCTGCAGGACGAGCGCTACGTTTCGGGCCTCGCGCTGGTCCACCAGCGCTTTGCCACCAACACCTTCCCGACCTGGCAGCTCTCCCATCCCTACCGGATGGTCGCGCATAACGGCGAGATCAACACGCTACGCGGCAACGTCAACTGGATGGCGGCGCGCCAGGCCAGTGTCGATTCCGAACTCTTCGGCAACGACATCTCGAAGCTCTGGCCCATCTCCTACGAGGGGCAGTCGGACACCGCCTGCTTCGACAATGCGCTCGAGTTCCTGGTCCAGGGTGGCTACTCGCTCGCCCATGCCATGATGATGCTGATCCCGGAGGCCTGGGCCGGCAACCCGCTCATGAGCGAGGAGCGCAAGGCATTCTACGAGTATCATGCCGCCCTGATGGAGCCATGGGATGGCCCGGCCGCTGTCTGCTTCACCGACGGACGCCAGATCGGCGCGACCCTCGACCGCAACGGCCTCAGGCCCGCCCGCTACCTCGTGACCGAGGATGGCCTCGTCGTTCTCGCCTCCGAGATGGGCGTGCTGCCGATTCCCGACGAGACCATCGTCGAATCCTGGCGCTTGCAGCCTGGCAAGATGCTGCTCATCGACCTGCAGAAGGGCCGCATCGTCTCCGACGAGGAGATCAAGAGCGAGCTCGCCGCCGCGCATCCCTACGCGCAATGGGTGAAGAACACCCAGATCGTGCTCGAAGACCTCAAGCCCGTCATTCCCCGCGCCTCGCGCTCCGACGTCTCGCTGCTCGATCGACAGCAGGCCTTCGGCTATAGCCAGGAAGACCTCAAGCTGCTCATGGCGCCCATGGCCGTCACTGGCCAGGAAGCTGTCGGCTCGATGGGTACCGACACCCCGCTCTCGGCTTTGTCCGACAAGCCGAAGTCGCTCTACACCTACTTCAAGCAGAATTTCGCGCAGGTGACGAACCCGCCGATCGATCCGATCCGCGAGGAGGCCGTGATGAGCCTCGTCTCGTTCATCGGGCCGCGGCCGAACCTGCTCGATATGGAAGGTGCCTCCCGCAAGAAGCGCCTCGAGGTGCGCCAGCCGATCCTGACCAATGGCGATCTCGAGAAGATCCGCTCGATCAGCCATTTCGAGGACCGCTTCGACACCAAGACCCTCGACATGACGTTCCCCGCGGAGGCCGGGGCGGCGGCAATGGAAGGTGCGCTCGACCGGCTCTGCGACCGGGCCGAGGTCGCGGTTCGCGGCGGCTACAACATCATCATCCTGTCGGACCGCGGCATCGGGCCGGACCGCATCGCGATTCCCGCGCTACTCGCCACGGCTGCGGTTCATAACTATTTGATCCGGAAGGGGCTTCGGACGTCTGTCGGACTCGTCGTCGAGTCGGGTGAGCCGCGCGAGGTGCATCACTTCGCATGTCTGGCCGGCTATGGCGCCGAGGCGATCAATCCCTACCTCGCCTTCGAGACGCTGATCGCCATGAAGGACGAGTTCCCGCCGGACCTCACCGACGACGAGATCGTCTACCGCTACATCAAGTCGATCGATAAGGGCCTGCTCAAGGTCATGTCCAAGATGGGCATCTCGACCTACCAGTCCTATTGCGGCGCCCAGATCTTCGACGCGATCGGCCTCAACTCGTCCTTCGTCGCCCGCGACTTCTTCGGCACCGCGACGACGATCGAGGGCATCGGCATGGCCGAGGTCGCCGAGGAGACCGCCCGGCGTCATGCCGACGCGTTCGGCGACGCGCCCGTCTATCGCCACGCCCTCGATGTCGGCGGCGAATACGCCTACCGACTGCGCGGCGAAAGCCATACCTGGACGCCCGACACCGTGGCGACCCTGCAGCACGCCGTGCGCCTCGGCCTGCCCGAGCGCTACCGCGAATACGCTCGGCTCGTGAACGAGCAGGAGAACCACCTCAAGACCATTCGCGGCCTGTTCCGTATCAAGCAGGCGGCCGAGATCGGCCGCGCGCCGGTGAACATCGAGGCGGTCGAACCGGCCGCCGACATCGTCAAGCGCTTCGCCACCGGCGCGATGTCCTACGGCTCCATCTCGAAGGAGGCGCACGAGACGCTGGCTATCGCGGTCAACTCCTTCGGCGGCCGTTCGAATTCGGGCGAGGGCGGCGAGGAGGTCGAGCGCTTCAAGCCGATGGCCGACGGGCGGTCGCGCCGCTCGGCGATCAAGCAGGTGGCGTCCGGCCGCTTCGGGGTGACGACGGAGTATCTCGTCAATTCCGACATGATGCAGATCAAGGTCGCGCAGGGCGCCAAGCCCGGCGAGGGCGGCCAGCTGCCCGGCCACAAGGTCGA
>FSSH01006698.1_pt2 | contig 13220 bp, 11 predicted proteins | sample 1166101 | NCBI WGS metagenome assembly FSSH01 (sample SAMEA32972668, study PRJEB13176) | freshwater metagenome | biome: Drinking water system; feature: Biomass in drinking water that filtered by 0.45 um membrane; material: drinking water | place: USA | collected 2012-12-20 | depth 0 m | reverse complement strand
TAATTGCCATGAGGTAGCAGTTTAGGGGCAGCGGGCAGTGTCTCTCTGGGGGCGGCCCCGAGAGACACTGCAAAAATCAGGCTTGACGCTTGGGTTTCCAGTCACCCATAGTGCAGACGCCGCCGGAACAGTTAGCCTGGTTGGCCTGCGGCAGGGGTTTACTCTGGAAGCCCGCACTCAACTCCTGGGTGCGGCGTCTGTCGCTGTTGCCGCCTTCACTGGCGAGACCTGAAGCACTCTTGCGGGGCCGGCGGCTATCGGAGTCGAAATGTGCTTGGGCGTTCATAATCTGGCCTCCTTGAAGGCTCAAAATCACCGGCTTGCGGCTGGTGTTCTTAATATAGACAGGCGAGAGGGCGGTTCATTCACCTAGCCCTTTCAACAATAGATGAGACGGAATTAGAGAGGTTGGGTTCCGTTTGCCTTAAAATTTAATGGGCGCTCATTAACATGGGGCTTCGCCGAAGAGAGCTAGTTTGAAGACAGGTGAGAGTGTGGCAGACAATTTGATGTTGATGAAAACAATTGCTCGGTTTAATGCACAATCTTTGTTCGCAGGTTCCGGGCGAGCCGCCTTCGTGGCACCGCTCCTTGCATATGCCCTGTCCTTAGGTTTGAACGGTGCGGCTATGGCCGCGCCGCTGACACTTGCTAAGAGCGGTGAGCTCGTGGCCACCCAGCCGGTGGAGCGCATCGGTCGCCTGCTTCTTCCGCAAGGGCAGGTGCGACTGCGTGGGCGGGAAGTGGAAGTGGTGGCTGTGCCGGAGTGGCTCTTCGATCGCCATGCCGTTCTCAAAGGCAAGCTTGTTAAAGTAGATACGGGCAGTCAGACCCTTACGGCGCTGGTTTATTTCGATGGTGGCGATTGGTTGAAGGATCTCTATATCGGTCGTAGAAGTCGCGAAACTTTCACTTTGAAGAGCGGCGGCAATATCTACGGTAATGTGCGTTCGATTACACCCACTGACGTGAATATCGAAGTTTTGCCCGGCAAGATCGAAAAGATAAGTTTGTCTGAAGTGGTTTCCATAGATTCACCTTTTGCCTATCAGGCGACGATTTCCCTCAGTCAGGTGAAGCTGAGTCCCGAGACTCAGGAACTAACGGCCGAGGGCGGTAACACCGTGCTGAAGCCGGTTTCCGTGGTGGGAAGCCGAATCGCCTCCAATAAGGAGGCCATACTGCCGCCCTCGCGTTTGCCTGGTACCGAGGGTGGTATCACTAAGGCTAAAATTGCCTCCATGGTGGCCATGGACACCGTCAATACCCTGGCGCCGCTGGTGGCTATTCCTCTTGTGGTGCCGTTGGGTGAACGCAGCGCCATTCGCCAGCTCAACGCCTATCAACAGGCTGATATCGCCAATGTTGTCTTCGATTTGCCTGCCGTTCCGCAAACTATAGCTCGGTTCTAGGCTCCCGCTTCTTCTTCTCTTTCTAGTTGATTAACATTACCTGCCAGGCCTTGGCGGCATTCATAAATTCCTCGCCCTGGGGGCTGAGTTCACCCAGTACGGGTGTGCCAGGAACTCCGAAGACAATGGGCGTGACAAGGGTGCCTTCTATCTGCTGGGGGAATCTCGCTTTTTTTACTCTGAAGCCGATGGTACCAATCACCGTTGTTTTGTAATTGTAGGGAGGCGCACCTTTCACAATCGGCAGAATAATCGTGTCGCCGCTGGCGAGATCTTGCACGTCGTTGGCTCGAACTCCGTTATCGAGCTGTATCGGTGTAGTGCCGAAGTTCATAGAGGGAGAGTTGAAGGCGCCCCAGTCTTTGATCCAGGCTGAGTTTTTTCCTTGCTGAGAGTTTAAGTCGATGGTGAACGATTGACCGTTTGGGTTGGTACCGTAGCTCTCCAGTGACCTGCCTTGTTGTGGACCTTTGGGCGGTGCCCAGTCCAGCGAAACAGCAAGGTTGAGGGCTTGATTGGGATGCAGGGTCTTTATGTCTCGCCAGGCGGCCGCTGTTGAAGTCGTTGTAATCTCCTGTCCTTCGTTGCCGAAGAGACGGGCAAAGATATTGTTGACCTTTCTTGTGGCTGTCACCGTCACTGTGTAAGGGCTGGCGGTTGTGTTTGTGCTTACCGTCACCTTGGTGTCCGCGTCGCTCAATGAGACCGGCTTGCCGTCGGCGTAATTGGCGGCCGTGACTGCCAGGGCATCCCGTCTGGCGATGTCTGCATCAAAGGATGAAGGCAAATATGGGGGGGCTTCCTTGACGAAGTCGCGCGCTCCGGCCAGGGCACCGGCATCGGTGGCTACCTGGAGCTGCTCTTTGACTGTAACCGCATGGCTGACATCCAGTCCGAAAGCGCCGAAAGCTACTGATAGACCCACTATGGAGAGCATGCCGACGGCGGCCAGAGAGCCGTTCTCATTTCGCTCTTCTCTTCGAACGCGCATGTCGGCCTTGAGTCTGTTTTTGATTTTCATGGTGCCTACTCCTGTGGAAGGTCATTCCAGGCGGCAAGTTGCCTGGGCTTGAATCTGGAACTGCGCTCCCAGATTCAAGATGTCGGGATTGGGGAAAGTTGGTCTGCCCTCTTGTCCCCCAATATAGGTACACGTGACTGTCACCGTAGGGGGATTGGAGGCTGTGTTCCAGCCGTTGGCCGGAATTGAGAACTGTGTCGGTGAGGTAACGAAGTTCAGGTAAGTGACCTGACTGAACACCGCCTGCGGTGCAGCCACGGTGGTTACGGGATCCTGGGCATAGGCTATAGCCAGCTTCCTGGCTGCCCTGGCGGCAGAGGCGCTGAGGGCATTGTAAGTGGTTATGGCGATACCGGCTTCCACCGCTGCATAACCCAAGATCAGTACTGCTGGAATGATGATTACCAGAGCCGCACCAAACTCTGCAATGGCATAGCCGGCAACCCTATGTTTACGGTTGCGCGCTCTCATACGTTGTCTGTCTCTCCTCGAAGTAGCGAAAAGAACAGCACGCAGCTCTGGGCAAGCACCGGCTTTGTCCGGTTGCTTGTTGTTGCGATATCTGCCCGGATAATTGAGCTTGAGAAGGAAATTTTGCCTTGATTGACGGCCGAGTCGCCCGTGCAAAACTTTCCCGCTTCTGGAACGTTGTACCTTAACTCCAATTTAGCAAAGCTGCTTCATGTACGCGAGGGATTTCCATCAATACTGTTTACAGATTGTCATGTTCAATGTAGCCGACAAGTAGCTGTGGCCTTGATTTTAAAAGATTTTCCCAGTCCCAATGGGTCGAAAGTTGGAAACGGCGCTAAAGGTGGATTTCCTACTCCTGGAATATAGTTGCAAGTTATAGTCACCGTAGGAGGTGTGGCCGTGGTTTGCCAGCTTGTGTTGTTGAGCTCGAACTGTCCATTGTCTGCAACGTAGTTTTGAATTCTCACATTGGTCAAAACAGCCTGTTGCATGTTGCTATCTACCGCAATACTTGGTGTCGTGCCGTATTGAGTGGCCAGGGCCCTCGCAGCAAGATGGGCTCCCTGTGTCATTTTTCCAGAGATGACACAGGCTATACTGGCCTGTATGGTGACGAGTACAATAAGTACGATCAAGGGTACAAAAATCACCATTGTGGCTACTGTGTCTGCCACGGCAGCGCCGCAAGTTGAGCGCGGATGTCCATTCGATCTGTTTTGCCGCTCTTTGTAGCGCGGGCACAAAAATTTGCCCGTGGACTGAATCGACGGTTGAATCACGTTAGCCTCGATTGAATTCGGTTATGAATTCTGAGAGAAAATCTTATAGCTGAAAGCGTTGCCTGAAGAACTTTTGAATTGTCTGCCGTGCTGACGACAATTATTTCCACCTTACCGGCGGCAGATAGATCCGGCAAGATTTGTATTGCTGTCTATTGCGAGACCTTCACTATTTCTTTTCGCCCAGGGCATTCATGTCGGCCTTGCCTGATTCTATATGAATAAAGCGACTGATCGGTACGGCATAAATTATGCCGTCACCCTGTTGATGGGTGTTGACCGTGCGAGTGATTAATTCAATTATCTCTTCAACGCGGTCGTCGTTTACGGCCACTTCCACTCTACTGCGGGGGCGCACATAGGCTGGTTCCTCCCCGACTACTCCGGAACCCTGAACTTCTTCCACTGTATAGCCGGTAACCTTTGCTTTTCTCAAAGCCCTGGTGAGCCGGTCTACCATGAAAGGTTGAATAATCGCAGTTACGAGTTGCATTAGTGACCTTGGCTTCGTGGGGTGAAATTCGCTTGTGTTTTGTCAAAACTCTTCAATTGACTCATATTAGCTATATCCGTCCCCGATTTAAAGCCTCCGTTCCTTCTTTCTTGCCATATCTGTCTGCTGAGAGTCGGCAGGGGCAAGGGCTTCGTAGTTTCCCCCCTTAAGACCCAGAACTGTCACAAACTGACTGAATACTGATGGCAAGAAAGGCATCCCTTTGTTCAAGTGCTAAACGGCAAAGTCACCAACTTACACGGTACAGCCGCAAAAGAACTGAGCCCCCTCCCCAGGTCACTAAGACCGTCTTTTTCTAACCCCCACCGGAGAAGCCGAATGTCTAAGTTTGAATCCATTGAAAGCAATGCCCCTACCAAGTCCGGTGCTGCTACACTCTTTGATGATGCTTACAACCTGTTAAACCGCAACCCTGATCGTGTAGAACAGGCCGCCGCCGGGGTCGCGGCCGGTGTTCTGGCAGTGGGCATTTTTGCTGCTACCAGAGGCAAGTCCGGCATGAGTACTTTACGTGAGGCTCTGGCCGTGTCTGAAGGTGCTGCCGTGCAGAGCGGCAAGCAGGTGGCGGAGACGGCGCTCTCCCGACCTGTAATGAGCAGCATAAGTCATGCCGGAGCGGAAGGCGCTCTCGCCAAGCCGGTGATGCAGAGTGTAGGCCAGCTGGGCACTGAAGCCGGTTTGGGTTCAGGACGCACCTTGCACACTTCGCTGGTGCGTTTCACTGACGATGTGCGCCCGGACGTATCCAAGGACATGCTAAAGCAAGGTTTAGCCCTTGCCGACAGACCTCAGTATTTCCACAAAGTTGATCTTGGTCTGCCGCTCAAGATGGATGCCGAAACCGGCAATCGCCTGCACGCCAGTCTGGTTTCCCGGGATCGGGCTTCCGCAGCGGCCGTTCTAGATGATCTATTCGGTGCTCCCTCTTCTTATACGCAAATGCGTCGTCAATTCGGTGGATAATGTTCTTCTGTCTTTGCCCTAATTTGTGAGGTCTTGGTTGCCGGGGCATTACTTCCAAAGTCGAGATAACTGGTTGGAGCAGGCCCGGCTCCTGGGTTTTGATACGGCTCTTTTGAGCGATCCACCCTATTGGGTGGAAGCGCTTCAGGAGCCGTTCTGTCTGGAATTGACAGTGGCGGATATCGCCGCTCTAGAGCATGCCGGCCGGATTGTGCAGAGTCAGGTGCTGGCTCTGGTGGAGCGGGTTTGCTGCGGACCGGATAGCGAAGCCCTGATGGAGCGTTTGTCGATTCCTACGGACTACAGAAGGGCGGTACGCTTGTCCTTCGAGCGGCAGGATCCTTCACTCTACTCGCGCTTCGACTTCGCCTTTGAGCCTGGTCAATCTTCGCCCAGGCTGCTGGAACTTAATGCCGATACTCCCAGCTCACTTATGGAAGCGTCCGTTTTGCAGCTTGCCTGGCTGGCTGGTATGAAGGAGCGGCAGTCCCTGGCTCCGGAAAGTGATCAGTACAACTTTTTGCAGGATACTTTAGTTGAGGTTTTTTCCGGGCTCGGAGACCACTCTGGCACTAGCTGGCACTTCGCTTATTATCCTGGTGCCAGGGAGGATGGAGAGACCGTCAAATATCTATGTGCTGTGGCTGGAGCTCTTGGAATAGACTCGTTGCTCGTTGAATTGAATCAGCTTAGGAGCATTGACGGCACTCTGCTCGACGGGGAGGGGCGGGTTGTAGAAAGACTATTCAAGCTTTATCCATGGGAATTATTGTTCGAGGACGATAGTCGAATCAAAGCTAGGACCGGTCAATATCTCTTCTTACCGCTTCTCGAAAGTGGCAGATTGAAGGTCTTTGAGCCGCTCTGGAAGTCAGTCCTGGCCGGCAAGGGCGCATTGTCCTTGCTCTATGAGATGTTTCCCGGTTCCCCCTATTTGCTTCCTGCATATATGGAGTCGTCCCGGCCCGGCGACTTTGCGCCGCCCTACGTAATCAAGCCTGTCTTCGGCCGAGAGGGCGCAGGCGTCCGCATTGTCCTGGAAAACCGAGCGGCTCGTACTGCAGAGGGGAGCGCCGCTTATTCTTCGGGCGGTAGCGCCGACGTGGAAGTCACCGTGGATTATACTACGGACGGTAATGCCGTTCATTCTTCAGGCGGTAACGCCGATAGGGAAATCGCCGTGGAGATTGCTGCCGAAGAATACAATGGACCCGGTCAGGGATTGAATATCGTGCAGCGTTATTCAGCCCTGCCTGTATTTGCGGGCTATAGTTTGGTCTTCGGTCTCTGGCTTATGGCAGGCAAACCCTGCGGGCTTTCCGTGCGTGCCGATAAGAGTAAGATTACCGGAAGGAACGCGCTTTTCGTACCTCATTACGTGATTTAGTCAGAACTTGTTTTGATTGAAAAGTTTGCAGCCGCTGCAAAGTGCTGAAACTTTTGCCGGGGACGGCTTGGGTAGTCTATTTGCGGAACCACTGCGAATGTAACAATAGTGATTTCGCGAAAAACTACATCAGCGTTTCTGGACTTTTGTTCTGATGAAACCATTACTGTAAGCGGGTTTGGAGCGTCAAGCAGGTTTAATTTTTCCTGTTACATGAGTTTAGTGATTCGCTGCCGCTCTCTCAAAAAGAGGTAGGCAGGTCCCTTGAATTTAGTCAGACTGCCTCAAGGATGCTGAGCTTTCTGGATGCTGAGCTTTCCGGACAGTGTCCTTTCCGGACCTTGACTGCTCCGGACTTTGACTGCGTGTCCTATTTGCTCAATCTTTGCAAAGCCATGCCCAGAAGTTTGAGGCTGCCTTCTTCNNNACCACATCGCCGGCCTTGAGACCCCTCACTACTTCTACATAGTCGCCGAGAATTTTGCCGGTCTCCACTTTTCTTTCGTCGAAGCTCTTGTCGCTGTTTCTCACATAGACCACCGATGATTCACCTATTTGCTGAATGCACTTCGAAGGAAGGAAAAAAGAAGTAGTCTTCGCCGTTTCAATTGTGAGTGTGCCGAACATTTCAGGCTTGAGGTTTCTGTCGCCGTTTTGAATAGTGGCGCGCACCGGTAGAGTGCGTGTTTCCGTTTCAATGTGGGAGTCGATAAAGTTTAGATGACCGGGAAATTCTTTGTTTGGATAGCCCTCCACCCTGGCTTTTACAGGCTGTCCGCAGCGAACGGCGCTAACATCCTTTTCCGGTAATTGTGCAGTCAACCAGACTTGACTCAAATCGGCAATGATGAAGAGAGTTTTTCCGGCTGTGATGATTTCACCCGGGTCGGCATCACGGGTCGTGATTACGCCGCTGCGGGGGGCTCGAATTTCAAACTGATGATGAATTTCGTGAGTCTTTATGACTCTTTCCACTTCAGATCTTTCGATGCCAAAGAGCTTCAGTCTTTGCACCACTGCTTCCGTACTGGCTTCCTGCTTGTCGGAAATAGCGCGCAGGGCGGCTCGCTCTTGCTCCAGCTCATTTTCCGCTACTTCCAGATCGGCGCGGGCTGCTATGCGCTCTTCCAGCAGGGTTTTCTTCCTTTCGTAGACTTTTTGAGCGAGCTGCATTTTTACCTGCACCTGTTTTCGCTCTGCTTCCAGTTCAAGAAGCTTACTGAGTAGCTCGCTTTCTATCTGTCCAACTTCATCGGATCTTACCAGGGCAAGCAATTTACCCCTTGTCACTTCGTCGCCGTGTTGCACCATCACATCTTCCACTCGCCCCGGCACCAGGGACGTCACCGGTGTGGTCATGTTGGGATTGGCCTGCACCACCGCCGGTACATTCAGCTCTACCGGCAAGGTTCGGCTTTCAACCCGCACCGTGCTCAAGTGCATTTGGCTGACCTGACTATCACTTAATTGCAGGGGACCGCTACTGGGCATGGGGTGCCCGCCGTCTTCCGCCTTGGCCACATCCGGCTTGGGATTTAGTTCAGAGCAGCCGCCTGTGGCAAGCAGCGCTGCGGCAAGCATAATGAAGAGCTGCACGTTACTTTGTTTTGAATGTTTGCCGAATTTAGTCACTTCTATCCATCCAACTAATTGCTCGCTTACCGGGCACAGTTCTATCCTTGCTTCTGCTAGTTTCCAGTTCTTCTTTAGGGTTTCGATTATCTATTGCTTGCTTCCAGTTTTCTTTCCTGTTTCGATTGTCTCTCAATGTTGATTATGCCGGTTTGGAAGGTTCTCCTGTTTCGGCCAGTTCCGCCGCTAGACTGGAGCCGCTACTGCCGCTTGCATTGCTGCGTTTTCCTGGACTGGGGCCAAACTTTAGATAGAGAGCCGGCAGAACGTAGAGGGTGAGCAGGGTACAACTGATCAGTCCGCCTATGATTACTATGGCGAAGGGTTTCTGAGTCTGGCTGCCGATTTCGTTTGAGAGAGCGGCGGGCAAGAGACCCATAGCTGCTATTGTAGCGGTCATTAGCACGGGGCGCATGCGGGTGAGGGAGCCCTGGTAAATGGCATCTTCTATGGAGTAGCCTTCGTGTCGCATTTCGTTCACGAAGGAAACAAGCAAGATGCCGTTTTTTACAGCCAGTCCAAAGAGGGCGATCAAACCCACTCCTGCCGAAATTGAGAAGTAGGTCCCAGTCAGGTAAAGGGCGCAAACTGCTCCGATGGCCGCCAGCGGCACTACGGAAAACATGATCACGGCGCCGCCCAGGGTGCCGCAGGATAGATAGAGAATGATGATGATCAGGACCAGGGTTACAGGCAGAACAATTGCCAACTGGTGGGATGCTTCTCTCTGCCTTTGAAACTCGCCGGTCCAATTAACGGTATAGCCTTCCGGCAGCACTACGTCCCTGGCGACTCGGGCCTGAGCTTCCTCTACCGCCGTGGCCAGGTCTCTGCCCCGCACATTGGCTCTAATAGTAGCCATGCGTGAGCCGGCTTCGCGCCAGATTTGAGTGGCACCGTTCATGGTTTTGAGGGAGGCCAGTTGGCTCAATGGCACTCTTTTGCCGCTGGGGGTGGCAACCAATATCTCGCGCAAGGCTTCCTGGCTTGAGCGATAAGGCGCAGCCAACCTGACCATCAAGTCGAATCGGCGCTCTCCCTCGATTACTGTGGAGGCGGAGGCGCCGCCGATAGCAACTTCAACCAGCTCTTTCAGATCTTCTTCGGAAAGTCCATAGCGGGCGGTTTGAACTCGATCTATTTCAATTACAAACTGGGGTTGCCCCAAGAGCGGGTCGACAATTACATCAACGATGCCGGGAGTTTCTCCCATGATGTGACCGACTTTGTGACCGAGATTCTCCAGTTCAGCCAGATCCGGTCCGGCAATCTTGGCCACCAGCGAGCCCTGCACGCCCGACAGCGCTTCATCAAGAGTGGTCTGAATGTATTGGGTGAAGTAATAACCGACTCCGGGAATCTGCTCCAGTTCCTTCCTCATGGAAGCAATCAGAAGCTCTTTGTTCTCATGGAACTCCGGGCGCCATTCCTTGGCCGGCTTCAGGTCCACGTAGTGCTCCTGGTCGGCAAACTTAGCCGGGTCGGTGCCGTCGTCCGGTCCGCCGACCTGGGACAGAACCTGTTTGACTTCCGGGTACTTTTCCAGCAAGGTAGTGCGCACCTGTCTGGCAACTTTTACGCCTTCGTCCAGGGTGACCGAGCCTGGCTTGATAGTGGCCCGCAGCCAGATGTTGCCTTCTTCCAGGTGCGGTAAAAATTCACTGCCGATGCCGGTGAAGAGCCAGCCGGCATAGCCGATGGCGGCGCAGGCGCAAGCGATGACGATGAGGGGGTGCTTGAGTGACCACTTGAGAGTTGGTTTGTAGATAAAGCGTGCCAATGCCACTACCGGCGATACTCTTTCCTTGACCGGCTTTTTGACCAGGAAGAAGGACATCAGCACAGGCACCAGGGTCAAGGCTGCCAGACCCGCTCCAATCAGGGCGGTAACCATGGTGATGGCCAGAGGGCGGAAGAGCTTACCCTCTACCCCCGAGAAAGTAAAGATGGGCAGGAAGGTGGCAATAATGGTGATGATGCCGAAAACTATCGGACCCCCCACTTCTCTGGCTGCTTCGCTGAGCAAAATCAGTCTTTCGCCCGGCGACATATCCTGTCCGTCCTGGCTGAGGCGGCGCACGATGTTCTCGGTCATTACCACGGCGCTGTCGACCAGTATGCCGAAGTCGATGGCTCCTAGCGAGAGGAGGTTGGCCGGCACACCCATTAGACAAAGGCAGATAAAGGCAATCAGCATACTGAGCGGTATGACGATGGCTGTTATGACCGCAGAACCGAGGTCTACCAGAAAGACAGCCAATAAGACCACCACCAGGGTGATGCCGATGGTGACATTGGTGCCGACCGTGTGCAGGGTCTGATTGATAAGTTTGTCTCGGTCGTACATGGCCGAGAACTCCACCCCTTTGGGAAGGTGGGAGAGAATCTCGGGCAGCTTTTCCTTTATGGCTTTCAGGACCTGTGAGGGGTTCTCGCCCCGACGCAGGAGCACGATGCCCTCTACCACGTCGTCTTCGTAGTCTTTGCCGACCTGTCCACGCCTGACGAGGGAGCCGATGGTTACGTCCGCCACATCGGAGATGCGCACCGGGGTGCCTTCCGGAGTAGCTTTGATGACCACGCTCTTGATGTCGTCTATGCCGCGCACGAGGCCAAGCTGTCTGACTATCAGCGCCGAGCCGTTATGTTCGAGGAAGCCGCCGCCGGTGGTGGCGTTGGAGCGTCCGGCCGCCTCGAATACTTCTTTCAGCGTGATGCCATAAGCTTTGAGTCTATATGGATCCACATTGATTTGATAAGTCTTTGTCGGCCCACCTTCGCTTACTACGCCGATTACTCCCGGTACCTGCCGGAAGAGCTTTTCCATTTCCCATTGTTCGATGGAGCGCAAGCCCATGGCCGAGTAGTAGGGGCTGTGCAGGCAATATCTGTATATTTCCCGCAGAGAACCGACGTCCGGTTCCAGGTGGGGGCTCACGTCGTCGGGCAAATCGGCGGCGTGAATGCGCTCTAGCACTTGCTGCCTGGCTAATGTGGTGGGCGTATTGTCGGTGAAGGTGGAAATGATCACCGAAAGTCCATACAGCGACAGTGAACGCAGGGCAATTTGCCCTGGAATGCCGTTCATCTCCTTTTCCAGGGGAACAGTGATTAACTTCTCCACTTCCTCCGGTCCCTTGCCGGGCACCAGGCTGATCACCCTTACCTGGGGGTTGGCCAGCTCCGGATAAGCTTCAATCGGCAAAAGTTTCCAGGCGGCGATGCCGGCCAGAATCACCACCAGAGAGGCGAACAAAGTCAGATAGCGCCCTTTCAGTGCGGCATCGATAAAGGCGTTGATCATTTGCTGCATGCAGGTCTCGGTCTGGAATCGGTGAAAGTCGGCGTCAGGGATGGAAAAGAGTTCGGCTATTGAGGCTACCTGGTCGGTGCCTGAGGAGGCGACGACCGCGCTTGCGTATATTGTTGCATCCAAATGTGCGTAACTTGTGATGAAAGGTGCCGCTTGCCTACATAGGCGGCACTTACAGGTCCCATTTTATTCGGACAAGGACGAAAATTAAGTAGATTTAGGGCTTGCCCTGCCGGACCCGCCCCTTCGACTAATACTCCAGGGGTCTGCCGCAAGCCTGTTCCAGTTCGGTGTAGGCATCTTGATAGAGTCTCACGGCATCGAGATATTGTCCGCGAATGTTTATGTTGGCCTGTTGCACCTGCAAAGTGGCGGTGATATCCGATTGACCTACTTCGTAACTGCGCCTCGATAGGCGGGCTACTTCGTAGGAATCCGCCAGCACGTGATCTTGATAGACCTTGAGCTTCTGTCTGGCTGCCAGCACATTGTTGTAGGCCGATGAGACTTGCTGACTGATGATGTTTTTCTGGCTGTCCATCTCGTATTTGAGTTGCTTGCCCACGGCCTTGAGGCGGAAGATCTCGCCCTGATTCCAGTTTGTCAGAGGGGTTTCGATATTAAGGGAGACATAGATAGAGCTGAGCTTGGGACCGGTGGGGGCGTTGCCTGAAACCGAGGAGCCGAAGCTGACTGCCGGGTTGGGGATGACATTACCGTAGGCCGTCCGCAAATTGGCGTCGTTCAACTTGAGGCGCTGGGCAATACTCTGAAGTTCGAGCCTCTGCTCGAGAGCCTTACCGATGAACACACTCAAAGGCGGCATCTCCTGGTCGAAATCAGGCAGGAGCTGGTTTCTTTGATTTTCATCCAGCTTAACTTTGGTCTGGTCTTTCAGGTAAGCCGGTAGCCTGGGAATGTTTATCGGGGTTTCCGGGGTGCGCCCCATAATAATGTTGAGCTGTTGCTTGGCCCTGATAACACGCCTTTGCCCCACCTGTCTTTCCACGTCGGCCTGGGAGGTAGCCAGTCTGGCCTTGAGTACGTCCAATTCCGGTACGTCGCCTGCCTGAAAACGCTTTTCCGACACCTGGGAGAGTTTGCTGGCCAGGTCGTAGAGAGAGTTGAGGGTTTCAACCGTTTCCTGGGCCACTACTGCTTCCGTGTAGGCGCGGCGCACATCGGCTCTTAAAGTCCAGAGCGCGGCCATGAGGTCGGTGCGGGCCTGGTCTACCAGGCGTTTGGTGGCAAGTAAGCGGAAGACCAGCTTCCAGGGCGGTTCCCAGCTAAAGGATGGTCCGATACGGCGCACCTGTTCGGCATAGGGACCACGGTCAAAGAATAAGCCGGCGTTTGGTTGGGCCGCCGCTTCCGCAAAAGCCGAACGAGTAATATTGAGCTGTGCTCGAATTGCTGCCGCTCTCGGGCTTTTCACCAGAGCTTCGTCCAGGGATTGCAGGATAGTGGTGCCGGGACCACTTTCTGCTCTTGGGACGGCTTCATTAAATTGCACCGTACCCAACACTTTTGTGGCGTCGTTCAGGGCTGAGCTGTTGTTTGGAGCGGCCGGGTTGCTATCTCCTGACCGGTCCTGGAGAGGGAGGGCCTGGCCGGCGCCGGTTGTGACCATTTTCTGGTCGGTGGGAGCAATCGGGGTGGGGGTCTGTGGCGAGTATTTACTTTGATCCGTCGAGGAAAAGGTATTGTTCATGGGCGGACGCAGGA
>FSSH01008713.1_pt3 | contig 13226 bp, 11 predicted proteins | sample 1166101 | NCBI WGS metagenome assembly FSSH01 (sample SAMEA32972668, study PRJEB13176) | freshwater metagenome | biome: Drinking water system; feature: Biomass in drinking water that filtered by 0.45 um membrane; material: drinking water | place: USA | collected 2012-12-20 | depth 0 m | reverse complement strand
CTGGTTGGGTGCGATCAGGCCGTTGGAGCGGCCGTCGTGGTTGATCGCGCTGCCGGCGATGACGGCCAGGATCTGGTCGCCGTCGCGGCGGGCGTCGTCGACCCGCTTGAGGACCAGCATGCCGCCGAGGCCCACCTGGTGCATTCGGAAAAGATGGCGGCGCTGGGCCAGTTGATCGCCGGAGTGGCGCACGAAATCAACACGCCGATCGGCGCCATCAAGTCGAGCAGCTGCAATATTTCCGAGGCCCTCGACAGCGCCCTGATGGACTTGCCCCGGCTGCTTGACGAGATGGACGGTGAACACCGGTTGCTGTTCAACCAGATGGTCAAACGCGCCAGCCAGGCCAGGCCGCTGGTCACTACCCGCGAGGAGCGCGCCATCGTGCGCGAGGTGACCGGGCAACTGGAAGCAATGGGGCTGGTGGACCAGGCCAGGCATCGCGCGGGCCTGCTGGTGCAACTGCAGAGCCACACCGACCTGCAGGCCATGCTGCCCTTGCTGCGCCATGCGGCCGTCGAGCGAATCCTGAACACAGCGCACGGCATCGCCACCATCACGTCCAATGCCGACAACATCAACACGGCCGTGGACCGGGTCGCCAAGATCGTGTTCGCCTTGAAGTCTTTCTCACGCTTTGGCGGGGTGCAGGTCTGGACGGAGTCGGACCTGTCCCAGGGCATTGAAACGGTGCTGACGATCTACCAGAACCAGATCAAGCACGGCATCGAACTGGTGCGAAATTTCGAAGACTTGCCACCGGTGCGCTGCCTGCCCGACGAAATCAACCAGGTTTGGACCAACCTCGTGCACAACGCGCTGCAGTCAATGGGCAACCAGGGCAGCCTCACCATTGGCCTGCGCCGCCACGGCGACTACGCGATGGTGTCGGTGGGCGACAGCGGCTGCGGCATCCCGCCCGAGCTGCGCGAGAAGATCTTCGATGCATTCTTCACCACCAAGGCGGCAGGCGAAGGCACCGGGCTTGGGCTGGACATCGTGCGCAAGATAGTGGAAAAACATGGCGGCAGGATCGACGTCGAAAGCGAGGTCGGCCGCGGAAGCACCTTTACTGTCAGCTTGCCGATAGCAGGAGTCGCGTGATGGAAAAGGGTGTTCTGTTGTGCGTGGACGACGAGATCATCGTCCTCACGGCATTGAAGGACCAACTTCGGCGCGCCTTCGACAGCGAGTTCGTCATCGAAGTGGCCGAGAGTGCGGAAGAAGCGCTCGATCTGCTCGACGAGCTGGCGCTGGACGGCCACAAGCTGCTGGTGATCGTTTCAGACTGGCTTATGCCGCAGATGAAGGGCGACGAGTTCCTGATCGAGGCCCACAAGCGCTTCCCCTCGGTGGTGAAGATCATGCTGTCGGGCCAGGCGGAGACGGCCGCCGTGGACCGCGCGCGGCGCGAGGCAGGGCTGCACGACTTCCTGCCCAAGCCATGGAACGCGGCGGAACTCGTCGAGTCCATCAGGGAAGGCCTGCGGAAACGCCCCTGAGGCAAGCGTCCGGCGCGACCGGGGCATCGCCCTCCGAAGCACGGGACGTGGGCGCGCGCATGCCGCCCCCCTCATGCCCAGCGGCGGCGTGGACGCTATGATGGCGCCGGGCCCATGACGCTACGGGACCGCGACCTCCCGCACCTGAAGCTGACCATGCCCAAGCGCCCCGCCAAACCGATCCCCGCCGACAAGCTCGGCGAACCGCACGCCCAGCTGCGCGACAAGGCGGGCAAGCTGCTGGGCGGCATCGTGTTCAAGGACAACGAATGGGTGCTGGGCCTGGACGGCAAGATCGCGGGCACCTCGCACAGCGCCGCGCACGTGCTGGCCATCCTCAAGCGCGCGGCCGCGCTGCTGCGCAGCGAGGGCCGCGAGGTGGACCTGGTGTTCTCGGCCACGCTGCGCGCCGCCGCCCACCAGGAGGCGGCCGACCAGGGCATGGGCTTCGAGGCGTTCCAGGCCAGGCTCGAGCGTTCGATGGGCGGCACGGGGGACTAGCCGCGCCACGGGCGACACCCTCCTGGTCGAACCCTGTCAAAAAAAAGACGGCCCGCAATGCGGGCCGTCCAAAGCAACCACGGGACAGCTCAGGGGATGATCAGTCCTCGGCGCTCTTGAACTGCGTCATGAAGCGACCCGCCGCCACGGCATAGGCCGCCCGGGTAACCGCCTGGTTGGGGTCGAAGTAAGCCTGAAGCTTGGGCTCGAGGTCGAAAGGACCCTGCGTGACCGCGAAGCGGGCGTTGAGCACGCCGGTGTCCAGCGCCAGCTGGGCGTAACCACGCATCGCCGCGGGAATGGACTCGGCGTCGACCACCGGCACCCGCTGGCCGTTGACGAACGCGGTGAGCGGTCCGGTGAAGGCCCGCGCCTGCGCCTGCAGGTCCTGGCTCTGCACCAGCGCATAGGCCAGCTCAAGCCGGGTGGCACCGTTGTTGGGCTTGAAACCACCGCCGATCAGGCGCATCACGCCGTCGGCAGCCTGCGTGCGGTCACGGAGCGGCGCGCCGGGGGCGATCACCGCTTCGGCGAACGGGTAGGCGGCGGCGGTCGGAGAAAGGTCGCTGAAGCTCGGGGAACCGGCCGCACCGCCCGACGTGCGGACGAAGGGCAGCGCCTGGCGGACGCTGGCGCCCATCACCAGGTACTGCGCCATTTCGCTGCGCTTGATCACCTGGTCGGGCCGGAACTTGCCGTCCGAGTAGCCGTCCACCAGCCGGTTGGCCACCGCGAACTCGATGGCCTGGCGCGCACCGTGGCTGCCGATATCCGACAGGCCCGTGTAGCCACCGCTGTTGAGGAAGCTGATCTCACCCGTGATGGTGCCGGGCGCGGCGTAACCGTTGGTGGCGCCGGCCGGGTCGAGCGCAACGCCCGACAGCGAGCCGATGCCGCGCACGGTCACCGTCCAGGTGCCGGCCTTGCCGGGAGCGCCGGTGGTCACGGTGTCGCCCAGCACGGGCAGGGCGATGGACGAGCCGTAGCGCACGCCGTCCGGGTCGGTCAGCACGACGGCGATGGTGTTGGCGTCCACGGTGGCGCGCGCCGCGACGAAGGCTACTTCCGGGCCGACTTCGAACGACTGCGACTCCACTTCGCCCACCGGGCTGAAGAAGATCGAGAACGGCACGGGCGCCGCGCCCGGAGCAAGCAACGCGTTGCTGTTGAACTCGCGCATCACGTTCACGGTGCGGCCGTAGTCGGTGCGCAGGCCCTGGGCGGCGGCGACGGCGGCGTAGGCGTTGACGTGGCCCGCACCGGCTTCCCAGGCCAGGCGGCCGGTCATGTTGGTGGCCGTGTCTTCCAGGATGGCCTTGGCCTGGGCCGGGGTCAGGTCCGGGTTGGCCTCGAACATCAGCGCCAGGATGCCCGACACGTGCGGGGTGGCCATCGAAGTGCCGCTGGAGTGGGTGTAGTACGGCAGGTGGGCGGGCGCCAGCGCGGCCGCGTCCTGCTCGGCCGCCAGCGGCGGCAGCGCGCCGCTGAGCGCACGCGTGGAAATGATGTCCACGCCGGTGGCGACGATGGTGGGCTCGTTGAAGTACGTCCATTCCTTGCCATCGGGCATGGTGAACGTGCCGGACTCACCGCGCTTGCCGCGCGAGGAGAACGAGGTCAGCACGGCGTCCTTTTCGCCCGCGCCCACCGAGATCACCCACGGAGCCTGCGCGTAGGGGTTGTGCGTGTCTTCGCCCGGGCCGTCGTTGCCGGCGGCGAACACGCTGACGATGCCGCGCTTGTAGAGTTCGTAGGTGGCGATGTTCACCGGGTTCAAGGGCTCGAACTTGCCCGAAGTGCCCCACGAGTTGCTGGTGATGCGGATCGGCGCGCTGTAGCTGAACTGGTTGGTGGCGGCGTAGTCCAGGCCGCCCACGGCGTCCAGGATGAGCAACACGCCGCCCGATCCGTACCCCACCAGCTTGGCGCCGGGCGCCACGCCGCGGTACAGGCCGTTGGAGCGCTGGCCGGTGCCGCCGACGGTACCGGCCACATGGGTGCCGTGGCCGGATCCCAGGTCGGTGTTGGGCTGGTCCTCGACGTAGGTCATCGGCACGATGCCCGGGCCGGCAAAGTCGGAGGCCAGCGCAGCCAGGATGTTCTGCGGAGCCAGCACGTTCTGCACCACGTGCTCGCCGAGCTTGAGGTCCTCGTGCGTGGCGTCGATGCCGGAATCGTTGACCATCACGGCAACGCCGCGGCCGCTGTAGGGGATGGACTTGCTGAAGTCGTTCGGGTTCTGCACCACCCGCGCGGCGCCCGAAAGCTCGCGCTGCTCCTTGTTGAAGTACCGCAACGGGGCGTTGAAGTAGATCGACGCCACGTCGTCGCGCGCTGCCAGGGCGCGGATTTCAGCCGGGGTGGCCAGCGCGCCGGCGATGGGCAGCGTGCGCATGGTCACGCCCTTCTCGATGCCCAGCGACTTGAGCGCCTGCACCTGCGCGGCGCTGACGGGTCCGGACTGTTCGTAGCTGACCACGATCTGGAGCTCGTCGGTGGGCAGCGCGCTGGCCAGCCGGCTGGCCAGCTGGGGGTCGATCTGGGCCTCGGCAACGGCCAGGCCGCTGGCCAGCATGCCAACGGCGAGGGCCGACAGGCGGATATTCCGGGAGTCGATGCGGGACATCTTCGTTCCTTTTGGGTGGGTGGAATGCCCGCGGCAGCGGGCGGCGCCCCGGAAGAATCCGCCGTGGCCCCCGGCCTTCCAATCCGGCATTACCCCCACCCGGCCTGGGTGAAAACCCCTACAGACACCCTTGCCTGGCAGCACTTATGATGGATTTATGGCACCTTCACCCGTGGCAGCTGAAGCTCGCCGCAACCCCGCTCCTTCAAGTTCCAGGCCCTGCGCATCGGACGCGCTGAACAGTTGGGAGATCCTCGATGCACAGGTTCGTCCGTAGCCTCGCCACCCTGGCCCTGCTCTGCGTCGCCACGGTGCCCGCACTGGCCCAGCAGGTGCCCGTCGCCGTGCAAGCCTCGGGCAACACCGCGACGGTGCGCATCGGGCCTGCCGCCGCGCCGGTGGCCGACATCAGCCTGGACTTCAACGATGCCGCCGGGCTGTCGCCCAGCGCACTGGGAGTCAGTGCCGAGTGGATCAACGTCAACCACGGCTCGCTGCTGGCAAGGCTGCCCGACCCGGTGGCCGTCGGCATTCCCTCGGCCCTGCCCTTGATGGTCACGATCGAGCCGCCGCTGCTCGGTGGCCTGTCGTTCGAGCGCCAGGTGCACGTGGAACTGCACACCCACGCCCTGGCCTACACCGCCGGCTCGCGCCTGCGCCTGTTCAAGGCGCCGCTGGGCGGGCAGTTCCGGGACATCACCGGCGAGGTCGCGCCGGGCAGCGTGCGCACGCGTGGCACCACGGGCGGGTTCTCGCAGTTCCTGGTGGTGCTCGACCTGCGGCCCACCGATGCAGTGGTGGCGGAGAAGATCGCGTACCTGCGGTCGCAGATCGCACTGCTGGGCTCGAGTGAAGCCATGCCGCTGGGCGCGGAGCTCGACAGCGTCGAGGCCGCCGTCGCCGACGAACGGTTTGCGGCCGCCAACGCCGGCATCGAGGCGATGCGCGCCCGGGTTTCGGCACGTGCCGGCCTGGCCATCCCCGACCAGTGGCGTGCCAGCCGCGACGTCGCCAACGTGGCCGGCGAGCTGCAGTCGGGCCTGGACACGCTGGCCTTCAGCATCGGATTCCTGCGCGACCACGGCCCCTGACCCATCCGGCCTGAAACCGTGAAACCGCCTACCCCGGAGCCTTCGGCCCGGGGCTAAGATGTGCCCATGTCCGCACGCCTGACCACCTACCTGCCCGAAGGCGCCGCCGCCGAATGCCTGTTGCGGCCGACGTCGCCGGCGCACATCGGACGCTCGGGGGAATGCGAGATCCTGATCGACCACCCCTCGGTATCGCGCGTCCATGCCCGGCTCGAACCCGGGCAGGGCCAATGGCAGCTGGTGGACCTGGCCAGCAAGAACGGCACCTACGTGGACGGCCTGCGCATCAGCTCCCAACGGTTGGAGCGAGCGTCCTGGCTGCGCGTGGGCGATGTGGCGTGCCAATTCCAGCCGCTCGACGCGCAGGCCCTGGAGCGGGCCGAAATACGCGCCTCGACGCGCCGTTCGGCGTCCCTGGTCCACACCCAGCGGGTGGAGCAACACAAGGCGCTGCCTGACCTCCTGCAGGCCACGCTTGCCGCCGTGGTCGAACTGGCGGGGTGCCAGCGCGGATTCCTGCTGGTGGCCGGACCCGACGGGCTGGCCGTGAGGGCCTGGCAGGGCCTGCAGGCCGCCCATCTGGGCCGACCGGACTTCAGCGGCAGTGTCGGCGCGGTGCAGCGTGCGCTGGACGCCGGCAAGCCCGTCATCGTCCACGACATCGGCGCCGACCCGCACCTGGGCTCCCGCGCGTCGGTGGTTGCCGGCGGTTTGCGGACCCTCGTCTGCCTGCCGCTGGAGTTCAACGGCGAGGTGCTGGGCCTGGCCTACGCCGACAGCCGGGAGCCGGGCACCCTGGTCACCACGCTCGACCTAGAACTGCTGCAGGCGTTCGCCAGCCGCGCGTCGCTGTGGATCGCGGCACGGCGCAGCGAGGCAGCCCTGGACCAGGTGTCGCGCCACGCCCAGTGGGCCGGGATCGCCTCGAACCATGCCCTGCCCGCCCATGGCCGGCCCTGACCCCTCGGGTCCGGCCTCTCCCACGGCTACCGGCCTGCACGCCGGCGCGGACTTGCCGCCGGGCTCGTTGCTGGCCGGCCGCTTCCTGATCGAGCGCCTGCTTGGCATCGGCGGCATGGGCGTGGTCTACCGCGCCCACGACCAGGCGCTCGGCATCACGGTGGCGCTCAAGCTGCTGCGGCCCGAGCTGGCCAGCCGGCCCGAGGCCTTCGAGCGTTTCCGGCAGGAGCTTCTGCTCGCCCGGCAGGTATCTAGCCCGCACGTGGTGCGCATCCACGACATCGCACGCCACGAGGGCCGCTGGTTCATCAGCATGGATTTCGTCGACGGCGATTCGCTCGACAAGCGGCTCGACCTTAGGGGCGCACTGCCCGTGGACGAGGCGCTGGCCATCGCCCGCCAGTTGGCGGAGGGGCTCGCGGCGGCGCATGCGGTCGGCGTGGTGCATCGCGACCTCAAGCCCTCGAACGTCCTGATCGACGCCCAGGGCAATGCCCGCATCAGCGACTTCGGCGTGGCGCTCTCGCTGGGCAGCACGGGGCTGAGCCAATCGGGCACCGTCGTGGGCACGCCCGACTACCTGTCGCCCGAGCAGGCGCGCGCCGGCAAGATCGACGGCCGCAGCGATCTCTATGCGCTGGGCCTCATCCTGTACGAAATGCTGGCGGGGCAACTCCCGTTCGGCGGCACGGCCGCCGAATCGCTGAGCCAGCGACTGCTGGGGCCACCGCCACCGCTCAGCCGGCACCGCGCGGACATCCCGGGCTGGCTGCTGCGCCTGGTGGATCGCCTGTTGAAGCCCAACCCGGCCCACCGCCTGCCCGATGCCAATGCGGTCGTCGCGGCGATTGACCTGCGCGCCGTGCCGCGGGACCTCCGGCCCGGTAGACGCACCGCGGCGGCACTGGTGTTGGCGGCGGTGGTGGCCGGACTCGGCTGGTGGTGGCAAAGGCTTCCCGCGACGGCCCCTCCGGCCGCCGTGCCCAACCGCCTGGTGGTGCTGGTGGACGCCCCGGCCGGCCGCGCCAGCCCCGTGTTGGACGCGGTCGCAGAACACTTGCGCCAGGGCCTCTCCTTAGCGCCCGGCCTGGTGGTGGTGGATGGCGAGCGGACTGCGCTGGCGCAGGCGCAAGCTGGCTTCGGCGGGCAGCGCCTGGCGGGTGACGACTCGCTGCTCGCCGTGCTGCCTGCAAGGCGGGTCCTGCGGATTCAACTCGACAGCACGGCCGCGGGCCACGCCTTCACTGCGCAACTGACCCAGAGCGGTGGGCCAAGCCAGGTCCTGCCCGATGGACCACGCGTGCCCGATGCGGCCGGCGCGGCGCGGGCCTTCGCCGAGCGGGTGTCGCTGGCGCTCGGTGCTGAGCCAAAGACCACCCAACTCTTGCCTGCCGATGGCGAAGCGCTGCTGGCCTACGGCCAGGCGCTGCAACTGCGGCGCAGCGGCAAGGTCGGCGATGCCGGCGCCGCCTACGCCGCCGTCACGCAGCAATGGCCGGACTATGCCGCCGCCTGGCTGGGCTTGGCCGAGGCGTCGAAAGTCGCGGGCCAGCGGCCGTTGGCGCTTACCGCCACGCGCGGCGGCCACCGCCTCGCTGCGTCGCCGCTACACGGCGAGTTGCAGCACTGGCTGGACCAGCTCGAGGGCCGCACGGAGGCCGTGCTGGACGCCAGGCGCGCACGGACCCAGGCCGCCCCGGACGACCTCGACGCGCGCCTGGCACTGGCCGAGATCGAGGTCGAAGCCGGCGAGTTCGAGTCGGCCATCGCGGGACTCAAGGCCCTGGTCGCGCGCGACGAGAACGATCCGCGCGCCTGGTTCCTGCTCGGCAAGGCCTCGATCCTGCACGGCGATCCGCGCGATGCCGTCGAGAACCATCTGGTCCGGGCGCTGGTGCTTTACAAGCGTGGCCGCAGCGCCTTCGGCGAGGCCGAGACCACCAACGCGATGGGCGTGGGCTATGCGCGCCTGGGCCAGACCGACGATGCCGAAGAGCAATACCGCAAGGCCCTCGGGCTGCGACGGGAACTGGGCGACCGCCGCGGCGTTGCCAGCAGCCTGCGCAACATCGCCCAAGTAGCCATCATCCGCAGGCGATTCGACGAGGCGCAAGCCAGCCTGGATGAGGCAAGGACCTTGTTCGACGCCCTGGGAGATCCCCTCGGCAGTGCCGCGGTGGCCAACGAACTGGGATTGCTGGCCGAGGAGCGCGGCGACTACCAGGCCGCGCTGGATGCCTACCGGCTTGCACTGCGCGGCCGGCAGCGGGCCGGCGACGCCCAGGGCAGCGCAGAGAGCCTGAACAACATCGGCTTCGCACACCACCAGCTCGGCGATTACGACAACGCGCAAGCCTTCTGGAGCCAGGCGCGCGCGGCCTTCGTCGCCCTCGATGACCTCAACGGCATCGTGCGCGCCGACCAGAACCTCGGGCTGCTAGCCACGACACGCGGCGACTGGGACAAGGCGCGGGTCTTGCTCGACCAATCACTTCGCCAGGCCCAAGAGCAACACATGCACGAAGAGGCGGCCGTCAGCCACCGCAACCTCGCCGAGCTCGACCTGCTGCAGTCGCGGCTGGCGGCGTCGCGCAACCACGTGCAGCAGGCCCGCGCACTCTTCCTGGATCGCGAGGACCAGCGTGGCGTCATGGACGCCGACCTGCTCCAGACCCGCCTGCTGGCCGATGCCGGTGCCCATGGCCAGGCCGCCGCACTCCTGGCCACCCTGCAGGACGGCCTGGAGGGAAGCTCGCCGGAGCAGCGGGCCATTGCCGCGCTGCTGCAGGCCGATCTCGCCGAACAGGCCGGCCGTCCCGAGGAGGCGCATGCCGCCCGTGTCCTCGCCGCCGAACACGGCCGCAGCTCCGGCGTGCGGGCACTGCAGGTCCAGGCCCAGGCCTTGGCGCTGGACCAGCTGCAGGACAGTCGCGCGGCGGAAATATCGCGAACGGTCGCCGGGCTCGGCAACCTGCCGCTGCAGCTGCTCTGGCACGAGCGGCGGATGGCGCTGCTGCTGGCCGAGGGCAAGCCCGGCGACGCCCTGGCCGATTACGCAAGCGCAATGGAGCTCTTGGTGGGCCGCCCGGACTACATTCGCGCCCACGCCCTTCACGGCCTTGCCGCCCGCGCCTTCGCCGACACAGGCCAGGCCCCCGAGGCCAAAGCTGCAGACACCGCCGCCCGCCAGGCGCGGGCGCGCCTCGAGGCAGGAATGCCACCCGCAGGCACGACGCCAGGAGCCGCTGATGAAGGCTGACTCCGATGACCTGTCGGCATCGGTGGAGCGGCTTCGCTCCGACTACCGGTTGCTGGTGGAGAAACTTGAATCCAACCAGCGCGACTTCAGGCGCCTGGCGCGCTCGGTGTACCGGGTGCAAGAGGACGAGCGCCGCAGCCTGGCGCGCGACCTTCACGATGGCATCGGCCAGAACCTGGCGGCCCTCAAGCACCAGTTGGCCCTGATCGCCAACGAGATGGGCCAAACCCACCCCGCCCTGCTGGCCCGGCTGGAATCGAGCGTCGGGCTTTGCGCCCAGACCCTGGCCGATACCCGCCAGTTGTCGAGGCTGCTGCGGCCACAGGTGCTCGACGACCTCGGGCTGGAAGCGGCGCTGCGTTGGCTGGCGCGCACGATCGGCGAAAGCGGGGGCATCGACATCGTCGTGGAGGCCATGCCGATGCCGGAGCTGGACGGCGAACTGAAGACCCTGCTCTTCCGGGTGGCGCAGGAGGCCTTGAACAATGTGTCGCGGCATGCGCGGGCCGGCCACGCCGTGCTGGGCATCACGACCAGTGGCCGCTCGGTCGCGCTGAGCGTCTGGGACGATGGCGACGGATTCGACGTGGACGCAGCGCTCGCGCAGGGCGCGACCGGCCGCAGCTCCGGGCTCTCGGGCATGCGCGAGAGGGTCAGCCTGCACGGCGGCCACCTGCGGCTCGAATCCATGCCGGGGCGCGGCAGCCGCCTGATGGCGACGATCCCTCTGCACGGCGATGCCGGCGAGACCGCACCATGAGCCTGCCGCCTGGCCGCAAGATCCGGGTCCTGATCGCGGACGACCATACCCTGGTCCGCGAGAGCCTGGTGAGCGTACTCATCGGCAGCGGCCATTTCGACGTGGTCGGGCAGGCCGCCGATGGCATCGAGGCGCTGAAGCTCGCGGCAGCCCTGGATCCCGACGTCGCCATCGTGGATATCTCGATGCCCCACCTGGGGGGACTGGAGGTCGTCCGGCGGCTGCAGTCCGAGGCGCCGCGCACCCGCACGCTGGTCCTGACCATGCACGAGGACCAGGAGTATCTGCTCCAGGCCGTGCGGGCGGGGGCGAGCGGTTTCCTGCTCAAGGACAGCGCCATGGCCGAGCTGATCAGCGCCGTCGGCAACGTGGCCCAGGGGCGGGCGCACTTCAGTCCGCAGGCATCGGCGGTGCTGGCGGCGCAGCTGCAGAATCCGCACCGCGATATCGAGGACCCCTATCGCAACCTCACCTCGCGCGAGCGCGAGGTGTTCCACCTCATCATCGAGGGCCAGAGCACCAAGGAAATCGCCCGGCGCCTGGACATCAGCGCCAAGACGGCGGAAAACCACCGGGCGCACGTTCTGGCCAAGCTCGACGCGCGCAATACGGCCGACGTGATCCGCTATGCCGTGCGGCGGGGACTGCTTACCTGAGCCCCCGCGCCGGCGCCGGCCCGCGGTTCATCGGCCATGCATCGCCGCGGTCGCTACCCTGTGGGCCCGAGAATCTGGAGCCCCGCCATGGTCCGCCGCCTGATCCTCCCGCTGCTGCTTCTTTTCAGCGCCCCCGCCCTGGCCCAGCCGCCGCTGCAGGCCGTGCCCGAGCTCGACCTGGCGCGCTATTCCGGCACCTGGCACGAGATCGCGCGCCTGCCGATGTACTTCGAGCGCAAGTGCGCCCGCGACATCACCGCCACCTACACCCTGCGAGACGACGGCACGATCTCCGTGCGCAACGCCTGCGTGAAGGCCGACGGCGTGAACATGGTTTCCGAGGGCGTGGCCCGGAAGGCAGGAACCGACCCCGCCAAGCTGCAGGTGCGGTTCGCGCCAGGCTGGCTGTCTGCCCTGCCCTTCGTCTGGGCCGATTACTGGGTGATCGCGGTGGACGCGGACTACCGCTGGGCCATCGTCGGCGAACCGGGCCGCGAGTACCTGTGGATCCTTTCGCGCGAGCCGGCCGTGGACGCCAAGACTTTCGAAGACCTCAAGGGCCGGGCCCGCATGATGGGCTATGACCTGGCCGAGCTGATCGTGGTGTCGCCGCCGGCCTGACGACGCCGCGGCAACGTACGGGCTGGTATCCTCGACGGGTTTCCAACGCCATCGGAACCCCGCCCATGCGCAAGCTGCAAGCCGCCCTCGCCCTCCTGTTGCTGGCCCTGGTGGCCGGCTGCGCCAGCGGCCCGCCCAAGCGGATCTTCCCGCCCCAGGCCAGCCTGCAGGAGCTGCGCGTGCAGCCCGACGGCCAGTGGGTGGCCCAGGTCCGCATCCAGAACTTCAGCACCGTGCCGATGCGCTTCTCGCGCCTGGACGCCACGCTGACGGTGAACGGCGTCGAGGCCACCCGCATCGCCATCGATCCCGGCCTCACCGTGGGCCCGGGCTCGAACGAACTCGTCCAGCACGTGTTCACCCCCGCGGCCGGCCCCAAGGCCGCCGTGGACCAAGCGCTGGCCAGCCGCCGCGCCGTGCGTTACCAGCTCACCGGGCGCATCGCCAGCAGCGAGCCGGCCACCGACCATCCCTTCGAATACCAGAGTGCGCTCGATCCGGTGCCCGGCCTGGCCGGCATCCTGCGCTGAACCCCGAGGAAGCCCACGCATGAACCGCTACACCGCCCCCGTGCGCGACATGAAGTTCGCGCTGTACGACGTCATCGAAGCCGACAAGCTCTACGCCAGGCTCGGCATCGAACACGCCCAGCGCGACCTGCTGGACGCCGTGATGGACGAAGCCGCCAAGTTCACCCAGACCGTGCTCGCGCCGCTCAACGGCGTCGGCGACGAAGTGGGCTGCGTGCACGACAAGGCCACCGGCGCGGTCACCACGCCGCCTGGCTTCAAGGAGGCCTACGCGCAGTTCGTGGAAGGCGGCTGGGCCGGCATCACCGCGCCCGAGGCGATGGGCGGCCAGGACCTGCCGGAAAGCTTCGGCGCCGCGCTGAAGGAAATGATCGACGCGGCCAACCTCAGCTGGGGCAACTACCCGCTGCTGTCGCACGGCGCCACCGAGGCGCTCAAGCACCACGGCGAAGCCTGGCAGCAGGAAGTCTTCCTCAAGAAGATCATCGCCGGCGAGTGGACCGGCACCATGTGCCTCACCGAGCCGCACTGCGGCTCCGACCTGGGCCTGCTCAAGACCAGGGCCGAACCGCAGTCCGACGGCTCGTACCGCGTCACCGGCACCAAGATCTTCATCACGGGCGGCGAGCACGACTTCACCCCCAACATCATCCACCTGGTGCTGGCGCGCCTGCCGGACGCGCCCGCGGGCGTGAAGGGCATCTCGCTGTTCATCGTGCC
>FSSH01002806.1_pt1 | contig 13232 bp, 14 predicted proteins | sample 1166101 | NCBI WGS metagenome assembly FSSH01 (sample SAMEA32972668, study PRJEB13176) | freshwater metagenome | biome: Drinking water system; feature: Biomass in drinking water that filtered by 0.45 um membrane; material: drinking water | place: USA | collected 2012-12-20 | depth 0 m | reverse complement strand
GGGAGGGGTTAGGGGTGGGGTGTCGCCGCAAGCGATTGTCATTGCTTCAATAAAAATCAAATGACGAAAGTTCACAGCACACTTGTGCAGCACTGTTCGGTATCATGGCCTCGCCCCACCCCTGCCCCTCCCCGCTGGGGAGGGGTTCAGTTATGTCGGCACGAGCTGCACCGATACTCCACGCTTGCCATTCCCCTCCCGTCAGAAGCCCGGTTCACTGACATTTGCCATGCCCCTCCCCTCAGGGGAGGGGTTAGGGGTGGGGTGTCGCCGCAAGCGAACACTGTCGATTCAATGCAGCAGACGAGTTAGAAGGCGCAGAGAACTCCCCGCGCCGTCCGGCAGGCTCGCCGGAGGCTGGTCGGAAGGCGCAAGGAAAAATGAAACTCTTCGTCGGCCTCGGCAATCCTGGCGAAACGTATCGCGGCAATCGCCACAACATCGGCTTCATGGCGGTCGACGCCATCGCCGCCGCGCATAAGTTCGCGCCGTGGCGAAAGAAATTCTCAGGGCTTGTCGCCGACGGCACGATCGGCGGCGCGCGCGTCACGCTGCTGAAGCCCGAGACGTACATGAATGACAGCGGCCGCGCGGTTGGCGAGGCGCAGCGCTTTCTCAAAATCCCGCTAAGCGATGTCATCGTCTTTCACGACGAGCTCGATCTGCTGCCGGGCAAAGTCAAAGTGAAGACCGGCGGCGGCAATGCGGGGCACAACGGGCTGCGCTCGATCAGCGCCTGCATTCAAAACGAGTACCCGCGCGTGCGTCTCGGCATCGGCCATCCCGGCGCGAAGGATGCGGTCGTGCATTATGTGCTGGCCAATTTCGCCAAATCGGAACGCGCCTGGCTGACCGACTTGCTCGACGCCATCGCGGCGGCCGCACCCTATCTCGCCAGCGGCGACGATAGCCGGTTTTTGACCGAGATCGCGCGACGCACGCAGTCCGAGGCGGATGTTCGCGGGGACGAAAAGCGCCCGGATCAAGCCAAGTCCGCCGACGCGGATGCCGCACCCGCGCGCCATCCGGCGGGCGAGCGCTCCAACAAACGCCAAACGGCGCTGGCAGAAAACTTGAAGAAGCTTCTCAGCGCGCGAAAATCCGGCGGCGAGACGTCCTGACGGCGGCGACAAGGGGACACGCGATGGCACAGAGTAACGACGATTACGGCCCGGACCGCGGCGGTTTGGAGCGCAGACGTGTGGAACGCAGAACGTATGATCGCCGCGCAGGAGCCGCGCAAGCGACGCTCTCACCAGCGCGCGGCGGATGGCTCGATGGCTTCGCGCGTCTCTTCGGCGGCCGGCGCGAAGCCATCATCGGCGCGCTGGCATTGCTGTTTGCCGCGATCGTCGGCGGCTTCGTCGTCAAGGATGCGTTGCTCGCCATGTCGGGTGGCAAAAGCGGGTGGCTGACGATCACGGCGCAGCGCTGGAACGAGCGCACGATGGTGTTCCCGATCGACGGCGTTGATGCCAACGGCCGCCGGGCATTGTTCGACGTCGTGGTGCTGACCAAAAATTACGGCTGGGTCCGTGGCTCGACGCAAGAACTCGAGCGCGGCGATCAGCGCCTCACCGCCGAGGACATCGAAAACGAAGTGCTCGCGCCGCAACTGCGCACGGGCCTCAATGGGGCAATCGCACTGATCGCCGTCGGCCTCGCCAGTCAGGAAGGCGAAGTCGAACGCGAAGTCCAGCGCGGCGGATTGCGCGCCGCCCGCATTGCCGAATGGGTGCGCGGCGTGGTCGATCCGTCGGTGCCGATGTGGACACTCAACCTCGGCCGCTACGTCGATCCGTGCACCGACTGCGAGGACGCCGATACGAGCTGGCAGCGGCCGTTCATTGTCGTCGCCGTTCGCCGCTCGGACGCGGGAGCGAATATCGGCGAAGCCCTCGCCGATGCCATGTCGAACAAAACCAATCTGCCGAGCCCATCGCGCTATTCGACGTTCGCGCTGGCGAAGTATCAGAAGTGACGACTGCCCTCCTCCCAACGCCTACACGGAATGACGAGACGGAAAATGTGCGCTTCAATCGTGACGTCAAAACCACATATCCGCGATGCAGCGCGCATCGCGGGGCAGATCATTAAATGAGGTCAGGCCGTCGAAGTGATCGATGGGCAGGTGTGCGACCGGGCCTGGTTCGGTCAAGCGTAAGTTCACGGCGATGCGGCGCCTTCCGTCAGCATCGAGACGCAGACCGCGCCAGCAGCTGACGCATCCGCAGCTGCTGCAAAAATGGATCTCGAGCGCAGGATTGGTTCGGTCGTGGCGCGTATAGACTGCGCTCGCCCCAAACATCTTGATCCGCTCGCCTTCGTAGTCATAAATCCAAAGAACCCCATAGCGTCGGCACAGCGTGCAATTGCATGCCGTGACGGACTCGGGCATTCCATCGAATGTCCATTGGAGTTTGCCGCAATGACAGGTTCCGGTGAGCACAAGAGCGTCCGTCTCGTTTCCTCAATTCGCCGCGAGTCGAGCGCGGCAGGATGTTGAGCGTTACCTGACAGAGTGCGCACATCGACTATTTGGCATCGCCGTGCGCCACACTGTCCGTTGATATCAGCTCCGCGCTCGTGTAGCCCAGCGCCAGGAAAACTATTGTCGCACAGTTGCACGCAAACCCGCTGAATACGCTCGCGAACGCGCTTGGGGCAATTCAAGGAACAATCACCCATGGGCTTCAAGTGCGGTATCGTCGGCTTGCCGAACGTCGGCAAATCGACGCTTTTCAATGCGCTGACACAGACGGCGGCGGCGGAGGCGGCCAACTATCCGTTCTGCACGATCGAGCCGAATGTTGGCGAAGTCGGCGTGCCTGATCCGCGCCTCGACAAGCTCGCCGGCATCGCCAAGAGCGGCGAAATCATTCCGACCCGCCTGACCTTTGTCGACATCGCCGGTCTCGTGCGCGGCGCCTCGAAAGGCGAAGGGCTCGGCAATAAATTTTTGTCCCACATCCGCGAGGTCGACGCGGTCGCCTACGTGCTTCGCTGCTTCGTCGATGACGACATCACCCACGTCGAAAACCGCATCGATCCGCTCGCCGATGCCGATGTCGTCGAAACCGAATTGATGCTGGCCGATCTCGATAGCCTCGAAAAGCGCGCTGGCCCCATCGAGAAAAAAGCCAAGGCCGGAGACAAAGACGCGAAAGCGCTGTTCGCCGTCATCGACAAAGCGCTCGTGCTGCTGCGCGAAGGCAAGCCTGCGCGCCTCGCCGCCATCACGCCTGAAGAAATGCCGGCGTTTCGCGGCCTGCAACTGCTGACCTCGAAACCGGTGCTCTACGTGTGCAACGTCGAAGAAACGTCGGCTGCAACCGGCAATGCATTTTCAAAGCAAGTTGAGGATCGCGCCAAGACCGAAGGCGCCGTCGCCGTCGTCATCTCGGCCAAGATCGAAAGCGAATTCGCAGGGCTCGGCATCGAAGACCGGGACGCATTTCTGGCTGAAATGGGCCTTGAAGAAGCAGGCTTAAACCGGCTGATCCGCGCCGGATACCAGTTGCTCGACCTCGTGACGTACTTCACCGTCGGCCCGAAGGAAGCCCGCGCCTGGACCATCACGCGCGGCACCAAGGCACCGGCCGCAGCCGGCGTCATCCATACCGATTTCGAGAAGGGCTTCATCCGCGCCGAAACGATCGCCTATCAAGACTACGCAACGCTTGGTGGTGAAGGCGGCGCGAAGGAAGCCGGTAAGATGCGCCTCGAAGGCAAAGAGTATGTCGTGCAAGACGGCGACGTCATGCACTTCAGGTTCGCGAACTGAATGTTGGCAGAACGTCGACGCACCACTCACAAAAAAAGGCCCCGAATGAACGGGGCCTTTTGCATGTCACGCGTTTGAATGCCGGATCATTCCGCCGCCTGCTGCGGCGTTTCCTGCGTCACTGAAATCGCCGGTCGCTCCGAGCCGTCGACCTTGGCCAGCGCGCGGCGAACACCATTGCCGTAGTCAATGTGGACGAGATCGAAGTGCGCGAGCTGGCGTTCCTCGATATCCTTTGGAATTCCGCCCATCGCGGCCGCGATGTTCGAAAACAGCCGCTGCTTCTGTTCGGCGTTGAACAGATTGAACAGGGCGCGCGGCTGCGAATAATCATCGTTGCCGATGCGATGGTTGTAGCGGTCGGCATCTCCCTTGATGCGCAGCGGCGGTTCCTTGGCGGCCGGAGCTTCGACGGGCCCGCCAAAAGAGTTCGGCTCGTAATAGGCATCCGGGTGATGGCGCACGCCGCCGTAGGTGTTCATCTGACCATCGCGATGATAGTGGTTGACCTCCACTTTCGGCTGATTGATCGGCAGACTTTCGTAGTGCGTGCCGAGCCGGTGGCGATGCGCGTCGGCATAGGCGAAGATGCGGGCCTGCAGCATCTTATCTGGCGAGAACGAAATGCCAGGCACAATGTTTGATGGCGAAAACGCCGCGTTCTCGATCTCGGCGAAATAATTCTCGGCGTTGCGATTCAACTCCATCACGCCGATGTCGATTGGCGGGTAGTCGGCATGCGGCCAGACCTTGGTGAGATCGAACGGATTGTAGGAAGTTTTATCGGCATCCATTTCCGGCATGATCTGAACCTGCACCTTCCATTTCGGAAAATCGCCCTTCTCGATCGCGCCATAGAGAGCTTCCTGATAGCTCTCGCGCGTGCGGCCGATGACTTTTTCGGCTTCTTCGTTGGTGAAATGCTTGTGGCCTTGCATCGTCTTGAAGTGGAACTTCACCCAGAAGCGCTCACCGGCGTTGTTCCACAGCGAGAACGTATGCGAACCGTAACCGTTGATGTGCATCGGATCGATCGGCAGACCACGATCCGACATCAGGATCGTCACCTGATGCAGGCTCTCGGGCGACAGCGACCAGAAATCCCACATGGCGGTCGGCGAGCGCATGTTGGTCTTGGGGTGGCGCTTCTGCGTGTGAATGAAATCCGGAAACTTGACGGGATCGCGCACGAAGAACACCGGCGTGTTGTTGCCGACCAGATCCCAGTTGCCTTCGCTGGTGTAAAACTTCAGTGCAAATCCGCGCACGTCGCGCTCGGCGTCGGCGGCACCGGCTTCGCCCGCCACGGTCGACACGCGCAGCAGCATTGGCGTTTCGGTTCCCGGCTGTAGGACCTTGGCATTAGTGTATTTGGAAATGTCGCCGGTGATTTTCAGCGTGCCGTGCGCGCCCCAGCCTTTGGCATGGACAACGCGCTCTGGGATGCGTTCGCGATTCTGGTGTGCGAGCTTTTCGAGCAGCTGATAGTCTTGCAGCAAAAGCGGCCCGCGCGCGCCGGCCGATATCGAATTCTGGTTGTCGGCGACGGGGGCGCCGGCCGTGGTCGTGAGTGTCTTCTTGCCGGTCATGGTGAGCTCCTTTTGAGACTACGGGGCTTAAAGCATCAAAGCGGACATGGGTGCCAATCGCTTGAGATAAAAGGTCTTATAAGAATTACTGATACGATCAGAATTGGTGATGATAATGTAGCGACGCGTCATGGCCGAAACCTTCACGGTTTGGCCTTGGCGCTGGCCGCCGCTTTTCCGTAGCTTTCGAATTTCTCGACCATGTCTCGCATTTCGCCATCGCTGAGCGTGTGCGCGGCTCCGATCTGTAAAACCTTCACATATTGCGCGGCCAGCGTCTCGACGTCAAAGGCGAGTTCCAGCGCCCGGGCTAGCGTTTCGCCGACAGCGATCTGGCCGTGGTTGGCCATGAGGCAGGCATCGCGATGCGCTAGCCCGGCGGCGACGTGGCGCGCTAAGTCATCGGTGCCGAAGGTCGCATAGGGTACGCACGGGATGTCGTTCCCACCCGCCACGGCCACCATGTAGTGAAACGCGGGAATGGCTTTGTTTGCGCATGCCAAAGCCGTGGCGTTGAGCGAATGTGTGTGCACGACGGCATTCTGATCGGGTCGGCACGCATAGGCCGCGCGATGAAACCGCCATTCACTCGATGGCGCCGGGCCGTCGCTCTCCCACGCGCCGTCACTGGTAACGAACACGATGTCGCTCGGCCGCATCACGTCGTAGGCCAAAGCCGTCGGCGTAATCAGCATGCCGTCGTCGAAGCGAACCGAAATGTTGCCCGATCGACCAGGCGACAAGCCGCGCGCGCTCATTGTTCGCGCCGCGTCGAGGATAGCGCGGCGCAGCGACTTCTCGCTCGGAGTTCTGGTTTTGGTTTTGGTTTTGCTCATGCAGCGACCTCGCGGCGCTCCGGATACAGGGATAACAATCCCTCGCGCGACGGCGCACACACACCGCGCTCGGTAATCAACCCCGTGATCAGCCGCGCCGGCGTCACGTCGAAGGCGGGATTGCGTGCCACGGTCCCCGGTGCGCTGATGGCGACGCTGGCGACACTGCCGTCGGGCAAACGGCCTTGAATGTTCAGCACTTCACTGGCGCTGCGTTCCTCGATTGGAATGTCGGTGCCGTGCGACACTGTCCAGTCGATGGTCGAGTAGGGCAGCGCCACGTAAAACGGCACGCCGTTGTCCATCGCCGCCAGCGCTTTCAAATAGGTCCCGATCTTGTTGGCAACATCGCCGAGCGCCGTTACGCGGTCCGTGCCGACGATCACCAGATCGATCTCGCCATGCTGCATCAAATGACCGCCGGCATTGTCGACGATCAACGTGTGCGGCACGCCATGTTGCTGAAGCTCGAATGCGGTGAGCGACGCACCCTGATTGCGCGGACGCGTTTCATCGACGAACACATGCACGCCAACGCCAGCGTCATGCGCGTGGTAGATCGGCGACGTCGCCGTTCCCCAATCGACGCAGGCGAGCCATCCGGCGTTGCAGTGCGTCAAAATATTGACCGGTTTACCGGGTTTTTTAGCGGCGATTTCGCGGATCAGCGTCAGGCCGTTGACGCCGATGCGACGGCAGCATTCGACATCATCTGTGCAGATTTCTAGCGCGGCCTTGTAGGCGGCGGCGGCGCGCTGATCGGGCGGCAACGGCGCGACGGCCGAGCGCACCCGCTGCAACGCCCAGCGCAAATTAATGGCAGTCGGCCGCTGTTCTGAGAGATCGGCCACGGCCTCGGCGAGCGCCGCGTCCGATGGATCGGCGCGCAACGCCAGAGCCAGCCCGTAGGCCGCCGTCGCACCGATCAACGGCGCGCCACGCACCAACATCGCCTGGATCGCATAGGCGGCATCATCGAGCGTCCGCAGCGTCACCGTCTCGACCCGATGCGGCAACAGCGTTTGATCGAGGATGGAGACCGACCACCCATCGGCGTTGAGCCAGATCGTCCGCGCCGGTTGACCGTTGAGCTTCATTTTTGGGGCCTTCGCTGTTGCTTAGTCGTATCCGCCGATGACGGCGGGGCCGAGCGGAATGTGGATCGTTTCATCCAATCCGCAGGCGGCGCACGACACGGCATACCACTCGGCGTAGGGCCGCGCCGAGCGATCAATGATGGCTAGGCCTGATGTGCCGCAATGTGGACAGGCCACGGGCGCATTCGGCTGCTGCTGCCACGCGGCGATGCGCTCCAGGACAAGTGGCATAAGCTCGGCACTCACCGCCATATCCAGCCTCGCTTAGTGCCCGTCAAATGACACCAGCGCGTGGGTTTCGATGCCGAGTGCGGTGAGTCTCTTGATGCCGCCAAGCTCAGGCAAGTCGATGACGAAGGCGGCGCCGGCGACCACGCCACCGGAGCGCTGGATCAGCATCGCGGCCGCCTCTGCCGTGCCGCCGGTGGCGATCAGATCGTCGACGATCAGAATGCGTGATCCGGCCTCGATGGCGTCCTCATGGATTTCAATGATGTCGACGCCGTATTCCAACTTGTATTCCTGGCCGATGGTTTTGCCGGGAAGTTTGCCTTTTTTGCGGATCGGAATGAAGCCGCATTCGAGGCGATCGGCGATGGCTCCGCCCAGAATGAAACCCCGCGCTTCGATACCGGCGACGGCATCGATGTCCTCGTCATCGAACCGCTTGGCCAACGCCTTGATCGCCTTTTTCAGTCCCTTGGGACTGGCGAGCAACGTCGTGATGTCACGAAACATGATGCCGGGCTTTGGGTAATCTGGGATCGTGCGGATCAACTTCTCAAGGCTCTTCAACGGCTGTACTCCCGTCAAATTGAAGGCGCAAAATAGCGTTATATGTCGAACAGGATTACAAGACTACGAGCGGCGGGCGCCGCCAAATGATTCGGCGAATGCAGGCTCCCGGATGCAGGCTGGCGCCAGGACACAGTGGTACCAGTCGATTGGCTATCTCGTCAGGCGCGGCAACGCAACGTTGAGTGTCGTAACAAGGATTTGTGACAATGGCCCAGGGCCCGATGGCTTCGGCGGATTACGGCTTTACCCCGCTCGGCGACGAGACGTCGGACGACCTGCCGCGCACATTTCGCCGTGAAAAAGAGGCCCGTGCTCGCGAAGCGCGTGAGCGGGCCGCTCAGGAACGGGCGGCGGCTCCCTCGCTGTCGACATCGCCCGACCCGTATACGGTCGCCGCTCCGCAGATTATGACACCAGCCGACGTGCAGCCGGCGGTGATCACTGACACGACGTACCCGGCGTCCGTCCGCCGCTTCGACGTGCCGTTTTTGCATCTGGTCAGCTTTTTTCTGAAAGCCGTCTTCGCCGCCATTCCGGCAATCATTCTGCTTGGCGTCGTGTTGTGGCTGCTCGGTGCGATCATGCAGTTGGCCTTTCCCGATCTCGTCAAACTTAAAATCTTGATCGGCGTCGGCAGCTAAGCGAGCCAAGGCTCAGCCGACCGAATGGCCTCACCAGCAGCGAGCGCTTACGACCGGCATGCGCGTTGCGGCGGCACTGACGCGTGCCTTCGCGTGCGTCAATTGATCGTCGGCACGTCTCCTGTGTGCCCAGAGCCACATGACATCCAACTCCGGCCATTGCAGCGTATCGCAAGCGTTGAACTCAACGCGAGCCACCACTAATTTCATACTCGAATTGTCATGTTTTGAGGGAAGCACCAGGATGCGCCATCGACACGTCGACTATCTAATCTTTGCTGCGGTAGCGACGCTCGGCACGCTCTTGGCCGCGCCTGTTCAGGCCGACGAGACCGGCTTTGCCGCTATGCACGCGGTACGGAAAGAACGCGGCCGGATCTGTATGTCTGATCATTACCACTACGGCAGCGGGACTGGCGCTACCAAGCAGGCGGCGCTTGCCTCGGCCATTCAGGCTTGGTCATCGTTCACGGATTTCGAATACGGAAGCACTTGGGCCAGCTTCAAACGTGCCGCTGGGAAGAGCGTCAGCTACAGCGCGTCATCAGGCGGCTGGAGCGCCGATATCAGCGCCAGAGCTTGTAAGTAAGTGAGTGCAAGTGAGTGCTTGTAAGTGACTGCGTTGCTCGACCGGCATGCGTTCGCACTGCCAGCAAAAACTAGCGCAACACCCGGCCAGCGACCGCATCTAGTTTTTTGAGCAGTTCAGGATCGCGCGCGTCAGGCGCCGTGATGATAGCAACATCCAGCGCCCGGTCCGAACCGATCGGGCAGGACGGGTGCTCGCGCGGGAAGTCCTGGGCCAGCCGCATGACCAAGCGCTGTGCTTTTTCAGTGTTGTGCTGCATCAACGCGATGATCGCCGCGACGTCGACATGAGCGTGGTCTTCGTGCCAGCAATCGTAGTCGGTGACCATGGCGACGGTGGCGTAGCAAAGCTCGGCCTCGCGCGCGAGCTTGGCTTCCGGCATATTGGTCATGCCGATGACGTCGCAATCCCACGAGCGATAAAGATTGCTTTCAGCGCGCGTTGAAAATTGCGGGCCTTCCATGGCGAGGTAGGTGCCGCCACTGTGGCATTTGATGTGCTCGGCCTTCGTGGCTTTTTCGACAGCCTTGACGAGCAGCGGACTGACCGGATCGCCCAGCGCGACATGGGCGACGCAGCCCGTGCCAAAGAACGATTTCTCGCGCGCGAACGTCCGATCGATGAATTGGTCGGGCAGCACGAAATGCCCCGGCTCGTACTTTTTCTTGAGTGACCCGCAGGCCGAGATCGACACCAGATCGGTGACGCCGGCGCGCTTTAGCGCATCGATATTGGCGCGGTAGTTAATGCCGGTCGGCGACAGCTTGTGACCGCGACCGTGACGCGGCAGAAACCGCATCGGCAGCCCTGCGAGTTCGGCGAATAGAATTTCGTCCGATGGCGCTCCCCACGGGCTATCGACCTGCTGCCAGCGGGCGTTCTCGAGACCGGGGAGACCATAGAAACCGCTGCCACCCACGATTCCAAGCACGGCGTTCGTCATCGTCGCGTCCTTCACTGCCTGTTTGATCTCGATTGGCCGGCGCCCAGACCAGAGCGCTTTGCGATCTGATAGGATCAGATCGGCACTCTAGTATAATGCTTTGTCGCATTTTCTGACGACGAACCGGGATCCACTTCGTCGGAAAATGCTCTAGCCGACGCGATCCTAGTGGAACCGCGCCGGCTCGCAAGCTCAGCGGCGCCGCCGTTCCTTATCGGGCACACGTCAAAAGAATGAGCTGGCTGTTTTTGCACCAATGTATTGATGCGCGGCGCCCAATTGTGGTGCTCTCTCGCCCGGAGCCGTGCCGCCACGTTCCACTCCGCCCACCTCTACCCACACCCAACCGACCGACGAACGCGTTTGCAGTCCCGAAAGGCCACGACGACATGTCTCTTGTTACGAGCGTCTCACATTATCTTGCTCCAGCCCTCGTCAATCGCATGGCGTCGAGCCTGGGACTTGGCCAGGGGATTGTATCAAAAGCTCTTTCGGCGGCTGTCCCCGGTATTTTACTCGCCGTTGCCGCCACGATGACAAAGAGTAGCGGCGCAGCCCAACTTGGCCGCGTGCTGAGCCGGTATGACGCCAGCACGCTGCGATCTTTCGGCAATGTTCTTGGCACCTCGGGGCAGGCGCCATTGATCGACGGGGGCAGCAGCGCGCTCATCGCCTTGCTCGGCTTGCCTGCGACCAACGCTTTGACTTCGGCGATCGGCAAGTTCACCGGCCTGAACACCCAACAATGCGGCTCACTGGCCGGACTATTGACGCCGGTGGTGCTCGGGCATGTGTCGCTGGCCCAGAGGGCTGCTGGCGTCGACGCCGAAGGGCTCGGCAAATTGTTGATCGGCCAGACCAACGCCATCGCCGCAGCATTGCCGCCAGGATTTGCGCGCCTGATCGAGGGCTTCATGCCGCCATCGCCGACCCATGCTGCGACGAACGCGACCGCTATCGCACCGATGGCGCGCGACTCTAAAACGCCTATTGAACTTGAAAGCGCCGCAACCCCAATCGAGGTCGAGCCCATGACGCAAGAACCTGCCCCACAGCCCTCGATTGCAGCCACTCTGCCGCCCGGCGGCGCTGCTTATCCACCCGCACTCGAACCAATGGCGATGGCCCCGGCGGATCTAAACCTGCCGCCACCTGCAATCGCTCCGTCAATTGCCGCGACACTGCCACCGGCGGATTTGTTCGTTGCGCCGCCTGCGCCCAAAGTGATCTCAACGGATCCATTGCCGCCGCTTCCCGATCCGAACGCCAAAGCAAGCGAACCAGCGGCGCAGACGCCCATTGAACTGAGCCCGCCATCGATCGCGGGAACGCTCGCCCCAGGTGCTGTCGCCTTCGCCGCGCCCGCTATTGACGCGCCAAAGCCCTTCGAACCCGTCCTGCCACGTCCTGAGATTGCTCCGTCGGTCGCCGCGACCATGTTGGCGGGCCCGCCGGTGTCGGCTGAACCGGTGGTCGTAGCGCCCACCGCCGTCGCCGCAGCCATGGCGACCGACGCAGCGGACGTGCGCCCCGCCGCGCCAGAGCCAATGCGTGTCGATGTTGCCGCAGCCGCTGCGGCGGCTTCGATGGCCGCTGAGCGCGTCCGTCAAGCTGCCATGGGCGAGACGATCAAGACGCCGTCACCACAACCCGCCGCGACGACCAACGGTCCTGCCGCAGCTTTGGCGGCGAGCCCATCTAAGCCGTCGATCAGCGCTGCACCGCCTTTGCCGGCGCCAGCCAAGGCAGCCGCCGCGCCGCTGCCGCAAATGCAGCCTCAACCTCAACCTCAACCTCAACCTCAACCTCAACCTCAACCTCAACCTCAACCTCAACCTCAACCTCAACCTCAACCTCAGCCTCAGCCTCAGCCTCAGGCAGCGTCCGCGCTCGCAGGCCCGTCCGGGGCGCCGCCAGCACCGTCAAACACAGCCAGACCAGAAGCGGCGACACAGACGCCGCCCCAAGTGCGCGTGCCGCCGCCGGAGCCTCGTCTTGAGACGCAGCAATCCGTGCCACCGATCGCCAAGGTCGACAGCAAATCCGCAACCCCGGTCAAACCGGCGCAACCTGTGGTGCCATCGATGACGACTCTCGACAAACCGTCCCCGGCCATCGCCCCGAGCCCGCCGATCCCGCAGCCAAAGCGCAAATCCGATCCATGGGAGGGCGTGCCGCCACCGCCGTCGCGCGCCCTCGGCGTCCTCAAGCGTCTGCTCGTCGCCTCCATCGTCGGCGCGCTGCTTGCGGCCGGCCTCTACGGCCTCGCGCACCGCATGCCGAAGCCGACAGCCTCCAGCACCACGACGTCCGCTCCATCGGCCAGGGCGGCCGAGTTGGTGAAGGACAGCATCACACGGCTGAACAAAACGCTGGCCAGCATCACCGACGAACCGAGCGCACAAGCCGCCGTTGTCGAATTGCAACGCGTGGCAAGCGACCTCAAAAGCTTGAAGTCAGCCATCACCGGGCTATCGACCGATGCGCGCCGGGCGCTCTCGGAGGCCATCAAGATGGAGTTGCCCGGGATCATTCCAGCGGCTGAAAAGGTGCTCAACATCGGCGCCGCCAACGCGCTGATTTCGCCCCTGCTCGCGCCGATCATGGCCGATTTCGATGATCTGGCCAGCGCGTGATCGGCGGATGGCGGACTTATGAAACGGAATAGGCTCTTTCCCGAGCCTGACCGTTTCTCTCTGGCTTGTCGCTGGCGAGCCGCCTTCACCCGCGACGGCACTTCCAAGTGTTCGCGAGAGACGGCCGCCTTTTTTCCCGCTGGCGACTCTCCTTCGGAGAGCCGGCCGCCAGCGGATAGAACCGTCATCCTCGGCAGAGCGAGCGCACAGCGCGGCGATAGCCGGGGATCCAGCGCATCGTCTGCCGAAGGCGCAAAACATTTTCGTGTCTTCGACAGTTTTGCGCTGGATCCCCGAGCGCGCTTGCGCGGAAGACCGC
>FSSH01003671.1_pt1 | contig 13244 bp, 11 predicted proteins | sample 1166101 | NCBI WGS metagenome assembly FSSH01 (sample SAMEA32972668, study PRJEB13176) | freshwater metagenome | biome: Drinking water system; feature: Biomass in drinking water that filtered by 0.45 um membrane; material: drinking water | place: USA | collected 2012-12-20 | depth 0 m | reverse complement strand
GGACCTGGCGGCTGGAACCCGCATGGAAGGCCGAAAATCGCGCGAGGCGCAGCGGCGCCAGGTCCGGCGCATCCGGCGAGAGCCGGACTTCGCGCGGCGGCCGCTTAACCGGGGGTTGCCGCCGTCGCCCGCGCCGGCGACCAGAAATCACACGGGCCGCCAAGGGCGCTGACCCGCCTTGCTGGCGCGCGTCAGGAACTCCGCGAGATCGTCCGTCACATGATGGACATGGCCGGGCGCGGTATCGCCCGGTCTTGCCGGGCGCTTGTCGTCGGGTTCGTCGGCGAACCAGTCGGCGTCGGAAGCGACGAGGACCGTCGTCATGCCAAGTGCGTGCGCCGCTTCGAGATTGTGCGGCAGGTCCTCGAACATCGCCGACTCGCCCGGCCTGACGCGCGTCGCCGACAAGAAGCGCTCATAGGTCGCGCGGTGCGGTTTGGGCGTCCAGTCAGCGGCGCGGATATCGAAAATATCGTCGAAGAGGCCGTCGATGCCGATGCGGCCGAGCACGCGTTCGGCGTGCGCGACCGAGCCGTTGGTGAACACGTAGCGCCGCCCGGGCAGCGCCGCGACGGCCGCGCGCAGCGCCGGGTCGGCGGGCACGACGGAAAAGTCGACGTCATGGACGTAATTGAGAAAATCGTCGGGCGCGATCTTGTGCTCGGCCATCATGCCGGAGAGCGTCGCACCATACTTGACGTAGTAGTGTTTCTGCAGCCGCCGCGCTTCCTCATGCGCCGCGCCCGTGGTCATGCGGATGAAATCCGTCATGCGCGCGTCGATCTGGCTGAAGAGATGGCAGCGCGCCGGATAGAGCGTGTTGTCGAGATCGAAGACCCAGCTCTCGACATGCGTCAAGTCGGCCATCGGCGCTACTGCGCGGGCGCCGGCGTGGGCTCGGCCGGCGGCGCGACGAAGCTTTCAGGGCCGAAGTCGAAGGTCGCCGACGGCGCGCCGCCGACGCTCAGCTTACGGAACAATCCCTCGTCAAGCTCCTGATCGGCGCAGCTCGTGTCATTCGGCGAGGTGAAGCGCACAGGGCTGGTGCAGAACGCCTTGTCGCCGCCGGCCAGGCGCCGCTCGCCGCGCTGGTCCTCGACGACGCCGTAGACATAGTAATGATCGGCGGTGAGCGCTCCCTTGACGACTTTGGCGCATTCCCCGCCGGCGAGCTTCCACCAGCCGCGCGATTCATAGCGCGCCTCGCCAAGGGGCTCGGCGAGCGCGGCCCACACCTGGCTCTCGGTCTTGTTGCAGAAGAAGAGGCCGAGCTTGGCTTCGCGCGCGTTCGCCTCTTCGATCATCGCGTCGATCGTCGCGTCGTCGATGACGGGGCCGTCGCCGAGATTTTTTTCCTTGCGATAGGAGGCGAGGAGGCGCTGCGTGTCGCGGCCGAGCGAGCCGTCAATGCGCGCGGTCGTAAGGCCGAGATCGTTGAGCAGCCGCTGCACGCCGGCGACCTCGGCGCTGTAGACGGTGTAGTTCGCGGCCTCGGCGAAATCGGTCTGCCAGTTGCCGCCGGCGGCCGGCGTCACTTCGACGTCGAAGAAATTGCGCTGCGCGATCGCATTGTCGCGGCAGACTTCCTGATTGCGCAGATTGAAGAAGCCCTCGTTCTCGACGCAGAGCGGCGTTTCGCCCGACCAGGCGCGCAAGGGGCCCTTATGGCCGGCGACGGCTTCGGCGAAGACGAAATAGCGCCCCGGATCGGTCGGCTCGGTCAGCACGACCTTGCACTGGCCGGGGCGCAAGCGCCACCAGCCGCGCGTCGCGAGCCGGTCGCCGTCGACATAGCCGATCGCAGCGGAAAGCGCGTAGCTCGTCTTGTTGCAGAGGCTGTATTTAGCGTCCGCGCCGCTCGTCATCAGAAGGCTTGCGCCGAGCGCGGAAAGGAGGAACAGAACAAAGGAACGCATTCTCGCCGCCGCTGGTTGGGTGCCGCCCGTAACCGGCCGAAAGGCCGATCGCCCCGCCGGGGCGCGCGCAATTCAGCCGAAACCGCCTGAAGGATCAAGATTGAACGAAGACCGGCCGGCGAAAGAGGCGACAGAAGACGCCGCTTCGGCGGGCGTCATCGTCAAGGTCCTGTTTCCGCTGCCGCTTCCAAAGCCCTATGATTACCGCGCGTCCGCGGCGCTTCCGCCCGGAACCTTCGTCGAGGCGCCGTTCGGCGGGCGCTGCGTCCTTGGCGTGGTCTGGCCGGGCGAGGCCGAAGGCGTCGACCCCGCGAAAATCAAATCCATCGATCGGGCGCTTGAAACCCCGCCCTTGAGCGCCGCCGTCATCGACTTCGCCGGCTGGGTCGCCGCCTATACGATGTTCCCGTTGGGCGCTGTCTTGCGTCTTGTCATGCGCTCAGGCGACGCGCTTTACCCGCCGAAGGGCGCCGCGGCGTTCGAGGCGACGGGGGCCGAACCAGCGCGCCTGACGCCGGAACGGCGCGCCGTGCTCGACGCCATCGCCGCGCGGCGCGGCGCGATGGCGCTTGGCGAGATTGTCGCGGCGAGCAGCGCCGGCGCCGGCGTCGTCGGCGGGCTCGTCAAAGCTGGCGCGCTGCGGAAGATCGAGATCGATCCTGATCCTCCTTTCGCGGCGCCCGACCCGTCGCGCGCGGGCAAAGCGCTGACGGCGGAGCAGCAGCGCGCCGCTGATGAGCTCATCGCGGCGACGGCGCGCGCGAGCGTCACGCTGCTCGACGGCGTCACCGGCGCCGGCAAGACGGAAGTCTATCTCGAAGCGGCGGCGGAAATCTTGAAGCGTCAGCCCGGCGCGCAAGTTCTGATCCTGCTGCCGGAAATCGCGCTGACGCTGCCCTTCCTGAAGCGCGTCGAAGCGCGGTTCGGGGCCGAGCCGGCGGCGTGGCACTCCGATCTCTCCGCCGCGGCGCGCCGGCGCGTCTGGCGGCGCGTCAACGACGGCTCGGCGCGTCTCGTCGTCGGCGCGCGTTCGGCGCTCTTTCTTCCGTACAGGGATCTTCGCCTGATCGTCGTCGACGAGGAGCATGACGGCGCCTACAAGCAGGAGGAAGGCGTCATCTATCAGGGGCGAGACATGGCGGTGGCGCGGGGCGCGCGCGGCGGTTTTCCCGTCATCCTCGCCTCGGCGACGCCGTCGCTGGAAAGCGTCGTCAATGTCGAGCAGGAGCGCTATGGACTGGTGCGGCTCGTCGCGCGCTATGGACGCGCGAGCCTGCCGAAAATTTCGCTTGTCGATCTGCGTCAGGAGGCGCCCGAGAACGGACGCTGGCTGTCCCCGCCCTTGATAAGCGCCGTCAATGCGCGCCTTGCGGGCGGCGAGCAGTCGCTTCTTTTCATCAACCGCCGCGGTTATGCGCCGCTGACGATCTGCCGGCGCTGCGGACACCGGATGAAATCTCCGTATGCGGATACTTTCCTTGTTGAGCACCGGTACGAGAACAAGCTCGTCTGTCACCTGACCGGCTATTCGACGCCGAAGCCTTCGGCGTGCCCTGAATGCAAGGCGGTCGCCTCGCTCGCGCCCTGCGGGCCGGGCGTTGAAAGGATCGCCGAAGAAGCGGAGGCGCTGTGGCCGGGCGCGCGGCGGCGCGTGCTCTCGTCCGACCTCGTGCAATCGCCGCGCGACATGCGCGCGCTACTCGATGACATGGAAGAAGGCCGCATCGACATTCTCGTCGCGACGCAGATGATCGCCAAGGGCCATCATTTTCCGCGCCTGACGCTGGTCGGCGTCGTCGACGCTGACATGGGGCTCGCCGGCGGCGACCTGCGCGCGGCGGAGCGGACCTATCAGCTCCTGAGCCAGGTGTCGGGCCGCGCCGGGCGCGCCGAGCGGCCGGGCGAAGCGCTCGTCCAGACCTATCAGCCGCACGCGCCCGTCTTCGCCGCGCTCGCCGCCGGAGACCGCGACGGATTTCTCGAAGCCGAAGCCGCCGGGCGCGCCGATCTTGGATTTCCGCCTTTCGGGCGTCTTGCCGCGCTGCAATTGCGATCGCCGAACGAGGCGGCGCTGAAAGCTTCAGGCGCGGCGCATCGCGCGGCGCTGTTCGACGCGGACGGCGTCACGGTCTGGGGGCCGGCGCCAGCCGCCGTTTATCGCGTCCGGGGCGAAGCGAGGCTGCGCTTCCTGGTAAAAGCGCGCCGCGACGTCAATGTGCAGGCGTTCCTATCAGAATGGCTGCAGCGCGTGAAACTGCCGGCGCCGGTGCGGCGGACGATCGACATCGATCCTTACGCCTTCATGTGAAGGCGCCGTCCTCGCCGGAAGCGAGGGCGGCGCAAGGCGCGCAAATCTGCGCAATCCTTAATTCACCGTGACGGTCACCGTCGCTTTCGCGGGAACGCCCTGACGGTTCTTCACCCAATAGTCGAACTTGTCCGTTCCGCGAAAATCCGCGAACGGACGATACTCAAATGCGCCGTCGGCGAGCTGCATGACATTGCCGTTGCGCGGCAGCGTATGGCCCGCTTTGCCCAGCTTGCCGTCGTTGCTGCGGTCGTTGGCGAAGGCGTCGATCCTGACGACGCCGTTCGCCGTGACGCTCGCACCGTCGTTCGATGCGGAGGGCGGGCCAGCCTTGACGTCGATCGGTCCCTGATCGGCGGGCGTTCCGTCGATGAGGCGCGCCGGAAAGCTGAACCCCTTCGGCACGCGCAGCACGAATCGCGTCTGATGGATGTCGCCGTAAATGCGGTCGGAGTAGAACTCCGGCGTCGAGGTCGCGCGCTCGCCGTTCGGCAGCGTCCACCAGCCGATCTCAGGCAACATCTCCAGAACATTGCTGAAGGTGATGCGGAACTCGTCCGCCGCGATCGGATAAGGCGTCCTGCCCGAGGAGTCTGTCTTCGTCGCCCTGACGCTCGTGTTGACCCCGGTCGTCGGATTGACGAGACCTGTTCCCCACACGAAGTCGAGTTTCGGCGTTGTGCGCGCGGGGGCCGTCGCCAGAATCTGATCCGACGAATCCTGATTCAGGATATTCTGGCGCAGCGAGCCCGATATCTTCACGCCGGCGAGCGTATAGCGGTTATTGGTCGTGAAAACGCGCGTCGACACTTTCGACAGATCGACGCCGTAGTCGAAGTCGCGAACGGTCGAATTGACGAAAGCGAGATCGTAGGTGTTCTTCCCGTAAACGACGCCGTAGGTGTTGTGATAATTCTTGTTCCGGCGCGCCTTCGCCCCGATGAGGAGACTGTTCATGACCGTGTAGCGCGAGGTGTAGGTGATATCGACGCCGGTCGCGACCTCCCACGCCTTGAAGTCGTCGAGCACGGAGCGGATGTCATGCGGCTCGAGCGGGCGTTCCTTGACGACGTGAAAACCCCGGTCGCTGGCGATGACCTCATTTTCCGTGAACTGCAAGATCGCCGGTTTGTCGATCGATTGTTTCTGGAACCGCATCGAGCCCGGCGTGCAGAGCGCGCTCCGCACGAAGGCGGGAGCGAGCGGAAAGCGCTCGCCGAGATCGTTGTTGCGGTGAAAGAAGATGAAGCCGACGCCGCCCGTCATGCCCACAGCGAGGTTGCGGTGGAGGCGCACCATCCGGCTTTGCATCCAGAAACCGTCGCCAGTGCGCCCAAGGTCGAACGCCTTCACGTCGTCGGCGTCCTTGACGATGTGGTTGACGCCGATCCCCTTGATCGCGGTGTTTTCAACCCAGGCGCCGGTTTCATTCCCGCTCTCGGAGACAAAAGCGGAGCCGAAGGCGTTGTATACGTTCGACTGGTAGACGAACGCCTTGCCGCCATGCTGCGCAAAGCCCCAGCCGGGCGAGCCCCAAATGGCGACGCCGCGAATAACGGGCGTGAGGCTGTCGGCGGGGAAACCTTGCTGGTGAAGGTGCAAGGGGTAGCGGCCCTTGACGTTTGAGGCTGCGGCGGGCGAGCCCAAACTTGCGGCGTCGACGGCGCGCTTTGACTTGTCGGTCCGGCCCATCTCAAAGAACTCAACCCCTTGCAGCGTCGTCTCGGTCGAGATGAACATCGAATGCGCGCGCTGGCTCGGAACGAGCCTGGCGCCGTTTTCGGTCGCGAGCCGGACGTTGCGCGAAAAATTCACGAGATAGGCGCCGAGCGCGGGGTCCGGCGCCGGGTGATCGAAGGCGAGCGCTGAATCAAGCGTGACACTTGTTCCGCTCACGGACTTGACGAAGCGGATCTCGTCTTCGGTCGGGCTGTTCAGCACGACATCGCCCTTGGTTTTCTGCGGGATCCAACGCGTCCCGGTCAGGATCACGCGGTCGCCCGGCCGCCACGCCGACGGCGCGGACTTCAACTGAATGACGGTGTCGCCGCGCTTCGGCGTGGACGCTACTTTGACGCGCGATGTCTTCAGCGCGCCGTAAACGCGCACGCGTGACGCGGCGACAAGGCCCTTGCCGGTCAAGGTGCGGTCGACCTTCGGGTCGAGCGAGCCGAAATCGGAAAACACGATCTCAGCGGCGACCGTCGCCGGAACGGGGCGCGAGGGCGTTCCGGCGAGAAGCTGGCCGCCCGGCGCGACATAGAGAAATTCCGTATTGAGACGATTGTTCTTCTCGCTCGACAATTCGAGGCAGCCCTCGATGCGGACCGATTTCAGGCGGTCCGTGTTCGCGGCGTCGGCGACGACGTTGACGCCGGCCGGAATGACGACGCGGCCCGCCGGCGCTTTCCCGCCCCAGGTGGCGGCGTCAGACCAATTCCCGGATCTGACGGCGCGAACGCCCTGGTTCGCCGGCGCGAGCGCGTCGAAATTCGCCAGCGACGACGTCTGGCTCGACGCGACAGGCAAGGTCGCGGAACTGATGCTTCCGCAGGCGACCGGGGCGGCCGAAGCGCTGAACGCGCCCGGAAAAAAGACGGCGAAAAGACCGCTGAGCGCGGCCGTGAAGCAGCGTTCCCCTTGATGGCGAAACAGCACGCAAGACCCTCCACAAGAGCTTCGCAAGAGGGTCTAGGGAGGTGGTTCCGCGCTTCCACCTTAATTGTCGTAAATTCAACGGATGGTAATATCGCAGGGCTGATTCGCATTACCGAACTGATAGTCAGTTTACGAATAAACTGACTTCAGCCCGCCGCGGCGATGAAAGGCAGACCCCGCCGCCGGCCCTCGTCGTCCATGCCGAAGCCGACGATGAAATCCTCAGCGCCCGCTTCGAAGCCGACGAAGTCGGCATCGATGTCGGCGCTGCGGCCGGTGCTCTTGCGGACGAGGACGCAAATCTTCGCGTCAACAGCGCCGGCGTCGAGCACCATGTTTTTCGCGAAGTGAAGGCTGCGTCCGGTGTCAAGAACGTCATCGACGATCAGCACGCGGCGCCCGGCCAGCGGCACGGTGAAGTCCTTCAGGAGCTTGACGACGCCGGAGGAGGCGCGCGCGCCGCCGTAACTCGACAGCTGCACGAAATCGACGACCGGATCGGCGCCGATCCGGTGCAGCGCGCGCAATAGATCCGCGGCGAAGACGAAGGCGCCCGTCAGCACCGGCGCCATCAGGAAATCGCCGCCGTAAATCTTCGCGATATCGCGGGCGAGCGCCTCGATGCGCTGAGCGACCGCCTCTTCAGAATGGAGAACCCGCATGCGCGTCGCCTTTAGCGGTTCGCGCGTCGAATGCAACTTATTCGGGGGCCGCCGGCTTCAAGAGGTCGCCCACCGACACCTTCACTCCCTCGGCGGGTGCGAAGGAAAGCAGCACCTCGCTGACCCCGTCTGGCGCCGGCGTACGCGTCGAAAAGTCAGCCGTCTCGCCCGCCTTGATCTCGCCGGTTTTGGTCGCGAAAGTCCAACGTGACAGGATCTGGCCGTCCGCGCCGACGGCTTCGGCTTGCAGCATCGGCGCGGTCGCCGCGGCGCCGCCTTCATTCTTCACGCGACCGAGAATTTCGATCACCGGACCGTCCAGCGACAACGCTACGCGGTGCGTCACGCCCTCGATTTTGAGGCCGAACGGGCTCGCTTCAATGCCGATCGCCTGATAGGCGCTGAGCGCGCTGGGGAACATCGCGACGATGTCGTTGCGATAGGAATAAGCGACGAAGCCTGCGGCCGCGATCACGCCCGCAAAGGCCGACCAGCCAAGCGCGCGCATCGGCGTCAGGCGGTTCTTATCGCGCGCCTCGGCGCGGCGGCGCGCCTTGCGGATGGCGCGTTCAAGTTCTTTCGGCTGGACGCGGAGCGCGGTGAAGAATTCGTCGTTGAAGACGCGCTCGGCGATCGGGTCGAGGTCTTCATAACGCGCAAGAGCGTTCACGTTGCGGCGCGTCTCGCGCTGGTCGTCGTCTTCGTGGTCGTCGTGTAGCTTGCGTCCGAACCCGCGGCCGGTCGGCGCAGCCTCGCGCGCGGAGGGCTCGCCGTCGATATCCTCAAAGTCGGCGTCGACGACTTTGGCGCCTTTTCGGCTGCGCGTCGCGACGAGATCATCGTCGCCGAGGTCGCGCCGGGGATCGTCGCTATCGTCGTCGCGCGCCTTGGCGCGTTTGCGCGGCGTCTCGTCGTCCTCGCGGTCGTCGCGCGCGCGGCGAACAGCGGCCTTCGGCTCATCATCGCTCCCGCGCGCGGATTTCCGGGGGGCGGCGCCGAACAGCGGTTCATCGACATCGTCTTCAAAGGCGTCGTCGAACCGGATGCGGCCTTCCCGTTTGGGGGAAGACTCACGGCGCGGCTCGTCATTGATCTTGCGCGCCTTCGGCTTCAGCGGCATCAGGTTTTCAACCGGCGTCGGCGCCGGTACGTACCAGCTTTCGGCGCATTCGGCGCAGCGGACCGAACGGCCGTCCGGCTGGAACCGGTCGTCATCGACTTCATAGCGCGCGGCGCAGCTGGGGCAGGAAATTATCATGGGCGGGGGGAATCATGGCTTGGCTGGCGCGCCCGCGCGCGGTAGCGCCGGGGGAGAGCGGACGGTGAGGCGTTGTGATCGTCAAATTCGAACGCGTGGGCCTTGCCTATGACGGCGGCGCGGAAAGTCTCCGCGACGTCGATTTCGGCCTTGGCGAGGGCGAGTTCCGGTTTCTCACCGGGCCGTCCGGCGCGGGCAAGACCTCGTTCCTGAAGCTCATTTATCTTGGGCTGCGGCCGACGCGCGGCCGAATCACCCTGTTCGGCGAGGACGTGACGGCGGCTCCCCGCGAGACGTTGCCGCCCCTCCGGCGACGCATCGGCGTCGTCTTTCAGGAGTTCCGCCTGCTCGATCATCTCACCGCCTTCGAAAACGTCGCGCTGCCCATGAAAGTCGCGGGCGTTAATCATAACCAGTATAAGGAAGACGTAAGGGAACTCTTAAATTGGGTCGGTCTCGGCTCAAGGATGGACGCCAAGCCGCAAACGCTTTCCGGCGGCGAAAAGCAGCGTGTGGCGCTCGCGCGGGCGCTCGTCTCGAAGCCTGACCTCATCCTCGCGGACGAGCCGACCGGCAATGTCGATCCGCTGATGGGCGAGAAAATTATGAAACTGTTCATTGAACTGAACAAATTGGGCGCGGCGGTCGTGGTCGCGACGCATGATCTTGAACTCGTCAAGGCGCTCGGCAAGAAGACGATGCGGCTCGAGGCCGGGCGCCTCAATGAGGATGGCGCTGCGCCGTTCGCAGCCAGGGGCGGCGCGCGATGAGCAGCGTTTCAGGCATCGGCGGGGCGATTGAGGAACCGCGGCGCGAGGGCCTTGTCGCTGACCGCCGCGCCTCCGTATCGGGCCCGGGGCCGGCGCCAGGCCCGGGGCGCTCGCCGCTCCTTCCCGAGGCCGGATCGAGCGGCGCGCCGCTGACGGCGGTGATCGCGGTTATCTCTTCGCTCGCCTGCATCGCGCTCGCCGCCTTCGTCCTGACGGCGTCAGCGGCGGAAAACTGGACGGCCGATCTCAAAGCCTCGGTGACCGTTCAGGTCAAAGGCGCCGATGTCGCCGAAATCGAGCGGCGCGCCGCGCTCGCGACAGAGGCGCTGAAAGACGCGCCGGAAGTCGTTTCCTTCACGCTGATTTCCTCGGAAGAGGCTGGCAAATTGCTCGAGCCCTGGCTCGGGAAGGGTAACACCGGGTCGCTGAATGTCCCGGCGCTGATCGAGCTGAAACTCACCGATGAGGGCCGGCGCAATCTGCCGGCGCTGTCGGAAAAGCTTGGCGCGGCCTCGCCGGGGCTCGTGCTGGACGATCATGGCGACTGGAACGCGCGGCTGTCTTCGGCTGCGCGGTCGGGCCAGGTGCTCGCCTTTGCGATCTTCGCGCTCATTCTCGGCGCCGCTTGCGCGATTGCGATGTTCGCCTCGCGCGCGGGGCTTGCGGCGAACGCCGAGGTCGTGTCGCTGCTCCATCTCGTCGGCGCGACCGATCATTACATCGCGGGCGAAGTGCAGCGGCGCTACACGATCATCGGCCTGCGCGGTTCCTTGATCGGCTTGGTGATCGCCTATTTCTTTGTCGGCCTATTCGCCCTCGCGACCCAGCCGAAGGCCGCGGAAGGAACGCTCGTGCCCGGCATCGACTTCGGCTACGGCCTTGCCCTGCCAATGCTGCTGGTGCCGATCGCAATCTGCCTTGTGACGGCGGTATCGGCCCGTCTGACGGTCCTCAGGACGCTCGCCGAAACCTATTAGGGGCGGCTCGGCTGGACCCGGCAAAGGTTCAAAGGCTATCCTCCCGGGCGGGGGCGGCGGAGGGCGACAGGTCTTGCTGCGGTTGTTTTACCTCTTGATTTTAGCGGCGCTCGCCTGGGCGGCGGGCCTTTTCGTCTTTATCGGCGCGCTGCCCGAACCGGCATCGGGAACGCGGCCGGCGGCGGACGGCGTCGTCGTATTCACCGGCGGCGGCGAGCGCGTCGTCGCGGCGATGGCGCTGCTTAATGACGGCGCGGCCAAGCGCCTTCTCATCTCCGGCGTCAATCCGACCGTGACGCGGCCCGACCTCGCCGAACTTTGGCCGGGGAAAGCGGAGACTTTCGAATGCTGCGTCGATCTCGGACTGCGGGCGCAGACGACGACCGGCAACGCCAGCGAGCTTGACGCCTGGACAAGGGCGAACGGGTTTACCTCGCTCATCCTTGTCACTTCGGAATTTCACATGCCGCGCGCGCTCGTCGAAGCGCGCGACCGGTTGCCCGACGTCGCGATCACGCCTTACGCGGTCGCGTCCGGGCTGATCGGCGCTGACGGCCGGCCCACCTCGTTCGCGGAATGGCGGCGCGTCGGCGCGGAATATTCGAAATTTCTCTATGCGCGCGTCAAGACGATGCTGTCCTAGGCCGCGGCGTTGAAAGATAGCCGCTTCATGACCGCCGCGCGTTCGCTCCTCTTTACGACGTTCCTCGTGATTCTGACGGGCGTTCTCGGCGTTGTCTTCTTGCCCGCGCTCCTGATTGGCCCGGACGGCGCGCGTGCGATCATCAAATTCTGGTCGCACATGGCGCTTGGCGCGCTCAAACTTTTCTGCGGCATCGACCATCGCGTCGAAGGCCGCGAGAACCTTCCTGAGGGCGCAGCGATCGTCGCCGCCAATCATCAGTCGATGTGGGAGACGATCGCCCTTTATGCGCTGCTGAAGCGGCCGACGATGGTGTTCAAGCAGGAACTCTTGAAGATTCCGGTCTATGGCTGGTGGGCCCGCGCCAGCGGCGTGATGCTTGATCGCCAGGCGGGCGCCAGGGCCCTGCGCGCCTTGCGCGAGGCGACGGCGAGGCGCCTCGCCCGCGGCGATCAGATCGTCATTTTCCCGGAAGGAACGCGCGGGCCGCCGGGCGGGTTGCTGCCATTATTGCCGGGCGTCGCCGGCATCTATCTCGTCGCCGAAGCGCCGGTGACGCCCGTCGTCCACAATTCAGGGTCCTATTGGCGCCATCCTGGCCTCGCCAAGACGCCGGGGACGATCACGCTCAAGATCCTGCCCGCCATTCCGCCCGGCCTGCCGCGCCGCGAATTCATGGCGCGGCTTGAAGCGGCGCTTTCCAGCGCCGCGCCCGTAGAGCCCGGCGGCGCGCGCCAGCCGGAGGCGGCATGATCGGCGCCAGCCGGCGGCTGTTGTGGGCGCCGTTCGTCATCGCGGGCGTCATTCTCGCGGCTTGGTATTTTGTGTGGCGCGCCGGCGCGGATGCGATGCGCGACGCGCTCGCTGAATTCGCCGCCGCGCAAGCGCAATCGGGCGCTGCGTTCACCTATGAGCCGATGCGCGCGAAAGGCTTTCCATTTTTTCTGCGCGGCGAGATCGGCGCGGTCTCCCTTGCGCGCGGCAAGTGGCGCTGGGAGGCGCAGGCCGTCTATCTGCACGCCGCGCCCTGGGCGCCGGACCGCATCGTCCTGTCCGCCGGACCGGCGATGCGCCTCGCCGAGCCGGAGGGGGTGTGGATCATCCAGGCGCAAGGCGCGCGGGCAAGCCTTGAAGAGGCGGAGAGCGGCTGGCTGTTCAAGGCGGAAGCAGGTTCGCTCGACGGCGCCAAGGAAGGCGAACGCGTGAAGACCGGGCGCGGCGTCATTAATGTCATGCCTGATCTAAAGTCCGCGGGCGCTTACGCAATCAGTTTCCGGCTGTTCGAAGCGACCCTCAAAAACCCGCGCGGCGAAACGAAAATCGCGCGCCTCGACGGATCGCTTTCAGTCGCGCCCGCGGCGCGCCGGATCGCGATTTACGGCCTTGATCTCGACACGGGCGCGGCGCGCGCGACGCTGTCGGGCGACCTCGCGATGGGCGCTGGCGGCTTTCTCGAAGGAACGCTGTCCGCTTCGCTCGCCAATCCCGCCGCGCTTGCGGAATCCTTGCGCGTTCTTGGCGCGTTGAAACCGGAAGAAGCGCGGCCGGTCGAAGCGGGTCTTGCGCTTATCGCCGCGGCCGGCGNNGCGGCGGCAAGATCGACGCGCCGCTGGTCTTTGCAGACGGCGAAACGCGGCTTGCCGGCGTCAAGATCGGCAAGGCGCCGAAAACCGGTCAGCCGTAAGCGGCAGCGCCCATCACCGGGCCGCGCATCCGCTCGCCGACGAGCCGGGCAAATTCGTCGATATAGATCGAGCCTTCCGGCGTCTTTTGTACGAGGACGATGCGGCGGTCCGTTTCATCGCGCACGCGCCGCACGAAGCCGAGGATCGACAAGGCGTCGAGCGCGCGGCTGATCGCCGGTTTCGGCACGCCAAGCTCCCGCGCGAGCGCGCGGACCGTGTGGGGCCCCGCGTTCAGATAGACCGTCAGCAAGATCGCCCACTGGCGCATCGACAGGTCCGGACCGTCGCTGCGGACGGAATCCGCCAGCACGTCGCGCCAGTTCGACAGGATCGAGGTCAGAATCGAGCTTGCAGCCATCGTTCGCCA